>Ga0102938_10001926_pt1 | contig 15775 bp, 10 predicted proteins | sample SalPonR2_B_D2_MG_FD_84516 | JGI IMG/M metagenome (GOLD analysis project Ga0102938, IMG submission 84516) | Salt pond soil microbial communities from South San Francisco under conditions of wetland restoration - Salt Pond MetaG R2_B_D2_MG | ecosystem: Environmental > Aquatic > Marine >...
CAGGAGGTCGCCGCGTCGATCGGGCAAGCCTTGCAGCGTTTGCGACGAGGCGCCAATGTCATTTTGCATTCCAGTCGTGGCCCCGGCGACCGGCGCGTGGACGAGACTTTGGCGGCTTACCGAAAGCTGGGTTTCAGCGAATCGGACATCAAGCTGAAGAACGGACGCACGCTGGGACCGCGACTCGGCCGCATCCTGCGCGGCATTTTGGACGAGCATCGCTTGGACCGCGTCGGGGTCGCCGGCGGGGACACGTCGGGCTATGTGGCTCGCGAATTGGGGATTCGTGCCTTGGAAGCGATCGCCCCCGTGGCGCCCGGTTCACCGCTATGCTACGCCCATGCCGATCAGACGATCGACGCGATCGAGTTCTTTTTCAAAGGCGGTCAAGTCGGCAAAGACGACGTCTGGGGCACGATGCTGAACGGCACTCGCTGACATTCCCCACCCGACCCACTCTCCGACGCGGAGCAAACGAATGACGAAGATCGCGATCCTTGGTGCCGGCGGCAAGATGGGCTGTCGCCTGACCGACAACTTGGTCAAGAGCGGAAAGCACGAGTTGTTGCTGGTGGAAGTCAGCGAGCCCGGACGGGCGAATATCGCCGATCGCGGTTTGGCAACGACCGAGGAGAACGTCGCGCTCGGGCAGGCCGAAGTCGTCGTGCTGGCGCTTCCCGATCGGTTGTTGGGACGCGTCGCCGCCGAAGCCGTTCCCAAGGTCGCGGCGGGAACCATCGTGATCACCCTCGACCCGGCAGCCGCCCATGCCGGCGACTTGCCCCGGCGGCACGACATCACCTACTTCGTCACCCACCCGTGTCATCCGAACGTGTTCGACCACTTCGCGACCGACGTCGAGCGTGACGATTTCTTTGGCGGCGTGCATGCGAGGCAAGCGATCGTCTGTGCATTGATGCAAGGCCCCGAACAGCATTTCGCGGTCGCCGAGTCGTTGGCGAAAGAGTTTTACGGCCCGGTCACGCGAAGCCATCGGGTCACCGTCGAACAGATGGCGATCTTGGAACCGACGATGGCCGAGACCTGCGGCATCGCCCTGGTCCGCGCGTTGCGAGACGTCATGGAGGAAGCCGTGCGACGGGGCGTCCCGCGAGCGGCGGCCGAGGACTTCATGTACGGCCACATCAAAGTCGAATTGGGCATCGCGTTCGGTCTGGCACCGTTCCCGTTCAGTGACGGCGCGAAGCTGATCAGCGCGTACGGACAGGAACAAATCTTCCAACCGGATTGGCTGAAGGTGTTCGAACCCCACAGCGTCCGGGAGCAGACCCGCATGATCATCGAAGGCACGTCGAAGCAAAACAGTTGAACGGCCCGGAGACACCACGCCCGCCGGCCCGCGCGCGGGTCCATTGATGTTCACACGCGTTTCCCAAAAAAATGCACCGGCCACGGGTTCGACCAGGCTCGCAAGTCGGGCCGTCAACACAAAGCCATGTTGGTGATGGGCGACCTGAGTGACATGAACGGGATCGGGCGTCGCGACGGGTTTGACGCGGCCGTCCGAGGCAACGAAGACGTCGTCGAAGTCGTCTCGCGTGTCCCCTCGGAATGGAACCAGGAAAAAGCGCAAGCGGGTGTCGTCAACGGGCTGCAAGCCAATCCCGACATCAGCTTTCTTTTCACGTCCTCGGATTTCCTGTTGACGTCGATCGTGTCGGCACTCAAGTCCGCGGGAAAACTCAAACGGGTCGATGAACCCGGCCATGTGATCCTGGGCGGCTTCGACGGTGACGCGACCGCCTACCGATTGCTGCAAGACGGCTACTTGGATGCGACGGGCGTTCAAGACGTTTACTTCGAAGCCGAGGCGACCGTGCAGGCGTTGGTGGACCTGATCGAGGGCAAGCCGGTCGAACGTCTGATCCAAGATCCGGGGTTCGTGATCCACCGGGAGAACAGGCACGAGATGGCCGACCGAACGTGGGGAGCCCGAGTTGGCGGCGAAGCGAAATAGGTTTTTTCGATCAGGACTGTTCACGCTTATCCTGTGCGTCGTTTATTCCCTCGTGATGACGCCGCTGGTCCCCGGGTTCGCCAGCGGGGATCGTCGTCATGTTTGCCGTGGGGGCCGCGGTGGGCTGGCTGAACGGCTGGTGCACGGCGCGGCTGAAGATGCCACCTTTCATGGTGACGTTGACCACGATGATGTTCTTCAGCGTCGACTTGTTACACCGCGTGGGGCTGGAATTGCCGCCGGACATGTTGGTCCAGCGGCTTTCGGCCGGCGAACGACAACTGGTGGAAATGGCCAAGGCGTTGAACTTCGACGCGCGGCTGATCATTTTGAACGAACCGACGACGTCGCTGTCGGCCCCCGAGACCCGGCGGCTATTCGGCTTACTGAAATCGTTGCGTGAACGTGGGATCGCGATGATCTATGTCTCTCATGCCTTGGGCGACGTGCAAGAGCTTTGTGACCAGATCGTGGTGCTGCGTGACGGACAAGTCGTCGGCAGCGGCCCGATCGATCAGTACGACAACGACCGCGTCGTCTCGCTGATGGTCGGACGCCGAACCGATCAACTGTTTCCCGAAAGGACGCATCGGCCGAGCGACGAAGTCGCCTTGCCGGTCCGGCACGTCAGCCAACCGGGAATCGTCGAAGACGTCTCATTCAAACTGCACTCGGGCGAGGTTCTCGGCCTGGCCGGGCTGATGGGCATCGGCCGCACGGAACTGGCTCGCATCCTGTTCGGACTCGACCCGATGTCCGCGGGACGCATCGAATGGTTCGGCCGTTCGATCGAATCACTTTCGACGCGGCAACGGATCGCCCTGGGGATGACAATGTTGACCGAGAGCCGTCGCGACGACGGATTGTGCATGCAGGCGTCGATCGCCGACAACATCAGCTCGGTCGCCGCGGTCCTCGGCGGCACCAGCCTGTTCGGGGGATGGGGCAACGTTTTGCCCGGGACGGTCCTGGGTGCCGTCTTGTTCCAAACCGTGGAAAACGGATTGGTGATCGTCAATGCGGACGAGTACCTTTATCCGATGATCTTGAGCGGGATCATCTTCGTCGCCGTGTTGCTGGACACCAGTCGCGTCAATTTCATCCAGCGTCTCCGGCGGCGGAACATTCGCGTCACCCACGATGAAGCCACCGCATCAAAGTAAGGTCTTCCGCTTTGGACGGCCGAAACCTGCCGCCCGAACGAGTTCGATCAAGGCGATGAAGACTCGGTGACCACATCCGTTCTGAGCACCTTTCGTCGACGTCGGCGGATCGCCGCGACTCCGGCACACCCGGTCAGCAACAGAATCGATCCCGGTTCTGGAACGGCCACCACGGAAGTCAGCGTCCGTTGGGTGCTCGTGGCCCAAACGTCGTTTGTACCTTCCTGATAAGCGGGCAGCGGGTTGTCCAAGGGAGTCGACGCCCAGAGCACGCCGAGCTGATCCAAGCCGTCGGTAAAATCGGCGATGAAGAAAAAGGGATCACGGACTTCCAGGTTCACCCCGTTGTCGAATTCCAGTCGGTAGTCGGGAACGTTGAAGGTCAATTCTCCTGAACGGATGCTGGCCGGATCACCCGAGGCGAAGCCCGGATGCATCGCGTCTTGGACGACGTTCCGCAGCGTCGCGGTCAATTCGGACGGGCCCTGAGTCAGCTTAAAACCGCCCGCGCCGGCGACGACTCCCCTGCCGATGAAATTGCCGTTGCGAAACTGAATTTCCGAACCGACTTAAATCATCCGATCGAACGTCAAGGTCGGCGTGGTGGCCGAAACCGTGCCGACGGGCAGTTCCGATGTGCCCGGATTGAACGCCGTTCCCGGTGCCAGGGTGACTTTTTGATCGGCACGGACGGTGAAGGCTTGCGGCCCCCCGATCACGGGTGCCGCTCGGATGGTCGTGACGCCGGGGAAGGCGAGACTCACGCCGGCCGACAAGCCGAGCAGGATCAGTTTGGGAGTCGTCATCATGGCGAGCGTCTCGAAATGTGCGGTAGGAAAACGAAGGCCGATACCGGAGATCCGGCAACGATCGATTCATGCGTCGCCGCGAAGCCGGATTCAGGCGAAAAACTTTTCGACGGCCAGAATTTGTTCCCAAAAACCAGACTTCTAAAAAAAAGCAGATTCCCAGAACGCGAGGCTCGGTTCACGCATGAAAGATTGACAGCGACGAATTCGATCGCCCGCCCCGCGTCACCCAGCCGAGACTCACTCCCATGCCCAGCCGCCCCGCTTCGAAACGCCGAAACTCCCGCAAACCCGGACGAGGCAGTCTCCACCGCCGGGCGTTCGCCGAATCTCTCGAGCCACGACGGCTGTTGGCGGTCGAAATCATTTCGACAGGGTTGCCCGGCATCGTCGGCAACGGCCCGAGTTTCATCGCCGAGCGTTTCGCCGAGCAATCCTCGGTCAGCGATGACGGGCGGTATCTCGTTTTCACCAGTCGTGCCGACGATTTGGTCCCGGCGGACAACAACGGACGCAACGATGTCTTTCGCTACGATACGGTCGATGAAGTCGTCGAGCTGGTCAGTGCAGACGTGAGTGGCACCACGACAGGAAACGCTGCTTCATTCGATGCGGTCATCAGCGGCGACGGTACTAAAATCGTTTTTGCGAGTGCGGCGACGAACTTGACGTCGGATCTTGATGGCAATTTCGCGAATGACTTGTTTCTCCGTGACATGGTCACTGGCGAAACGACGTTGATCAGCAAGTCGACCGCCGGTGGGATGACGGGGAACGGTCGATCCGTCGATGCCGCGATCAGTCAAGATGGGATGAGGGTTGCGTTCGCCAGTGATGCATCCGACCTTGCCGAGGATGATTTCAACTTTAATCGCGACATCTTTCTCTACGACGTGACGACGGCGACGACGACGCTCGTGACGCGGGACCAAACGGGCACAGGCAGCGCCCTGGGCCGCAGCGATCTTGTTCAGATCAGCGCCGACGGCAGCACCCTGGTCTACATCAGTCAAGCCGACGATTTGACGCCCGAGCTCGACTTCAATTCTGCCTCCGACGTGTTCGCTTTCGACATCGCGACTGGCACCAATCAACTCGTCAGTGTCAATCTCGACGGAACCGCAACCGGTGCCGGAGAGTCGCGGTTGCCCGTTGTCAGCGCCGACGGCGGCGTCGTCGCGTTCGAGAGCATCGCTGATGATCTGATTGCCGGGGACACCAACGGATCGAAGGATGTGTTCCTCCGTGACCTGGTCGCCGGAACCACCGAACTGATTAGCGTCAATCTGACGGGCGTTGGTGGCGGCAACGGTGATTCGGACTTCGCACAAATCAGTGGAGACGGAAACCTGGTGGTTTTTCAAAGCCGTGCATCGATCCTGACAGGGAACGACAGCAATGGATCGACACAAGACATTTTTATTCGCGATCGATTAGCCGAAACAACAAGTTTAGTAAGTCGAAATTTTACGGGGTCCGGTAGTGGAAACGCTTTGTCGCGGGAGCACGCGATAAGTCGTGACGGAAGCATCGTCGTTTTCGAAACCTCTGCAACAAACTTGTCAATCGCTTCAGACAACAATTTTGGCTTGGATCTTTTTGCATACGATGTGGCTTCCACATCACTCGAGCTACTGTCAAAAGACGAGACAGGTTTCGCGACCGGAAACAATAATTCATTTGATCCTGTCGTCAGTGCGGATGGCTCTTTGGTGGTTTTTGAAAGTCTCGCCTCCGACCTCGTGACGGGGGATTCGGGAACCGACATGGATATCTTCTATCGCCGACCTTTCTCGACAACGGGAACCCAAGTGGCAAGTCGGTCCGGAATGCCCTCCGGAAATGCACCGCCGGCAAATGGAGACAGTTTTATCAGCGATGCAACGAGTCCTATCTTCAGCGCCGATGGGCGTTTCGTTGTCTTCGTTAGCGACGCCGATGATTTGGTTCCCAATAACCTTAACGAAAGACTTGATGTTTTTCGCTACGATCGACAAGAAAAGAAGATCGAATTGGTCAGTCGCAATTTAGGCGGAACACAAGGTGGAAATGCCGACTCGACGAACCCGTCTATCAGCGACGACGGTCAGCTTGTTGTCTTTCAAAGCGATGCGAGCAACCTGGTGGTGAATGACACCAACTCGACCACTGATGTATTCGCCTACGATTTCGGCTCCGGCGAGATGACGCTTGTGTCCATTGATTCGTCAGGTCTTCGTTCGGGAGACTTTTCGAGTCAGAACGCTCATCTGAATTCCCTTGGAACGGAGGTCGTCTTTGAAAGCTTCGCTAGCGATTTAGTCTTGGGCGATTTCAATTTCGATTCCGATATTTTCATTCGTGATCTGACGAGCCGGTCGACAACTCGAATCAGCAACAACTCTTTCGGAGAAGCGGCAAGTGGTGGAAGCTTCCGACCACATTTCAGCGGCGACGGCACAACGGTGGTGTTCGAGAGTTTCGCCGGTGACTTGGTCGACGAAGATTTTAATTTTGAGGTCGACGTTTTTGCTCACGACGTCGCGTCGCAGACAACCGTCATGGTCAGCGTGCAGAGTGATGGGATGCCGACCGGTTCTGGTGGAGGAAACAGTCCATCGGTCAGTCACGATGGCAAACGAATCGCGTTTGTAAGTTCATCAGGAACTTTGGTCGAAAACGACGACAACTTTTCGAGTGACGTTTTTGTTCGGGACTTGGCGACAGGAGAAACAGAACTTGTCAGCCGCAATGCAACGGGAAGTGGTTCAGGCGACAGTTTTTCAGTCGACCCGAGGATTAGCGCGGACGGCAATTCTGTTGCCTTTGCAAGTAGCGCGACCGACTTGGTGGATTCCCCCGCCGACATCAGCTTTTCAGAACACGTCTACCACCGTGATCTGTCACGAGATTTCACGACGCTCGTCAGCGTCAACGCGGATGGGACGGCGTCGGGAAACAACAGTTCATCCTTGAGTGCCATCTCGCCCGACGGAAGCGTTGTCGCCTTCAAGAGTCGGTCGAACAATCTCGTCCCCGGCGACTTCGGTTTTGACGAAAATATTTTCGTTCATGACCTGCTCGCCTCATCCACACGACTCGTGACCGAGAATCTTGACGGGACAGGGGGCGTTAATCTTTCTTCGGGTTCTGCTGTTTTTTCGCCCGATGGTCGAAGTCTTCTCTTTCACAGCAACTCGACAAACCTGGTCGAAGGCGACGCCACCGCCAACAACGATGTCTTCCTCGCGACGGATTTTCTTTCGCGACCGCCCTCGGTCGGCGATCAAGCCTTTTCGATTCCTGAGAACACTCCTGTTCAATCGGTCGGGTTTGTGTCGGCCGACGATTTCGATCTGCCCGATGATGAGTTGACCTTCTTCATTATCGGTGGCAGCGGGGCGGGTGTTTTTGATTTGGATGCGGCGACCGGTGAGATCACGGTCCTCGATCCGTCGGCGTTGGACTTTGAAATCAACGATCGCTTGACGTTGGAAGTCGTCGTCGAAGATCTCGATTCGAACTCGGCCACCGCCACCATCACGATCGACGTGGAAGACGTCATCGAAGCGGGGCCGGTCGTCACCGAAGTCATCGTCGACTCATCGGATTGGGGGCCGCTGTTCCGCGATTTCGCCGACGGAATCTTGGGCGACGATCTGGCTCGTGGCGTGCCGATTCCTCGCGGCGAGGATCAAACGAAGTCTTTGCCGTGGGTCGGCGTCGACCGCATTCACGTCGTGTTCAGCGAGAATGTCACGGGAGCCGACCTGTCGGCGTTTAGCTTGCAGGCCGCGCCGGGTTTCTTGGGCTTGAACGGCACGATCGACGACGGCTCCTTCGGTCAAGTGCCCTCCGTCTCGGCCGTCGATTATGACGAGGCGACGTTCACAGCGACCCTGCAACTTTCTCACGCTTTGCAAGCCTCCGTCTTTGATTTGCGAGTCACACCGGGTGCGATCGAGACGCCCGACGGGGCGAAGCTTGACGGTGAATGGATCAACGGCACGAGCAACCTGACCTCCGGTGACGGCGACGAGGGCGGTGACTTTTCGTTTCGCATCGTTTCCCTACCGGGCGATGTCGACGGCGAATTACTGTCCGCCGGTCAGTCCGCCGTGAACATGGATGATCTGGAAGTGATCCGATCGAAACAGGTCGAAGGCATTTTTCAGTTCGGCGAGACCGTGTTGGTTTCTCCCGGTTATGATCCCCGTGCAGATTTGAACGGCAGCGGCGTCATCAACGCTGACGAAGTCGACATCTACCGCGATCAACAAAACGCACTTGTGCTGCCGATTCCCGTCCTGGCCGCCAGCCAAGCGACTCTATCGCAAAACTTGACGGTCCTTGTGGAAGCCGATCCGGAATACGGCACCGAGGACGATGACGACGAAAGCCTGACCGATCAGGCGTTCGACGAACTGTATGGCATGGAAGGCGATTCGCTGGGGAGCCGTTTGTTTTGAAGGACTGTCTAACGTTCACGCTTTTGATTTTTTGTTTGCACTGATCCGTCTAGGTTGATTCATGTTTCTTTACCGATTTCTACCCGTCTTGAGTCTCTTGATGTTCCCGCCTGCCCCCGACGCGGGCGCGGCGATCACCCTGTCTCTTCAGCCGACCACCGAGCTGACGCCGGGCTCGACGATCCGTATCGGAGTGTTCGCGGCGATCACGTCGCCGGACGGTAACAATCAGTTGTCCAGCTTCAATTTGCCGATGGACATCGGTCCGGACGGACGTGGCCTGGGTAGCTTTATCGGCTTCAATACCGAACCGATCCGAAGTGTGCCCGACGGCAGGACCATCGTGGGCGACCCCGATGCTTTCACGGCGGAGCTGTTCGGCTATGACATCTTGGTAAGCGATACGTCGACGACGGACTGGGCGCTGTCGTCGACGCCGACCAAATTGTTCGACTTGGCGCTCGACCTGGATGTCTCGGCGGCTGGCCAGGATTTCACCGTGGCGATTGACGACATCCCGAATGTCTTCAGCGTCGGAGGGGCGAGTTTGGTGCCCGGCGGCGTGGCTCCTGTTACAGTGACGGCGGTGCCGGAGCCGGCGTCTTGGCTGCTGTTGTTCGCCTGCGGTCCGTTGGTGCGGCGGTGGAGGGCCGGAAAGACGATCAGGACGCCGGGAACGGGTTGAATCCGATCTCTCCGATGATCATCGCGAAAGCCTTCGTCGCCGTGACTTTGCGTCTATCCTTGGAGGGTTTGGATTGACCGCCGATGCTTCCTTTGAAAACGACGGTTCACAGCGGGCACCGCCGGAGATTCGTCAGATCTATCTGAACGCGCGGGCGATCAGGTCGGACCTACTGCGGGGGCAATATCTGGATCGGGCCTGTCACGGCGACCCACAGCTCCGGGCCATGGTGGATCGGCTGCTGGACGCGATTTCGGGGGCGGACGAGAGCCTCTTGGATCAGGCGGCCCAGCGGATCGCGGGAGTCATGCGGGAGGACCGCGACGGCGACACGACCCTGGGGTCGGATCCGTCCGACGCGGTCACGGATCGTGAGGACATCTTTTGGAATCGAGCCGCAAACGACCTCGGCGTCGAAATCGTGTTTCCCGAAATCGACGGCTACGAAATCATGGAAGTTTTGGGTGAGGGCGGCATGGGGACCGTCTTTCTGGCCCGCCAGTCGAAGCGGCTGCAGCGACCGGTGGCCGTCAAAGTGATCAAACCGGGCATGGATTCACGGGAAGTGTTGGCGAGATTCGAGCTGGAAAAGCAAACACTGGCAAGTCTTTCGCACCCCGGCATCACGCGAGTTTATGACGCGGGTTTGACCAAGCTCGGGCATCCGTTTTTTTCGATGGAGCTGGTCCCCGGCACCGGAATCGACGCCCATTGCCAAGCCGACCGGTGCGACATTTCGGAGCGATTGCGGTTGTTCCAGCAGGCATGCGATGCGATCCATCACGCGCACCTGCAAGGCGTGATTCATCGCGACCTGAAACCGTCGAACGTCATGGTCGCGACGGTGGACGGCCGACCGGTGGTGAAAGTCATCGACTTCGGGGTCGCGAAAATCTGCGAAGAACGTGGGATCGAGAAAACCCGCTTCACCAAGTTGGGGCATCTCGTCGGCACCCCGCTTTACATGAGTCCCGAGCAGGTCGACCGCGAGGTCGATGACGTCGACGCGCGGAGCGATGTCTACTCGATGGGCGGCGTGCTGTATCGCTTGCTGACCGGGGAAGAGCCTTTCGATCGGTCCGTCGTCGACACGACCGATCTCGAAGAAGTCCGCCGGGCGATTTGCGAGTCCACGCTATCGCCGCCCAGCGGTCGCATCGATCCGGCCTTCTCCATGCACCGCGTCGTCCGGGGTGACTTGGACCGCGTCACCATGAAGGCGTTGCAAAAGGATCGCGAACTTCGATACGCATCGATCGGTGAACTGTCCGCCGACATCGGACGATACCTGGCCGGCCAGCCGGTGCGTGCCAGTCTCGCGTCGCCGATGTACCGTCTGCGTCGTTTCTTGCGGCGCCACCGGACCAAGGGTTTGGTGGCGTCCGCGTTCCTCGTCGTCGTCGCGGCCGCGGCGGCCGTCGTGATCTCGCGGGAACGCCGTCTCGACGACATCACGCGACGATCCAGTGCGACATCCTTGGCATCGCAGCGGATCAAGCGAGAAAAGCTGGACATCTTGGAAGCTTCCGCCCTTCAACAGAAATTGATCGCCTTGGCCGAAAATGATTTCGCGACGATGACCGAGCATTCCCTGCCGAGAACGTCCGACGGTCGGTTTCTGGGCGAAGTCACAAGCGGTGCCGGGGAGTCGACCAAGGGGTCGCCGTCGCTGCGAAGGCTGCTGCACCGAATCGAGAACCCGCTCCCGATGCGAACGTTCGTTCATCCCGACGCGGTGGTGAATTTCGATGTATCGCCGGATCATGAATTCATCGTGACGACCTGTCTCGATCGGTATTTGCGACTCTGGCGGATGTCCGACGGAAAATTGATTCGGCGTTGGGGCGCGAATCAAGGCTCCCAAAACGCCGTCGATTTTTCACCCGACGGAAAGACCATTGTCTCGGGCGATTCCACGGTCTTGTTCTGGCCGACGCCGACCGACACGGGCGATCCGAACACACCGGTCGAGGCGGTCGCGAGGTCTTGGCCGGCGGAAAACGGCATCGAGACCTTGCGTTGGTCGCCCGACGGCCGATTCGTCGCCGCCGCCCATTTTTCGAAATACGTGCGGATTCTGAATACGGACGGTACGGAAGCCTTTCGCATTACCCCCGAGGGTCACGGCCCCAGCTATGACGACGTTTTGTTTTCCGAGGACGGTCGCGAAATTTATGTGCCGGACTTCGGGGAGCTGTCGATCGAGGCGTGGGACCTGGAATCTCGATCACGGGTCGCGGTGTTCGATCGGTCCCAAGTCGGGTCTCCCCGAGCGATGACTTGGGCCAGAACGTCGGCGGGAGACTTTCTTCTGTATTCTCACTTCGGGCCGACTCGGCTGGGCGTGATCGAACCGAACGGGCGTCGGCAATGGGACGGGTTCCAGTTGGCCCTGCCGTTTGCCCGCTCGATGACTTTTCTGAGTGACCGCCGGCGGTTGGTCACGGGGCACGGCGGCGGTGTGTTCAACGTTCAGCGGTTCGATCCCGCGGACCCGGGGGCCACGAGTGTTCCGGCTTTATCGGTCCGACTTCACTCGAAGGCCGTCAGCGATAAAAAGCATTTGCAGTCTTTGCCCGAGAACCGTTTCGTTTCCGCGGCGGGCGATCGTCGGGTCAACGTTTGGGACGCGGATCGGCTGAGCGTTGAAGTGGTCACGCCACTGCCGCCCAGCGCGTTGGTCGATTCGATCGACGGCATTCACGTCCACTCTCTGGTGACCGAAGACGGCGGCACGTGTGATGTGATGCGGACCAGGCTCGACGGCGTCGGCGTTTCCGAGTTGCTTTACCGCGTTCCGATTCGCTCCGGAATCGGGGCTTCCGACGGATTCGGCAAGACGAACTTTCCGGTGTTCTGCGTCAACCAACGATTAGCCCAGATCGCTTTAGTCACCGATCAGGGAATTGACGTTCGTGATTTGGAAACCGGCGAGTTGGTTTCCCAGGTGGTGGCCGGCGAGGAGACCTACGATTTCGTGTCGATGTCCGAGGACGGTTCACGAATCGCGGCGATCATCGATCAGGAACAGATCGTCTGCTGGGAGCTGGACCGGACGAAGTCGACTTGGCGATCGGTTTCGCGTTGGCCGGCCGTGGCGGGCGACCATCGACCGCCGTGTTTGTTGCTGAACGATGTTCGACAGGTCGTGTCATATGCCCAAAGCGGTATCGAGTTGCGGGACTTCGACGACGGCCGGCTGATTCGCAAATTCAAATTGTTCGGTCAGGCGGGTGACGTTGATCCCGACGGTCATCGACTGGCGGAAGTTGATTTTCACGTCGGATTGACCGTCGTCGATCTGCGTAGCGGGCGAACGATCCTCTCCCGTCCGACCACTCGCGGCATTCGGCCTAAGTTCTGCGACTCAGGCCGCCTGTTGTTGATGAGCATGGCCGACGGCCCGATCGACGTTCTGCATCTGCCGACAGGCCGCTGGGTCGGCGAAATTGCGTTTTCGGCGGGAGCTTCAGTCGATCACGGCTTCCTGAAATTTATCGACGACGGGCCGCTGATGGTCTTGGAGTCCGCCGACGTGGGGGGCATGCGTGCCCGGTCGCTTGGCCGAAGGTAGCCGATTTTACCCCAGCGATTGCGTCTTTTCCCTGCGTCTTCGCGAATCAAGCCTCCGTCCTGCCGTGACGCGGTTGAACTTTTTGAAAAGCGTCACACCCCTCGGCGGACAGGGCTATAATACTCCCCATTCGCGGTGACGACGATGATCCGGATGGGAGATGAAATTGGCAACCACGATACGAACGGCAGCGGCCCAGTCGACCGACGAGTGCTTCGATTTTCTGTACGGCGAGCTTCGTCGGATCGCCCGTGGGATGATGTTGTCCGAACGCTCGGACCACACGCTGTCGGCGACCGCGCTGGTCAACGAAGCTTATCTTCGGCTGAGCGGTTCACCGGGTTCGTCGGGTGAATGGGAATCCCGCGGGCACTTTATTTCAGCGGCGGCGGAATCGATGCGGCGGATCTTGATCGAAAAAGCGCGCGCCAAAGGGACCAAGAAACGAAGCTCCGGGCGCGCGCGAACCAGTTTGGATTCGATCGGAATCGACGCGGCGGACGACGCGGACTGGATCATCGACCTGAACGACGGCTTGGTCGAACTGGAAAGCTGGGACGCGCAGGCCGCCGAGTTGGTCAAGCTGCGGTTATTCAGCGGGCTGACGACGATCGAAGCCGGTCGCTTGCTAGGGATGTCTCGCTGGGTTTCCTACCAAACCTGGGACTTCGCGCGTGCGTGGTTCGCTCAGAAAGACGGTTAGTGCTGGTAGCCCTGCGGCGACAAGCGTTCGACTTTGCCGGTGCTTTTTTTCCACAGCCCCGTTCGGCCGGTGACCGTTCCGATGCGAGTCATCGGCACAGACAATTCTTTGCACCGGAGCACGCGATCCGCGTCGTCCGGTGACATCGTCACGATCAATTCGAAATCCTCGCCGTCGCTCCAAGCGTGCTGAAAAGGGGTCAGGCCGGTTTGACGGGATCGCGCGACCGCGTCTTCGTGGATCGGGATTTGGTCGACGTCCAATTCCGCCCCGACACGACTGGCGGCCAACAAGCGATCCAAATCCAACGACAGTCCGTCGCTGACGTCGATCGCGGCGTTGACCGTGGCCAAACGTCGGAGCCGGCCGGCCAGTTCGATCCGCGGGGTCGGTCGCAGGTGTCGGCCCAGCAGGCTGCCGCCGACGGCTCCGCTGACCAAGACGGCGTCGCCCTCTTTCGCGCCGCTGCGGAGCCAAGGTTCGCCGCCGTGGACGTCGCCGGTCATGGTAACGCTGAGGGCCAGCGGACCTTCGTAAGTCGACAAGTCCCCGCCGGCGATGGCCACGTCGAATTGCCCGGCGGCCTGCAAGATCCCTTCGTAAACTTCCCCGGCGATTCGCGTCGCGTTGGTTTTCGGCAGGGACAGCGTCACCAGGGCCGCGACGGGAACCGCCCCCATCGCGGCGATGTCGGACAGATTGATCGCCATGGATTTGTAGCCGACGTCGGCCAACGATTGCTCGTCGGATCGGAAATCCACGCCGTCGATGATTTGGTCGGTGCACAGCACCTGGCGGCCGATCGGTGGATCGAGCACCGCGGCGTCGTCGCCGATCCCGACGGGGACTTGGCGAAGCGATTGACAGCGGCCACGCAGGTAGGCCAGGAAAGAGCGTTCCATGGGGGAGGCGAGCGGTTAGAGACTGAAGTCGAGAGTCCGCAGCAGGTTAGCCGTGCCGGATGATTTCGCAACGGCCGACCCGATCGGGCCACATCCGGTACATTGAATCGAGATTCGCATCCCCCCTTCTCACAGGAGTCTTTGCCCATGTCCGCAACGCTCACGTCGAGTGAAATTGACGTCAAAATTGATCACACGGATTGTTTCATCGACGGCCGGTTCGTGCCGGCGGCTAGCGGCAAGACCTTTGCCACGATCAATCCGGCGACGGAAGAAGAGATATGCCAAGTCGCCGAAGGAGACGCCGAGGACATCGACAGGGCGGCCAAGGCGGCGCGGCGGGCTTTCGAATCGGGCCCGTGGGCGACGATGGATGCCGCCGATCGGGGCCGGCTGATGTACAAACTGGCCGATCGAATCGAGCAAGAACTCGACGCGTTGGCCGCGCTCGAGACGCTGGACAACGGCAAGCCGATCAACGACAGCCGCACCGTCGACTTGCCGCTGGTCATCGACGTGCTGCGTTATTACGCCGGCTACGCGGACAAGATTCACGGCAACACGGTCCCGGTCCGCGGCAACTTTTTCTGTTACACCCGGCGCGAGCCGATCGGGGTGGCCGGTCAGATCATTCCGTGGAATTTTCCGATGCTGATGACCTCGTGGAAATGGGGGCCGGCGTTGGCCGCGGGGTGCACGATCGTGATGAAGCCCGCCGAGCAAACGCCGCTGACGTGTCTGCGAATGGCCCAGCTGGCCAGTGAAGTCGGCTTCCCCGATGGCGTCATCAACGTCGTGCCGGGCTTCGGTCCGACCGCGGGGTCGGCGGTCGTCAAGCATCCCTTGATCGACAAGATCGCCTTCACCGGCGAACACCGCACGGCGCAGATCATCACCCGCGAATCGGCCGACACGTTGAAACGGTTGACCTTCGAACTGGGCGGCAAAAGCCCCAACGTGATCTTCGCCGACGCCGACTTGGACGCCGCCGCGATGGGGGCGTACGTCGGCTTGTATTTGAACCAAGGCCAATGCTGTTGCGCCGGCAGCCGCGTGTTTGTCCAACAGAGTGTGCACGACGAATTTTTGGAAAAGCTGCAAAAGCTGACCGAGAATCGCAAAGTCGGTGATCCCTTTGCCGCCGACACCGAACAAGGTCCCCAAGTCGATCAGGCTCAGTTCGACAAGATCATGTCGTTCATCGACCAAGGCCGTGCCGAGGGGGCGAATTGTGTTTCCGGCGGCAACCGCGTCGGCGAAAAAGGTTACTTCGTCGCGCCGACGATCTTTGACGGCGTCCACGATGACATGGCGATCGCCCGCGAAGAAATTTTCGGCCCGGTGCTGAGTCTGATGACGTTCAACGAAAAGGAAGAGATCATCGAACGAGCGAACAACACGTTTTTCGGATTGGCCGCCGCGGTGTGGACCCGAGACGTCTCACTGGCGCACGAGTTTGCCGCCCGCGTGCGTGCCGGGACCGTGTGGGTGAACTGTTACGACAAGTTCGACG
>Ga0102938_10001927_pt1 | contig 15768 bp, 12 predicted proteins | sample SalPonR2_B_D2_MG_FD_84516 | JGI IMG/M metagenome (GOLD analysis project Ga0102938, IMG submission 84516) | Salt pond soil microbial communities from South San Francisco under conditions of wetland restoration - Salt Pond MetaG R2_B_D2_MG | ecosystem: Environmental > Aquatic > Marine >...
GGCTCCGCGACATCTTAAAAATCGCACCGCTGTCGACGATCAACCGAGTCCCACGGGGCAAATTCAGTGTCGAACCGTCTTCGAGCTCGAAGCCGTTGCTGTCGAACCCGATTTGATAACTGAAGTTGTCTTCCAACGTCGCGGCGTCGCCGTCGACACCGCCGTTTCCGACGACACGAATCGTTGTGCCCGGCCGAGCCGCGGCGGCGTTCACGGCATCGTCGATGTTCGAATAAGGATTGCCGATCGTGCCCAGACTGCCGGCTCGATTCGCCGGCCCGACCTTGTCGACGTACACCGTGTTGTCGGCGTCGGCGGGAACGAACCAAAAATTGAACACGCCGCCCGGTTTGCCGTCGCCGTCACCGTCCAACGCGATGTTGTCGGTGTCACGAATCGTCCCGGCGGACGTCGGGACGAAATCCAAACGCAGTTCATAATCGCCTTCGCTGCGACCGCCGAATCCGGTACCCGCGATGCCGGGGTCATAAGCGGTGTTGCCCGTCGCACTGACGCCGACGGCGTACTCACCGGCCTGAAGCGGCATCCTCAACAACGAATCGTTGCTGAAGTAATCGTCGTTGGCCGCCACTTCGACGTAGTCCGTGACGTTGCCTGCGGCGTCGCGAGTGACGCTGTAAAGCCGCACCGCCGTGTCCAACAGACTGGGCGTGCCCAAACGCTCGGCGATCGTTTCGGCCGTCAACGTGCCCGATTCGGTCAGACGGAACGGGTACAGATCGATGTCGGTACTGTCCGGGCGATACAAGTACTGCCCGTGAACGATGTCCGCGGTACTCGGGTAGGAGGGTTCGTTGTCGTCACCGGGATTAAAAATAAAGCTGGTGCTTTGGGTGGTCGGCTGCGGCAAGTCATCGGCAAAGCCGTAGCCGAGCAGTTGGCCGACGATGAACATGCTGCCGCGAAAGAACTCGTCGCCGAATCGGTCGTCGGTCGAGTCGTCGAAGTCTTGAAAGTCCAGGATGCCCAAGTCATCCACGCCGTCGCCGTTGCTGTCGGTCGTGACCGCGGCCAAGCCGCCCTCGCCACTGGGCACACCGTCTCCGCTGGCGAACAAGTCACCGACGACGATGCTGATGAACGGATCGTCGGTCGGTTGGTCCTCGACTTCGACGAAACTGATGCCCAAGTATTCGCTAAAAAGTTGGACGGCTTCACGGACGCGCTGTTTTTGTTGTTCACTGATGACGCTAAAAAACGTCTGGGTGCCCGGTCCGTTGGGGTTCGGACCGGTGAACGACGCCGGAAAGGCGTATTGCATCTCCGTGATGCCGTCGACACTGTCGGGGCCGTTGCGGACATAGTCCAGCGGGACGGTGCGGTTCAGTCGCGAAGGGTCTTCCGGGCGAATCGTGCGGGTTCCCGGCAAGTCGGGGCCGGGAAGGGTGATGCCGAAAGGCGTGACGTTGTCGATTTCCGCGGTCAACCGCGCCGACTGAATCCCGCCGCCGCCCGCAGTCCAAACCAAACCGTTGTTCAAGAAAGCGGCGTCCAAACTGTCGGGGGCTTCGGCCGCCAAGGCGATCTCAGCGGGGGCCAACGGCAGAGCTTCGCTGGCGCCCACGCGGAGCCGCGCCGCGCCGGTGTAAAACCCGCCGGCCGGATTGGGAATCCGCGACAACGGCCGACCGAAATCCAAGGTCGCGATGCCCGTTTGCGCGCTGTAGGTCACACTGTTCGGAATCAACGGTGTGGCGGGCAAATCGTCCAAGTTGCTGGCAGTGTCCTGCGTGAAAATCAACTGGTAGAAATTCGGATTGGTGACCGACGAGGCCGACAACGAATCGCCGTTGAAGTGGACTTCGATCACACCGGCTTGCGGAAGCAGTGCATTCGTCGTCGGGTTTCGGCGAATCGGCTCGGGCACCACGGCGGCGACCTGGGGCGCCAAATTGACGCGAAACTGTCGCGACAAATTGACGCCGTCCTGAAACGTTTCGCCGTCGAGGTTTGCCAATGCGTTGCTGCCGACACCGACGATATCGACTTGATAGATGTCGTCGGGCAATGGCTCGGCGAAGCGAAAGACGACTTCGCGGGGCGAATCGCCCAGTCCCACAAAACCGGGCTGGACGATCACGTCGCTGGCACCGGTCAACGTCAGCGGAGAATAACCGACGCCGCGATCGCCGACTCGCGTGCTCGGATCGCCGGCCGACAACAAAGCCTTCGCCAACGCCGAGGCGTCCGGATTGCTGTTGAGCGCCGAGACGAACTGAGCGGCGGTCGTTTCATTGCCCGGCGAGCTGTTGAGTCGCACGTTGATGCTGCCGCCGGACACGACGACCGCTGGGTTCGCCGGGCCGCCAAAGTTTTGCGTCGTGACATTGATCTGTGTCCCACGCCCGGCCGAACCGGGGATCTGGGAAATGAGACGTACCGAAACTTCGCCACCGGTGCCCAAATCCGTGACCGCTTCGGCCGAATTGGCACCTTCCAAGGTCAGGGCGGTCGTCCCGGAAACCGAGTCACCGACGACGCCCAAAGTCGGTCCGCTGACTTGGATGACCTCGATCAAGTCGCGAGCGACCAAATTGTTCTCGACCGCCAGAATCACGTCTTGCGCGCGACTGAGACGACCGGGGGTATTGCTGACCGTGATCGAAACCGTCCGTCCGTCGACACTGACGTTGGGGGTCGTGCTGGGCAGAGCGGCTGCGTCGATCAGGACTCGAATGCCGTTGCCGCCGGCACCGGATTGCCGCGCACGGAACTCCAGCACGACACGATTGCCGGTCCCCAAGTCGCTGGTCGCGGTCGCCGATTCGAAAACCTTGTCGGATCCGGCGCGGGTGATTCGAATACCGTCGAGGGTGGTCGGATCCAGCTGGCTGTCGTCGTCGAAACGGAACACCAGTTCACGTGGCGACTGATTCAGAACCGTCAATCGACCGTCCGGATCAACGTCTTGCACCGGAGATTCGAACAACAACGAACCCACGTTGGGCTGCACGCCGATCAGGTCGGGACCGGCCAGGAGTTGCCGGGATTCCAGCGATTCGAGCAGGGTGCGGCGGTTCCTGCGACGTCGTCGCCTGAGCCGGTCCCGAGCGTCGCCGGAGCGTCGGTCGGCGGAACCGCCCGGTGGCGTCTGATCAGGAACTCGCGTCGTCGGGTGCGTTGAACTTTGACTGCGATGAAGGGTCATCCAGAGGCCTCGTCTAGGGACCACGGCAGGGCCGCGGCGTTGATCGTCATGAGGTGAATTGGGCGGTTTGCCGAAACAACGGCATCGGTTCCGCCGGGGGCCAGCGAAAAGTCGTGGGGGTATCGGAGTGGATCGGGCCAGCCTTCTGGGGCTGCGAAAAGGGCACGGTTCCACGTTTCGAAGTCTAATCAGGGACCGTGCTGAAGCAACGAAAAACGCCACTAGGACAGGTGTTAGGTCGGAGCTGTGCGGCTTGACCCGGTCCTATCGACAGATCGGTCTTCGGCACTTCGATAACCCGGGCGGTCAAAAAGTTCCGTCCCTCGCCCCGCCGGCCCCGCTTTTCACATCTCTCTTGCAGCCCGCCCGCAGCGATTGCTAGGGTCCGAACGATCGATCGCTTTTTGCCGCCACGTGCGTGGATGACCCGCTATGACTTCCGCTGCTTTCCCACCCGCCGACCAGTCGAGCCGCCCGATCGGCCGCCCTGATCAAGCCCCGCCACGGTCCGAATCTCCGCTGGGCGGGGGTTTATGGCTGCTGGGAGCCTTTGCCGCCGGTTGCGTCCTGGCCTCGCTGACCGGCTGCCAGTGGGCCAGCAGCGGACAAAACGCCCAGGGAGCCCGCTTGTACCAGCAAGGCCAGTACAGCGCCGCGATGCAGGAATTCCAAAAAGCCATCACCACCGACCCGACCAACCCGGACGGCTACTACAACCTGGCCGCCGCGGTCCACCAACAGGGCAAGCAGCGGAACGATCCGGAATCGTTCAAACAAGCCGAATCACTGTACAACCAATGCCTGGACCACAGCCCCAATCACGTCGAGTGTCACCGCGGCTTGGCGGTCCTGCTGGTCGACACCCAGCGCCCGGATCGTGCCTTTGCCCTGCTGAAAAACTGGGCGGCCCAGAATCCGAACTACTCCGAGCCACGGATCGAAGTCGCGCGGCTTTACGAAGAACACGGCGAACCGCAAACGGCGCTGAAATATCTGGAGGACGCCGTGCAACTGGACGCCAACAACCCGAGGGCCTGGCTGGCGCTGGGCCGACTGCGTGAAGGCATGGGGGATCCCACCCAAGCGTTGCAGAATTACCAACGTGCCCTGGCGATCAACGGCATGCAGCCGATGGTGGCCGAACGCGTCGCGGCGCTGTCAAGGCAGATCAACTCCGCCCAAGACGCCGCGTTGTCCCAAGGCGGCACCCGCATGGCCACCACGCCGCTGCCCTACGACAACCAGCGTTACTAGCCCGTCGGCCTTGCCCAGGCGGATCATCCGCGGACGGAGTTTACCGATCCCAGCGAACGACTTCACGGCCTTGGTGCGTCAACAGTGCCCTCAGCTTTTCGTCGGTCATCGTGGCACGATCCAGAAGATGCGCCGCGCCGTCGAACGTCAGGACGTACGCCGAACGTCGGTTGCCGAAGAAGCTTCCCACCAGATCGTCTTCGTCCAACGTCCAAACGCCCGGCCGTGTCCACTCGACCGCCTGGTCCTCCGGTGCAACGGCTAGCATGACCGTATTGACAGTCCCATCCAAACACATGCGAAAGGTTTTCGGTTCCTTGGGGTCGTTCCAAAACGAATCTTCGATGACGGGCATTCGCAGTCGAGTCATCCCGGGCGGACAATCACCGGCCTGAAAAATCTCCGGCATTTGAGCGATGAACGGTCGATTCTCCTCGGAATCCCACGCCTTGTCCGCTTTGATCGCCTGCCACAGTTGTTGTTCGCCCATGAAAGGGGCCAGCTTGACCCGCCAACTCAACAAGGGATCGCCGTCGGCGTCCGTCGTCGCAAGCTCGGGAAACCGTCTGAAGGCCGAGTGGTGGTTGTGCATCGCCAAGGCCACCTGTCGCAGATTCGCGGTCCTCTTGGCCTTGACCGCTCGCACGTAGACGTCGTCCACCAAGGCATTCAAAAAGATCCGAGAGCCCTGCGAGGCCATCTTCGCAAAGACTCGGTTTTCGCCGACGCGGACGTCGATGTCGACGTGGCCGGCCAAAGGCGGTGGGATCAACCGCCCGCCCTCGATCGTCTCGGCAATTTCGGCGGTGACCTTTTCGGATCCCGTCATCAGCCAACACTCCGCCCGAGGCTCCGGAGGCAAGGAGAAACGCAAGTCCAGGGCATCGATGCCTAAAACAAGTTCTTCCGGTGACATCCCTTGGCGGGGCGATCGGCCCAGGGCCTGCGTCATCGCCGCGGCCACCTGAACCGCCATCCGTGGTGGCGCGATCAGCAATCGATGGTTCAGCGGACTGTCGGCGGGGAACCCGGCGAAACGCGGGGGGACTTCGTCCAAAAAAGCATCCGCGGCTTCCATCCGTTTCAACGAGGCTTCGTGGCCGACGATCAGCAAGTCATCCCGCCGCAGCGACGCGGCGTCGGCATCGGGAAAGGTCTCCGAGAAAAGGTCCGTCAAAATCGCTTCGGCCACGTCCGCTTGATCCACCGACGTGATCAGGATCGGCGTCATGGTCAGTAAGTCATCGGTGCCGAAGGTCACGATGACCTGGTCAAGAGATAAGAAGGAGTCTTGATCGAGAGTCATCCTAACAAAACCGCCCCAGCCTCGTTCCCACCTTGTTCCCACGCGGAGCGTGGGAACGAGGTGGGACGGATTGGAAATCCGTCCTACGACCATCAATCGCGAATCGACACCATCTCTTTACCCGCGTGGGTCAGCAATCCGCGCAACTTCTCCTCGGTCGTGTTCTCACGCCGGAGCACATGCACCGACCCGTCGAACATCGCCACGACGGCCTGATCACGGTCACCGAAAAAGCTGTCCAGCAAGTCATCTTCATCCAATCGCCAGACATCCGGCTTCATCCACGGCACGGCTTGGTCGGCCGGTGCGACGGCGGCCATGATCGTGTTGGAAGTCCCATCGATGATTTTTCGAAACTCCTTCTTCATGCCGTCCTGAGCCCAAAACGAATCGTCGATGGCCGGCAAACGAATCGCCGTTCGCGATGCCGGTGATTCACCGGAAACCAAGAACGATCGCAGTTCTTCGCCAAACCCCGCGTTCGCCTGCGAATCCCAGTCTTGCGTGCGATCGGCAGCCTCCCAGACTCCTTGATCACCGGCGTACGGTGCGATCGCGAACCGCCAACTGAAGGTGCCGCCCAACCTGGGGTCGGTCCACGCCGATTCGGGGAACTCTTTGAATGCCGAGTGATAGTTGTGCATCGCCAACGCAACGAGCTGCATGTTATCCCAGGTCCGCCCGCGCAACTCGGCCATGGACGATTCGCTGAGCACCCGCGCCATCACCTCGGCGGTCAAACTCGGATCGGTTCGCACTACGATGCCGTTGCCTTTTAATTCGACGTGAATCTGACTTTCCAACTCCGGTAGCAAAGCGACGAGTCTTTCCAAGACATCCCGGACCCGCTCGGCCGCCTGCGCATCGGTTGCCTTGACATCGGCTTCGAAGGCCGCCTCGGGCGGAAGCGACCACTGGATGTTCACTCGGGCGATGTCCCCGATCAATTGACGAGGCGAAAACTCGATGGGCGATCCCGCGGGTGTTTCTTGGGGCCACACGCCCGCCAAATCCAAACGCAGTTCTTCTGGAATCGCGACGATCAGTTGATGATCCAGGGTTCGCGCCGCCAGCGGCGCGTCAAAGCGGCGCGTCTGGTCAGCCTTGCCGGACTTCAAACGTGTGACCGTCTCGGGTGATCCCATGATCAACAAGCCTTCGCGAACAAGGGTCTCCGGCGCGATGCCGATGGCCGTCTCGGACCAAAGAAGCGACAACAACCCCGCGGCGACTTCCGGGTTCCCCGATTCGCAGAACACGACCGGCGTACCTCGCTGCAAGTCCCGTGCGGCCATCGCCAACGTGACCGGCCCGGTCTGTGCATTGTTCAAGGCGTCCAAGTAGCTCTTGGCAACCTTCGCCGCCGAATCGACGGGCAAGCGCCCACGCTGAAGCGTCTCGAGTCGCATCAACCAATCGGCGATCGCCTTCACGTCGATCTCGGCGGGATCCAATCGCAACACGACCAGCGTATCCTCGGGCAACGACGCCGAAGCCTCAAGTGCATCGACCTGTATTTCCTGAGCCGTCGTCAACACGTTCGGCACGAGTATCAGACACAACCAAGCCATGCAGCGAAACTGATAAAAAGAACTCATTCGTTTCATTTGACCAACTCCAGTAAGAACGTGTTTTCGTCAGCGATGTAACGTGGCTCGCCGCTCAGGACGGCGGTGATCAAGCCGGTGCGGCTGTATTGAAATGGCTTGCCCGAGGACGGATCCGGCCAAGCCGGCGGAAGCAATTCATCAATCTTTTCCGGCAACCGACCGTCGTGATGGGCCGCCATGCGAATCGCCTGCAGCGTCACGAGACGAGCCTGCGTCTGGCGAAGTCGCCGCGAAGCGCCCTCGGCGGCGTGAAGCGCCGGCATCAGCTTGGAAAGCAACACGTTGGCCAGTTCCCATTGCTCGGCCAGCGGCTCGTCATCATCCGCGATGATGCCGGTGGCGTGACGCAGATACGGCTCGCGCATCGCCTTGGGCAAATGATGCCACTTGAAAATGTCGTCGGTCTGCCGTCGCAACCGCACGGCCGTCGCCCGCAGGATCGCCTCGGCGCTGGACAACTCGTCCACCCGGTCTTGCCAGCGCTCGGTCGTCCGCAGCGTTTCGCGAGCGGCTTCCTCGCCACCAAGAATGGCGAGCATCCCCAACTTCAGACCCATGTTTTCCTCGCGGAGCCCACGATCGTACGCAAACAAATGACGGACGACGTCCAACAGTTCATGCAGGTGCGCCCGTGAGGCATCCGCACCGATCGGTTCATCGGGCAAATCCATCGCGTCGCCCGCGGCCTTGATCGCCAATCCCGATTCGTACTCCAGCGATCGTCGGAGGTCACCCAGCGTCTCGGGCAACGTCGCCAAGGCCCAATAGAAATTCGGCGCGCCGGCAACTCCCGAAGCTTCCTCCACCGATCGGAAGGCCTGTTCGGCGATCGCGATCGAGACGAGTTGATGAACCAGCGTGTCACCGGCGCGGGCAACGATGTCGGCCAATCGAAACATCGTTTGCACCGTTTCGGCGTAGTCGTCCCACCGCCCCGAGTGCATTTCCAATCTCGAACGGAGATAGAGCAAACGGACCAACGTTCGCGATTCTTGAACTTCGGGCAGCCGAAGTTCGATCGATTCAATCAGCGGAAGCTCGTTCAAATCGATCGGGTAATCGACCTCCATTCGCGTTCTCGCCCGCTCCAATTCGTTGAAAACAATCTGATAGTTGTCCAGAAACGAAGCGATCTCGTCCGCGTCTTCAGCCGCCCACGGGCCGTCCAGCCACTGGTCGTACTGAGTCGGATTGAAGACGTTTTGGCCCTGCTGGTTTTCGGTCAAAATCAACACGGCACGCAAAAAGAACGGTGCCGCATTGCTTTGTTTCCGCTCGTGCGGAGCGGGCCAAAACCGATAACGCATCGCCGGATCCGGCTCCGCGGCGGCGGATAATCTTTGTGTCGGCTTGGCTTCCGCCGCATCCGCTCGGCTCTCGCCCGCCGTTGCGGCGACGACCGCCAACGTGATCACCATCAGCGTTTGATTGATTGGCTTGTTCATTGTTTCACCCATCACCAAAAATCTGTTCGGGCTGAAGAAAATCGGAAACACGCAGCGACCGGGTCCTTGGGGCAACATCGGTCACGCGACGCGGCGTTGGTTGCGAAATCCGGCGGACTTCACCGCCGACCAACGCATAGCCGGCCACGTCCAGCAGGTCCAAACGAGACAGCAAGTCAGCACGCGGAGCTTGCCCGGCGCGGGGCAGGGCAGGGCGGTCGATGGACTCACGCGGCGTGGCCCCCTTCCTCTCAGTGATCACAGCGGCCATCGATTCGGAGAGATCGTCGGCTTGGACTTCTTGCTCGGCTTCCTCGACGGATGCCACCGCGATGTTTGGATCGACAACGCTTCGTGTGCTTTGCCCGGCAAAGAAGGAGGCCGAACCGACGACCGCCAACAGCAGGCCGGCCGCGATGACCTTCAATAGAGCGGTCGGCCTTTTCGCGGAACTTGCGTGTACCGCTGCCGCATATCCCATTTCATAAAAGGCGATCCGTGGATCCCCCCGTCCGCTGGCTGGTGCCGCCAGGTCTTTCCATTGATTGATGACTTCGTCTTGCATGATTGTCCGTTCGTTCTTGATGTTTCGGATTGGCTAGTTCGCTGTTTCTGACTGGACACGTTGGTTTGGTTCGATCAAGCGTTCGCGCAGTCGCTTGATCGCGGTTTGGTAGCTTCGGTGCGCCGAGCTTCGGGTCGAATCGGTCGCGGCGGCGATTTGTGTAAAAGTCATCTGTCCCCACAGGTGCATCACGACGACTTGTCGCTGATCCTGGGGCAACCGATCAAGCGCCCGTTGCAAATCATCGACGTCCTGATCGATCGCATCGGTCGCCACGAACCATCGCACTTCGGCGTGATCCCGCTCACGTTTTCTTCGTCGCTGCTTGCTGCGTGCCCAGTCCAACATTCGATTGCGGATGACTTTGACCATCCAACCGACGATGTCCTCGGGCGGCTGCGGCTGTTTCGCCAGCTCGATGAAAGCTTCTTGCACCGCGTCCTCGGCGGACTGGTCGGTCAACGTGCCGCCCATCGACCGGGCGATCAACACCAATTTGGCGTGATGGTCATCCCAGATACGGGTCAGGTGGTGCGGGTCCAAGTGTCATTTCACCGAAAGGTTCAGATCATCTTTCAAACCAAGGACGTCGCCGCGGCGGTTTCGTCCCAAGATTTTGTGACGTTATACTGGCCATCATGTCGACCACCGAATCCACCGCCGGTTCTGACCTGCCGCCCGACGACCTTCAGCCGGCCTGGGAGGTCGCTCATCTGTTTCCGCCGCAAGGTCACTGGGACGAATCCGATTTTTTGCGGATCCATACGAATCGGATGGCGGAACTGGTCGACGGACACCTGGAGATTTTGCCGACGCCGACTTGGGTTCACGCTTGGATCGTTGATTTTTTCGTTACCCGCTTCAAGCGACACCTTCAGGATCACTCGCTGGGCGGACACGTCTTCACCGCGGTACTACCGGTCCGGTTATTCGAAGGCACCATCCGTGAACCCGACGTGATGTATTTCGCCCCGGGCAGCGAACCGCCCGCGGGCGAAGAGTACCCGAGCCACGTCGATCTGGCGATCGAAGTCGTCAGCGAAGGCTCCGACGCTCGGAAACGCGACTACGTTTCCAAACGTCATGACGATGCCAAGGCCGGCGTTCCAGAATACTGGATCGTCGATCCTTTCGAACGTCGCATCACCGTGCTCTCGCTGCGCGGCGGACAATACGCCGAAGTCGGTCGCTTCGAAGCCGGCCAGACCGCTCACAGCGAACTGCTTGCCGGTTTTCACGTCCAGGTCGACGACGTCTTTGCCAAAGTCTGACCCGGCTTTCCCAAAACCGGGCGGACACGTCATCATGGCCAGTCGTTTTCCATTCGTTCGCTCACCCCCGCTTCTCTGATGACCACGCCGACCGCGCCCGCCAAATCCATGGACAAGATCGTTTCGCTTTGTAAACGACGTGGATTCCTGTTTCAGTCCAGCGAAATCTACGGCGGCGTCCAGGGTTTCTGGGACTACGGCCCCCTGGGTGTCGAGCTGAAGCGCAACCTCAAGGACGCGTGGTGGCACGACATGATCAGCGGGCACAACGAACTGATCCCGTCTGCCGGCGCCCCGGGCACCTACGAAATGGTCGGCCTGGATTGCACGATCATCATGCACCCGCAAGTCTGGAAAAACAGCGGCCACTACGACTTGTTCCACGACTTCATGGTCGACTGCAAAGAATCGAAAAAGCGTTATCGGTTCGATCAGGTCCGCTGCCGCGAAGTCACCCACCAAGACCGATCGATCTACGTCGCCACGCTGGCCGAAGCCGAACAAGAGGAAGAAGACATCCGTCGCCGCGGCATGAAGTTCTTCAAACTGCGAAACAAGGACGCCGACAAACTGACCGTCGGAGACGAATCGATCACGATCGACAAGCTGGATAGCACCGAAAATGTTCTGGCTCCCGACGCCAAGTCCCTCGGCACGCTGACCGAACCGCGTGAATTCAACCTGATGTTCAAGACGACGCTCGGTGCACTCGGCGGCCAGGACGACGTGACGTTCTTGCGCCCCGAAACCGCCCAAGGCATCTTCGTCAATTTCAAGAACGTGCTGGACAGCAGCCGCGTCAAAGTTCCCTTCGGAATCGGCCAAGTCGGCAAATCGTTCCGCAACGAAATCACGCCGCGCAACTTTACGTTTCGATCCCGCGAATTCGAGCAGATGGAAATCGAATTCTTCTGTCACCCGGATCAGTCGCAAGACTGGTACCGATACTGGCGCGATCGCCGCATGAATTGGTACCTGTCGCTGGGCATGGACCCGGCCGCGCTGATCATGCGTGAACATCACACCGAAGAACTGGCCCACTACAGCGTCGGCACGGCGGACATCGAGTACGCGTTCCCGTTCTTGCCGCCGGGTGAATACGGCGAACTGGAAGGCATCGCCCATCGCGGCGATTTCGACCTCCGCAGCCACATGGAAGGCAAGCTGGACCCCGCCACCAATCCGATGACGGTCGAATTGAACGAACACGGCAAGCCGAAACACCGCGGCAGCGGCAAAGACCTGACGTATCGCGATGAAGCGACGGGCGAGAAATTCACCCCGCACGTCATCGAACCTTCGGCCGGTGCCGATCGCGGGGCGCTCGCGTTCCTGTGCGAAGCCTACACCGAGGATGAACAGCCCGACGAGAACGGCAAGATGCAAACTCGCACGGTGATGAAGTTGCACCCGCGGCTGGCTCCGGTGAAAGCGGCTGTTTTTCCGCTGGTCAAGAAAGACGGCATGCCCGAAGCCGCCAAAGAATTGTACGGCGAGCTGAAAAAACACTTCAACACGTTCTACGACGACAAAGGTGCCGTGGGCAGGCGCTATCGACGCCAAGACGAAGCCGGCACGCCGTACTGCATCACGATCGACGGCGACACGCTGAGCGACAAGACCGTGACCATCCGCGACCGCGACAGCCTGGAACAAATCCGCGTCAAGCTGGACGACGTGGTGCCGACGTTGCAAGAGAAGATCGACGGCTGACGATCAACGCGGCGCCGCGGCCTGACGGATTCTCGCCGCGGCGGTTGGGAGGAAACGCTAAGGCGCGGCGGTCGTTTCGACCAATCGTTGGCGTGTCTCGATCGCGTCGTCGGCGATGCCGGCTTCTTGGAGCGCCGTCGCCAGGCTTTTTTCGGCCGATGCGACGGCTTCGGGGGTGCGGCTGATGCGGACCCTTGTGCCGCTGGCATCGCCTTCGGCTTCCGCCGCGGCGGTGATGATTTGGTCGACATTCATCGGTTCACGCGCGACTTCATCGGCCGACGATGGGTCACTGGTCACACGACGGACGCTGTAATCCTGGCCGTCGATCAACACGTCGATCAGCCACAGCTTGGCATCGGTCAACAACGAGGCGTCGCCGGGCGTTTGCACGATCGCCGGACCGTCGGGCTGGACTTCCTCGACCGCCTCGGCGTCCGGATCCGCCACGTTCGAATCGGACCGGGTGACCCCCAGATTGAACGAAAAGAACTGGCCGACGATGAAGGCGATCAGGCCGCCGGCGGCGACCACGGGAATGACGCGTCGTTTTTTCATAGGTCTGACTTCGGCAGGAGAGAATCGATCGGAGCGACAGGCGTGACTTCGCCGGCCCGTTGTTTTAAGACATCCGGCAAGGGGGTGGTGCCCAGGACGGTGTATTCGAATCGCGTGGCGGGTAAATCCGTTCGCATCCGTTCGACCGCTTTGGGCAAAGCGTCGATCATCGGCTGATAAACGCCGGCGACGGCTGCCGGAGAGTACGAAACCAGAATGACGACCAGCCCTTTCGGCTGAGGCAACTGTTTGTAGGCGGCAAAAAGTTGGTTTTCCGCTTCGGCCGTCCGTTCGTCCTGCCCACGGCGTTCCAAACGGATCGCGAGCGATGAATCGCCGGCGTCCAACAACAGGCGTCGATTTTCGTCGGCGTGTAAATGCCAAATCTCCGCCCGCTTGAGCAATTCGGCGTGCCCGATCAGAAAACGAATGACCTCTTCCGGCGAAGCGTCGGCGACCCGCTCGGCCGTTCGCAAGACCTCGGGCGTCAACTCGTCGGCTTCGTCACCGACCCATTCATCCAATTCCGCCACCCGTTCCAGGGGAACACCGAACGCGGCCGCAATCGCGCCGATGGCTTTCGTCGATCGGGCGATCCGCTGTTCGGCTTGAGTCTGGGACTGTTGCAAATCGTCACGAGTCTGTTCCAACTGCGTTTGAAGCCGCTCGAGTTCCTCGCGGGTCCGCGCCATCTCCTGCGCGGCGTTCATTTCATCCCGTGTCACCACTTCGCGGACTTCCAAAAACTGGGCGAACACGACGATCAGCAACAAGTCGACCAGCGGTGCCAACTGAAAACCGAAACGCCGCGATGCACCGGAGACGGTCAATTTCGACTTCGCCGTCATGCCGTGTTGTCCGTCAAGGGAACCTCGTTCCCGACGTCGTCCGGCGACGCATCACTCCGCACGGCCAATTCGCGTTTCGCCTTGGCGACCGTTTCGCGGACGTGCGCCCGGTTTTCCGACAGCCTGGAAAAACCCGGTTCCAAGAAACTGTGAATGAACATCAGCACGATCGCCGACGCCAACCCGGCGAAGGTGCTCCAGATCGCGTCACCGAACCGGCTGACGATCGTCGCCACGCTGGTTTGATCGCCGCCCGCCAGTGCCGCACCGATCGCGCAGATCGTCCCCAGCACTCCGGCCAACGGATAGGCTTCGATCATCGTCCTGGTGACGTTCCAAACGGTGTCGAAACGTAACGAGTGCAGGTAATCCCGACGCTCGTCCAAGATCTTCATTCGCTGATGAAGGACTCGCCGATTCTCGGATCCCTCGGGCTCCGCCAGCACGTCGTCGATGTCGGCTAAGAAAGCCTCGATGCGATCCGAGGGATGCGAACCCCAGTCCAGTTGGCTGCGGTGGGGCAGGACACCGGTGAACCGCGTCAGCGTTTGCGCGATCCCGTGTCGATCTTTCCTGGCCCAAAACGCCAGCCACACGAACGCCAAGACGTGCAGCAACGCGACGACCAAAATCGCCTGGGTCGAAAGCTGTGAGATCTGTTCCAACACCAAAACGATCCGGCACAATGAAAAGTAGCGAAAAACACGTCAGGGACCTCGACCGCGAATCGGTCGCGTCGACGTTATGCTATCAGTTACGCCGATTTCCGGTCCATCGTGATTCACCATTTCCTGTTCGAAGCGTTTGCCATGATCCCTCGCCGAAAATTTTTGACCACCGCCGCTGTGACCGCGGGCAGTCTCCTGAGCGTTCGCACCGGCCGAGCCGCCGATTCGTCGGGCAAGCGGCAATTCACACTCTCCCTGCGAGCCTCCTCGATCGGCGTCAAGGCGGACCAACGGGAAGCGATGCGGCTGGCCGCCCGACACGGATTCGAAGCCGTCACGCCGGACCCCGGGTTTCTGACCAAGCTGTCCGACACCCAGATCAGCGAATTGACCGACCGACTGAACTCGCTGGACTTGGTTTGGGGGGCCGCCGGGTTACCGGTCGAGTACCGCAAAGACGAAGCGACCTTTCGCGAAGGCTTGGCCGGCTTGCCCGAGAAAGCCGCCGCGATGCGAGCCGCCGGCGTGACCCGCGTGGGCACCTGGGTCACGCCGGCGAGCGACGATCTGACTTACACGCAAAACATGAAACAGCACGCGGCGCGACTGAGTCGGTGTGCACGCGTCTTGGCCGATCACGGACAACGTTTCGGCTTGGAATACGTCGGCCCGCAAACCAGTCTGATCTCGCGGCGTTATCCCTTCGTCCACACGATGGCTGAAACCAAAGACTTGATCGCCGCGATCGGTGTCGACGGCGTCGGCTTCATCCTGGACAGCTGGCACTGGTACACGGCCGGCGAAACGGTCGACGACCTGTTGACGCTGACGAACCGAGACGTCGTCGCGTGCGACTTGAATGACGCACCGCTGGGACGAACACGGGAACAGCAGATCGACAACCAACGCGAATTGCCGATGGCGACCGGCGTGATCGACTTGGCGGGTTTCCTGGGCGGGTTGATCGAGATCGGTTACGACGGCCCGGTCAGAGCCGAACCGTTCAACCAACCGCTCGCCGCGATGGACAACGAAGCCGCCTGCGCCGCGACGGCCGAGGCGATGAAGTCGGCGTTTGCGTTGGCGGAACGAGCATAGGCCGACGGGGCTCGGGACGCCTCTTGTCGTTCGACGGCGGTGCCGCCGAACCGGCCGATCGCCGAGCGAACGACTGACAAGTGCACGCAGTGACCTAGGTTTCAGCGAACCGTTCGCCGCACCCGGGGTCTTTCATGACGCTTTCGCCCTCAAAATCCGCACCAACCGTACAAACCCACCGCAAGAGTTCGCTGGCCCACCGCAAGAGTTCGCTGGTTTGGTTCGCACTGACGACTTTGCTGTCAGCTTTTTTGGTATTCCAA
>Ga0102938_10001928_pt1 | contig 15764 bp, 10 predicted proteins | sample SalPonR2_B_D2_MG_FD_84516 | JGI IMG/M metagenome (GOLD analysis project Ga0102938, IMG submission 84516) | Salt pond soil microbial communities from South San Francisco under conditions of wetland restoration - Salt Pond MetaG R2_B_D2_MG | ecosystem: Environmental > Aquatic > Marine >...
GAGGCACTGGCAGGCTTGGCGCACGCATCCACGACCACCGCAATCGGGGACACCACCGCAACCGGGGCCCGAATCTTCTGTCGACCCCACTCTTGCGGCGTTTCTCCTAGCCGCTTTGCTGCTAGGTATGTGGTGGTGAGATCTTCGGCATTGCAGCGTCGAGCGAAACGCCTGTGCCTTCGGCTGCGGGTCAAACTTGCAAACGCCTGCGTCTGCGGCTGCGGGTCAAACGGGGCAGGTTGTTTGAGCCGCCTTGGCGATAGCCGCGGTTCCTGAATACAACCGGGGCTATCGCCCAAACGGCTAAGCAGAGTTCTGTGGAATGATTCCTGCACACCTGCTTAGCTGCGGGCTTTTCTGTGGTTTTCGGATAGGTCCTTAGCCTCCGGACATCCCCCAATCGAATCAATGTGCATGATCGCTATTGCCCGCAACCTGCGTGGCGATAGCCTGGACATCTGGTTCGGCAACATTTTGACGGCTGTAGTAATTTAACCTAATTATAGATACGCGTCGGTGCTGCAAGCCCACCGTTCGCGTCAAACTAAGTTTATCCAGCGGCGAGAGAGCACCCCATTCATGGCACGGCGGAAGCGGAAACGAGCAGCAACCTCGGCGGGCAAGCCAAAGGTCACACCGGAGAAGGCAACTCCTTCTTCGTTGCCTGCTAAGCCGCTAGAGGCTGCATCGGATCCACTTCTCGCGAAGGCCGTCAAAGCTCAGCCAACCCCAATGGGGGCAGCGTTAGACGCGGCGGAGGCTTCCAAGCAGGCTGACACCAAACAAGATGTTGCCGAATCATCCGCGGCGAAGAAATCGGTTGCCGACAAGCCTGCTGCTGCCGAGGCGGCAAACTCTGCTGCCCAGCCAACTGTCAAACGGAAACGCCGAACTGTGCAGGGGAAAGCCAGCGAAGCTTCCATAGCATCGGAAGCTACCGCCACCGAGTTGCCGGTCGTTAAAGACAACGCACCTGCCGTCTCCCTTGACGTTCAGGAATCGTCGGCGGAGGCGAGGCAAGCGAGTCCTCTTGTTGAGACGTCGCCGCAAGACGTGCTGCAGCGACTCGATGCCTTGACCGTATTGCTCAGCCAAGTCGCCACGCCGTCTCGCGATGTAACCGGTGTCGAGCCGTTGCTTGATCGCTTGACCCATTTCGCCAGCCAGCTTGAAGACCGCGACCAGCAACTGCGTCAACGAGAGCAAGAGTTGGTTCGTCAGTCGTCGGACCTGGCCAGTCGTCGTCGCGAGCATGCGGCTCGTTTGCGTCAATTCCGCCAAGTCGACGGTGCGAACGATACGCTGGCAGCGAGCAATCATACATTTCAGCGTTTACTGACTTCCTTCGAAGCTTTAATGCAAGGTTCCGCGAGTACGTCGCAAACCGAAGCTCTGGTAGGTGAAGAGATCGAAACGCTGCGGATCGAACTGCAGACGCATCAGCAAACAATTGCCGAGTTGAGCGAATCGTTACAAACGGAGCGGCAATTGGTGCGGGAACTGCGTGAGCAGGCCGACCAAAGGATTTGCGAGACGCTGTTTGGCGATGAGCAGGCCGCTTCATCCGATCAGGCAGACGCGGCTGAAACGGAAGCCCTGTTGCGGGAGCAAGACTCGCTTCGCAACCAGATCGCCGAATTGGAAGATCAGAATCGCGAGTTGGCGGCAAAGCTGACCGCGCACTCCATGAACAAACAGTTGAGCGATGGAAATCATACGGCAACGTCGGAATCGATGTCGTGGGAAGATCGCAAACGGATGATCTTGCAACGTCTGGAGCATGAAGAGCACCAGTTGCAGCAAAGTGATCCATCGGCGACGGAGGATGGGTTGGACGAAATCCAGACGTTGCGACAGATGGTGCAGCGAGCCGATGGGGAGATCCGTCGGCGCGACGAGGAAATCGCGGAACTTCGGCAGTTGCTTGAGCAGCAGTCGAGCACCGTTGGCGACGTCGCGATTGGGGCCGCCGCGATTGCCGGTCTGCTCGATCAAGATGATCTGGTGCGTGATGAACGGGAGAAGCTGCAACAGATTCAGAACGAGTGGCAAGAGAAGTTACGTGAAGCGGAGATCGAGGTGTCTTTGGAGCGTGCGAGGTTGGCACGTGAACGGCAAAACATCGAAAAACGCAACGTCGAACTGGAAGATCTGATGAGCGCCCAAAAGTCAAGCGCAGACGCGATTGAAACGGAGAGCGCCGAAGCTGGAAAGCCAAAGCGGAAATGGCTTGCCAAGCTAGGCCTCGATCAGTAACGTCGTCTACGGACTCCAATCAGCCAACCACTTCACTCTTCCTCTTCGTTTTGCCACCAACTTATGCGTTGTATGAACGACTTTGGTTTCTCCGGTGCTGGCGTAATGTCTTGCGGTCCCAGCGACGGCCGACTTTCCGGCGCAGCGGTCTGGTCTTCATCGCGATAGTACGTTCGCAGTGGCCTGGGGCTAGGATCAAAGACCATTCGAGCCGCAAAGGCTTGTTCGGCTTTCAAAACACGCAGCACATCGACGCAGTCGCTGTATCCACCGCCGAGGGAGGCGACGCCGGCACAGAGCGAGGCAATATTGGCAGGCACTGTTGCGACACGGTCCTCTTGGTGAGGCGTAAAACGGCTCAGTCGCAACTGGCCGGGCTGCGTTTCACGAATAATAATCCCGCCTCCACTGATCACCGACTCAGGCAATTCAATTGCCACTTGGGGGCCAAACACCACGATCTCGGCACGCTTCGTCAAGCTGATTGCGATCAGCGCGTCGGCGGTCGACGGAATCGAGTGGACAAAGAACCCGTCACCGAAGGCTTGACCACCGACAACCAAACGTGCATCGGACCGCTCTCTTAGAGCAACAAAGGCGCCGTAACGCACTTCATTGCTAGACTCGTTCAGCATCGTTCGCAGCGTATCGGTGACGGCGCGTTGTGGCATCCCTTGCAATGCCTTGAAGGCCGGGTAGCGAAATGCTGGTTCAGCGATCGCCAGCTGCTTCAGTGGTTCGATGGCTTCTTCGCGATCCAGATAGGCGAGCGCTTCGGCGACATAAAAACGAATCTCATCGTTGGGCGTTTGCAATGCATCAACCAAGACCGGCACTGCGTCGTCGCCGATCGCTTCCAGAGTCAAAGCGGCCTCGCCGGCGGTGGTCGGCTCTTTTAGCTTCCGGGCGAGATCACCGAGTTGCTGTTGCAAGCCACCTTCGGGACGCTTGACAGGAATCGAGCGGACGACGGCGATGAGTCGATGGACGTTGTGTTCATATCGAGGCAGGACGTCGACTTCCACAAAATCGTCCTCGCGTGGTGTCGCAATCCCACGACGCGTGGATCCGTCGAAAAAGAAGAAACGGTTATTAATCGCCTTGGCAAACTGAGCCGATAGCAGCACATGTTGGTACTTCGGGCGGATCACCAGTCCGACCGGTCGATCGACTTGGGCGGTGCCCCCCCCGAGCAGTCGCCCCTCAACCATCATCTCTTGTCCGTTTCCGTCGTGCAGTCCGCGGACCAGGACGGAACCGGTCCCGATGACTGCCACATCGCTCGACCGGATGGCTCCGTCGAGTCGTCGCATTTCCTGCATGCGTGAAGGCATCAACCAACCACCTTGCAGGCTGGTCACGTCGGTTCGTGCTGGAGTTTGCACGTTGACGTCCAGTTTGGCTCCTCGTTTGACTCCCGGAGGCATGATCGCCTCGGTGATGACCAGCGCGGTGTGTTTCGATTCGAGATAGGTTTCCGGTGTCGCCACGTCATGCGTTTTCATTTCCGCGATCAAACGATCCCGCAGTTCCGATGGCAACGCAGGCGCGCCCGTGCTGTTCAAGCCTTTGACGGCACCCACACCTTGCACCCGAGCATAGGTCAAGCCGTAGGGGACCGCGGCTTGGCCGATCGTATCGGGTGGTTCGGGCGCGGTCAGCAGGTCTTTCAAGCCCTCCTGGTCATCGGAGTCTTGCTTGAACACGGAGCACCCGCTCCAGATGGTCAGCATGAATAGCATGATGAGCCAAGGAACGGGTCGCGAACAGAAACGGTTTGCCGGCATCCTTGCTGACATACTTTTTGCCCGAAGAGGGTTGCTGAAACGAAATCTCGTTAAGCAACGTCGGTGCCAACTCGGAGCGGTGCGAAAAGCAGCGGCGGCGACAACAACGTGCCACAGTGAAATAAGCGATCGGCTAGCCACTCGTCAATGCGGATCGAGCAAGAAAACGGCCGGCGGGCAATAGGGAAAAGCCCCTGTGTTAGGCAGCCCGTCGTTGCTGATGAATCCGGCGCGTGGCGGCTTGGATGCTTTCGGCAGGAGTCGCCAACGGGCCTCGTTCGCAGAGGTCGTCGTTATTTGTCCAGCGTCGTAGATCGATCGCGTTCAAAATTTCCGTAGCAACTTCGACGGCGCGAGCACCGGCGTATCCCGTGACGGTGGGCGCGACCCCTGAGCGAATGCTGATCACGAAATCGTGCAGCTCATCAAGGATCGCATTTCGCGGCTGGATTTCAGGCGTTTCCATCGGTAACCACGAATCAAACAGTTCGTCGGCAAAGGTAAGTGGATTCGCCGTCGCATCCTCGAGATCAAAAGAGCGATCGCGCAGTCGTTGATCGGGTCGCACTAATGCGACCGAGGGGCCACCGAAATCAATTTCGGCAAAGCCTTGTTCGGAGTAGGCCTGCATTTGCCGCGCCGCGAGGGGGCTGACTCGTGAAGCTTTTAGATTCGCGACCAGGCCACATTCGAATGAAATGCGTGCTTCGGCAAGGTCTTCATTGTCGGTGACCAACGCAATGCCGCTGGCTTGGATGTCGCGAACTGGCGCATCGGTCAGCGACAGCACCAGATCCAAATCGTGGATCATCAGGTCCATGACCACGCCGACGTCGAGGCAGCGTCCAGGAAAACGACTGGCTCGGACCGCTTCGATGTACTTAGGTTTGGTCAACAGATCGCTCGCCGCGGTCCAAGCAGGATTGAACCGTTCGACATGGCCGACCTGGAGCGTGACGCGATGTTGCTTCGCCAAGCGGACCAAGTCATACGCCTCTTCGGCAGTTGTCGCCAGCGGTTTTTCGACCAGCAGGTGCTTGCCCGCCTGGAGCAATTCCGTCGCAATTTCGGCGTGATATCCGGTGGGCGACGCGATCACCGCGGCATCGATTTTATCGAGCAATTGCCGATGCGAGGCTACAATTGGCACTTCAAACTGATCGGCCGCCAGCGCCCGAGCCTCTGGCACAGGGTCTGCGATGGCGACCAGTTGCGCACCTTCGACTTGGCCGAGCAGCCGAGCGTGGATCCGTCCCAAATGCCCTGCTCCGATAACTGCAATCCGCTGCGTCACGCTGCTCTCCTGCGGTCGCGACCGCGCCCATGGCGGCCACCTCGGGAATGTTCTAGGAAATCAAACACATGTTTCAGCACCGGCCGAATGGGACCGCTGTTGAGCATCAGTTCGGCGGCTTGTTCCGCGCCGACTTTCGACCGATACAGCAACTTAAAAGCATTCTGCAGAACCTTGATGTCGTCGGCCGAAAAGTTGTTGCGTTTTAACGCCACAATGTTCGTGCAGCGCGGGCGTGCGGGGCTACCTTCTGCCAGCATGTAAGGCGGCACATCGTGCAGCACGCGAGACATTGCGCCGATGAATGCGAAACAGCCGATCGAAGCGAATTGCGAAACGCCAACCCCCCCGCTGATCGTGACATCGTTATGGATGTGAGCATGGCCACCCAGCATCGTGTTGTTGGCCATAATGACGCGGTCGCCAACGTAACAGTCGTGTCCGACATGCACGCCGGTCATCAGGAAGCAGTTATTGCCGATGCGCGTCACGCCCTCTTCTTTGGTCGTCGCGCGATTGACCGTGACCCCTTCGCGAAACACGTTGGTGTCGCCGATTTCGACGCGGGTTGGTTCACCTTTGTAGGTCAGGTCTTGCGGCGATTCGCCGATCACGGCCCCCGGGAAAAAGTGGTTGTCTTCTCCGACAGTCGTATGCCCGACGACGGTCACGTTATTCGCCAAGATCGATCCTCGGCCGATAGTGACATGCGGGCCAACGACGCAGAAATGCCCGATCTGAACATCGCTATCAATAATAGCACTGGGGTCGACGGCCGCGGTCGGTGCGATCTTCACACTCATCGAAGCAAATCCTTTGCAAGTCGCGTCCAGACCGGCAATTCCCTTGCCTGACTTTTCGCGCGTTTTCTGTGGAGGGGCATGCGGTTGCTCAAGCCGCGCGGCGCTGATCGGATTCCAGGCCTTGTTGAGCCATCTTGTATAACTTCTTTGCCAGCATGCCATTCAGGGAATGGCCACCGCGGTAAGACACAATCGTCCCGATCAGGTCGCAACCGACCAACGCCAGGTCACCCACCAAATCAAGCAGTTTGTGTCGTGCACATTCGTTTTCGAACCGTAACAGATTATCGACGGGACCTTGCTGGTCAAACACCAATAAATCCTTTCCCGTGACGTGTTGAGCGACACCCGCGTCTCGCAACTGTTCGGCTTGTGCGGCGGTCACAAAGGTTCTTGCCGGCGCAATCTCACGACAAAAATGTTCGGCTCGCAAAGCGGTACGATAAATCTGAGGACGAATCGGACCTTCGGTTCCATAATCGAGGTTGTACTCGTAGTGTCCGAAGTTATCGGGCGACGGCGAAACTTCTAACCAGTTCGCTGCGGTGCCGACACGAATGGTGCGGTCGATAACCAGTCGCGACCGGCTGGTGGCCTGAATCACCAAACCCGCGGAACGCAAGGCATCGACATAGGCTGCGGCCGAACCGTCAAGCCCAGGTAGTTCTTCGGCGTTGACTTCGACGATGCAATTGTCGATTTCCAATGCGTACAGCGCCGCCATTAGATGTTCGACCATGGCAAACCGCGCATTTCCATTGACCAGCGTGGTGCGCAGGTTTTGTTCTTCGCGGTTCGTCACGTTGGCTTCGAGAATCGGCTTCTCTGCCAAATCGGTGCGGACCATGCGGATGCCGGTACCGATCGAAGCGGGGAGCATTCGCACGGTGACCTGTTGACCCGACCAATAGCCACGTCCGCGGACTTGGCAATGATGAGCGATTGTGTGCTCGTTTCGCTGACGCATGACGACCGGGCCTCCCTGCCCTACAGCAGCAAGCCGGCCAACATCCTGTCGACCGGCATCGGACTTCTAACAACAAGCCGGCGTCGCGGGAAGCGACGATCGGCTGTTCCTTGTTGTGGGCGATTTAGCGCTTGGCAAGTCGCGACGCAAGCACCTGCATGACCAAGGGCGTCATGTCGAGTGCGGCGTCGTGATAGACGATGTTTTTCATCACACCACGGATCACGGATTCGCCCTTTTCCATGTCCATTTCCTCGCTGTTGTATCGCAGCACGAGGTTGATTTTGTTGTAGGAAGCGACGGTTTTCACCGCGGCAGCGATTTCCTGATAGTTGTCGAAGTAGATGCGTGCTTCGGCATCGGCGAGTTCTTTTCGCTTACGACTCATCTCCAATCGCAATCGCGACTCCATGCTGGCGACACGTTCTTCCTGCGCGGTGTAGTCTGGGGAGCCTGCTTTAAAGGCCTTTAATTGCTCGACAGCCTGCTTCAGCTCGTCGCGTTTCCCACTCAGCGTTGCGTCGTAGGCCTTCAGTTCATTTTCAACCGCTTCGACTTGGCTTTTAATAGCCGGCGACTCTTTGAAAATTCTGGCGATGTCGACAATCGCCACGTGATGTCCACCGCTGGAAGCGGCGGGAGGCGTTTGAGCATCGGCAGCCATCGGAGCCAAAACTCCGGCAGCCAAACAACCGAACAAATAAGCCGCTAGTTTCGTGATTCGCACGCCTGCTTCTCCTTGCAATGAAAGTGCGTTTTAAATTGTGCCTTCGGCAACCGATCCATCGGCCACGAGAGGCCTTTTTTTTCCAGACCACGCAACGGCCCGAGAGAACCACTGCACGCGCGGGTCATTCTGCCAACAGACCCCACCTGGGTAAAGGTTAATTTTTTTCTGTGCCCGATTCGGGGGAGGAACGGCTGATCCTAAAATCGACAAACCTCGGTTTTAAGGGCGTTCGCCCAGCAAAACCTTCAGTTGCACCGTTTCGGCTCCTCGTTTCACGTCTACTTTAAGCTGATCACCGGGACGCCGCTTTCGCAGCGCCTCCAAAATCCCATCGGAATGTCGGATTGTTTTACCAGCGATTTGAGCCACCTGATCTCCGATCTGAAAACCGGCTTGCATCGCTGGACTGTTTTGGTAAACCTCGCTCACGAACACCGAATCGGCTTCGTTGCGCATCCGGATCCCCAAAAATACGGTCAACTGACGACGGATGCGGGCTCCCGGTTCGGTCGCTTGGTAGGTCGGCCGTTTTTCGGTAGCAAGTGCTGCCGTCGCGTCGGTAACGATATCGGTTATTCGGGCCAGTCCACCCAAATCGATTTTGTCGAAATCATCACTTGGCCGGTGGTAATCGTTGTGCAGCCCCGTGAAAAAGAACAAAACGGGCACTTTTGCTTCGTAAAAAGAAGTGTGATCACTGGGGCCATAACCGCTGGCCACGCGCAGTAGATTGAAACCACCCTGTTGGTTTAGGCGGTCTAGCAAACCATCGAATTCGGTCGCCGTCCCGGTTCCATAAACCGTCAGCTCGTTGTCTTTCAAGCGACCGACCATGTCCAAGTTGATCATCGCGGCGGTCGTTTCGAGCGGAAAGAGAGGCTGGGCGACGTAGTGTTTGCTGCCCAGCAGGCCGCGTTCTTCTCCGCTGAAAGCGATAAATACCAAGCGACGGTGCGAGGCAAGGTCGTGCACACGTGCGGTCACGCGTCGCGCCACCTCCATCATGGTGACGGTGCCACTGCCATTATCATCCGCACCATTGTGGATGGCGATCGTGCCTGGCGCGAGCGATCCGTACCCCCCCATGCCAACATGATCGTAGTGTGCCCCGACGACGATCGATTCTCCGGCGAGGTCCCCCTTGCCCGGTAACGTTCCAATTACATTGGACGTCGTCACAATCGCCGCATCGATACCGGTCTGCAATTGGATGTGGCAATCCTGCATCGCGCGGCTGCGCGGCTGAAGGTCGTCATTGATGGCCACCTCGATCGCATCAATACCCATGGGGCTCGCTTCGCCGGCCGCGTCGACTTGACTGAGCAAGTCGTTGGCGACCTCACGGGAGAGCGAAAGAACCGGTATTTTTGCCGGCGAGCCGACCCCCCCTGCTTCGTCAACTCCCAGCAATCCCGCTCGACTATCGACCAGTTGTTCCTCGAGCCGGTTAAGCTGTTGTTCGGCGTCCTTGCGTTTTTGCCGCAGCGAGCGGCGGATCTTTTCCACCCCCTCCGGAGCGTCAGCCAATGATTGCTCGATCGTCTTTAAGCGTTGGCGTTCCCCGTCGAGACGGCGCTGTAGCTGGTCGATCTGAGCCTGCACCGACGCGGGGTCATTCACAATCAAAACCGCCGCGGCGCCGTGATCGACTGCGTTTTGGACCTTGGTTGCAAAGAAGGCAAACTTGGCGTTGGCGCGTTGGTTAAAAGGGTTGGCGTCCCCGCCTTCGGACGGCATCTTGCGGATCAGCATGACGATCGCCCCGCTGACATCGAGGCCCGCGTAGTCGTCGTAGTTCAACTGCGGTGCGGTGATTCCGTAGCCGGCAAAGACCAGCTTCCCCTGGGCTTTTCCGGAAGCTCCGATAGCCAGTGGACGCATGCCTTTGTCCAGCTCCACGCGGATTCTCGCTTGGCCTTTCCGCTGCAGCGTCAGATAGTTCTCCTCCGCCGATGTCGCTTTCGCGCCCAATTTGATCTCGAAGGGTTGGAAAGGTCTACCGTCGACCAACTCGGTATTCAAGCCCAGCTCGCGAAATGCGTTGGCGATGTGATTGGCAGCCAAATCGATCCCGTCGGTCCCTGGCTCACGACCCGCCAAGGTGTCCGAGGAAAGGTATTCCAAATCGCTGCGGAGCCGAGCCGCAGGATCCGCGGCAGCGGAATCGGTCGCCTTGCTACGGGGCTTTGCTGTGACCTCCACCGATCCCGCTGCGGGCGATGCGGGCGTCTCAGGAGGAGCCGGGGCGAGGGCAGGTTCCTGCCCCCCGCTTGGTGCCGAGGAAAGCAGGCCCATCGCAACCCAGTTGCACAGGAACAGCATGCGGATGTTTCTGTTCCAAAAACGATTTGCCACCACGGTTACCTTCCTCAAAGGAGGGGAAAAAAGGTCAAAGTGAGTTACCCCGTCAGTAGATTAGCATGTTCCGCCAGTGGCTTGAGCCCGCCTACATGACGAACCAGATGATGGGGACGTGGGGAACGTGCGGGCACCGGATGCGATAATGGGTCGACCACGTTATTATGCGAGACTGACAGCCCCAGCGTCGGTTTGTGTCGCCGGGGCGCGATACCTTTCGTTACTCCGTTTGATGATTGCTCAGCGTCCATGGCTTCTTTGTTTGTCATTCGAGGTCGCGATCAAGGCCGTCACTTTAATTTGCACCGTGGCCGACAGACCATCGGCCGGGATCCGACGAACAATATTCAATTGTTGGACAGCGAGGTTTCACGGGAACATGCCGCCATTACCTCTGATGATGGTGTCCGCTTTCACGTACGGGATTTAGGCAGCAGCAACGGCACCGACGTGAACAATTCTCGCATCTACGAGCATGTGTTGCGGAGCGGAGATCGGATGCTGATCGGGCAGACACTGATGATCTACACCGGGTCCAGCCAGCCCACCTCGCTGGAGGCCGCGCACAGCGTCGACATTGTCCAGCAAGCGGCTGCGGTAGAAGAATCGCGGATTGTTTCCTCGGCCGATTTTTCGCTGGGACAAGCCGCCGGGGATCGGTCGTTAGAGGTGATGTATTTGACCGCCCTGGCGGTTGGGCGGACAACCGACATTCCCGAATTGCTCGACCGGGTCCTTCGGCTGGTGTTTGACTGGGTGGTGGCCGATCGCGGTTGCGTGATGTTGCTCGACTCGGAAACCGGCGAACTGAGGCCGGCGGCGCGGTGCGACCGCAATGCGAGAAAAGCCAACGAACCGATTGCGATCAGCCGCACCATCCTCGATTACGTGCTGGAAAAAAAAGAGGGCGTTCGCACCAGTGATGCCAAGGACGACGGACGCTGGGATGCCGCACAGTCGATTGTCCAGGCGGGGATTCGCGAGGCGTTGTGTGTGCCACTGCAAGGTCGCTACAGTGTCGTCGGAGCCATCTATGTCGATACGTTCACGTCGCCGGGCAGCTACGTCGAAGGAGGCCAAGTAGGCCGGTTCAACGACGCCCAACTGCGGTTGATCACCGCCATCGGCTATCAGGCGGCGCTGGCGATCGAAGATACGTTCTACTATTCGGCGATGATGCAGAGTGAGCGGTTGGCGGTGATGGGCCAAACGATCGCCAACCTGTCGCATCACATCAAGAACATCCTGCAAGGCATCCGCGGTGGCGGGTATCTGATCGATGCGGGGCTGAAACGAGATGACAACGACGCCGTTCGCCGTGGTTGGGGAATGGTCGAGAAAAACCAGGAGCGGATTTCGAATTTGGTGATGGACATGTTGTCCTTCAGCAAGGAACGGCAACCCGATCGCGCGTTAGCCGATATCAATGAAACGATCGAAGATGTCGTCGAGTTAATGCGCCTCCGCGCCGACGAAATCGCTTGCAGCCTGCGGTTCGTGCCGGCGGATGATTTGCCTTCTGCCTTGTTTGATGCCGAAGCGATGCATCGGGCGATCTTGAACATCGTGACCAATGCCATCGATGCGGTGGCCGAAGAGAAGCAGCCCCAAGTCGCGATCCGCACGCTGCCGGGTGACGACCAAAGCGTCATCATTGAAATCGCCGATAACGGACCTGGCATTGCCGCGGAGGATCGGCAACGCATCTTTTCACCTTTCGAGTCCGGCAAGGGAGCTCGTGGGACCGGTTTGGGGTTGCCGGTCAGCAAGAAAATCATGGACGAGCATGGTGGGCAAATCGAAATCACCGAGCGACCAGGCGGCGGGACGCTGTTTCAATTAGTGTTGCCGCCAGCGAGCGAGCAAGCAACGGAACAGGCGACCGAACACGCCACGGACGATGATTCGTCGGCGGAATCTTTCGATACGATGGCATAGAGCCTACTCGGATAGTGTAAATGAAGGCAACGCATCGCGACACGCTGGCGCCCTGGCTGCAGCCTGTGCCAGCGTCCTCCGACAAGACTCTCCGCCAAGGGGTTCTCTCTTTCCTCGTTGGCTCAGGTTTGCTACTTCCTGTCCGCCGACCCATCCATGAAACGACTTAATCTGAATCATCCATGCGCCTGAAACGGTTCAAGCTACTACCGCAATCACAGAAGCGAATGCTGCAAACCCTGGCCGGTTGCGTGCTGTCGATGGCGGTTTGCATGGGCATGGTGCGGTCGCAAGAGATCGACGGTCGCGGGTTGTCTGCGGAACCTTCGCCGCGCGCAGAATCGACGCAAGTTGCCAAATTGCGTCAGCTCGATGAGTCGCCGCCGTTGTGGTTGGAGGAGCCTCCGCCCACTGACTATGCGAGTGTCGATGCGGAAATCGCAGTCCCGCGGTTCCGTAAGCACTTCTATCAAGGGGCGGAGTGGCGGGCTGGGTATTTGGTCGGCCTGGGTGATCAAGCGGGCGGCATGGACCAAACGACCGAAGAGGTGCGAGCGAGTTTCGGCGTCCCGTTGGGAAGCCTCGACAACATCCTCGTCGTCCGCCCTTATTTCCGAGCCGACCAAATCCATGGTCCGGAAAGCGTCGACGTGCCGGGTACGTTGTATGACACCGGGGTGACTTTTTTTAATCGCAAACAATGGTCCGAGCGTTTTTCGACCACCATTGTCTTAACGCCGTCGGTGCGGAGCGACTTCACAACTAGCACCGATGCCTTTCGGATGTTTGGTTTGGGTTTGTTGAACTGGCAGTGCCGTGCCGACTGGAGCGTCAGCCTGGGAGCGGTTTTTCTGGGGCGTGCCGATTTGCCGGTGCTGCCTGCCTTCGGTGCATCGTGGACGCCGACCCCTTGGTGGCGGCTGGATGCGACGCTGCCGCGGCCGCGTCTGTCGCGTCGCCTGTGGAAACGGGGTGCCGAGGCCGAAGGGTGGACGTATTTGGTTGGCACGCTGGGTGGCAATACTTATGCCGTCACACGCGCCAATGGAAACGTCGACGAGCTATCGATTCGGGATTGGCGAGTCCTCTGGGGATACGAGGAGATTCGGGCGGGCAATCGCGGCTTTGTCGTCGAGGCTGGTTACGCTTTCGGCAGAAACGTGGAATACGAGCGCGAGGAACTGGAGATCGAATTAGATGATGCGGTTTTTCTGCAAGCCGGTTGGCAGTTCTAATTGATGTCTTGGATCCTGCTGAGTCTTCTGTCGGCGGTCTTGCTGGGGCTGTATGACATCGCGAAAAAGTCGGCTGTCAGAGAAAACGCGGTTCCGCCCGTGCTGCTCTTGAATGTCTTGACCGCGGCGCTGTTGTGGGTGCCGGCGGTGATCTGGTCCTGTGTCGCCTCCGCCGACTCCTTGGCGCCGCGGCTTGTCGATCTGTCGCTGGCCCAGCACGGCATGCTGTTCGCCAAGTCGGCTTTGGTCGGTCTATCGTGGACGTTGGCTTTCTTTGCACTAAAGCACTTGCCGCTGTCGATCGCCAGTCCAATCCGTGCGTCCAGTCCGGTGTGGACGATCCTCATCGCCGTCACGTTATTGGCAGAGCGTCCCAGCGGAATGCAGTGGGCTGGTATTCTGTTGGTGTTGCTGGCGTTCTTTGCCTTTTCGAAAGTAGGCAAGCGAGAAGGGATCCATTTTCATCGCAACCGTTGGGTGGCATGGATGGTCGTTGCGACGTTGTTGGGTGCGGCCAGTTCGTTGTACGACAAGTACCTGCTGCAGTCTGTCAAGCTTTCGCCGGCCGTCGTGCAGGCTTGGTTTTCGATTTATCTGGTCCCGGTGATGCTGCCGCTGGCGTTGCGTTGGTACCGATTCGATCGTCAGCAGACCCCCTTTCAATGGCGTTGGTCGATTCCGTTGATCGCCCTCTTTCTACTTGCAGCAGATTTCGCCTACTTCACCGCCATCGCCCAGCCCGAGGCGTTGATCTCCGTGATTTCGCCGATTCGGCGGACCGCCGTCGTGATCGCATTTCTATTTGGAATCTTGCACCTACGTGAACCCAATTGGCGCGCCAAGGCGATCTGCATTGCGGGGATCCTAAGCGGCGTCGTGCTGCTCAGTTGGTAGCGGGTCGATGGCAGGTTTCGGGCTGAACGTTGATCTTCACTTTCATCGCCGTCATACTCCGATGATGCGGTGCCTTTTCGTGCCGGTCCTCGCCTTTGCTTCCCACCTCTAACGAATCGGAATGGCTCCATGATCTCATGGTCAGTCCGCCTCCGGCATTGTCACCTTCTCGGCTTGTGCTTTCTGCTGCTCGGGCAGATTGATTTATCGGCGGACGACGCTAACCGTCTGGCCTATGTCAACGACTTCTGCAATCCGTATTACGCGGATCGGACGTTCCCGAAGCTCGTTACGGCGCAGTGGGTCGGCGAGGAAGGCGTCGAAGCGGTGGTGACGCTTGGGATCGACGACATGCGCGACGTTGACAAGTACGAAACGTACTTGCGGCCGATCCTTGATCGTCTCAAAACGATCGACGGTCGCGCGGCGGTCAGCGTGATGACGTGCCAGATCGACCCCGCCCATCCGCTCCTGCAACAGTGGATCAAGGAAGGCGTCTCGATCGAAACCCACACGGCCGATCACCCGTGCCCGTGCCTGCAAGGAGGCAACTTCGACAAAGCGAAAAGCACTTACGATCGCTGCGTCGATCAGATCTTCGCGATCCCCAATCACCAACCGGTCGCGTTTCGATTTCCGTGCTGCGATTCCCAAAACACGCCCAGCCCGCGAGCGTTTGCCGAGATCATCAACCGAACCACACCCAACGGAAATTTCCTGCAACTCAGTTCCTCGGTCAGTGCACTGTTGACGGCGGATGATCCCGACCTGCCACGTGAATTGGTGATGGCCGATGACGGCAAACCGCGTTTCTCGCGCTATTCGCCATTCCCGTCGTTCGTCAACAAGGTCGAAAACTATCCGTATCCGTTTGTTGTCGATCATTTGTGTTGGGAGTTTCCGATTTCGGCACCCGATGATTGGCAAGGTTTCAACTTGCAGGGTTCCAACAACCCGCAAACCGTTGCCGACATGAAGGCGATGGTTGACGCGACGGTCATCAAACGCGGCGTGGCGAACATCGTCTTTCACCCGCACGGTTGGATTCGCAGCGATCAAATGGTGGACGTGATCGACTCCGTCGCCGAGCGTCATGGTCCGAAGGTCAAGTTTTTGAACTTTGGCGAATGCATCGATCGGCTCAATCGTCACTTGCTTTCCGGGCAACCGCTTCGTGACGAACGTGGCGGGGACAACGGGGTGCGTCTTCTTGACATCAATGCCGACGGATACCTTGACGTCGTCATCGGCAACGAGCATTTGCAGCAAACGCGGATCTGGAATCCGACGCAACAGAAATGGCAAGAGTCCGATTTCCCGGTGCGGATCGTTGACGTCGACCAAAACGCCAACCACATCGACGCGGGTGTTCGATTTGGCGTGATGGCCGAACGAGGCACCACGACGGTGATGGTGCGAAACGAAAACATGGCGGGCGTTTGGCATTTCAACGGGGACCGCTGGGTCGAAGACGAACAAGGTTTGGCGGGGTTGGCGATCGA
>Ga0102938_10001932_pt1 | contig 15757 bp, 14 predicted proteins | sample SalPonR2_B_D2_MG_FD_84516 | JGI IMG/M metagenome (GOLD analysis project Ga0102938, IMG submission 84516) | Salt pond soil microbial communities from South San Francisco under conditions of wetland restoration - Salt Pond MetaG R2_B_D2_MG | ecosystem: Environmental > Aquatic > Marine >...
CAATTGCAACAGCACGCGATCCATCTGGCGGCTTAATCGCGGCCGCGATCGGCCGAACACCCACAGGCCACCGGCGATCATGCTCAACGGCAATGACAGCCAGCCCCAGGCCAACAAACCACGGCTGAAGCCCGTCACGATTCTCGTCACCGGGGGCAAATCGACGCCGCTGGTCGCGTAGACGGTTTCGAATTCCGGCACCACGAACGTGCACATGAAAATCGTCAGGCCGATGCCGGCCAAAGTGATCAACGCGGGGTAGCTGACCTTTTTGACGATACGTTTACGCAAGGCGACTTTGCTTTCGAGCTGTTCACAGACGCGGAGCAGAGTTTTTTCCAGAGAGCCGCTTTTCTCGCCGATCCCGATCTGCTGGATCTGCATGATCGAGAACGTTCGCGGGAACATCGCCATCGCTTCGCTGATGCGTCCGCCCGATTCGATGGTACGGCGGAGTTGCAACAGGACGTGACGATATCTTTTCGCCGATCGATCCTCGGCCAACGAACCCAGCGCCCTGGGCAACGACAATCCGTTTTGCAACAGCATCAACAGCAAACGCAGAATCTGCGACAAGGCGGCGGGTCGAATGCGTGCCGGATCGGTACCGGGCTTGGCGCCGCCCAATTCAATGGAATGAAGTTTTTTCAAAAACCCGATCAACCCACCGGTCGCGGCTTGCTTGCCGCGATTTCGATGGGGACGGGGGAGGGTGGAGGTGGCATTCATGATTGCAAATCGCTTTCCCGTCGTCCCTTGTTGTCACCGGATTCATCGCCGCCGCGGCGGTCGCCGGACGTCTTGAAGTAGACTTCTTCCAACGACGTGCGACCGGCCATGGCTTGCCGCAGTCCGGCGGTCGAAAGTTCGACCATGCCGGCGCGGATCGCCATTTCATGAAGTTTGCTGTGCGGCACACCGGCCTCGATTGCCGACATGATTCCCGGATTGACGGGCATGATTTCGAAGATCGGCAGTCGGCCTGAAAATCCGGTGCCCAAGCATTTGTTGCAGCCTTTGCCGCGATAGAACTTCTGACCGGCCGCGACTTCGCCATGAGCGTCCAAAGCTCGCAACAGATTCTCGTTCGGAACGATCTCTTCTTTGCAATTCATGCAGATGCTGCGGAGCAATCGCTGAGCGATACTGCCCAGCAGCGAACCCGCGATTTTGAAGTTGTCGACACCCAAGTCGGCCAAGCGTTGCACGGCGCCGACGGCGTCGTTGGTGTGCAACGTGCTGATGACCAAGTGGCCCGTCAGTGCGGCTTGGATCGCCGTGGTCGCGGTTTCGCTGTCACGAATTTCGCCCAACATGATCACGTCGGGGTCTTGCCGCATGATGTATTTCAGCGCGTTGGCGAACCCCATGCCGAATTCGTTATCGCTTTGCACCTGATTGATGCCGGCGATGCGATACTCGACCGGATCTTCGACGGTCACGATGTTTCGGTCGTCGCTGTTCAGGTGCTGAAGGGCGGCGTAAAGCGTGGTGCTTTTTCCGCTGCCGGTCGGTCCGGTCACGACCAGCATGCCGTGCGGTTTGTCGATGATTTGTTGAAGCGTATCGTAGTCGCTGGCGGGCAAACCGATGTTGGCCAGGTCGAACGTTTGGCCGCCTTCGTCGAGCAGTCGCAGAACGAGTTTTTGACCGTCGACGGTGGGGATGCCACTGACGCGAAATCCGACCCGCTTGCCGTTCTCGAAGACGGTCAAATGACCGTCTTGCGGACGACGGTTCTCGGTCGTGTCCATGTCGCCCATCACCTTGATGCGGCTGATCACGGAGTTTTCGATATGGTTCGGAATGGTCATGATCTGCTGAAGTTCACCGTCGACTCGGTATCGCACCCGCATCTCCGGTTTGTGTGGTTCCAGGTGGATGTCGCTGGCCCGCGCCGAGACGGCACCCGCCAAGATCGCATGAACCAAGCGAACCACCGGTGCATCCTCTTGTTCGGCGGCGACGGCAGCCTCGGCGTCCGCGTCGCCGTTGAGGCGGGCCTGTTCCAATTCGGCGAATTTCATGTCCACGATCGTTTGCCGGGCAAAGGCACGGTCGTCGTACACGCGACTGATCAACGCGTCGATGGTGTCGGCCAACGCGACGACCGGACGGATCTGATAACCCGTCATCAGTTCGGCTTCGGCAATCGTTTCGATGTTGTCGGGGGCCACCATGGCCAGGGTCATCTCGTGACCCTTCACGGCGATCGCGCCGGCTTCCTGGCTGCGGGCAAAGTCCTCGGGTAGCAAGCGTGCCACCTGTTGATCGACGCTGCTGGGATCGATGTCCAAAAAGGGCACCATGAACTGCTCGGCCAACGCCTCGCCCAACTGCGGCGGGGTCACCAGTTTTTGGCTGACCAGCCAATCTCCCAACATCACATCGCGAGGCTTACTCGCAAAGGCTTCTTCCAACTGAGTGGTCGTCAGCCGTTCTTGTTCGATCAGGATGTCGCCGAGACGTCTCATGGCAATTCGACAGGCATATTTTGGGGCAGTGGTGGTCGGTGATCGGTGTGGATGAGGATTTCAAGACACGCCGGCATCCCGAATATCAGTCAGGGCTTCGGAACGAAGGAGTCTCGACTGGAGGTCAGACGTTCGATCTTTTCCTCCAACACGGTGGGGTCGTAGGGCGTCAAAATGTAGTCTTGGGCACCGGCGGCGAAGGCCCGTTCGACGGTTTCCAAACTCGGGTCGCTCGAGAAAACCAGGACAGGCAGTTGCAGCGGAGTGTGCTCGCCACGCAAGCGAGCGACCCATTCCAGCCCGTCCCCGTCGACCAGGGAGGTGTCGACGATCACCAAGTCCGGGCGTTCCCCGGCAATGTCCCCGAGGGCTTCACCTGCGCCGGAGAACACCTTGATGCCGTAGCCCAGCAACTCCAAGCGGAACGAGGTCAGCTCGGCCAAGATCGGCTCGGAGTGGACCAGAATCAGTTTGGTTTGGGTGGTGACAGGCACGACGCGGTCCCGCAAAGACAGGGAAAATTCGGGTGGGCTGGCGTTTCCGCTCGGCTCTTTCGCCGCTTCGGCAACGCACCGCCTAACCCTAGGTCACGTTAACGCCACAGTCGGCAAGCCGAGCCCGGCGAATCACCCCGTCGCCGCCGGTCGTTTCGAATCGATCGGAACAATCGTTACGAGACTCACCGGTGACCATCCGCAAGGCGGCAAATGGTAACGGTCGTGAAGACTTGGGAGACTTTACGGCCGACCGTGAGGCACCTTTGTGATAGGTGCAGAAGCCATCCGCGAACGCATTTTTCTTATCACCCTGTCGTTTCCGAATCTTTCAACTCGGCTTTCACTTGAAGAGTCATCTGGCTACCGTTCGACTTGCCATGGTGATCGTGTTTCTTTCGATCGCTTTGTTGATCTCGATTTCGCGTTGGGGCGGATCATCGTCGGCCGGCGCCGCGGCGGTGGCCGTCGCGTCGAAAGAGTTCTTGGTATTGTTTTCGGTCTTGGGCATGATCACGTTCACGGCCTTTGTGACCTGGATGATGCCTCGTTTCGAGGCGACCCAAGTCGTGCCTCGTCGCGTTCGTGACGCGTTGGACACCTTGACCGAAGGCTTGCTGGTCTTGGACGAACACGAACGCATCGTCGTGGCGAATCGGGCGTTTTGCGAGAACGTCCAAACGCGGCCCGACCGCTTGGTCGGGCGCGCGGCCAGCCGACTTCGCTGGATTTGCAGCGACGAAGCCACGCAGGCGGATTTCCCTTGGGCACGCGTCCTGCAATCGGGATCGTCGTCGAGCCGCGTGACGTGCCGCGAACAGATCTTGCGATATCGTTTGCCCGACGGACAGCTGCGTTTTTTAGCCGTCAGTGCCGCATCGATTGATTCGTCGGAGAACCATCACCGCGGCGTCCTGGCGACGTTCCGAGACGTGACCGAGGTCGAGCAGGAACGTGCCGACACCGAAAAAATGCTGGCCGTGCTGAGGGCCAATCGCGAAGAAATCAGCCACCGCAATCGCATTCTGGAAGAACTGGCCAACCGGGACGCCCTGACGGCCTGTTTGAACCGCCGCGCGTTCATGGGCCTGTTCGGGGAACAGTTCGCCCAAGCGGCATCGGCCGGCGCGGATCTGGCTTGCCTGATGTTCGACAACGATCACTTCAAGAACGTCAACGATACGTACGGACACAGCACCGGCGACGAAGTCTTGCGGCGGGTCGCCGCGACCTTGCGAGACTCCTTTACCGAGATCGGGCATGTTTGCCGCTATGGGGGCGAGGAATTCTGCGTCTTGTTGCCCTCGACGGCGATCGAAGGGGCCGTCGAGCACGCGGAAGTCGCCCGCCGGGCCATCGAAGCGATTCGCTTCGAACAGCCCAAGGATTTGCGATTGACCGCCAGCATCGGCGCGACCGACATGACGTTCGATGCCCGGGGTCCTGAGGCCATGATCGATCAAGCCGACAAGTGCCTGTACGTCGCGAAAAGCCAAGGACGGAACCAGGTTGTGCCGTTCAGCCGCGACATCGATGCCTTGAAAATCGAAGACCTGGGCGGGCACTCCGCCGCGGTGATGGCGTCGGCCGAGACGAACGAGATCCCGTTCCATGCCGTGATGGGGCTGGTCAGCGCGCTGGCTTACCGCGACGCCGCGACGGCCGAGCATTGTCGACGCGTCGCCAACCTGTGCGTTCGCGGCGCCGCGTCCCTGCTGGACCAGCATTCGACTTACATTCTGGAAATGGCCGCCCTGCTGCACGACATCGGCAAGATCTCACTGCCAGACGAAGTGTTGCAAAAACCCGGGCCGTTGACGCCGGATCAATGGAGATTGATCGCCAAGCATCATCGGATCGGGATCGAAATCGTCTCGGGGACCTTCCACCATGATGAATTGTGCGAAATCGTGCGGACCCATCTTGCCTTTTACGGCGGACGATCCTTGATCGGCGACTTGCCCAGCGGACAAGACATTCCGTTGGCGGCACGCTTGCTGACGATTGCCGATACGTACGACGTCATCACGACGGACCGGCCGCATCGTCCCGGGCGTTCGCATGCCGCTGCGGTGGCGGAATTGCGTCGTTGTGCCGGACGCCAATTCGATCCGGTCTTGGTCGAGCACTTTGTGGCCGCGTTGGCCGCGCATCCCCAGGCGGTGCTGGGCTGCGAAAAAGTGTCGCGACAAACGGCGCTGCAGATCGGTCTGCAGATCGAACAGCTCGCCGAAGCGATCGACAGCCGCAATCTTTCAAATCTGCAGCTCTTGGCCAGCCGTCTGACGGCGATGGCGGAACATCACCGCCTGGACTCTATCGCAGCGGCAGCCACATCTCTGTTGGACGACGCCGCCGCGGAAAATTTACAGTGGATCCGATTGTTGGAGGACACGCAGCGTTTGCTGGACTTGTGTCGCAGCACGCAAGATGCTTTCGTCATCGATCGCAAAGAAGCCTGATCGCGGTCAGGAAACCTGCTCGACGACGAAACCGATTCAAAACGTCGGAGCCAGCGAGATCGAAGGACGCCGTCGGCTTTGTTCGCTCTTGCGTCGGCCGACGTCGTGGATGACTTTCCTTGCAAAGGCTTCGGCGAAATGATCGACGCGATCCCAATCGGTGTACTGGTAGTCTTGCATCATGTCGGATCCCGCGTCGTGCCGCTTGGCGATCATGTGCATCATCCGCTTCTTGATCAGACCGTACCGGGAGTACTTCAAAGCGCCGGCGAAACAGACCAAGTGCTGGGGTCGCAAGTGATGCTTGGCGACAAAGGCTTTGGCCGCATCGATCGCAGCCTGTCGTTCCTGTTTGTCGTCGCTCGCAACGCTCAAGCTGACCGAAAAGAAAGCACTCGGAACGCTCTCCAGAAACCAGCGGTGTTCCTTCATGCACCAGCCGATGCGGCTGTCATGGGCGCCCCAGTGCAACGGAGACCCGAAAACCACCGCGTCATACGACTCCAACGCGATTTGTGTGGCCGGTAATTGAGCGACGTTGTACGTGTCGGTCGGTAAACCGACCCCACGCATCCGCGCGGCGATCTCTCGACCGATCGAATCGGTTTGGCCCTCATGCGTCGCGTATATTACGATCGCTCTCATCGTTTATCCTTCGAACGGTAGAAAGTGCCGTCAGCATCCACGGTAGGGCTTTTCACGGTCACCAAGGTTGTCGTTCGTTCTGCCCGTCGCTGAACGAAACGAACGATTTGCCGTCTGCGGCCGATCACGGAACATCAATCGCCATCCTGGGATTGATTTCTACCACTGCGATTGTGATGCCAAATACTCCGTGTGAAAAGCGACAACCGATGTCGAGTTGCTAATTATCACGGAATTCCCTCCGAGGGTCGTCGCCGTTCGCCTTTGAGCGTGACGTCAGGTCACAGCATCGACTCGGGCTTGTGCCCAGGCCGCACATCCACCGATGGCCTTTGCATGCAAAGGCGGACAGCAAGCCGAACCGGCCGATGGGCCTCTGGTCAACGATCGACAGGCTGGGTGTGCCCCCAGCGGTCGCCGTGCTTGGAATTCCATGCGGCGGGCAGTTCCTCTGGGGCGATCCACGTGGTCAACGCCGAGACGTAAGACATCCGTTCGCGATCCGCATCGGCCAGCAAAGGCCTTTGCTGGCGGACTTGCTCGATCGAATCCAAATGTTTCGACTCCATGAACTGAGTCAAGCCATCGATCAACGTTCGAATAGCATCGGGCCCATCGCGGTAAATGGCCGATGTCACCATTGCCACATCGGCGCCGGCCAGCAGCGCCTTGATCACGTCCTGGGGCGACGCGATGCCGCCACTGGCCGCGATCGGCATCGACGGACACATCGCGTGGACTTGCATGATCGTACGCAGCGACCGCACGATCGAACCTTCGTCGGTCAGCCCCCAACGACGTTGCAGTCGCAGATCGTCCAAGCCAATGTCGACGTCCGGTTGCTGCCCGAACAAGACCAAGCCTTGAACACCGGATTGAAGCTGTCGGGCCAAATGCCCCAGACTGGTGTACACGTTCCCCAGTTTGGCAAACACGGGAATGTCGACGGCTCGTTCGATCACGGCAACCGAGTGACACACCGTCGCTTCCATGGCGCGGACGTCCAGATAGGTGTCGGGGTGGCCGAGATCAAAGTTCAGCTCGATCCCGTCGGCTCCGACGTCCTCAAGCTCTTGGGCAAAGTCCACCCAGGCTTCCGCCAATGCGCCGTTCAGGCTTGCCAAAACCGGGACAGACGATTGGACGCTCGCCCGGTTGACGAACGACAAATAGGTGTCGGCGTCGTGCCAGGGAACCTGAAAGTCGTGCTTGGCGCCGCGGTGCCGCAACACCTGTTCGCCCGCAACCGCCCGGCGATGATTGCCTTGATTCCAAATGGCGACCTGTTCTTCGAATAGCGAGGGCAACACGATCGCGCCCGCCCCGGCTGCCTCCAAAGACAATCGGATGTGCTCTTTGGCGGTCAGCGGACAAGACCCGACGACGATCGGGCTCCGTAATAATAACCCGCCGTACCGGGTGGTCAGATCAAAGGCCATGACAAACCTCAGCAAATAAAAGAAGCGTCTGGGGGTGGGACCGTCGACGAATGCGGCCCCGCAGCCACCACACCGGCGGATCGACGACCGAAGTCAATCGTCCAAGACCTATCCACTAGCGTTTCCGACCGGTGATGCGAAGTCAAATGTACCGACGAGACCGAACGGAGCAACTCCGATGCCCGGACAGGTGTCGCAGGTGAAAAATTTTCTTTCGCGATTATCTCTTGTTCGTGGGACAACTGGTCATGGAAAGCGGGCGTGTGTCAGAGTGCGTCATTCTGCAGCACCGACGTTCCGTCTGAACCGTTTCACCGCGAAGACAAGTTCACCGCGAAGACAAGTCTTCCAAGACTTCCTCGGTCGGAACCGGATCGATTGCCGACAGCGGACTGTCATTGCGGGCAAAGAACATCAGGTGTTGCCACGGCAAGTCGTTGTGTTCACGCACCAGTTTGAATCCGTTCGCGGTGAACTCTTTGATGATCTGACGCTTGGACATTTTGTGCAGCGGCTTGATCGGCACGGCGGGATCTTCTTCGCGATATTCAAGCAACGCGACGACGCCGTCCTCTTTCAAGGAACGTCGAACGCTCCACAGCATCGATTCGGGATGCGAGAATTCGTGATACACGTCGACCATCAACACCAAGTCGACTTCGCCGACGGGCAGTTTGGGATCGCTGATCGTGCCCAAGATCGGCTGGACGTTGTCGACGTTTTCTTTCATCGCCCGGGCGCGGAGCTTTTGCAGCATTTCGCGTTGGATGTCGACGGCCAGCACGCGTCCCGAATCGCCGACCGATTTCGCCATCGGCAGCGTCCAAAACCCGTTGCCACAGCCGAGGTCACAAACGGTCATGCCGGGCCGCAGTTGCAGCTTTTCGTACGCCGCGCTGACTTTTTCTTCTTGCTCGCGTTCCGGCCGGATCAACCAGGAGGCACCCTGGTGCGACATGTACTGGGCGACGATCCGCCCCATGTAGACCCGCCGCGGTTTTTCGAAAGGACGTCGGTCGTCCGGTTCGTCTTGGGCGACCACGAGAACGCTCGGGGCGAGCAGGGCCGCGAAGATCAGGATTCGAAAAATGTCATTCGTCCGAGGACGCCAGCTCGAATTTCGGCTGGAAAGCTTCGTCAAAGTCATAGACGTCATTAAAATCTTCTCGGCGGTCGGTGTCGCTTTTCCGCATCTGTTCGATGCCGATCAGATTGTAGACCACTTCGCCCAGGTCGCTGGTGCTGTGGATGCCCCAACTCGCCAGCACCATCTTGGCCAAATAGCCGTACTGCTCCAGCGAGTACAGCCGGCACGCTTCGCACAATTCCTGACCGGTCATGTGGCGGATGTCGTCGGCGTCGCTGGTGGTCGAAGCCGGTCGGATCAAATCCGCGTGCTCGTGAGCGAATTGCAGCGATTCGCGGATGAACTGATAAGCCTCCACTTTGAAGCGAGCGTCATCTTTCAGCAATTTCCGCATCGTTTGGAGGGGGGAGGGCATGGCGGGTACGAAAATCTGAGCGTCATCGGGAAAACAGAGAACCGGTTCGACCCAGTTACGTTAGCGACTCTGTCGGCTCCGTGGAGGGGGGAAACGACCGAATCCCGCGATCGATCAATTCTTGCTAACGGTCAATACGTCTCCGGCGGAAATAAGGATTCGACGCCGGTCTTCGGTGCTGACCAAAAGCTGCTGCGCCAGGACATTGTGCGACAAGACGGTCACGGTGCCGTCGCGGGTCAAGACGCGGCTGCCGATCGGCGGCATTTCCGCAACGATTTCTTGGTACGCATCGAATTCATAACGCAGACAGCATTTCAATCGTCCACATCGGCCGGAGATTTTTGCCGGATCGAGCGTGGCTTTTTGAAGCTTGGCCATCTTCATCGAGACGGGCGGCATTTTCGTCAAGTGGTTCGCACAGCAGATCGGACGCCCGCAATCGCCGTAATCGGCCAGCACCTTGGCTTCGTCGCGTACCCCGATCTGACGCATCTCGATTCGCGTTTGGAATTCGCGAGCCAGGTCCGAAACGAGTTGGCGAAAATCGACGCGTTGCGGGGCCATGAAATAAACGACGACGCGTTCGCCGCCTAAAATCTGTTCGACATCGACCAGCTCCATTTCCAAGTGCAAGGCGTTGACGCATCTTTGACACGTCGCCATCAGTTGCTCGGTCATCGATTTCAGACGATGCCACTGGGTGACGTCATCGGACGTGCACGGCCGCAAGATTTTTCCCTCGACCGTCTCGCTCATCGCGTCGATCGCCACCGGTGTCGCTTCGCAAAGCACGGTTCCCAGTTCGCTGCCGCGTTCGGTCCGTGCGACGACCTCGTCGCCGTAACGGAACTTCTGCGAAGCGGCCATCACGCCCAGGCTCCGCATCGTTCCGAACCGCACGACGTACTGCGGATCAGTCACGAGAGGAAGAGCCGTTCATTGTCGCGCCCTGGCCAACGCCATCAACGCGTAGGCGGTGACCAGCTGGCGATCACCCTCCATCCACCGTTCACTTTCGCTGTTGACCCACGATCCGTCGTCTTGCTGGGTTTCGGCCAGCTTGCCGACCAGGTCGCCGCGCCAGTCGCGGGGCGTGCCGCTGCTGTCGTCGATCCGTTCCAAACCGGCCGCGTCCAAGGCTTTGGCGAACGTGTGGTAGTAATAATAAAGGCCTTGGGCCCCCATGCCGGGGTTGCTTTGCAAGGTGTACGTGTCCCGGATGAAATTCATCGCCGCGACCACACGAGGGTCGTCTTCGGTCAACCCGGCGTAGATCATGCTTTTCAGGCCCGCGTAGGTCATCGAACCATAGCTCCGCAGTCCGCCGTTGGGCGTCTCGCCGGCTTTGCTCTGCCCGCCGGCGGCCGGCGTGTAGTAAAAGCCGCCGTCGCCGATCTTGTCGGCGTAATCGGTGTCGTTGCCCTGATCGGGCAAGTTTTGTGTCCTGAAAACGAATGTCAAAGCCTTCTTGATCGCGTCGTCATCGGCGTCGTTGTCCAGTTCGGCCAACGCCTCGATCAGGAAACTCGTGTTGGACAAGTCGGGCCGTGACGAACTTCCGTAGCCCGCGCCGCCGTAGGCCGTGTCACTCGACTCGATGCCTTCGCCCTCGTCCCACTGGATGTCCTTCAAAAACATCTCGGCACGGCGAAGTTCGCTCTCATACTCGTCGGCCATGCCCGGAGCCTTGGACGCTTGGACCATCGCCAGAACCGCCGTCGAGGTTTCGTAGTTGCGATAACGTGATCCCGTTTTGTAGATCCCGCCGTCGCCTTGAACCATCGATTCCAAATAATCGAGTGCCCGACGGATCACCGGATCGTTGGCCGCCGCGGCCGGGCGGTGTTCCAGAATCGCGCGGACGGCCAAGGCCGTTACCGCGGCACCGGTTTCGCTGCTGAACGAACCGTCATCGGCCTGCCCGCGGGCCCGCAAGAATTCGATGCCGCGATTGGCAAGCTGATCGATTTGTCGGTTCAGCGTCGCAGGGTCGCTCGAGGCGGCGGCCGGTCGCTCGGCGGTGTCCTCCGCCGGCAAGCTCTCGGCCGGGAAAATCATGCCGGCGATCGCCAAGGTCGTCGCCAAACCGCCGAGTCGCAAAACGGAGGAAAAGGGGCGTTTCGAAACAACAACCATTTGGAATGTCTCTGGGGTTGGTGAAGTATCAAAAACGGCGCGCCGCCGCATTCCGCGTCGCGGCCGATGGGGGGTCAATCGTTGGAAGCGTGACAATCGGTCCGCCGGGACCCGAATTATATCGTTTCGACGCCAGACTGATCAGCATCATCCGGGAAATCAGCCGATCTCCCCGGACATGACCGTCTCCCCGTCTCCGCCTACCGAATCGCCCCGCCCCGCCAAGCTCGAACCGCTCCGCCGGGAGGTTCAACCGCTCCGCCGGATCGAGGACGTCACCGATGCGGCGGCCGCCGGCGATGCGCCCCGCTTCGCCGATGGACATCGGCACCGCGTCGACCCGGGGCACGACCCGGCCACCGGAGCCCACTTGGATCCGACGAGCGGGGACTCGACCGGGACGGCATCTTCTACGCCGGATCGGCGGGAATGGTTGAACCTTCACGCGGCCGATCTGATCGACAAATTGGCGCACTGGTCGGATCAACTCGATGCCCGCGAGGCCGGCTTGAACGTCCGCGAAGCGATCCAGGATCGCCAGCGTCGTCAAGATCGGCTGCGGTTGCAAAGCTTGGCGGCGGAAATTGTCGAGGCGCGAGCAGAGCTCGATCAGATCCGACGGCAAATCGCCGCGGAGGCCCGGCGAACCGCTTTCGCCTCGTGTCAATCCGGCCGTCGTTAGCCGACCGGCCGCCGACGGCTCGCACCCGTTGCCACCGCGATGCCCAGCCGCGACAATCGGGCGTCCGGCGCGGCGACCCGCCCCGCCGATTCGTGCTTGTTTGTTGGTTTCGTTTTGGAGTTCCCCGATGCCCCGCCCCGTTACGCTTTTCACCGGCCAATGGGCCGACTTGCCGATCAGTGAGATGGCCCGCATGACCGCCGACTTCGGTTACGACGGGATCGAACTGGCTTGCTGGGGGGATCACTTCGAAGTCGACAAGGCACTGGCCGAAGACGACTACTGTGACAAGAAGCGGTCGCTACTGGACGACGCCGGGTTGCAGTGTCACGCCATCAGCGCCCACTTGGTCGGGCAAGGCGTCTTGGACATCATCGACCAGCGTCACCAGGCCATCTTGCCCGACTACGTGTGGGGCGACGGCGATCCCGACGGTGTCAACAAACGTGCCGCCGAGGAACTGGCCGATACCGCTCGCGCGGCCCAAAAATTCGGCGTCGAAGTCGTCAACGGATTCACCGGCAGCAGCATCTGGCACTTGCTTTACAGCTTTCCGCCCGTTCCGCCCGACATGATCGATGCCGGCTTTGATTTGTTTGCCGAGCGTTTCAATCCGATCTTGGATGTCTTCGGCGATTGTGGCGTTCGCTATGCCTTGGAGGTCCACCCGACCGAAATCGCTTTCGACATCTACACGGCCCAGCGAGCCCTCGAAGCGATCGACCATCGTCCGGAATTCGGTTTCAACTTTGACCCCAGCCACTTGATCTGGCAGGGCGTCGATCCGGTCCAGTTCATCCGCACGTTCCCCGATCGGATTTACCACGTGCACATCAAAGACGCGATCGTCAAACTCGACGGACGTTCGGGCATCCTGACCAGCCATCTGAACTTCGGTGACGCCCGCCGCGGTTGGGATTTCCGCAGCCCCGGTCGCGGCGGCGTGAACTTCGAAGAAATCATCCGCGCCTTGAACGACATCGACTATCAAGGCCCGCTCTCGATCGAATGGGAAGACAGCGGCATGGAACGAACCTTCGGGGCCCGCGAAGCGTGTCAGTTCACCAAGAAGCTGGACTTTTCGCCCAGCACCCGTGCCTTCGATTCCGCCTTCGACGAAGCCACCGCCTGACATGATCCGCATCACCGTCAACGGCAACGAAACGTCGATCGAGCAACCCATGACGGTGGAAGATCTGTTGGACAGGGTCGACGTCCCGCCGAATTACTTGGCCGTCGAGGTCAACGAGGAAGTCGTGCCGCGCGAAGACTACGCCGCGACGATGGTCAGCGACGGGGATCGCGTCGAAGTCGTCACGCTCGTGGGAGGCGGATGATGTCGCAGTCCGCCGCCGATGATCACGCCGCCGCCGGTTCCGCCCCGCTGGTCGTCGGTCGACACGCCCTGGCAAGTCGACTGATCGTCGGCACCGGCCGCTACGACACGATGCCGCAAATGCGCGACTCGCTGGCGGCCTCCGGTGCCGACTGCGTCACCGTCGCGGTCCGCCGCGAACGTTTGTACGACCGCCAGGGCAAAAACATCCTGGACTTCATCGCCCCGGATCGTTTCACGCTGCTGCCCAACACGGCCGGCTGCTACACCGCGACCGACGCGATCCGCGCCGCCAAACTGGGACGCGAGATCTTGCGAACGCTGGGAAACCCCGGCGCGGATTGGGTCAAGCTGGAGGTCTTGGGCGACAGCCGAACCTTGCTGCCCGACCCGGCCGAAACCGTCGCGGCGTGTCGTGAATTGGTCGCCGAAGGGTTTTCGGTACTTTGCTACACCAGCGATTGCCCCGTCACGGCGCGGCGTTTGAAGGACGTCGGGGCGGCCAGCGTGATGCCCGCGGGCAGCCCGATCGGCAGCGGGCAAGGCCTGCTCAACCCCAACAACTTGCGGATCATCTTGGAATACTTGAAGGAAGACGACCCGGAGTATCCGGTCATCATCGACGCCGGCGTCGGCACCGCCAGCGACGTCAGCACGGCGTTCGAACTCGGCGCCGACGGCGTCCTGCTGAACACCGCGATCGCCCACGCCCGTGATCCGGTCCTGATGGCGTCGGCGATGAAGCACGCGGCCCTCGCCGGTCGCGAAGCCTTTCTGGCCGGTCGCATCCCTCGCCGCCTGTACGGCACCGCCAGCAGCCCGACCGAAGGCGTCGTCAGCACGCGGCCCTACGGTTCGTCGGCCTGATCAAGCCCTCTTCCGACACGCAGCGGAATTGATTCCTCTTTTCCGGCAACCACAATTGGGGCAGCCGGAACTCACCGCCCTCTCCACACGCCAACGAAGAAGTCCGCACCTTGATTGAAATGGGATTGACCAAGAAACGTCGCAAGATGCTGCAAAAGAAAATTGAAGACGAATTCGGCTATCGCCGCTACAGCGACCGTGACATCGAAGTCATCGATCGTGGCGGCTCGGCCGGTTGCGGCGTCTTCGCGGCACGACAATTTTTGCCCGGAGAACTCGTCCTGGAAGTGCGCGGCCAATTGCTTTCGCAAAAGGATTACGAAGGCAGCACCTACGTGATGGAATTGGACGAAAAGTTGTACCTGGAACCCGCCGTCCCGGCCGCCTTCGTCAATCATTCGTGCAGTCCGAATACCGAACTGATCAAGATCACCAAGTACACGCTCGGCTTCATCACCTTTTGCAACATCGAAGCCGAATCGGAAATCACGTTCGACTACCAATGGGAAGCCGCCGACTGGATCCCCAAATGCAACTGCGGCGCACCGAACTGCCGCGGCTGGGTCGTCGGCGCCGACCAGGTCAAAAAGATGGAAAAAATCGTCAAAAAGAAAAAACGCTAAGCAGCACGCGATCAATAAGCGTCGGGTCCACTTTTCTGGTCTCGCGAAGCCTATCCCCAGAGTCGCTGCAGTTGCTCCTCCGACTTGACACCCAAAGGGAACATTCCGCTGTGCGGATGAGCGGCGATACCCGCGAACTGACGGAGCGCTTCGTGAACGTGCTCAGGACGAACGCGAATCCCTTGCTCGGCAACCGTCGTCAGCGTCTGGGGATCCAGTGGAACAGCAAACTGTTTTTCATCAGTCGCGCCGATGACGCGGTTTCCTTTGATTCCGGCGCCCAGGAACATCATCGAACCAATCGACCAGTGATCCTTGCCGTCGCCTTTGTTGTAAGTCGGCGTGCGACCCATCTCGCTTTGGGCGATGACGACTAGCTTCTCGCGAATCTGCAACTCCTCGGCGCGGTGGAGCACATAAGCGATGCCTTCCAGGAACTCGGGGATCAGCTTCATCTGGTCCCGGTCATTATTGGCGTGGCTGTCGAACTGTCCGATCGACAGGTTCGCCGAGACGCAAACCCCCGCTTTGAACGACGCCAGGGCGATCTCCGCCTGCCGGGCCAATCGCTGCTTGGGGATCTCTTCTGGCACGTACGGCGTGACCCGGGCGAGTGCCTTCGAATTGACCTGAGCCGCATACAACATGTTTTCCGCTCGCTGACGACGTGGCAGGAGCGGTTGCGTTTTCCGCTGGGCACGTCGTTCGGCAAGCACCGCGTCAATGCGACTCAGCGAGAAATCATCGTGATAGGGCGTTCGCTGATTTCCATCGATCGAGTCGGCGTTGGCGATCCGTTTCAGCGACGGCAGGTAGGGGACGCGCGACATGGCGACGAGGTTTCCTGTCGCCGAATAGTTGCCGAAAGTCAGAAACGACAGCGGACAACTGGGCCCCTGACAGGCCGCCACCAGCGCCGCAAAGGTCGGATAGGCAAGACTGTCCAGTTTGCCGGTTGCCATGTACCGCGAACACGGCGAATGGTTGTTGACCGAGTAGTCCAATCCGTTGAACACCAGCAACTCATCGCCGAACTCGGCAAAGAAGTGCTCGTTGCTGAGGCCGCCCTCTTTGTGCTTCCCAGTCGGCGCAAA
>Ga0102938_10001934_pt1 | contig 15755 bp, 11 predicted proteins | sample SalPonR2_B_D2_MG_FD_84516 | JGI IMG/M metagenome (GOLD analysis project Ga0102938, IMG submission 84516) | Salt pond soil microbial communities from South San Francisco under conditions of wetland restoration - Salt Pond MetaG R2_B_D2_MG | ecosystem: Environmental > Aquatic > Marine >...
CCAGTCCTCGGGAAACGGGTCGAGCGCCGGCACGTGGGAATCCGTCATGCCGGCACCCTGCCACATCCGGGATCGGCTCCACAGGGCACCGCATCGGCGATCTGCTGACGCTCCGCCGTTTGCCGATGCCCCTCCCCGGGTAGAGGTCGGGCGAACGGATCGTGCCGGGAGAGGAGTCGTCGTGGAACTGGAAGCACTGTTGCGCGAGTCGTCCACCAAGATCCTCCTGCTGGTGATCGACGGCCTGGGTGGTTTCGCCGACGCCGACCACGGCACCGAACTGGAAGACGCCTCCACGCCGAACCTCGATGCGCTCGCCGGCGAGGGCATCCTCGGACTCCTCGATCCCGTGGCTGCCGGCATCACTCCGGGCTCCGGACCGGGCCACCTCGCCCTGTTCGGCTACGACCCGTTGGAGCACCGGCTCGGCCGCGGTGTGCTCACCGCCGCCGGCATCGGTGTCGATCTCCAGCCGGGTGACGTCGCCGCACGGGGCAACCTGTGCCGGCTCGCCGACGACGGCACCGTCGCCGACCGGAGGGCCGGACGCCTCGCCGACGACGTCGCCCGGGAGCTCGTGCGCCGTGCGTCCGATGCCGTCGACGTGGACGGTGTCGGTGTCGAGATCCACCACGTGAAGGGGCATCGCGTGCTCGTGGTGCTGCGCGGCGACCTCGACCCGCGGGTCGGTGACACCGACCCGCATCGCACCGGTGTGCCACCGAACGACCCGACCGCACGGGTGGACGAGGCCGAGCCGACGGCGGCCGCGGTGGGTGCGCTGCTCCGCCAGGTGCGCGACGCCCTCGCCGGTGAGGAGGCCAACGGCCTGCTGTTGCGCGGTTTCGAAGGACACTGCACCCTGCCCTCGATGACGGAGCGTTTCGGCCTGCGGGCTGCAGCGGTGGCCGGCTACCCGATGTACCGAGGCGTCGCCGAGCTGGTCGGAATGGACGTGCAACGTGTGTCCGAATCGCTCGAGGACGCATGTGGTCTGGCGGAGCAGGCCTGGGCCGACCACGACTTCGTCTTCGTCCATCACAAGGACGCCGACCGGGCGGGCGAAGACGGTGACCGCCCCGCCAAGGAGCAGGCGATCGCCGACGTCGACGCCATCGTGCCGCGTCTGCGTGCACTCGAGCCGGACGTGATCGCCGTCAGCGGCGACCACTCCACGCCGTCACAGCTCGCCGCCCACTCCTGGCACCCGGTGCCCACGCTCGTGTGGAACGGCACGGAACGCGACGAGCACGAACGGTTCGGTGAGCGGTGGTGCCGCACCGGCGCGCTGGGCCGTCGACCGACGATCGAACTGATGCCGATGCTGCTCGCGATGGCCGGCCGGCTCGACAAGTACGGAGCATGACGGCTCGATGAACGACCGGACCGCAGCCTCCGTCACGGGCCCGTCCTTCGCCGTCGCCGGGCTCGGCGTGATGGGAGCGGCCCTGGCGCGCAACATCGCCGGAACCGGTCGACGGGTCGTGGTCCAGAACCGCACCGACGCCACGACCGAGCAGTTCCTCGCCGATCACGGCGAGGAGGGCGACTTCGGCGGCGTCGACGATCTCGCCGACGTGGCCGGCGCACTGCAACCGCCGCGCGTGGTGGTGATCATGGTGAAGGCCGGCGACCCGGTCGACGCGGTGATCGACGGGCTCGTGCCCCATCTCGACCGGGGCGACGTGCTCGTCGACGCCGGCAACGCCCACTTCCGCGACACCGATCGGCGGGCGCGAGCTGCGGCCGATCACGGCATCGGGTACCTCGGTGTGGGCGTCTCCGGGGGAGAGGCAGGCGCGTTGCACGGGCCGTCGATCATGGCCGGCGGCGACCGGTGGGCCCACGATCTCGTCGCCCCGATGCTGGAGGAGATCGCAGCGCGAGCGCCCGACGGGACGCCCTGCGCCGGATACTTCGGCGACGGCGGCGCCGGACACTTCGTGAAGATGGTCCACAACGGGATCGAGTACGCCGACATGGGCGCCATCGCAGAGGTCGTCGAGTTCCTGCGCCACTGCGGACGCAGCGCCGACGCCGTCGCCGACACCGTGGAGCAGTGGAACGCCGGCCGGCTCGGCTCGTACCTGCTGGAGATCACCGTGACCATCCTGCGCCGCCGCGACGATCTGTCGGACGGCAGGCTGCTGCTCGACGCCGTCGCCGACGCGGCGTCGCAGAAGGGAACCGGCCGGTGGACGGCGATCGAGGCGCTCGACCTCGGCGAGCCGGCCACGACGATCGCCGAGGCCTCCGCCCACCGCTCGTTGTCGTCGCTCACCGAGCGCCGCGCCGCAGCGCGCGCTGCGGCAGCCGAACACGACGTCCACCCGGCGGTGCCCGTCGTGCAGATTCCCGACGCCGACCTGGAAGCCCATGCCGCCGACGCACTGCTCGCTGCCCGTCTCGTGGCACTGACCCAGGGGTTCGAGTTGCTGCACGCCGCCGCCGAACGCCGGGACTGGAGCTATCGGTTGGAAGATGTCGCTGCCGTGTGGCGAGCCGGTTGCATCATCCGATCGCGGCTGCTCGACGACGTGATGACCGCACTTGCGCAGTACGGCGCCCAGCTGCCGGCCGCACCCGGCATCGCCGAGATGACGGCCGAGGCCGATCGGGGTTGGCGGCGCACCGTCGTCGCCGCCGTCGAGCGACGTCTGCCGGTGCCGATCCTGTCGTCTGCGCTCGCCTGGCACGATGCACTCCACGCCGAGCGCCTGCCCACGGCACTCGTGCAGGCGCAGCGTGACGTGTTCGGTGCCCACGGGTATCGCCGCATCGATCGCGACGGTGACTTCCACACCGACTGGTGAGGCGGGATGGCGTGGCGGGTCAGGTCTCGCCGACGGCGATGCGGACGTCGGTGGCGACGACGCCGTCCCGGTCGGCGAACAGTGGGTTGACGTCGAGTTCCCGGATCTCCGGCACCGCCATCGCCAGTGCGGAGATGCGTTGCAGCGTGTCGGTCAGTGCGTCGACGTCGGCGACCGGGCTGCTGCGATAGCCCTCCAGCAGCGGCCAGCCACGGATCTCTCGGATCTGGTCGGCGGCGTCCTGGTCGGTGATCGGCGCCACCCGGAACGACACGTCCTCGAGTACCTCGATGGTCATGCCGCCCAGGCCGAACCCGATCAGCGGTCCGAACTTCGGGTCACGCTCGAGGCCGACGAACACTTCGGTCCCCGATGCCATCTCGGCGACGAGCGCCCCGTCGAACGGGACGTCCTTGCGTTCGGCCAACTGCCGCACCGCGTCGAAGGCGTCGTCGAGCGCCTCGTACGACGTGATGTCGAGATGGACGCCGCCGTCGTCGGTCTTGTGGACGATGCCCGTCGAGGCGATCGAGACCGCCAGCGGGAAGCCGATCTCGTCGGCGACGCATCGGGCGACGCTCTGCGACCTCACGACGCATCCCTGGTTGAGTGGGATCCCGGCGGCTGTGATGACGTCGCGTGCCTCGGACACCGTCAGCCACCCGTCACCCCGTTCGGCCCGCGCGGTCTCGATGATCGAGGCCACCCGGTCGAGATCCTGATCGTCGAACGAGGCGACCCGGCCGCGTGGGCGCCGTGTCCAGTCGTGGTATCGGGCGATCGGCCCCAGCAATCGGGCGAGCTCCTCGGGGAAGTCGAACGTCGTGAGCCCGCCGGGTGTGGCGACGCCACCGTTGCCGTTGCGCCCACCGTCTGCTCCGCCGCCCACCAGCGACACCAGGACGGGAACGGTCGGGCCGTCGCGTCGAGCGCCGTCGCAACCGTCGGCGATCGCGTCGAGGATGGCACTGTCGGGATCGAGACCGATCGGGGTGTAGATCACGATCACCACGTCCACCTCGTCGAGGCCGGCGACCAGCTCGACGGTGCGGCGGTACTCGTCGGGCCCCGCCGAGGCGATCATGTCGATCGGGTTGGTGGTGGCCGCTGCCTCGGGAAGCCCGGCAGCAAGCCGCTCCTGCGCATCGGCACTCAACTCGTCGACGGTGAAACCGGCATGCCGCAGGGCATCCACGCACAACACCGCCGGCCCACCCGAGTTGGTCACGACCGCCGCTCGACGACCGGCCGGCACCCCCTGCGACGACAGGACGCGAGCGATGCCGAACATGTCGTCGAGCGACGTCGCGCGGATCACGCCGGCCTGGTGCAGCAGAGCATCGACGGCACGGTCGGACCCGGCCAGGGCCGCCGTGTGCGAACCTGCCGCCCGGCTGCCCTCCGACGTGTTGCCCGACTTCACGGCCACCAGCGGCATCGTGGCACCGACGCGCGCCGCCACCTCACGGAACCGCACGGGATCGGGCACCGACTCGAGATAGAGCAGACCCACCCGGGTGCGGTCGTCGTGCTCCCAGAACTCGACGACGTCGGTGACGTCGACGTCCACCTGGTTGCCGATGCTGATGAAGTTCGACAGGCCCAGACCCAGTCGCTTGGCGAGTTCGATGATGGCGATGCCGAGGGCGCCGCTCTGGCTGGCGAGACCCAGGTCACCCACCGGCGGCAGCGACGGCGCGAACGAGGCGTTCATGTCGACGCCGGGCTCCGTGGAGAGCAGCCCGAGGCAGTTGGGGCCGACGATCCGCAGATCGAGTTCCTCGGCGACGGAGGCCAGCTCGCGTTGGCGCTCTTCGGCGCCGGCCTCGGCGAATCCGGCCGACACGACCACGACGAAACGCGCGCCGACCTGTGCGGCCTCCTTCACGACGTCGATGACCGCGTCGGCCGGAACGGCCACCACGACGAGGTCGACGGGACGGCCGATGTCCGACAGTGAGGCGTGGGTCGGGACCGCACCGACGTGGTCCGTCGCCGGGTTCACGGCGTGGACGGGACCGTCGAACGGGGCGGCGATCAGCGCATCGAGAATGCGGCGACCGACGGCTCGACGCTCACGTGATGCCCCGACCACGGCGATCGACGTCGGTCGGAAGAGGCGTTCGAGCATGACTTCGCGACTACCCGCCGCCCCATCCCGGGAAACGCTCGCCCGGTGCGGCCGATGAGCGGGACCACCTCATCGTGGGGTGTCGCTCATCGCCGTGGTGCTCCGGTCGTGTGCCGGGATCACGGGGCGGGGGAGAGGAGGTGCGCGGGAGCGTTGTCGAGGTCGTCGTCGATCAGCACCACGTGGTGGCCCTCGCGTTCGAGCAGAGCGGCCGCGATGGAGGCGCGGGCACCGGTGGAGCAGTGCACCCACAACTCGCCCGGCGGGATGTGGTGGAAGCTGTCGGCGAGCTCGTGCAGCGGGACGTGATGGGCACGTTCGAGGTGCCGCTCGTGGAACTCGTCGAGCCGGCGGACGTCGATCACCTGCACCGGCGAATCCATCTCCGTCTGCACCCGCTCGGACAGCGTGGCGAAGTCGACGACGGGATAGCGGAGCACGGGGCGGTCGCCCGCCATGTCCTCGACGGGCCCGACTGCGCCGTTGGAGGGCCGGTCGATGCCGATCCGGACGAGTTCGCGGTGGGCGGCCGCGATGTCGTCGGGCGACCACCCGAGCAGGGTGAGCCGGGCGCCCCACGGCAGCAGCCAGCCCACGTAGGTGGCGAACGACTCCGACAGCTCCACGCCGATGGAGCCCGCGAGATGCTCGGTGGCGAATGCCCGACGTTCACGCACGTCGATCACCCACTCGCGGTGCTCCAGCCGGCGCCGGAGATCGTGGGCGGCGAGCGGTGGCAGCGGCGACAGATCGGGCTCGAAGGGGCCGGCCCGGTTCAGCGGGTCCATGTGGGCGTAGTAGGCGGGATACGCGGTCAGGCCCTGCAGCAACTCGCGCACGAACTCGTCCTCGTCGTCGATGATGGCGGCGAGGTTGCCGGCGCGTTCGTCGGCGATGGTGCCGTCGGCACGATCCGACGCCGGACCCGACGAGCAGAAACTGCCGAAGCCGTGCGTGGGGAGCACGTGGACGTTGTCGGGGAGCCGATCGAGCAACGCCCGGGCCGAGCGCCACTGGGCGCGTGTGAGTTCATCGGTGTCGGCGTCGCCGAGCAGATCGGTGCGGCCGACGGTGTCGTAGAGCAGTGAACCACCCGTGAACACGGCGAACGGGCGGCCCGTCGACGAGACGGCGTCGTGGACCACGTATGCCAGATGGTCATGCGTGTGTCCGGGGGTGGCGACGGCCTCGATGGTCATCGATCCCACATCGATCGTGATCCCGTCGTCGACGGCGGTGCGCTGGAAGGAGACGTGTTCGCCGGCGGCCACGTGATAGTCCGCCCCCACCCGCCGGGAGAGGGCGAGACCGCCGGTGACGTAGTCGTTGTGCACGTGCGTCTCCAGCACGTGGGTGATCCGCACCCGCGCCTGTTGTGCCGCGTCGAGCACCCGGTCGATGTCGCGCTGGGGATCGATCACGGCGGCGACATCGCCGTCGTGGACCAGATAGCTCCGGTCGCCGAGGCTCGTCGTGTCGATCGGTCGGACCGTGACGGTCATGGCTCAGCCGCCCAGGCGTTCGGTGCTGAACACCTCGGTGCCGTCCACCGAGCCCACGAAGTCGCCGTCGAGCTCGTCGAACGACACGCCGGGGAATTCCGCAGTGGTACCGCTCAGTGACGCGTCGCCGCCGTCGACGGTGGTGCCCGTGCAGCTGATCTCCACTGCCGTCAGGTCACTCGTGGCGTCGGCCTCGCAGGTGAGGTCGCCGTCGATGGGATGGCCGGCGTCGTCGAACTCCTGGCTGCCCTGCATGCTGGCGAAGTTGCGCGCCGCCAGTTCGACGGCGTCCTCACTCACCTCGTCGACGGCGTCGACGACGTCGGTGACGGCCGATTCCACCTCCTCCTCGACGGATTCCTGGGTGTCGTCGTCGCAGGCGGCCGCAGATACGGCGAGGACGACGACGGCGAGGACGGATGCTGTTCGGCGCGAGATCATGTGGTCATCGTTCCCGACTGCCGGAGGTGCCAATCATCGGGGTGCAGTGCAGTCACGAGGGGAGGTGACGGGGATGGCCGAGCGCTCGCAGCGCTGCCTCCTCGAAGGTCTCCGAGATCGTGGGATGGGTGTGGATCGTTGCACCGATGTCGCGCATCGTGGCCGCCATCTCGATCGCCAGGCCGGCCTCGGCGACGATGTGTTCGGCTCCGGGGCCGACCACGGCTGCGCCGAGCAGACGGTCGGTCTCCTCCTCCACGATCAGCTTGGTGATGCCCTCGGGTCGGCCCGATGCGAGTGCGCGGCCGGCAGCTCGCCACGGGAACGTCACCACGCGATGGGGGATCTCGCGGTCGTCGGCCTCCTCGGCGCTCGTACCCACCCACGCCACCTGGGGGTCGGTGAACACCACCGCCGGCACCGCCCGCACGTCGTAGCGGCTCGGCCTCCCGGCGATGACCTCGGCGGCGATGTCGCCCTGGCGGAAGGCGTCGTGCGCGAGCATCGACCCGCCGGTGACGTCACCCACTGCATAGACCGACTCCACGCTGGTCCGCTGCGACTCGTCGACCACGACGGATCCGTCCTCGCGTCGTTCGACCCCGATCTCGTCCAGCCCGAGGCCCTCCGACCGTACGGTGCGTCCGATCGCGACGAGCACGGCGTCGAACTCCTCGGTGGTGTCGTCGCCGTCACCGTTGCTCAGGCGGACGTGCAGGGTGTCGTCGAACCGTTCGATCTCCTCCACCCGAGTGGTCGTCATGATGCGTTCGAACTGTTCGGCGAGTCGATCGGTGAGGGGCGACACGATCTCCGGGTCGGCGAGGGGCAGGAGCCGGTCCTCCATCTCGCAGATCGACACGGTCGCACCCAGCCCGGCGTAGATCTGCCCCATCTCCACGCCGACGTAGCCGCCACCCACCACCAGCAGGCGGTCGGGAACGCTGTCGAGGCGCAGCGCCGCCGACGAATCCCACACCTGCCCGCCGAACTCCACTCCCGGGAGGGCGACCGGCTGCGAACCCGCTGCGAGGACAGCGGCATCGAACCGGATGCGCGTCGCCTCGTCGGAATCGGTGAGGTGGAGCACGCCGGCCTCCTCGAAGGTCGCACGCCCGTGCACCACACGCACCCCCCGACGCTGCGCGATCTGGTCGAGGCCGCTGCTGAGCCGGTCGACGACGTCCTCGGTCCGCTCGTGCAGCTGCTCGACGTCGATCCCGTCGAGCCGGAGGTCGATTCCCCACTCACCGACCCGCTGGGCGTCGGCGATCGTGTGCACGGCCTCCAGCAGGGCCTTCGACGGGATGCAGCCGCGCAGCAGGCACACCCCGCCGAGTCTCGGTTCGTCCGACACCAGCACCGTGTCGAGGCCGAGCGACGCCGCCCGGAACGCCGCCGAGTAGCCGCCCGGCCCGCCACCGATCACGGCGACGTCGGCCTCGATCGTCTGCTCGCCCATCACCACGTCGGATCAACTCCGCATCAGCAGTTCGTCGGGATCCTCGAGGAGCGCCACGATCGTGGAGACGAACCGCGCGGCATCTGCCCCGTCGTTGATCCGATGATCGAAGGCCAGGCAGATCGGCAACATGGTGCGGACCACGATCTCGCCGTCGTCGGTGACGACCGGGGTGGGTGCGGCCCGCGCCAGGCCGAGGATGGCGACCTGCGGCGGCACGATGATCGGAGTGAAGGCCGTGCCGCCGAGCGGACCGACGTTGGTGACGGTGAAGGTACCCCCGCTGACGTCGTCGCGTTCCAGCGAGCCGCTGCGGGCGCGCTCACCGAGCTGCTCGAGTTCGTCGCCGATCTCGCGGAGCGAGCGTCGATCGGCATCGGCGAGCACGGGTACGACCAGGCCGCGTTCGGTGTCGACGGCGACACCGACATGGCAGTCGGGTCGGACCTCCAGCTCGTCGTCGCGGAAGGTGGCGTTGAAACGCGGATGTTCGCTCAGGGCCCCGATGGCCGCCTTGACGACGAAGGCCGTCATCGTGAGATCCGGTGCCCGCTCGGCCCGGAACGTCTCGAGGCCGGTGATGTCGGCCCGGTCCATGTGCGTCACGTGGGGGATCGTCTGCCACGACTCGGCGACGCGCCTCGCCGTGGCCCGCCGCCAGCCACGCAGCGGCTGCGCCCCGCCGGGCTCCTCACGCCGGCGAGGCTCGGTCGGCTGCTCCTGCGGCTGTTCCTCCTCCGGCTCCTCGGCCTCCTTCGCCCTCTTCTCCTTCTTCTCCTTCTTCTCTTTCTTCTTCTTGCGCTTCTCGTCCTTCTTCTCGGCGCCCTCCGCATCGGGGCGGCCGCCCTCGGCCGCCTTCCGGACGTCGTCGGCGAGCACGCGCCCTCCCGGGCCGGAGCCGTCGACTGCGCTGATGTCGATGTCGAGTTCGCGGGCGAGCCGGCGCGTCGACGGTGATGCCGGCACGGGTGCAGCCGACGGCTCACCGCTGGTGGAGCGCCGATCGGCCTCGTCCTCCGGGTCTTCCTCTTCCTCGCCGTCGGTCTCCTGATCCTCCTCGCCTTCGTCCGACTCGCCTTCGTCCTCCTCGTCCCGCTCGGCGGGCTCCTCGCCGTCTTCGTCGCCGTCGAACGTGACGAGCGGATCGCCCACCTCGACGATGTCGCCGACGCTCACGTGCACCGTCTCCACCGTGCCGGCGAACGGCGACGGCAGCTCGCTGTCGGCCTTGTCGGTGGTGACGACCATCACCGAGTCGTCCTCCTCGACCGAGTCGCCCTCGGCGACCAGCACCTCGGCCACTTCGGCCTCGTGGATCCCCTCGCCCGGGTCCTGCAGCGAGAACGTCCTGCTCATGACGGCTCCTCCACGGTCGCACGGATCGCCTCGGCGATGCGGTCGCCGTCGGGCAGGTACGCCTGTTCGCGGGCGAAGTAGGGAACGTGGACGTCGTAGCCCGTGACCCGGGCGATCGGCGCCTCCAGCTGCCAGAACGCCTGCTCGACGAGCCGGGCGATGATCTCGCCCGCCGGACCGAAACTGCGGTGGGCCTCGTGGACGATCGCCACCCGGCCGGTCCGTTGCGCCGACTCGACGATCGACGACTCGTCGAGCGGCGACACCGTCCGGAGGTCGATCACGTCGCACTCGATGCCGTCGTCGGCGAGTTCATCGGCCGCTTCCTGTGTCCGGCGGACCATGGCTCCCCAGGCGACCAGTGTGATGTCGTCGCCCTCCCGGACACGTCGCGCCGATCGCAGATCCCCGACCTCGGGCTCGTCGGGGACCTCTTCCCGGAACGATCTGTAGATCGACTTCGGTTCGAGGAACACCACCGGGTCGGGGCTGCGGATCGCGGCCGCCAACAGCGCCCGGGCCGAACGCGGTCCGGACGGGATCACCGTGGTGAGCCCCGGGACGTGAGCGAAGATCACTTCCTTGCTCTCGCTGTGGTGCTCGAGTGCGCGCACACCCGCTCCATAGGGCATCCGCACCACCATCGGCACGCTGAACCTTCCCCGCGACCGCCACCGCATGCGTGCCGCGTGTTCCTCGAGCTGATGGAAGCCCAGGTACGAGAAACCGGAGAACTGCAGCTCACACACCGGTCGGGCGCCTGCGATCGCCATCCCGACCGAGGCGCCCACGATCACGGCTTCGGCGAGGGGCGAGTCGAACACCCGCCACGGACCGAACTCCTCGTGGAGCCCCTCCGTCGCGCGGAAGACCCCGCCGTCGACGCCCACGTCCTCACCCAGCACCACCACCGAGTCGTCCTCGGTCATCGCCTCGTGCAACGCGAGGCGGATCGCCTCGATCATCGTGCGTTCAGCCACGTCGCTCGACCTCCCTGCGCTGCGCCTCCACGTACGGTGGCGGCTCGGCCCACACGTGGTCGAACATCCCGGCGGGATCGCCGAGCTCCTCGAAGCGTGCTTCGGCCTGCTCGACCGCGTTGGCGACCTGCTCGGAGACCGACGACTCGATCTGTTCGAAGTCGTCGTCGCCGGCGAGATCACGATTCGACATGTAGGTCCGCAATCGGTCGATCGGGTCCCGGCGCTTCCACTGCTCCACCTCGTCCTCGTCGCGGTACACCGAGGGATCGTCGGCGGTGGTGTGCACCGCCATGCGGTAGGTGACACATTCGACGAAGGTCGGGCCGTCGCCGGCGCGGGCACGGGCGACGGCTTCGGCGGCCGCCACACGGGTGGCGAGGATGTCGTTGCCGTCGACGCGCAGCCCGGGCATGCCGTAGGCGACCGCCTTCTGGGCGAGGGTGGCCGAGGCGGTCTGACCGGCGACGGGGGTACTGATCGCCCACTGGTTGTTCTGGCACACGAACACGACCGGCAACGAACGCAGGGCGGCGAGGTTGAGCGCTTCGTGGACGTCGCCTTCCGACGTCGCCCCGTCGCCGAAGAACGTCATCACCACGTCGCTCCCGTCGCCGTTCCCGTTTTCGTCGCCGTTGCCGTTCGCTGCGTGGCGCATCGCGATCACGTAGCCGATGCCGGCGGCGTGGGGCAGTTGGGTACCGACGGGGATGGCGATCGGCAGGTCACGCGACTCGGGCTCGACCTGTGCCCCTTCGTTGAAGCCGGCGTCGTACAGCAACAGATCGGTCATCGACGTGCCCCGCCACAACGCCACGGCCGACTCACGGTACGACGGCACGACCCAGTCGGAGTCGGCGAGGGCCGACACCGTTCCGACCTGGCTCGCCTCCTGGCCGATGACCGGCGCGAACGTGCCGATACGGCCCTGCTGCTGCAGTTTCAGGCGGCGCTCGTCGAAACGCCGGGCGAGCAACATGACTCGCGCCATCTCGATCAACTCGTCACGGTCGAGGCCCGGATCGAGGTCCTCGTCGACGTCACCGTTCTCGTCGAGGACGTGCATCTCCTCCAGGCGCAGATCGATCTCGATGTCGGAGCGGGGCATGCCGGGCGCGTACCCCACACAGCCGGGCGCCAATCCTCACCGGCTGCGGACGTCGAGCACCAACGTGATTTCGCGTTCGGCGCCGTTGCGCTGGACCGTCAGCTCCATCTCGTCACCGGGATCGCGACGGCGGATCGCGGCGAGCACGTCCTCGGGGCTGGTCACCGGCCGGCCGTCGACGCCCACGACGACGTCGCCCGCACGCAGTCCGGCGGCTGCGGCAGGTCCGCCTGCGACGACCTCCCCGATCAGGGCGGCGCGCTGCGGGAGGTCGAACGCGCGGGCCAGCTCGGGAGTCACCGGCCTCAGCTGCAGGCCGGCGAACGCGTGCACCACCTCTCCCGTCTCGATCAGCTGCTCGACGACGTCGGTCACCGTGGTGATCGGGATCGCGAAGCCGATCGACACGGCACCGGTCTGCCCCGGGCCGAGATAGGCCACGGTGATGCCCACGAGTCGTCCGTCGAGGTCGACGAGTGCGCCTCCCGAGTTCCCGGGCGAGATGGCGGCGTCGGTCTGCAGCAGGTCGACGAGCGCCGGGCTGATCTGGGCGGCGCCGGGCAGCGACCGCCGTTCGCCCGAGATGATCCCGACCGACACGCTGTTCTCGAAACCGAGCGGGTTGCCGACAGCGACGACCGCTGTGCCGACACCCGGCGCGTCCGACGACCGTTCGACGACAGGAAGGTCGGTGCGGTCGATCTGGAGGACGGCGAGGTCGGTGAACGGGTCGGTGGCCTGGATCTGCGCGTCGACGGCCGTGCCGTCGGCGAGCACGACCTGGACGTCGGAGGCTCCGGTGACGACGTGGTCGTTGGTCACCACGATCCCGTCGGACTGCCAGATCACGCCGCTGCCCTGGGAGAAGGAGGTGCGAATCGCCACCACGGCCGGCGACACCGTCTCGACCACGGCGGGAATGGCGGGAAGTCCCGTGGCCGAGATCTCACCGGCCTCCCCGGTCGGCGGCTCGGTGGTGTCGGTCGTGGTGTCCGGCGTCGTGGTGTCTGCCGCACCGTCGTCGTCGAACAGCGCACAACCCTGCAGCCCGGTCAGTGCCACCACGGCAGCGACCAGGGAGCCCGTGACCGATCGCCCGCGCACTCCACGGCTCATGTGAGATCGTTCTCCCGGATCGTTCGTTCGTACAGTTCGTCGGTCGTCGAGGCGGTGCACAGTTGCGTCCCCGGCGTGGTGACGGCGGCCGCTCCGGCGGCCACGCCGTACGCCGTGGCCAGCGGCGTGTCCCAGCCCCTGGCCAGGCCGAGCGTGAGCGCACCCGTGAGGCTGTCGCCGGCACCGACGCGACTCACCACGTCGACGTCGGGCGCCGACACCATCCATGCACCGTCACCGGACACCGCGAGCGACCCGTCCGCACCGAGGCCCATGACGGCGATCCGCGCAGCGCCCGATTCGACCAGCGAACGCAGCGCCCGTTCGCGGTCGCGGGGCCGGTCGAGTTCCTCGCCGAGCAGCTCGCCGAACTCACGCTGGTTGTTGCGGACGACGGCGACGCCCACGTCGAGGGCGGGGCGGAGCCAGGGTCCGGTCGTGTCGAGGACCAGCTCGGCACCGACGTCCCGGACCCGTTTCGCCAGCACCGCGTAGAAGTCGTGGGGCAACGCGGGAGGGAGGCTGCCACTGGCGATCACGAACGTGCCCGCCGACAGTGCATCGACGACGGCGTCGATCAGTGCGTCGGCGAGATCGGCGCACACGTCCGGGCCCGGGAACGCCAGCCGGTACTGCTCGTCGTGCTGCTCGTCGTTGACGTGCACACCGAGTCGGGTGCGACCGTTCACGTCGATGCGTGTCCGTTCGACGTGCTCGTCGTCGAGCAGCTCGTCGAGGAGCGCACCGGTGGCGCCACCCGCCGCGTACACCGCATGAGAGCGCCCGCCGAGTTCGTCGATCACACGCGCGCAGTTGATCCCTCCACCGCCCGGTTCCAGGCGCATGGCGGAGCAACGCAGCTTGCGGTCGGGCAGCATCTCGTCGACGGTCGTGGCGACATCGACGACCGGGTTCGGTGTGACGGTCACGATCGGGTCGGTCATCGCATCGGCTCCCCGATCACGACTCGGTGGCGGCGATCGTCTGTTTCACGGCCAGGAAGCTGTCGGGCGACACCGACACCGAGTCGATGCCCGATCGCACGAGGAACTCGGCGAACGTCGGATCGTCGCTCGGCGCCTGGCCGCACAGCCCGACCGGTGTGTTCTCGTCGTGTGCACGTTCGATGAGCAGTGCGATCGCCTGCTGCACCGCCGGATCGCGTTCGGAGAACAGGCTCTGCAGCGTGCTCGAGTCGCGGTCGACGCCGAGGACCAGCTGGGTGAGGTCGTTCGACCCGATCGAGAAGCCGTCGAACCGCCGGGCGAACTCCTGTGCGAGGAACACGTTCGAGGGGATCTCGGCCATCACGTACACGGCCAGGCCGTCGCGGCCGCGCACCAGACCGGCCTCGGCCAGCACACCGAGCACGCGATCGGCCTCGTCGAGCGTGCGGCAGAACGGGATCATCACCACCACGTTGCGCAACCCCATGCGGTTGCGGACCAGTGAGACGGCGCGGCACTCGAGCTCGAACCCCCGCCGGTAGTCGTCGTGGTAGTAGCGGCTGGCGCCTCGCCATCCCAGCATGGGATTCTCCTCGTGGGGTTCGAAGGCGCTCCCACCCAGGAGGTCGGCGTACTCGTTGGTCTTGAAGTCGCTCATCCGCACGATCACGGGCTTCGGATACAGCGACGCGGCGATGCGGGCCATCCCGAACGCGAGCTCCTCGACGAAGAAGTCGGCGGGGTCGTCCCACCCCGCGACGAGCTCGTCGATCCGTCGGCGCTCCTCGTCGGACTCGACCCGGTCGGGTTCGAGCAGGGCCATGGGATGCACCTGCACGTGGTTGCCGATGATGAACTCCATACGGGCGAGGCCGACACCGTCGGCCGGCAGGCGCCACCAACGCAACGCCGCAGCGGGATCGGCCAGGTTGAGCATCACCTTGGTGCGGGTCTCGGGGATGTCCTCGACGTCGAGCTCCCGGCGGTCCCACTCGAGGACGCCCCGGTAGACGTGGCCCTCGTCGCCCTCGGCACACGAGACCGTCACATCCGCGCCCGCTTCGACCGTGGCGGTGGCGTCGCCGGTGCCGATCACCGCCGGCACGCCCAGTTCACGCGAGACGATCGCCGCGTGCGACGTGCGGCCGCCGTGATCGGTGACGATCGCCGCGGCGCGGCGCATGATCGGCACCCAGTCCGGGTCGGTCATCTCCGCCACCAGCACACCGCCGTCGGGGAAGTCGGCGCCCTCGGCGGCCGATCCGAGCGGGTACGCCGGCCCGGAGGCGATGGCCTCGCCGATCGCCTGACCGGTGACCCAGGGCTCCTCGCCGGTGGAGTGCAACGTGTACGTCGACATCTGTCCCGCCTCGTGGCGCGACTGCACGGTCTCCGGTCGGGCCTGGACGACGAAGATCTCACCGGTACGTCCGTCCTTCGCCCACTCGATGTCCATCGGACGTCCGTAGTGGTCCTCGATGCTCACCGCGTGTCGCGCGAGCTGCACGATCTCGTCGTCGTCGAGCACGACCGCTCGCTGTTCGTCGGCAGTGGTGTCGACGGTGGTGGTCGGCGCAGAGTCGCCCCCGGTGTCGTCTCCGGCGTCGGTCGTGTAGACGATGCGGTGCTCCTTCGAGCCGCGCCGCTTCGACACGATCGGTACGGCGCCGTCGGGTTGCTCGGTCTGCGCCGACGAGCTGCCGGCCGACGTCGTACCTGCGAGCAGTGGTTTGAAGACGACGTACTCGTCGGGGTCGACCTCGCCGGCGACGACGGACTCGCCGAGGCCCCAGGCGGCGTCGATCACCACCACGTCGGGGAATCCGGTCTCGGGGTCCATCGAGAACATCACGCCAGCCGACGCCTCGTCGGAGCGGACCATCCGCTGCACCCCCACCG
>Ga0102938_10001935_pt1 | contig 15752 bp, 14 predicted proteins | sample SalPonR2_B_D2_MG_FD_84516 | JGI IMG/M metagenome (GOLD analysis project Ga0102938, IMG submission 84516) | Salt pond soil microbial communities from South San Francisco under conditions of wetland restoration - Salt Pond MetaG R2_B_D2_MG | ecosystem: Environmental > Aquatic > Marine >...
CGCGCGCCTCGAACGGTGGGTGCTTGCCCACGGAGATGCTCGTGACGCTCGGCTCCCTGGCGAACGCGACCTGGCGAGCCGTCTCGGCGTGAGTCGCATCGTGGTGCGCGAGGCGATCGGCCGCCTCGCGGCGCGCGGCCTGATCGAGGTCCGGCCGGGCGTCGGCAGCTTCATAGCGCCGGCTCGGGCCGCCTCGGTGATCGATCCGCTCGAGCTCTACCTCACCCGCACCGGCGTGGCGCTCTGCCACCTTCTCGAGGTACGGATCGCGCTGGAACCGGACGCCGCGGCGGCAGCGGCTCGTCGCGCCGAGCCCGGCGCGATCGCCGACATGTCGGCCGTCCTGGCGCGTACCGACGAGATTCTCGCGGAGTTCGATCCCCACGATCCCGCTGCGCTCGAGGCGTTCGCCTGGGCGGACGTCGACTTCCATCGGAGGCTGGCCCGAGCGAGCGGCAACCCTGTCTTCGACCTGGTGCTGGCACCGCTCGTAGACAGGCTGCTCGATGTTCGGAGGGACGGGGCTCGCCTACCGGGTACCGCCGCCGCCGCGCAGTCGGGTCACCGCGCCGTTCTGAACGCCGTGCGCGCCGGCGACGACACCGGCGCCCACAGCGCCATGCGAAGCCACCTCGAACAAGTCCGAGGCTGGCTGCAGCACGGTCGCGCTGCAGCCGTAATCGACGACTCGCCGGCGGTCGATACGGGCGACCGATCCCCTGAAGTCACCGCGACCCGAACGCAGGAGGAACCCACATGACGACGATCGACGAGACCCGACGCGCCCACATGATCGACGCCGTCCACGCCTACTTCGATGCGTGCAACCGTGCCAGCCGTGAACGATTCGCCCAAGTCCTGAGCGACGACTGCGTGCACTGGTTCCCACCCGAGACCGGCAGCCCGTACCTCGGTCGCGACGCCATCGCCGACCTGTGGATCGGCTTCGTGCGCACCAAGGACTCGCGCTGGACCATCGATCGCCTCGTCTGTGACGGACATGAGATCTGCGTCGAGTGGACGCACTTCAAGCCGGCGGTCGGCGAACGGATTCGCGGATCGGAATGGTACACCTTCGATGACGAAGGCATGATCGACGGCATCTGGGCTCACTACGCCTCGCCCCGCGACCCCCGACGGCCCGCGAACGAGCTCGACGGCTTCGCGTACGGCCAGCTGGGCTACCCGATGCAGGCCCCGGCGCTACGCGACGAGCAGGCGGCCGAGCGCCAACGCAACCTCGCTTCGGAGGGCGCGCGGTGAACCGGCCACTGGCCCCGCTGTCGCCCGAGACGATCGAGCGCCTCCGCAGCACCGGTACCGCTACGCTGGCGACGGTGCTGCACATCCACGGGTTTCGAAACCGGGTGGTGCGTAGCACGCGGCGACTCGGTCGAGGAGGAACGCGCATGGTGGGGATCGCGCGCACGCTCCGCTACGTGGCTTCCAGGACCGACCTCGACACGCTTGCGATCTGGAAGCGGTCAGACAACCCGCAGCGCCGCATCGCCGACGAGATCGAGCCGGGCCAAGTCCTGATGATCGAGGCGCGCGAGAACACCTCGTGCGGAACGATGGGCGGCATGCTCGTCGCCCGAATGATGGTTCGAGGAGCGGCGGGAATCGTCAGCGACGGCCCGTTTCGTGACGGCCCGTTCATCGCCGGGCTCCACTTCGCCAGCTACGCGAACGGCATGAACGCGAACACGAACTTGGTCGCGCACCATCCCGAGGACCTCGACCTGACCATCACCTGCGGAGGCGTGATGGTACGGCCCGGCGACGTGATCGTGGGAGACGACGAAAGCGTGATCGTGATCCCCCGGCACGTCGCGGAAGACGTCGCGTCCGAAGGCGCCGTGAAGGAGCGCGAAGAGTCGTGGATCGAACGCCGCATCCTGGACGGTCATCCGGTCGAGGGGACGTACCCGATGAACGACGCCACGCGCGCGCTGTACGAGGCCGAACGGTCGTGACCCAGCGCGCCAGGCGACCGCGCTCCCGGCGCGAGCCTCGTCGCGCGTCAGCTCGCGAACAGCTCGGCTGGCGAGCCCGGTCGCACCCCGGTGGCGACCGCCCAGCTCACGGCGCGCACGATGCGTGCACGGACGAGCGGCACGCGAAGGTCGGGCTCATGCGTGAACAGGCACGCGACGTGCGGCCCGGCGCCATGCCGCTCGTGCCTCCACCGCGCCAGGGTCGCGGCAGGATCGGGATCGCGCTCCAGCCTCGGCAAGCTCCCGACGTACGCGACGCCGTGTGCCGCATCGAGCCAGCGGCCGTCGCGGCGAAGGGCGTCGCGCTCGTGCTCCCCGAGGTCGTACGCTTCGGCTCGGTCGTCGTCCGGCGCGAGAAGACCGACGATGCCGCCTGCGGCGTCGCGCAAGGCGCGGACGATCTCGCCCCGGGCGACGAAGCGATGGAGCCGCGGCATCCGGTCCAGCGACGCTCGCCCGGCGAACCGTTCGATGGCCGTGACGGTACGCTCGTAGTCGCGCCGAGCGACGCTCGCTTCAACCCCATCGGGACCGTAGTCGACGAGCGGGTCGTGAGCGTGAAAACCGAAACGAAGCCACGACGACGCCTCCGCGAACGCCTGCCTGAAGCGGTCGGGCACGTCCTCGAGGCCGTTGCCGTCGTGTCGCTCGAACAGGTACAGCCCCACCACGATGCCCGTTCGGCGATGCAGCGCCCGCAGGAAGCCGAGCTCGGGCTGGACCCAGGGATCGTCGCCAGGCACGTCCCGAAGGGACGCGAGCGTCGTGAGCACGTCGTCGACGCTCAACTGGACGTAGCATGATCCAGGGTCGGTCGTCATCGACACGGCCCGACCACGGAGGCTCCGCCGCACCGACCCTCGCCATCGTCACCGACGCGCGCTGGGACGGCAGTGGCGAGACTTCCCCGCCGAGCGCCGGTCCGGTCGTCACCTGGCTTCGCGGAAATCGCATCGTCGACCCGCGGCGTGTCGATCCGACGTCGAGCTCCGTAGAGCGCATCGACCTGTCGTCCAGCGGCCACGTCGGTGCCGTCACGGCCCTGCCCGGCTTGATCGACGCGCACGTGCACCTGGCCATTCCCGCGCCCGGCCCTGCCGCACAAGATCTGCCGGAGGGCCTGCTGATGCTGCACATGCTGCGCCACGCCGAACGGCACCGGCGGGCGGGCGTCACCACGCTCCGCGATCTCGGTGCGCGCAACGGCGTGGACCTTCAGTGGCGAAGCGCTCTCCGAGAGGGGCTCGCTGACGGTCCGCGGATCCGGGTCTCGGGCCGTCCGATCGTCGCCATCGGCGGCCACTGCGCATGGATGGGCCACCAGGTGAGCGGCCCCGACGCCGCCCGCGAAGCCGCCCGGCGCGAGATCGCCGCGGGGGTCGACACGCTCAAGATGATGGTCACAGGGGGCCTGACGACGCCGGGGACGGATCCACGGACCATGCAGCTGACACGCGACGAGATCGACGCCGTCGTCGAGGTGGCCCGCAGTGCAGGCGTCCCCGTCGCCGCCCACGCCCAGGGCGGTCCGGGCGTGCGCGCCGCGGTCGAAGCGGGGGTCGACTCGCTCGAGCACGGCCTTTGGCTCGACGACGACGACGTCGACGCCATGCTGCGGCACGGAACCCGCTACGTGCCGACCATGTCCGCCGTCCGGCTGTTGGCGGACGGCGTCGAGGTGGGGGGCGTCGTCCCGTCCCCGGCGACGCGACGGAAGGCGAGCGAGGCCGTCACGGTCCACGCCGGCAGCGTGATGCGTGCGTACCGGGCCGGGGTACCGATCGTCGCAGGCACGGACTACGTCCACGGCTCGCTTCCCTTCGAGCTTCAGCTGCTGACCGAGGCGGGCGTGCCCCCGGTCGTCGCGCTCGAGGCCGCCACCAGCGCTGCCGCCGCGCTGCTGCGCATCCCGGAGCTGGGCCGCGTGACAGCGGGCGCCGCGGCCGACCTGACCGTCGTGGGAGGCGATCCGACGGCCGACATCGGGGCGATGCGCGACGTCCGACTGGTCGTGCAGGACGGACGGGTCGTGCACCGCGCCTGACGCAGCGGTCGTCCGCGTCAGTCCAGGAAGACCGGGCTGACCCACGCCGCCTCCCCGTCCGCTTGGATCATCCGAAGGTAGATGAATCCACCCTCCGCTCGTGGTGGCGAGATGCGCTCGGCGTGCGTCACCGACCACTCGCGCTCCGGTGCCGCCCGTCCGATCACCAGGGCGGGCGTGGCGAGGCCACCCGTGAAGCGTCCGACGCTTCGGGCGACGAGCTCGCGAAGGCCGACGTGCATGGGACCCGCCTCGCTCCTGATCTCGAGCTCGGTCGAGGCGTCTCCGTCGATCACGAGATGCATCGTCTGTGGCCCGCCGGCCACGTGGTGCGTGCCACCGCGGTCTCCGGACGGCACCGACCGTGCGTGCGCCTGCCAGGCGACGCGGTGGTCGTCCACGGCGGTCACCCGCTCGGTCGGATCCGCGTCGGCGTTCCCGTGTCCCGCGTATCGGAAGTAGGGGGTCGCTCCGACGAGTCGCCCGTGGCGTACGCGAAGGTCGATGTCCCACGCCGAGATCGTTCCGTGCCGGCCCCAGCCCGACTGCACGCGCACCGCGAAACGCCCGGGGACGAACTCGGAGGAGGCCGGCCGCACGGGCAACGGCCGAAGCCGCCAGCCGGTCCGGTCGCCCTCGATCAGCTCGAGGCGGACGATCGTGTCGGTAGCGCGCACGGCCAGCCTGAGCTCCATCGCGTCCCGTCGCGGCACGGCGGCGCCGATCGGAGCGTCGTCCAACGTGAACTCGACGCCCACGTTCGGTCCGGTCGAGGCGATCGTGCGGCGTGCGCGCAGCGCGTCCACGATCTGGGCGCGTCCCGTCCCCTCTACCTGAAGTCCGACGCGGCCGTGCCCGTAGTGGCCGGGGTAGCCGTCGTGGCTGTCGGTCCCCGCCTGAAACCCGAATCGATGGCCGGCCACCAGGCCCGCGCGCGCCGTCGAGGCGCCCTGCCGGAAGCCCATATTCTCGCCGTACGGCCGTATCGCGTCGTCCGCCTCGGACGAGCCGTGGCTCGAGAAGATCTCGAGCACGGGCGAGCGCTCCGCATCGAACGACGACCAGTCGATCCCACGGTGGCCGGTCGCGTAGCCGATGTGGTGCGGCATCACCAGCGGATCGACGCCCGCATCGCGTAGCGCGCGTTCGAGCTCGGCGGGCGTGTCCGCGTCGATCAGCGGCAGGACATCGGCCGCCGCGTACGCGTTGTGGTCGCCGTACCGCATGGAGTGCCACTCGTAGCTGGGCAGCGTCGCGATCGTCCCGTCCGCATGCGCCCGGCTCAGGGTCTCCATCAACGAAGGCCAGAAACGGCGATTCTTCTCGAAGCCGCCGAAGTGTTTGAGCATGGTCGCGTCGTTAGCCTCGAGATCGGTGGGAATGTCCGGCCAGAAGGCGTGGCCGGTGATGCTGCAGAGGTCCAGGTGCGAGGCCGCGTTCGCGATCGCGCGTTCGGCCGTTCCGAAGCCGTAGCTCACGGCGCAGTGGGCGTGAAGGTCTCCCCAGATCCAGTCCATGGTCGCTCCCTCTCCAGACGACGTGCGGTAGGTGCCAGGGCGTCGGGCGGCGGGAGGTCGCCGGCTCAGACGCCGCTGAACATCGAGAAGCCACCGTCGATCGGCACGACCGCGCCGGTGACGAAGCGGCTGGCGTCGCTCAGCAGCCAGATCAGCGCGCCGAGCAGCTCTTCCGGCTCGCCGAAGCGTCCCATCGGCGTGTTGCCGACGATCGAGCGGCCGCGCTCCGTCAGGCTTCCGTCGTCGTTCAGAAGCAGGGCGCGGTTCTGCTCGGCGACGAAGAAGCCGGGCGCGATCGCGTTCACCCGGATTCCCTCGCCGTGCTGAAGGGCGAACGTCATCGCGAGCCACCGGGTCAGGTTGTCGACCGCCGCCTTCGCAGCGGAGTAGCCGGCTACGCGCGTGACGGCCTGGTTCGACGCCATCGACGACACGTTCACGATCGCGCCCGATCCCCGTTCGATCATCGCGGGCGCGAACGCTTGCGTCGGCAGGAAGGTGCCGAAGTAGTTCAGGTCCATCACGTCCCGCATCGCCTCCGGTCGGAGGTCGAGGAACGACTCGTCGGGCGACAGGGTCGCGCCGGGCAGGTTCCCTCCTGCCGCGTTCACCAGCAGGTCGATCCGTCCCCACGTCGCGAGCACGTCCTCGCGGACAGCGGCGAGCGACGTCGGATCGAGCACGTCGGCCGGCGTGGCCAGAGCCTCGCCGCCCATCGCGCGGACGGAGGCGACGACCTCGTCGGCCTTCTCGGCACGGCGGCCGAGCACGGCAACGCGGGCACCGGCAGCGGCGATTCCGTGGGCCATCACCGTTCCGAGGACGCCCGTGCCCCCGGTCAGGACGCACACGGTGCCGTCGAGACGGAAGTCGGGGCGGTAGCGGGCTGCGTCGTGGGCCGGGCTCGTGCTCATGATCTCATCCTTTCGAGCCTTCCCGATTCACACGGGGCGTCGCGGCCTCGGGGCCTACGGGAGCGAACCGGAACATGCCGTACTGCGCGTCGGCGAGAGTGTGGTCGTCGGTATCGCGGACGATGCGCCACATCCGGGCGGCCATCGCCCGTAGGCGTTCGCGATGCGCCGGGTCCGACGCGAGATTCGTCAGCTCGTGGGGGTCGTCGTGGAGATCGTACAGCTCGTCGTCGTCGAAGCCGTTGAACACGTACTTCGAACCGTCTCGCCAGAGCACGCGCTGCGTGTAGCCGAGACGCTGACCGTGGAACTCGGCGAACGCGTACGCATCGCCGTCCGGTCGACCGCCTCGCAGGTACGGCGTCAGGTCACGGCCGTGCCCTCCGAAGTCCTCGTCCAACAACGTTCGCACGAGCGTGCGCCCCACGTCCAACAGTCCGACCGGATCGTCGACCACCGTACCCGGCAGCACGCCGGGCCCGCGCAGCACCAGTGGCACACGGTACGCCTCCTCGAACGCCGGAACGCCCTTCAGGAACAGTCCGTGCGAACCCAGATAGTCGCCGTGATCGGACGTGAACGCCACCAGGGTCCGTTCCTCCTGCCCGCTCGCACGCAGCGCGTCGAGCAAGCGTCCGACCTGGTCGTCGATCCCGGAGCAGGCCGCCAGGTAGCAGGCGATCGCCTGGCGCACCTCTACTTCGCCAAGGCCGCGCCAAGTCTCGCGGATGCGGCGATAGATCGCCGGCTTGTCGGCCATCGCGTCGCCATACGACGTCGGAAGCGCGATCCGGTCGAGGTCGATCCGTTCGTACAGCTCGCGCGGGACGACGAACGGATCGTGCGGCGCTTCGGTGCTGACGATCAGCGCCCACGGACGATCCGAGTCGGCCGCCGCGCTCTGCAGGAAGTCGATCCCCCGATCGACGAGGTACGCCTCACGCGACTCGGCGGCCGGCTCGTCGCTCACCCCGGCGAGCAGGAACTCCTTGTAGCCCTCCTGCTGCACGGCGATCCGCGGAGACAGAGGGGCGTCGTACCCCTGCACGCCGGTCAAGCGCAAATCGGTCTCGTACGTCTCGATACCGAAGTCTTCGAGCCGTTCGCTGCGCTCGACGTGCCACTTGCCGAAGTACCCCGTACGGTATCCGGCGTCGTGGAGCACCCTCGTCCAGAACGGCAGGTCCTCGACGAGGTCGGCGCGCTGCGGCGGGACCGCGTGCGTGACGTCGGTCATGCCGTGGGCGTGCGGCAGCAGGCCCGTGAACAGACTCGCGCGCGAGGGTGAACAGATCGGATTGGCGGCGTACGCCCGTCGAAACGAGGCGCCCTCGCGCGCCAACGCCTGGATCCGTGGGGTCGGGCACGGTCCATCGGGCGCGATCGTGTCGGCCCTCTGCTGATCGGTCATGATCAACAGGAGATTCGGGGGTCGCTGCGGTCGGCTCATCGGGGACTCCTTACGAACGAGAGGGCCGGTCGAGCTCGGCGGGGAGGCTCGACATCGGATCGGAAGCGCGCGCCGCCAGAATGGGTCGAGCACGCCACGCCAGCCAGACGGCCTGGGCGGTCATCGCGAGCGTCATGCCGATCACGCCTACGTACAAGCCGGGCACGCCTCCCCAGACGATGCCGAAGGCGAAGGCGGTCGCGGCAACGAACAGAAACGCCAGCACCGACTCGAAGATGCCGCGCGTCCGCTCGCCGTACATGATGGCGCCTTGGTACCAGCTGTGTAGCACGCGCAGGCCCGGCATCGCCAGTGCGAGCCACAATCCCGAGACCGCCAGATCGACCAGGCGAGGCGACAGGCCCGCCACCCGGTCGAACCAGAGCAGCGCTGCCGGCGAAGCCGAGATCGCCACGACCAGCGCCGTGATGCCGACCACCAAGGACCAGGTGAAGCGGCGCAGGACGCGCACCGAATCCGGCCGCCGCAGGAGGCTGATCACCACCTCGGTGTACGCCCAGCCAGGGCTCTGGAGAATCATCAAGAATCCGAACAGGACCGGCCAGACGGCCAGCGAGTCGAGCGCGAGCGGCATGCGCGCCAGCACGACCGTCACCAGCGTCTGCACGAACATGGTCAGGAGCGTCAGCGTCACCAGCGGCGCATAGAACGCTGTGAACCGAGCGAACGTCATCTCCGGACCGGTCCCTGGCCCGTCCGGCAGATGCCGTTCGATGACGGCGGCGGCACGGAGGCGCGTATAGCCCATCTCGCTCAGCACGCCCAGGATGATGGCGACGGCAGCGAGCTGCGCTCCCGGCAGCGCGTGCGTGACGACGCCGATGGCGAGCACCGTGCCTGCCACGCCCAGACGCACGAACGTCCCGAGGATCACGATCTTGGCGTGCCCGTAGCGGATCATCACGCCCTGCAGGAAGCGACGGTGGCCGGTTCCGAGCGACCACGGGACCATGATCAGGAGCGTGAGGCGCGCCGCGTCGGCCACCTCGGCGGGAACGCCCATCCACTGCCGAACGATCACGTCGAACGCCGGGGTGAGCGCCACGAGCGCGTGGATCGTCACCAGCGTCCCCAGCACGCGCGCCGCGAAGGTCGCGAGTCGTCGGTAGGTCGCGCCGTCCCGCGCCAGCGCGGTCGAGGTCGGCAGCAGCACTGTGGAGGGCGCCTGGATCAGGATCGAGATGGCGAAGGCGACGCCCCATGCGGCGAGCTGGATTTCGGGCGACGGCAGCCGGGCCACAACGGCCGTGACCAGCACCTGCTCGATCGTCATGAACAGCCAGCCGGCCGCCAGCGGCCACCACTGGCGGAGCACGTCGACGTACCGCAGCGGACGCGCTTCGGCGTCGGAGGCCGTGCCATCGGCAGCGGGAGGCGGTTCAGACACGCACGCCGTACGTCTCGAGCGCGTCGTCGCGCAAGGCCGTGCCGGCACCCGGCCGCTCCGGTCGCACGAATGCGCCGTCGCGCACGGTCGCCGGCTCGACGAAGCACGCCCGCATCCAGGGGATGTGCTCAAGCAAGGCACAGGCGGGATGGGCCCAGGCCAGATGGAGGTGCACCTGCATCATGTCGCCGATATGAGGCACGACCGGCTTGTGGTGGGCGTGCGCCAGGTCGGCCACCGCCCACCACTCCGTGATGCCGGCCAGTCGCACGGCATCGGCTTGCACGTAGTGCACCGCGTCGGCCGCCACGAAGTCGCGGAAGGCGTCGATCGTGTACAGCTGCTCGCCCAGCGCGATCGGCGTGGTCAGCGTGCGGGCCAGCTTCGCGTGGCCCGGCAGGTCGTCGTACCAGATCGGCTCCTCCAGCCAAGCGACGTCGTACGCCAGCAGTTGGCGACCCACCTCCAGCGCCCGAGCGAGATCCCACGCGCCGTTCGCGTCGACCATCAGCCGGGCCCCTGCCGGAAGCACCTCCCTGACCGCCGCGACCCGGCGCAGGTCGCGAGCCGGATCGTCGCTACCGACCTTGATCTTGACGGCGCGGTAGCCCTGGTCCATCCGTGCACGGGTCTCGTCCACCAGCTCACGGTCGCTGCGGTCCAGCCAGCCACCGTCGGTGTCGTACGCCTCGAGATGGTCGTCCGCCGCCCCTCCGAGCAGTCGCCAGAGAGGCTCTCCGGCCGCTTGAGCCTTGAGGTCCCAGAGCGCGATGTCGACCGCGGCCAACGCTAGGTGCGTCAGCCCGGCGCGCCCGACCCACTGGATCGGCGAAGCGCGATGGAGCCGCTGCCAGAGGGCACGGACCTCTCGCGGGTCCTGCCCCAGCAGCAGGGGACCGTAGCCGTCGCGAATCACCTGCGCAATGGCGCGATCGGTGGGGAGGTGGGCGTGCGTCCCCGTGTACCCCGTGCCAACCCGGCCTTCATCCGTGCGGATGCGAACTCCGGGCGCGCCCCAGTATCGGATGGCATGGCTGCCATCGGCGATGGCGTCGCCGCTGACGGGAACGTGGAGGAGGAACGGCTCGACGGCGATGATCTTCACCTTGGGACCTCGGAGACGCAGGATGCGTGAGATGGAACGCAAGTGGCTCGGCGGCGCCCCGTCCGGCACGCTCGGACCGCCGAGACGGCCGCCACGACGATGCCCTCGTCAGCGGCGAACCTGGTCGAAGTCCCACCCGTTCTCGTCGCAGACGACGCGGACGTGCGACTCCCAGGTGGGTTCGTGCGTCGGTCGCCCGCCAGGAAAACAGTCCACCACCAGGTAGCGGAGCGCCTGATCGCCGATGCAGGGGACCCGGTGCAACGTGCCGGGAGGAATGCGGACCAGATGGCCGGGGAGAAGCTCGCCCTGATCCTCGGCATCCGGCCCGATCTCCAGACGGCCTCGGCCCGAGAGCACGTAGAACACCTGCTCCGTGTCGTCGTGCTTGTGCAGCGGCGGCGACTCGCCCGGCTCCATGACGGTGACGAACGACTCGCTGGTCGTGGCGTTGGCCCGGTCCATCACCAGGTGATTGGCGTGGGTTGGAAACCGGTAGCGGATCGTATCGGCATCGTCGGTCGAGAAGATGTACGTCATGCGCTGCTTCCTCCTTCGGGACGGAACGCGCTCAGGTCCGGCGCGGCGTCGGGCAACGGTACGGGGACGGCGTCTTCGGTCCGGATCGACCAGTTCAGCAGGTGGGTTCGCATTTCCGAGACCACGTCGGCGTGATCGGGGTCGGCGGCCAGATTACGGAGCTCGGCGGGGTCGTGGTCGTGGTCGTAGAGCTCGTCGAGGTCGCCCATCGGGTCCGTGACGTATGACCAGCGCCGGGTGCGCACCAACTTGCGCCTGCCTTCAGCCTCGCGCCAGCGCAGCGTGGCCTTCGACGCCGCTAGTCCGTGCGACTCGGGCAGGCGTTCGAGGTCTTCCATCGTGCATGCGACCCCGCCAGCACCGTATTCGGACACCGTCGCCTCACGCGCGGGCGCTTCGGTCGCGGTCGGCAGCGGTCGACCGTGCATGTCGGGCGGCGACGGCAGCCCCTGCAGCCGCAGTAGCGTCGGGACGACATCGACCAGGTTGACGGGCGACCCGTCGCGCGCGCCGGTCGGCACCTGCCCGGGCCACGACACGATCAGGGGGACGCGCACCAGGGCGTCGTGGAACGTTCCACCCTTGCGGGTCATTCCGTGCTCGCCAGCGAAGTCGCCGTGATCGGAGCAGAACACCACGATCGTGCTCTCCCTCAGGCCGTTCCGCTCGAGCGCGTCCAGGATGCGGCGTACCCCGTCGTCGACGAAGCGGACCATGGCGTGGTACGTGGCGACGAGGCCCCGACGGTCCGCCTCGCTGGCGTCACTCACGTCCAGGATGCGGCGAAGCACCCGGGTGCGTTCCGGCACGCTCGGATCGTCGGGATCGGGAACTGGCGGTAGCTCGACCGTGTCGGGCGGCACCGTCCGAGCCCATACGCGCGGCACCTCGTACGGCGTGTGCGGGTCCGGATACGAGACCCAGGCGGCGAACGGCCGGTCGTCGTCCGCTCGCCGGGCCAGATAGCGTTCGGTCTGAGCGGTGACCAGGCCGGTCCCGGTCGCCTCCGGATCGACGTCGCTCACTCTGTACGAGACGGCGGGCGCCTGCCGCGGCATCGACCGGCGCGGCGCATGGCCGGCTTCGATGGCGTCGTGCGGCAAAGGCCACTGCAGACCGACCGGTGGGTCGGTTTCGGGCAGCCCGTCGTGCTCGAGCGGGCAGCGCACGTCGAACAGCGCTCGATCGGCCGGATCGCGGAAGCAGTGGTCCTTGCCGATCAACGCCGTGGCGTAGCCGGCGTCGCGCCAGATTCGAAACGCGTGCTTCCGTTCCGGGGGCATGGGCGTCTCGTTCCGACGGGCGCCGGTCCCGTGCGGCCAACGGCCGGTCCATAGGGAGACGCGGGCCGGAACGCATAGCGGCTGGGGCGTGATCGCCCGCTCGAACAGCGTGCCGGACGCCGCCAGGCGCGCAAGACCCGGCGTCTCGCAGAACGCGTTCCCGTAGAGGTGACTGGCCGTGGCCTTCAGCTGATCGGCCATGATCACGAGAACGTTGGGCGGCCGGACGCTCACGGCTCAGATCCGCGAGGCGGAGTCGCTGTCGAGGTAGACGGTGGCGTGATCCACGCGTCGCAAGATCGACCCGGGCCGATCCTCGCTGATCGACTCCTTCAGGCAGGCGTGCACGGCGTCGGCCTTTCGGGCCTCGGGCACGATGCACAGAACGCGCTTCGCGGCCAATAGCGCGGGAATCGTGAGCGTGATGGCGTGCCGCGGTACGTCGTCCAACGACGCGAAGTGTCCTTCGCCCACCTGTTGACGTCGGCTGACGTCGTCCAGTCGGACGGCCTTGGCCCAGACCGGGTCGTCGAACTCGGCGAACGGCGGGTCGTTGAACGCCAAGTGGCCGTTCTCGCCCCAACCCAGCGCGACCGCATCGGCCGGATGCCGCCGCAGCAGCTCCTCGTACTCGGCGCAGATGGCGGCCACCCGGTCGGGATCCCCCGAGATCGGGTGGAAGGTAGCGCCGTCCACGTGATCAAGGAAGTGCTCTTGCAGGAACCTCGGGAAGCTGGCCTTGTGGGCCGGGTCGATGCCGACGTACTCGTCCATGTGGAACACGTGGACGCGGGACCAGTCGACGCCCTCGGTCTCCCGCAACGCCTTCAAGAAGGCGAGCTGCGAGTTTCCGGTCGCCAGAATCACGTTGGCTTCGCCGCGCTCGGCGATGGCGTCCTTCAGCAGGGCGGCCATGTCGACTGCCGCGGCAGCGCCGAGGGAGCCTTCATCGCTGTAGATGCGGACGGGAAGGCGCTCGAAACGCAGTTCCCGGATCGGTGTGGGGACATGGCTCATGGGGTGTCTCCTTCCAGGCCGCGCGCCACGGTGCGGCCCTCGATGACCGTGCGGAGGGGAGTCAGGTCGGGGGCGAAGATCGCCAGATCTGCACGCTTGCCAGGCGCGAGACTGCCGATCCGGTCGCTCAGCCCGATCACGCGGGCAGGCGTGAGGCTGGCCATACGGACGGCGTCGTGGACCGGCACGCCTACCTGCTCCACGAGGACCTTCAGCATGCCGTCGAGCAGGGTGGTGCTGCCGGCGAAGGCGCTGCGATCGCTCATCATGCCGACGCCGTCGTGCACCTCGTAGGTCATTTCGCCCATCGTGAATGCGGATCCGTCGGGCAAGCCGGCGCCGCTCGTCGCGTCGCTGATCAGGCACAGCCGATCGCTGCCGAAGCAGCGCCAGGCGAGCCGCATCAGCGTGGGCGGCAGATGCTTTCCGTCGCCGATCATCTCGCCGCTGAGGGTGGACGAGGCCAGCGACGCCTCGAGTAGGCCGGGGACGCGCCACGGACCGTCGCGGCGGGTGGTGGACTGCCCGCTCCAGAGGTGGATGACGTGCGACAAGCCCCACGCTTCGCAGGCGGCCAGATCCGCGTCGCTCGCTTGGGCGTGCCCGGCGGCCGCGACGATGCCGGCGTCGACGAGGCGGCGCGTGAGCTCGCGTGCGCCCGGGAGCTCCGGCGCGTAGCTCACGATCCGGATCACGTCGCGGAAGGCGAGCAGGTCGTCCGCCGTTCCGTCGTCGGGCGTGCGCAGATGGGCGGGATCTTGCGCACCGCTCTGAGCGGCGGCGAAGTACGGGCCCTCGACGTGGGCACCGAGCACGCGTGCGCCCGGCCGCTCCGACGTCGCCCACGCGCGTGTTCGCTCCAGCGCAGCGTGGATCGCGGACATCGGCGCCGTCGAGGTCGTGGCCAGCACGCCCGTCACGCCTCTGCGGGCGTGCTCGGCGGTGATGGTCGCGAAGGCGTCGTCGTCGCCGTCCAGGAACGACCGCCCCAGCGCGCCGTGGGTGTGGATGTCGATCAGGCCGGGCGCGATCCACGCTCCCCCGACGTCGGTGCGATCCGCGTCCGCGGGCAGGTCGCCGATGCGAGCGACGGCGACGATCCTGCCGCCGTCTGTCAGAAGCGCATGACCGTCCACGATCCGGTCCGGCAGGATCAGCCTGCCCCCGGTCCAGGCGTGACGTTCTCCGGTCCGGCCGGGATCGCGGGGCTCCGCTGCGTCGCGCGCGACGGCGGTCACGCCGGATCGTCCGGTGGCGTGGGGTCGTCCTCGCGCACGGCCTCGGGACCGGGGGCCACGCCCGTGACCGGTTCGGCGGACGGCGGACCGGGCGGTGCCCCGACGAGGTCCGGCCGCACGCCCTCCAGCTCGCCGATGCCGTCCAGATCGAGCTCCTCGGCACGGTGGCAGGACACGAAGTGTCCAGGCTCCAACTCACGCAGGTGCGGGGTCTCGGTCCGGCAACGCTCCTCGGCGAACGGGCAGCGCGGATGGAAGTAGCAGCCGCTGGGCGGCGCGGCGGGGTTGGCGACCTCGCCCGGAAGGCCTTTCAGCGCCGCTCTGTGGTCGGGATCGGCGACCGGCACCGCCTTCATCAGGGCGCTCGTGTACGGGTGCTTCGGCCTGAGGAACAGCGCTTCGGTCGGCGCCAGCTCGACGATCTTGCCGACGTACATGACGGCGACACGATGACTGATGTGCTTGACGATGCTCAGGTCGTGCGCGACGAACAGATAGGAAAGGTTCAGTCGTCGCTGGAGATCGAGGAGCAGGTTGAGGATCTGCGCCTGCACGGACACGTCCAGGGCGGAGACGGCCTCGTCCGCCACCACCAGGCGCGGCTCGAGCGCGAGGGCGCGCGCGATGACGACGCGTTGCCGCTGCCCGCCGCTGAACGCGTGCGGAAACCGGTGCATGTACTCCGGACGCAGGCCGACGAGATTGAGCAGCTCGGCCACGCGGTCCATCCGGGTTTGTCGGTCGGTGGTGCCCTGGACGTACATCGGCTCGCCGATGATCTCCAGCAGGTTCTTGCGGGGGTTGAGCGATCCGAACGGATCCTGGAAGATCATCTGCATCTCGCGCCACAGCGGCCGGAGCTCCTGTTCGCGCAGTTGGGCGACGTCGACGACCTCGCCGTCGGCACGGTGGAACAGAATCTCACCGCCGGTCGGATCGATGGCGCGCAGCACGCAGCGCGCGGTCGTGGTCTTGCCACAGCCGCTCTCGCCGACCAAGCTCAGGATCTCGCCCTCGTGAACGTCGAAACTCACGCCGTCCACCGCCTTGACGCTGCCGATCCGACGCTTGAAGAAGCCGCCCTCGATCGGGAAGTGCTTCTCGAGGCCACGGACCTGGAGCAGGGGCTTGGTCGGCAACGCGTCAGCCACGGTCGGCCTCCTCGGCCTCGTCGTGATGGAGGAAGCAGGCGACGGGCGACCCGCCGTCGACGGAGACCAGCGCCGGCATGTCGACGTC
>Ga0102938_10001936_pt1 | contig 15751 bp, 14 predicted proteins | sample SalPonR2_B_D2_MG_FD_84516 | JGI IMG/M metagenome (GOLD analysis project Ga0102938, IMG submission 84516) | Salt pond soil microbial communities from South San Francisco under conditions of wetland restoration - Salt Pond MetaG R2_B_D2_MG | ecosystem: Environmental > Aquatic > Marine >...
CCACCCTGAGCGGCTCCGCTGCGCCGAGCGGTCCGGGCGAGGCCGCGGCGGCGGCGGCGGTGGCGAGAAAGTGTCGGCGCGAGAGCATCGGGCGTCCTTGCGGCGGGATCGGCGCGGGCCGGGTATGACGGTGATCTATGCGAACCGTTCTCAGAAGTCAATGCTATTGAGAATGGTTTGCAGGGAAGCCCGGCCGCTTGACGCCGCCGGCCCGGCGCCGGACGCTCCGCCCCGGACCGCCGAGCAAGGGGAGCCCGATGCCGGGAGCGCTGACGCTGGAGAGCCTCGCCGAGGCCGTCGCCACCGGCGGGATCGACACCGTCGTCGCCGCCCAGATCGACATGCAGGGCCGCCTGATGGGCAAGCGCTTCCACGCCGCCCATTTCCTCGAGACCGCCCATCGGGGCACGCACGGCTGCAACTATCTCCTCGCCACCGATCTCGAGATGGCGACGGTGGAGGGCTACGCCGCGACCTCCTGGGCGCAGGGCTACGGCGACTACGTCATGCGCCCGGACCTCTCGACGCTGCGCCGCACGCCCTGGGCCGAGGGGACCGCCCTCGTGCTCTGCGACACGCTCGACCATCACGGCGAGCACGAGATCGCCCACGCGCCCCGCACCGTGCTGAAGCGCCAGTGCGCCCGGCTCGCGGAACGCGGCTGGACCGCGAACGCGGCCTCGGAACTCGAGTTCTTCCTGTTCCGGCAGAGCTTCGAGCAGGCCGAGGCGCAGGGCTTCGCCGGGCTCGAGACCTTCTCGGCCTACAACGAGGACTACCACGTCCTGCAGAGCTTCAAGGCCGAGCCGCTGATGCGCGCGGTGCGCAACGCGCTGCACGGCGCCGACGTGCCGGTCGAGAACACCAAGGGCGAGGCCGACGCCGGGCAGCAGGAACTCAACGTCGTCTACGCCGACGCGCTGAGCATGGCCGACCGCCACGTCGTCGCGAAGTCCGCGGTCAAGGAGATCGCCTGGTCGCAGGGTCGCGCCGTGACCTTCATGGCGAAGTGGAGCGACCGGCACGCGGGCAGCTCCTGCCACGTCCACCTCTCGCTCGCCGACGCGGCGGGCGCGCCGCTGTTCCCCGACCCGGCGGGACCGGACGGCATGTCCCCGACGATGCGCGCCTTCCTCGCCGGGCTGCTCGCCCATGCCGGCGAGATCGCGCCGTTCCTCGCGCCCTACGTCAACTCCTACAAGCGCTTCGTGCCGGGGGCCTTCGCGCCGACGCGCCTGGTCTGGTCGCCCGACAACCGCACCGCCGGCTTCCGCGTGGTGGGCGAGGGCACGCCGGCGCTGCGCGTCGAATGCCGGGTCGGGGGGGGCGACCTCACGCCGCATCTCGCCTTCGCCGCGCTGATCGCCGCCGGGCTCGCCGGCGTCGAGCGGGGGCTGGAGCTGGAGCCCGCCGCCGCGGGCGACGCCTATGCCGGGGCGGGACGGGAGATCCCGCGCACGCTCCGCGACGCCGCCGCCGCGCTCGACCGCTCCGAGACGATGCGCGCCGCCTTCGGCGACGCCGTGATCGACCACTATCTCCGCGCCTTCGCCTGGGAGCAGGAGGTGGCGGACGCCCGCGTCACGGATCTGGACCTGAAGCGGGGCTTCGAGCGCGCATGACCGATCGCCGCGGAGACTGGAGCTTCCCGACCGCCGTGCGCTTCGGCGCCGGGCGGCTTGCGGAGCTGGCGGAGGCGGCGCGGGCGGCCGGCCTCGCGCGGCCGCTGGTTGTGAGCGACCGCGGCCTCGCCGGCTCGGAGATCGTGGCGCGCGCGCGCGGCATCCTCTCCGATGCCGGTCTCGGCGACGCGGTCTTCGCCGAGGTCGGCCAGAACCCCGACGAGACCGACCTCGCCGCGGGGCTCGCCGCCTTCCGCCAGGGCGGGCACGACGGGGTGGTGGCGATCGGCGGCGGCTCGGCGCTCGATCTCGGCAAGCTGGTGGCGCTGATGGCCGGCCAGACCCGCCCGGTCTGGGACTTCGAGGACGTGGGCGACCGGTGGACCCGCGCCGACGCCGCGGCCATCCGCCCGATCGTCGCCGTGCCGACCACCGCCGGCACAGGCTCGGAGGTCGGGCGCGCCGGCGTGCTGACCGACGCGGCGAAGGGCCGCAAGGTGATCGTGTTCCATCCGCGGATGCTGCCCGCGCAGGTGATCTGCGATCCGGAACTCACTCTCGGGCTGCCCCGGGGGCTGACGGTCGGGACGGGGTTCGACGCCCTCGCCCACAATCTCGAGGCCTGGCTTTCGCCGCATTGGCAGCCGCTTTGCGCCGGCATCGCGCTGGAGGGGCTGCGCCTCGCCCTCGCCGCCCTGCCCCGCGTCGCCGCGCGGCCGGACGACCTCGGGGCGCGGGCCGACATGATGGCCGCCGCGGCGATGGGCGCGATCGCGTTCCAGAAGGGCCTCGGCGCGATCCACGCGCTGTCGCATCCGATCGGCGCGCGCTTCGGGACGCATCACGGCACGACCAACGCGGTGGTGGCGCCCGCCGTGCTCGACTGGCTGCTGCCGACGCAGCGCAGGAAGCTCGACGAGGCGGCGGCGCATGCCGGCGTCGCGGGCGGGGCGGAGGGGCTGCTCGCCCGCATCGGCGCGCTCCGCGCGGAGCTCGGCGTGCCCGACACCCTCGGCGATCTCGGCGTCCCGCGGGAGGCGATCCCGGCGCTGATCCCCGGCGTGCTGGCGGACCCGTCCTGCGGCGGCTCGCCCGTCGCGCTGGACGCGGCCGCCGCCGCGGCGCTGCTGGAGGCCGCCTTCCGCCCCACGCGCTGAACCGTCCGGCGGACCCGCGCGCTCCCGCCCCCGGCGTCTCCCCTGGCGCGGAGGCGCCGCGAGGCCGCGCCGGGCGGCGCATCGGTCCGAATGCCGGGAGACGGCGTCAGAGGGAGGCGTCCGCCCGTGCCGCCGCGCGGATCGCCCGGATGTTCTCGCCGTAGGCCCCCGGCGCGTCGGCCGAGCCGCCCTTGAACACGGCCGAGCCGGCGACGAGCACGTCCGCCCCGGCGGCGACGCAGGCCGGCGCGGTCTCCGGCGTCACGCCGCCGTCGATCTCCAGATGCACCGGACGGTCGCCGATCATCGCCCGCAGCCGGCGGATCTTCGGCAGCATGGAATGGATGAAGCCCTGCCCCCCGAAGCCTGGGTTCACCGTCATCACGCAGACCAGATCCACGAGATCCAGCACCGGCTCCACCGCCTCCGCCGGAGTCCCTGGGTTGAGCGCCACGCCGGCCTTCGCCCCCGTCGCGCGGATCGCCTGCAGCGTCCGGTGCAGGTGCGGCCCGGCCTCGACATGCGCGGTGATCACGGCCGCCCCCGCTTCGGCGAAGGCCTCGATGTAGGGATCGACCGGCGCGATCATCAGATGCACGTCCATCAGCGTCGAGACGTGCGGGCGAAGCGCCTTCACCATCGCCGGGCCGAAGGTGAGGTTCGGAACGAAATGTCCGTCCATCACGTCGACATGGATCCAGTCGGCGCCCTCGGCCTCCACAGCGCGCACCTCGGCGCCGAAGGCCGCGAAATCGGCCGAGAGGATGGAGGGGGCGATCTTCGGCGAGCGGTCGAAGGCGGGCATGACGGCGGATCTCCTCGGGGCGGCGTGCGGCGACGCCCTAGACCCGCCGGCGCCGCGCGTCCAGAGGGGCGCCGCCGGTCAGAGGTCCGGCGCCGCCGGGACCCGGCCCGGCGCGGCTTCGGGCGGCGCGAAGCTCTCGGCGCGGGCGCGGTTCCAGCGCTCGGCATAGTCGGGATCGTCGCAGCTGCCGTCGACCAGCCCGCCGATCGCGATCTCCGGGAACGCCATGTCGCCGGTGGCGATGCGCCCGTCGCTCCGGCGGATGTTGAAGTGGTGGGGCTTGAGCTGGTGCGGATCGTCGAGCCCGGCCGCCCCGATCATGTCGGCCAGCGCCCTGAGCGTGTTGCGGTGGAAGTTCGCCACGCGTTCCGCCTTGTCGCCGACATGCAGGGCCCGCTGGCGCAGGGGATCCTGGGTGGTCACGCCGGTCGGGCAGCGGTTGGTGTGGCAGGCCTGCGCCTGGATGCAGCCGACCGCGAACATGAAGCCGCGCGCCGAGTTGCCCCAGTCCGCCCCGATGGCGAAGGCCTTGGCGAGATCGAAGGCCGAGATCAGCTTGCCCGCGGCCGCGACCTTCACCCGGTCGCGCAGTCCCGCGCCGCGCAGGGTGTTGTGGACGAAGGCCAGCCCCTCGACCATCGGCATGCCGACATGGTTGGCGAACTCCAGCGGCGCCGCGCCGGTGCCGCCCTCCTTGCCGTCGACCACGATGAAGTCCGGGGCGATGCCGGTCTCCAGCATCCCCTTGACGAGGCACATGAACTCCCGCCGGTGCCCGACGCAGAGCTTGAAGCCGATCGGCTTGCCGCCGGTGAGCCCGCGCAGCTGCGCCACGAAGGCGCAGAACTCCAGCGGCGTCGCGAAGGCCGAATGATTGGCGGGCGAGACGCAGTCGAAACCCATCGGGATGCCGCGCGCCTCGGCGATCTCGGACGTGATCTTGGCCGCAGGCAGCACGCCGCCGTGCCCGGGCTTGGCGCCCTGGCTGAGCTTGATCTCGACCATCTTCACCTGCGGATCGCCCGCCGTCTCCGCGAAGCGGTCCGGATCGAAGCGGCCGCCGGCGTCGCGGCAGCCGAAATACCCGGTGCCGACCTGATAGACGAGGTCGCCGCCGTGCTCGCGGTGATGGCGGGAGATGCCGCCCTCCCCGGTGTCGTGCGCGAAGCCGCCCGCCTTCGCCCCCTTGTTGAGCGCCAGGATCGCGTTGGCCGAGAGGGCGCCGAAGCTCATCCCCGAGATGTTGTAGACCGAGGCGTCGTAGGGCTGCTCGCAGTCCGGGCCGCCGACCCGCGTGCGGAAGTCCGCGTTCGGCAGGTGCCGCGCCGCGATCGAATGGGTCATCCAGGCGTAACCGGGGTCGTAGACCCGCTCGCGCGTGCCGAAGGGGCGCTTGTCCTCCACCCCCTTGGCGCGCTGGTAGACGAGGGAGCGCGCCTCGCGGCTGAAGGGCTCCTCGTCCTCGTCCGATTCGATCAGGTACTGCCGGATCTCCGGGCGGATGCCCTCGAACAGCCAGCGCATGTGCCCGATGACGGGGTAGTTGCGCAGGATCGCGTGGCTCGACTGCATGACGTCGATCGTGCCGCGCACGACCAGCGCGACGAACGCCACGGCCGGAATCAGGAACCAGGCGCTCGCCGTCGCCGCGGCCGCGAGGAAGACCAGCGCCAGCACCGCGCAGAGGGCGAAGGCGGTGTAGCGCTGCACGAAGGGTATCCGCAGGGTCATGGCAGCGAGCATGCCCCGGATCGCGCCGGCCCGCCAGCGCCGGGACGGCGCGATTTTCGTCGAAACCCGCCCGCTTCGGCGTGCCGTGCCTCAGCCAACCGCCGCCGGCCTCGGCGCCGGCCCGCCGGAGCGCAGCAGCAGCGTCGCCATGATCGCGATGTTGAGGACGTTCCAGGCGATGCCGTTCAGGAACGCCGCCTCGTAGCTGCCGGTCAGGTCGTAGATCCAGCCGGACATCCAGCCCCCCGCCGCCATGCCGACGATCGTCGCCATGATCACGAAGCCGACCCGCGCGCCCGCCTCCTTGGCCGGCAGATACTCGCGCACCACGACGGCGTAGGAGGGCACGATGCCCCCCTGCGCCAGCCCGAACACGAGGCTGACCATGTAGAGCGAGGCGAGCCCGTCGAAGGGCAGGTAGAGGAACAGCGCCAGACACTGCAGCACCGAGCCGATCAGGAGGGTGCGCACGCCGCCGAGCAGGTCCGCCAGCACCCCCGACAGCAGCCGAGAGAGCACGCCCCCCGCCAGCATCAGCGACAGCATCTCCGCCCCGGCCGCGGCCCCGTAGCCGAGATCGACGCACAGCGCGACGATGTGCACCTGCGGCATCGCCATGGCGATGCAGCAGCCGAGGCCGGCGATGCCGAGCAGGATCTGCAGCCGCGCCGGCGGGATCGATGCGCGCGAGGTCACGGCGGCGCGCGCCGTCTCGGCCGCCGCATGCGCCTCTTCGGGCGGACGGCGGCGCAGCATCAGCGCCAGCGGGATCAGGCCCGCCGAGGTCAGCAGCGCGAAAGCGGCATAGACCGCCCGCCAGCCCTCCGCCGCCATCAGCCCGGCGAAGACCATCGGCCAGATCGCGCCCGCCAGATAGTTGCCCGAGGCGACCGCGGCGACCGCGATCCCCCGCCGGCGGATGAACCAGTGCGAGACGTCCGCGATCAGCGGCGCGAAGCTCGCCGCCGTCGCGAAGCCGAGCGGCAGATGCAGCGCCGCGAGCATCCAGGCCGAGGGGGCGGCCGCCGCCGCCGTGAAGCAGGCGCCGAGCGCCAGCGCCGCCGCGATCAGCACCGCCGTCGCGCCCCAGCGGTCCACCCAGCGTCCGATCAGAAGGTTGCCCGCGGCGAAGCCCGCCATGGTCAGCGTATAGGGCAGCGAGGCGTCGGCCCGCCCGCCCCCGAACTCCGCCTGCACCGCGGGAAGCACCATGATCACGGCCCACATCCCGACGTTGCCGATGGTGCCGGCGAGCAGGCTGACCGCCAGCCGTCGCCAGGCGTAGGGACCGTCGAGAACGGAAGGGGGCGCGGGATCCTGCATCGGCTCCGCCTATCCCGCTGCCGACGCGGCGGCAAGAGCGCTCAGCGCTCTCCCCGCGCCCGCCGCTCCAGCCGCCGCGCGAGAACGCCCAGCAGCGCGTAGAGCGCCACCGCTCCGAGCGCGAGCGCGAAGAGCGCCGCGAACATCAGGTCCGTCCTGGCGCGCCCGTTCGCCATCAGCATCAGGTACCCGAGCCCGCCCGAGGCGCCGACCCACTCGCCGATCACCGCCCCGATCGGCGCGTAGACGGCGGCGAGCCGCAGGCCCGAGGCGAAGTCCGGCAGCGCCGCCGGCGCCCGGATCCGCAGCAGCACGGCGAGCGGCCGCGCGCCCATCACCGCCGCGAGATCGAGGAGCGCCGGATCGGTCCGCCGCAGGCCGTCGTAGAAGGCCGAGGCGACGGGGAAGTAGATGATCAGCACCGTCATCACGATCTTGGAGCCGATGCCGTATCCCAGCCAAAGCGTCAGCACCGGCGCCAGCGCGAAGACCGGCACCGCCTGGCTGAACACCAGCACCGGCAGCAGGATCCGCCGCGCCGTGGCCGAGAGCGCAAGCTGCACCGCCGTCGCCGCGCCGAGGGCGGCGCCGAGGACCAGCCCCGCCAGCACCTCGGAGAGGGTGATCAGTCCGTGGTGCAGCAGAAGCCCGCGGCTCTCGACGATCGCCGCGCCGACGCGCGCCGGCGAGGGAAGGATGAAGCGCGGCACGCCCGTCGCCCAGACGACGCCCTGCCAGACGGCGAGCACGACGGCGACCGTCGCGGCGACGTCCAGCGCCCGCCGCCAGCCGGGCGGCGGCGCGTCCCCTCCGCCGCTCATCGCCGCGCCTCGACCCGAGGCTTCGGTTCGGCCCGCCCGCCGTCTGCCTGACGCGAGCCGCCGGCCGCCCGGCCCGCAGCGGCGCCCTCGGCCGGGATCACGCCGCCGCCTCGCCCACAAGCGCCCGCGTGAGTTCGGCCTGCGCGCGAAGCGTCTCGGGCGCGTCGGCCGCGCGCGGGGCCGCGCCCGCCGGCGGCGGCAGTTCGCGCGCGCCCGTCTCCGTCATCAGCAGAACCCGGTCGCCGAGCCGCGCCGCCTCGTGCGCGTCATGCGTCACCAGCACCGCCGTGCGCCCGGCCAGCACCCGATGCGCCAGATCCTGCATCTCCAGCCGCAGCCTCAGATCGAGCGCCGCGAAGGGTTCGTCGAGCAGCGCCACCGGCCGGTCCTCCATCAGGAGCCGCGCCAGCGCCGCCCGCTGGCGCATCCCGCCCGAAAGCTCGCGCGGGGTCTTGGCGGCGTGCGCGCTCAGGCCGACCTCGCCGATCAGCCGCCGGGCCCGCGCGAGGTCCGGCCGCTCCCCCCTCAGCCGGGCGCCGAGCGTCACGTTGCCCGTCACGTCGAGCCATGGGAGCAGCAGGTCCGACTGCGCCATCCAGGCGACCCGTCCCGCCAGCGGCCGACCGTCCGAGGCGCCGAGCCGCCCCTCGAACAGGCCGCCTGTCTCCAGCCCGGCCAGCAACCGGAGCAGGGTGGACTTGCCGACGCCGGACGGCCCCAGCAGGCAGGTCCACCGCCCCGCCGGCGCCTCGAAGTCGAGCGAGAACAGCCGCCGTCCCCCGAACGCGAAACCGCCCTCGAGGATCAGCCCCGGCGCCGGCCCCACCGGCTCAGTCCGCCGCGGCGGTCACGTCCACCGCCAGCGCGTCGACGGGCAGCGGCTCGCCCTCGATCAGCCCGGTCTCCTTCAGCCACGCTTCGAAGGCCCGCCACCGGCCCTCGTCCAACGCCGCCGGGCGCAGCGCGAAGCGCGGCAGACTCAGCGTCCAGGCGCGGCGGTTCAGCTCGTCCCGCAGTTCCGGCGCCGTCCCCGCGAAGATCTCCCAGGCCTCGTCCGGATGGTTCACCATGTATTGCACGCCCCGCTCGACCGCGCCGAGGAAGGCGGCCACCGCCTCGCGGTCCATCCGCTCGGGATCGGCGACGAAGATCAGCTCGTCATAGGCCGGCACCCCCTGCTCCTCGAGGAAGAAGCAGCGCCCCGGACGGCCCTCGATCGCCATCTGCGGCAGCTCGAAATTGCGGTAGGCGCCGATCACCGCGTCGACCTGCCCGCTCATCAGCGCCGGCGATAGCGAGAAGTTGACGTTGACCAGCTCCACGTCGGAAAGGCTCAGCCCCGCCCGCGCCAGCACCGAGGCCAGCAGCACCTCCTCGACGCCCGCCACCGAATAGCCGATCGTCCCGCCCTTCAGCGCCGCCACCGTCTCCGGGCCGCCGTCCTCCAGCACCAGCAGGCAGTTCAGCGGCGTCGCGACCAGCGTGCCCACCCGCGTCAGCGGCAGCCCCTCGTGGATCTGAAGATGCAGCTGAGGCTGGTAGGAGACCGCGACGTCCACCCGCCCCGCGGCCGCCATCTTCGGCGGATCGGCGGGATCGGCGGGCGCGATCAGCTCCACCTCCAGCCCCGCCTCCTCGAAATAGCCGAGCTCCTGCGCCACGATCAGCGGCCCGTGATTGGGGTTCACGAACCAGTCGAGCGCCACGCTCATCTCGGTCTGCGCCGCCGCCGTGGACGCCAGCGCGGCGCCCATGAGAAGGCCGGAAAGTCGTGCAGCCATCGTCTCGCCTCTCGTCTCGAGGGCCCGCCGAAGGGCCCGTGGCTCGGACGGATCGGGCGGAAGGGGCGCGACGCGCGCCCCGGGGGCGCGAGAGGCTCCGTTTCCCTTCGCCGGCATGACCCGGATCAGGTTCGACGGGTCGGCGCCTGCGCCTCTCAGCCCCTCTTTGGGACACCCCGACGGAACGCCCCAGCACTAGGCGGGGAAGCGGCGCGGGGCCAAGCGCCCGGACCCGCAACGCCGAACGGCCGCCCGAGGGCGGCCTCCCCCGTCGCCGCGAAGAAACCCGCGACGCCCAGGCGCAAGGCCGGCGGGCCGGCCGGCCCCGCCGCGGGCGGCGCCCGGGCGGCCTCCGGCCCGCCGGCGAGGCCGGCTCAGCCCCCGATCGGGATCCTGCGCGCCCCGCCGCTCTCGCGGCCCTTGCGCGGAACGTGGATCACCAGCACGCCGTCCTCGACGTCGGCCCTCACCCCCTGCTGATCCGCGTCCGGCGGCAGGCGGAAGCTGCGCTGGAAGCTGCCGAACTGCCGCTCCGAGAAGAACCAGCTGTCGCCCTTCTCGGTGCGCTCGGCCTTCTTCTCGCCCTTCACCGTCACCGCTCCGTCATGCACCGAGACGTCGATGTCCTCGGCCTTCACGCCGGGAAGCTCCATGCGGATCGTGTAGGCGTCGTCGTCGCGCTTGGCCTCCGAGGCGGGCGCGAACCAGTCGGCGAGGCGCGCGCCGGCGGTGCGGAAGGGCTCGGTCAGCGTCGGCCAGAAACCGGCGGTGTGAGAACTCTCGACCATGTCTCGTTCCTTTCCCAGTCGAGTCGGTCCGAAGAACGCCGCGACGCTACGCCCGCGCCGCGCCGCCCTGCGTTGACGAAGGTCAAGCCGGCCCGCGCTTGACCCCGGTCAAGGCGCCGCGCCCGCGCCCGGCCCAGCCTCCCCCGCGAGCCGCGAAGGAGCCCCCCATGCCCCGCCGAATCGCCCTGATCGACGGTCATCCGGACCCCGATCCCGCCCGCCTCTGCCACGCCCTCGCCGACGCCTGCGCCGAGGGCGCGCGCGCCGCCGGCCACGCCGTGGACCGGCTCGACGTCGCGCGGATGGACCTGCCGCTTCTGCGCACGGCCGAGGACTACCGCGAGGGCGCCCCGCCCCCCGCCGCGGCCGAGGCGCAGCGCGTCATCGAGGCCGCCGACCATCTCGTGCTGATCTACCCGCTCTGGCTCGGCACGCTGCCCGCGCTCACCAAGGGCTTCCTCGAGCAGACGCTGCGGCCCGGCTTCGCCGCGGACACCACCGGCACGCTGCCGAAAGGCCGCCTCGGCGGCCGCTCCGCCCGCGTCGTGGTGACGATGGGCATGCCCGCCCTGGCCTATCGCTGGTGGTTCGGCGCCCACTCGCTCCGCAGCCTCGAGCGCAACGTGCTGAAGTTCTGCGGCCTCTCCCCGGTGCGCGACACGCTGCTCGGCGGGGTCGAGAACGCCTCCCCCGCGACCCGCGCGAAATGGCTGGAGACGCTGCGCCGCCTCGGGGCCGAGGCGCGCTGAGCGCCGCTCAGAACCAGGCGCCCGGCGACATCAGGCCGAGCCGCTCGAGCTGCTCCGGCCCCTCGTAGCGCAGCGAGAGGCCGGGCGAGAAGAACTCGCCCGCGGCGTCCGCGTGATAGCGCGCGTATTCGCGCCCGCCCTCGTAGTGCTCGCCCCGCTCCATCTCCTCCGCCGCCTTGTCCTTCAGCGAGGCGACGAACTTGAAGTGGAACAGGCAGCCGGTGACGTGGCCGGTCGAGGCCGGCCCGCCCGTCGTCTGCGGCCGGTTCAGCCGGAACGGCCAGGCGTCGTGCATCGACGAGCGGTAGTGATGGCGCCGCTCCCAGCGCAGGAACGGGATCTTGTTGAGCGCGGGCGCCTCCTCCGGCCGGTCCGCGAAATGCGCGCGCAGCCGCGGTCCGCCCTGGACGAAGACGCCGGAGCCCCAGCCCGCCCGCTGCACGTAGCCGTCGCGGTCGAAGAACGGAGCGACCTCGAACGGATCCGCCCCCGCCTCCAGCACGGTCTCCGCCAGCGGCCGGTCCGAATAGGCGTCCAGCATCAGACAGTGCAGCGCGAGGCGCCGGTCCTCCTCGAGGAACGCCGCCAGCGCCGCGAGGTCCCGCGTCTCGTGGCGCGGATACACCAGGAACTCGTCCGGATCGACGCAGACGCACCAGCGCCCGGTCCCGTGCCGGCGCAGGAGGTCGTTGCACCACCGCATGCCGAAACCCGCCGCCTTGTAGCTCGCCGCCGTGTGCCAGACCGAGACGTCCTTCTGCCGGTCCGCCCAGTCCATGAAGCCGTCCTCGGAGTCGTTGTCGACGAACAGGAAATGCTTCACGCCGAGCCGGCGGTAGTGCTCCGCGAAGGCCTCCATCCGGAACGCCTCGTTGCGCAGCGTGGCGACGAGGATCACGTCCTTCGCCCCGATCGCGGCGCGGCGGTCCTGCACCAGGCGCAGCTGGCGGCCCGCGCGCCGGTCCTGCCGGGCCAGCCGCAGATAGAGCGCGGGCACCCGCATGGCGTCGGCCACGGCCTTCACGCCGCCCCCTCCCGCGCCGGCGCGCCGGCCGCGTGCCAGTCGGCCCAGGCCGCCTGCAACCCGGCCCTCACCGCCTCGCCGGCCGGCCGCGAGGCCGCGTCGAGCCGCAGCAGCGAGGCCTCGAAGCTCCGCCGCCGCGCGTCGGCCAGACGATCCGGATCGGGCGCCCAGGGCATCGCCAGCAGCGTCGCGCGCGTCGCATCCGTCCCCGCGTCGCCGGGTCCGAGGGCGAGCTGACGCCAGAGGTTGCGCGCCCCCGCCTCGTCGAGCCAGGCCCGCACCCGCGCAACCGGATCCACGCCCAGCCGCGCCGACGGCGGCGAGCCGTGATGCGCCTCGTCCGCGCAGGCCTCGGCGAAGGCGACGAGATCGTCGTCCTCGTCCCCGGTCCGCGGCAGCGCGTTCACCACCACCGCCCGCGGATCGCGCAGCACCGCGCCCAGCAGCGCCGGCGCGTGCAGCGGCGACCAGCCCAGCGCCGTCCGCCCGCCGCCGCGCCCGGCCAGCCGCGCCAGCCACAGCGCCGGATGCATGTCGCGGATGCGCCAGTGCTCCGGGCGCATCCCCTCGAAGACCTCGCGCCCCTCGCCGAGGTCGCACCAGCCGGGCGCGAACGCCTCGCCGAGCGCGACGAGCCCCGCCTCTCCCAGCCGCGCCAGCACCGCCCGCGTGCGCGCCGGCGGGCCGACCACGACCGTATAGGGGGTGCGCGCCCGCCCCAGCACGGCATCCGCCGCCGGCGCCGCCTGCGCCGCGTGGAACGGGCGTCCCGCCATCGGGAAACCCGCCTGCGCGCGCACCTTCAGCGCGTAGTCGGACGTGTCGCGCCCGTCGCGCGCCACCGGCGTCCCGAAGCGCTTCGGCCCCGCCGACGCGAGCTCGAGGCAGGCCGCGCGAAGCCGGGTCGCGCCCGGCGCCGCCTTGCGGAAGAAGAAGGCGTCGAGGCCCATGACGTAATCGAGATGGTCGTCGTGATGGACCACCGGCTTGCCCTTGTCGGTGAACTGGAAATGCGTCAGCCCGCGTCCGAAGATCCGCCGCGCCGGAACCAGCGCGTGCACCAGCGTCTGCACCGCCATCTCGTCCGGGATCCAGACCCGCTCGAAGAACCGCATGCGCTCGGGATGCGCCCGCGCGTAGGCCAGCATCGCCGCGCAGGTCTCCCAGGTCAGGCACCACCACTGGCTGCCGAAGCGCGGCGTCAGCCCCTTCGGGAAACGGCGCGAGACGCCGAGCAGGCGCTGCACCCCCACGCCCGCCCTGTGCAGCCGATACTGGGTCCGGAAGTTGAACGGGAACCACAGCTTCCAGCGCTCCGAGCGGAGGCCGCCGGTGATCCAGGCCTGGTCCTCGACCTCGATGAACTCGGTCTGCGGACGGGCCGAGAGGAAGCGCTCCAGCTGCCCCAGCGGCCGACACGGCAGGCACGCGCCGGAGAGCAGGACCACCCGGTCCGCGGTCCAGTCCCAGGTCCCGGCCATCGCCTCGGCCCGGCGCAGCGCGGCGAGCGGCGCGGCCACCAGCCCCCACTCGCCCCAGGGCGTCGCCACCCGCTCGTCCAGCGCCTCGATCCGCGGCTCGCCCGCCGCGGCGGCGCGGAACGCCTCGACCGGCGCCGCCCCGGCCCGCGCGTCGAAATGCACCAGCGCCCGCGCGTCCGAGGCGCCGCCGACCAGCGCGCGCGCCAGCGCCGCCGCCTCCTCCGGGCGCTCATGCGCCAGAATGACGAAGAGCAGCCTCATGCGTCCTCCGCCAGCGCGCGCACCACCGGCCCGACCCAGTCCCGCAGCAGCGTCTCGCGGTCGGTCTCCGGCATCTCCCACCACGGCTCGTCCGGACCCGGCCGCGGGGCGAGGAACAGCGCTTCCCGCCCGAGGAAGCGCCGCGCCGCCGCCCGGTTGCCCGCCTCGAACCGGTCCAGCACCGCGTTGCGCTGATCGGGCGAGAACACCGTGCGCGCCTCGGTCGCGTGATGCGCCAGACCCTTGCGCAGCGCCTCGTTGACCCGCATCCGCGCCTTCGGGCCCATCTCGAACAGGCCCATGTGCCGCGCGAGCTCGAGGCAGTGCACCGGCATCGAGTCGTTGTGCCGCGCGGAGGGCCGCTCCAGCCCCGCGCCCTCGAGGCCGAGCCGCGCGACGAAGTCCGCGATCACGTCCTCGACCTGTCCCTCGGCGGCGAAGCCCGGCTCCACCGGCGCGATCTCCACCGCCTCCTCGCCCAGCGCGTCGGCCCAGCGGCCGAGCGTCGCCTCGAGGTCGAGCCAGTGGAAGTCCTCGATCGCCGCCAGGAACCGCGCCGGCGACATCCGCGACTTGGGGAGCTGGAACGGCCACTTGACGTGCTGGTTGTACCAGCTGTTGAGCCAGTCGTCCTGCCGGCGCAGATAGATCCGCACCCGCACCTCGGCGCGCCGGCGCACCGCCTTCAGCCAGCCGAGATCGCGGTGGACGAGGAAGTCCTCCCCGCTCAGCACCACCGTCTCCGGGCCCCGGCGCGGCAGCAGCGCCGCGACGTCGTCGCCCGTCGCGTCGCCCCGGAACAGCGCCCAGGCCAGATCCTGATGGTCGCGCCCTCCGCCCGGATAGCCGACGCCCGCCGCCGCCAGCGCCGCGCGGTTGCGCTCCAGGAAGATCTGCAGGTCGGTGCTGCCGGTGCGGTGCATCCCGGCATGCAGCAGAAGGCGCATCGGCGCGGCTCCCCCGGTTCGGCGCGGCGTCGCGCGTCCCGTTAGCCGAGATCGCCGGGGGCGCCAACCCGCCCGCCGGCCGCCCGTCGCGGTTCTGTTGTCAGCGCCGCGCGCGCGTGGCAGACGACCGGCGTCGCGCGAGGCGCCGCGCGGCAGACGAACCGCGCCACGCCGGAGGCCCCCCCGATGCTGATCTCGGTCCGCCGCCGCATCGCCTATCTGGCCATGCCCAAGACCGGAACCACCGCCGTCGAGGCCGCGCTGGCGCCGCATTGCGACATCCATCTTCTCGGACCCGGCGTGAAGCACGCCCAATACGGCAAGTTCCGACGCTTCATCCTGCCCATGCTCCGCGACGGCTTCCAGGTCGAGCGCGTCGAGACCGTCTGCGTCCTGCGCGAGCCGGTGGACTGGCTGCACAGCTGGTGGCGCTACCGCCGACGCGAGACCCTGCGCGGCAAGCCCCAGTCGACCGAAGGCGTCTCCTTCGACGCCTTCGTCGAGGCCTGGCTCGTGCCGGAGGATCCGCCGGAATTCGCCCGCATCGGCCGGCCGTCCCGCTTCGTCTCCGCGCCCAAGGGCGCGCCGCCGCTCGACCACCTGTTCCGCTACGACCGGCTCGACCGCCTCGCCGCCTTCCTGTCGGAGCGCTTCCGCAGCGAGTTCGACTTCCCGCGCCTGAACGTATCGCCCGACGACGGGCGGCCCGAGCTCTCCGCGGCCGTCCGCGCCCGTCTGGAGCGCGAGCGGCCCGAGGAGTTCGAGCTCTTCCACGGGATCGGCTGAGCCTTGGCGCGCCGGCCGCCCGGCTCAACCGCTCCCGCCCGGGCCGCCGGGCCCGGCGCGGCGCAGCTCGGCCTCGAGCAGCGCGAAGTTCTCCCGCCGCCGCGCATAGTAGCGCGGATCCTCCCGGCGCCGCGGATGCCACAGATGCGCCATCACCAGCCCCTCGGCGAGCGCCCCCTCGGCGTAGCGCGCGAAATAGGCGCGGAAGCCCGCCCGGCCCCGGTCCCGGCTGCCGAAGTCGCGCCAGTAGGCCTCGGTCGCCTCGCCCCGCGGCCGGCGCGCGGCGAGGCGGTGCATCAGCTCGAAATCCTCCGCCCCGTGCCCCTCGAAGCGCGGCGAATGCCCGCCCGCCGCGATCAGCAGCGCCCGGCGCATCAGCATGGCCGAGGAGCCCATCACCAGCCGGTCGGCGAGCAGCCGCGCCGCGGCGCCGCGCCGCCCGGCGTCCTTCGCGAGCGCCGCGTGCAGCGGCCCC
>Ga0102938_10001938_pt1 | contig 15745 bp, 19 predicted proteins | sample SalPonR2_B_D2_MG_FD_84516 | JGI IMG/M metagenome (GOLD analysis project Ga0102938, IMG submission 84516) | Salt pond soil microbial communities from South San Francisco under conditions of wetland restoration - Salt Pond MetaG R2_B_D2_MG | ecosystem: Environmental > Aquatic > Marine >...
CGAGCGCGAGTGCCGTGTCGACCCTGACCGAACGACGAGCAGGGAGACGATGGTTGACCACGTCGATGTCGGCGTGCCAACGGCCGTCGAGCCAACGGAATCGGACGCGCTCGACTCGACGCACGGTGCGCTCCCACGCGATCGCGCTCGCGAACGACGGACGACCCTCGATCTCCACCACCTGGTCCTCACCACCCGAGCGGCCGACGAGGACGAACCGGCCCGGCACGGGCGTGACCTCGATGCGGGCGGCGAACTCGCACGCAGGCGACGCCGCGGTCATCGGCGCAGCCCCATCGCGCCGAGGGCCCGGACGAGTGATTCCAACTCCACGACCTCATGATAGTGCAACGTCACCAGTTTGGTAAAGGGGTCCTAACATCGCCGACCAGTTCTCTGCGACCCCGGGCACTGCCCGCAGCAGAGCGTGTCATGCCGCGCAGCGGAACGGCCGTACCGAGCCGGAGTGAGTCAGTTCGGTGTGTACACGATGCCGACGGTTCCGGGACCGGTGTGCGCTCCGACGGACGGGCCGACTTCGTAGATGACGATCTCACTGCCGGGGAGCCGGGTCGCCAGACGTGCCCGGATCTGTTCGGCGACGTCGTGGTGGACGGCATGTCCGACGCCGATGCGCAGGGCACCCGTGCCCGCGGTCGTCACGGTCTGTTCGACCATCGCGTCGATCGCCGTGTCGAGGTCCGGGACCGCTCCTCGATCGTGGAGTTCTCCGTTGACGAGTTCGAGCACGGTGGTGGGTGTCAGCTCGCCGCCGATGGTGACGAACCGCCCGCCGCGTCGTGCGACGGCCGGGACGCCGACGACGAAGAGACTTCCGGTGTCGCTCGCGGTGCGGTCGGCGGCTGCGGCTGCTTGCTCGATGGTGCCGCCGCCGACGAGTGTCTCGGCGGCACTCCACGCAGCGAGGGCGACCGGGAACGAACCGACGCCCGTGTCGACGATGGAGACGGGGAGGTCGACCATCTCGGCTGCGACCGTGGCCGACGCGACCGTCGCGGAGTACGCCGTACCGGTGTGGACCGACAGCACCGCATGGGCCCCCCGTGCTTCGGCGGCCCGGTAGGTGTCGACGAAGCTGCCCGGAGACGGCGCGGCGGTGGACACCTCGGCTCCGGCGGCCATGCGGGAGTAGAACTCGGCGGTGGGCAGGTCGATGCCTTCGGAGAACTCGTGCCGGTCGATGCTGATCGTGATCGGGACGACGGAGATGTCGAATCGCCGACGGATGTCGTCGGGCAGCATCGCGGCGGAATCGGTGACGAGCGCGATCATCGTGTCGGTCTCGCCGTGCGGAACTTGGCGACGATCATCGCGGACCCCGAGAGAGCGAACAGCGGGAGCCCCACGGTCGGTGCCGGTCCCCACGCGTTGGGAAGCCGACGCCACCACCACAGCACGGCGGCGGCGACCCAGGCGGCCGACGACACCCAGATCGTGTGCTCGGCGTTGCGTTTCGCCACGGCTGCGGTGGCGGCGACGGCGGCGTCGATCGGGAAGTACGCGGGAAACACTGCGAGACACGCCCCTGCCGAGGTCGCCACGCCCTTGCCGCCCTTGCCGCGCGACCACACCGGCACGATGTGACCGGCGATCGACGCCGTCGCTGCGACATAGGCCCCAGCCGGTCCGGCAATCGAGCGACCGAGAGCTCCCGCCGCGGCACCCTTGCCCATGTCGGCGATCAGCACGGCAGCTCCCCATCGGGAGCCGAGCACCGTTGCGGAGTTGAGCGCTCCGGGGTTGCCGCTTCCGGCAGTGCGCAGATCGGCGACCGGGCCGGTGGCGAGCCGGGCGGCGATGTCCGCGGACGGCGTCGAGCCGATCAGGTAGCCGGCCACCGTCGCCGTGGCGATCGACGCTGCAGCGCCCCTCTTCACCGGTGTCATCAACAGCAGGGAACCCCCTGATGAGCCCGTCGCATTCCCCTCACCGATGTCACCGGCGGCGACGGGTCCTGCTGCAGCGTCGACGCGACCGTCGTGGTCGTCCGCTGCGCGGGTGCACCATCGGCGTCGAGCTCACCCGACGAGATGTGCAAGATCGAGTGTCAGGGCGTCGTCGAATTCGATCGTCATGTACGCACGTCGTCGGCGAGGGCGGGCGTCGTGCCCTCGACCACGGTCGGCGAGTCGTCACCCACGGTCGACGCGCCCTCGACCACGGTCGGCGCGTCGTCGAGCTCGTGGCGGTGCGCGTGGTCGGCACCGTCACCACGGGATCGTTTGACCCGCCGGACGAGCGCGATGCCGCCGCTGAGCGCGGCGAGGGCGATGACGGCACGGATCGTGAACGCGGTCGGGTCGTCGGGGACCACCAGGTTCTGGAGCCAGGTCTGCAGATCGATGGCCCGGTCGATGATCGGGTCGCCGGTGGCACCGTCGAGCACCCGGATCTCGTACCAGCCGTAGTAGGCGACATAGGCGCCGGCGACGACGAGGAGTCCGCCGGCGATCCGGTTCATCACGGGCAGGAGGTTCCTGAACCGTTGCACGACGCCCGACTTCGCGAGCGAGACGGCGACGGTGAGGATCGTGATGACGACGCCCATCCCGACGCCGTAGGCGACGAACACGCCGAGTCCGGTCAGCCAGCTCTCACTGCGGAACGTGCTGGTGGTGACGGCGAGGAACGGTCCGATCGTGCAACTGAGCGAGGCGACGGCGTACGACACGCCGAACAGGAACATCGACGGCAACGTCCCGTCCTGGCCGCCGCGCTGGAACTTGGGGATCTTCAGCATCAGCTGGCGGCCGAGCAGGAGTGCGACGCCGAGGCCGACGAGACCGAAGCCGATCACGATGGTCGCCCACGGCAGGTACTGCTCGATGCGCACGGCGAGCGGGCTGATGATCAGCCCGAAGGCCCCGAAGACGAGGACGAACCCGGTGGTGAGTGCCAGCGACACCGTGAGGGCCCGGGCGACCGCGCCGGCGCGGCCACCGCGGTGTTCGATCCCGATGAAGGCAGCCAGGTACGCGGGGAGGAGCGCGAAGCCGCACGGGTTGACGGTCGCTGCCATGCCGGCTGCGAGCGCGAACGCATACGTGCCGTTCATCAGGTGGCGATCAGTTCGTCGATCCGGTCGGCGAGCGCATCGCCACCGAGCCCGCCGATGAACACGTCGACGGTGCCGTCGTCGTCGATGAACGCGAAGGCCGGCTGTCCGTAGACACCGAATGCGCTCCAGATGTCACCGTCGAGGTCGGTGACGTGCGTGAGCGATCCGGTGCCGGTGTCGGCGACGAACTCGGCCATTGCGTCGAGTTCACCGCGACCGGGCACGCCGATCAGGTTCACCTGCGAGGCGTACCGCTCGGCGATCTCGGCCACCTCGGGTGCTTCAGCCCGGCAGATGGTGCACCACGGCGCCCAGAACCACACCACGGAGTCGCCGCCGGCGAGCGATGCACCGTCGAACGCCTGGCCGCCGCCGAGCGTCGACGACGTGGCGAACACCTCGCTCAGCGCTGCAGCCAACTCGGCGGCTTCGGCAGTCTGATCTGCGGGTGCTGCCGCTCGGCCGGCCGCGGCATCGGCCTCGGCGGGAGCGGCCGTCGGGGGTGCACTGGCGTCGGAGTCGTCACCTGCGCCACCGCACGAGGCGAGCACCACGGCTGCGGCCCCGAGAACGGCTGCGCTGCGAAGAGAGACGCGTCGAGAGATCTGCATGGACCGGGAACCCACCTCCGTTGCAGCCCTATTCCCGGCGTCCACGGGCATGCGATGGTCGTCGGGAAGTCGCGACGGACGGAGCGGGTTTCCAGGTGCATGACCGGATCCTTCGCCACCCGTCGCCGACGAGTGCTCCTCCTGGCCGCATTCCCGTTGATCGCCGTGGCGTGCGGGTCCGCGGCCGACGATGATGCGACGCCGAGCCCGTCGGTGGCCGCCGACTCCGCGGAGCCGGGATCAGCCGACGGGGGATCCGCCGGCGAGGGCTCCGGCGACGAGCCGATCAGCCTCGAGCAGATCGAGCCGTCTGCGCCCGAGGTGACCGTGTCGGGTCTCTCGATCTTCCAGGGCGACGACATCGAGGGAGCCCCGGAGCCGTTGGTGGATCTCGACGAGATCCGCAGCGGTGGCCCACCGCCCGACGGCATCCCCTCGATCGACGATCCCCGCTTCCTCCCACCCGACGAGGTCGACTTCCTGGAGGAGACCGAGCCGGTGCTGGCGCTCGACATCGACGGCGACGTGCGGGCGTATCCGGTACAGATCCTGATGTGGCACGAGATCGTCAACGACACCGTCGGGGGTGTGCCCGTGGCCGTCACGTACTGCCCGCTGTGCAACTCGGCGGTCGCCTACGACCGCCGGATCGGCGACCGAGTCGTCGAGTTCGGCACGTCGGGACTGCTGTGGAACTCGGCGCTGGTGATGTACGACCGCCAGACCGAGACGCTGTGGAGCCACTTCACCGGGCAGGGCATCGTCGGCGAGTTGACCGGCACCGAGATCGACAAGTTCCCGGTCGCGACGGTGCCGTGGGGTGTGTGGCGAGACGCCAACCCCGACGGCCTGGTGCTGAGCCGCGAGACCGGATTCGACCGCTCGTACGGCCGCAACCCCTACCCCGGCTACGACGACGTCAACAGCCAACCGTTCCTGTTCGAGGGCGAAGTCGACGGCCGCTACACGGCAATGACACGCATCGTGGGGGTCGAGGTCGACAATGACGCACTCGGTGTCCCGTTGGTCACGCTGCAGGACGAGCGGGTCGTCACCGCCGACGTCGGCGACACCGAACTGGTGATGTTCTGGGCACCCGGCACCGCGTCGGCCCTGGACGCGAGCGACGTCTCCGGCGGCGACGACATCGGCGCGACCGGGGTGTTCATCCCGGTGGTCGACGGCGAGGCGCTCACGTTCTCGGCCACCGACGACGGATTCGTCGACGACGAGACCGGCTCGACCTGGAACCTGCTCGGTCAGGCGACCGACGGCCCCCTCGCCGGAGCGGCACTCGAGGCGGTCCCACACGTCGACACGTTCTGGTTTGCGTGGTCGGCGTTCCAGCCCGACAGCGCCATCATCGAATCGTGAACTCCGCCGCCAACGAGATCCTGCTGCCGCGCACCGACGCCGGCGCCGGCGCGCAGGTGATCGTCGTGGTGCTCTCGACGGTGGTCCTCGCGACGCTGGTGCGACGTGAGCGGTCGTTCGTGATGCTCACGATCGGTGTCGGCATGGTCGTGCTGGGCTTCATGGCGATGAGGACACTGCATTGACCGACCTAGGGTTCCGCGACCATGAGTGAGTCAGTGGAGGGCGACGGTGCGTTCGAGCGTCACGTGCTGCCCGAGATCGAAGTGCTGCTCCGTGTCGCGAATTCCCTCACCAGGAACCACGCGGAGGCAGAGGACCTCGTCCAGGACACCCTGGTTCGCGCCTATCGGGCGATCGACGGCTTCGACGGTCGACACCCGCGCGCCTGGCTGCTGACCATCCTGCGCAACACCCACATCAATCGAAATCGCCGCCGCCGCCCGGAGTTGCTCCGCGACCCCGACGCTGTCGAGGGTCGGATGATCTCCGACGCCTCCGACGAACGGACCGACGCCGGCATCGACGACGAGATCGACGTGGAGATCGTCCGCGCGCTCGGCTCGCTCGACGACCCGTTCCGGCGTGTCGTGGAGTTGGTCGACATCGACGGTCTCACCTACGCCGAGGCGGCCGAGGTGCTCGACGTGCCAGTGGGGACGGTGATGAGTCGCCTGCATCGTGCCCGTTCCCGAATTCGTGACCGGCTCGACGAGGTCGGCTTCGCACCCAGGAGTCACATGTGATGAAGACGTGGATGATGAAGTTGTTCGGGCGCAGGCCGCCCGGCGGCATGAGCTGTCACCAGGTGGGCGAGGTGCTCCAGCAGTATCTCGACGGACACATCGACGCCGACCGCGCGCGCCGCATCGAGGAGCATCTGGAGGAGTGCCGCCGCTGCGGCATGGAGGCCGACACCTACGAGCGGATCAAGGCCACGCTCGCCGCCCGACGCCCGGAGGTTCCCGCTGAGTCGGTCGACCGGCTGCGCGAGTTCGGCGAGCGACTGGCGCGCGGCGAGGAACCGACTCCACCATGACCGCTCCGGCTTCACGCCCGGTGGCGGTTCCGCCCTGGTCGAGCAGGACCCAAGCCTGTCGACTGGTGCTGCAGGGTGTCACGTTCCCGACCGGCGCGCGTGTCGCCCTGGTCGTGGGCACGATCCTGACGATTGTCAACCAGGGCTCGGTTCTCATCGGCGGCGATGCGACCGTGGCGACCTGGCTCCGCATCGGCGTCAACTATCTGGTGCCGTTCGTCGTGTCCAGCATCGGATACCTCGCGCCGTTCCGTTGTCGCCCCGAGGTGCATCGAGACAGCGCCTGACACTGCCCGGCACTGCGGTCAGCGCGTCGGTCGCCCGAGTTCGGCGACGGCGTCGATGATCGCTTGCACCGGTGGTCGGGCGTCCGGACTCGGAGGCAGCCAGAGCCGATCGAGCCTGCCGTCGCGGCCGACCACGGCATCGGCGCCGAGCTGACGGGTGTCCTCCGACGGCAGACGTAGGCGCCGGCCGCTTCGGAGCAGACGCGCGTACATCACCAACGTTCCGGGTGACCACACCTTGCGCAGCGACCCACGTCCGGCACCGAACAGGTCGTAGAGGACGCGGTCGACGTCGGCGAGCACCGGGAACTCGATGTCGAGATGCCGGCGGTACGCGGCGAGACGCTGTTGGTCGTCGCTGAACGTGACGACGACGGGGAGAGCGTCAGCGAGTTGATCGAGGTGATCGCGCACGGCGATCACGTGCTCCTGGCACGGCAGTCAAGCGAGGTGTCGGTGCAGGATCAGCACCAGCGGGCGCCCGCGATGGTCGTCGAAGCGCCACCGATGTCCGTCGTGATCGACGAGGGTCACGTCGGGGAGCACGTCGCCGACGTCGATCACCCGTGGGACGGTCATGCCAGGGCGTGGAGGGCGTCTTCGATGCCGCGATGGAACGTGGGGTAGGCGTAGATCATCGAAACGAGCTCCTCGATCGGGGTGCGGGCGTGGACGGCGAGGGTCAACATACCGAGCACCTCACCACCGTTGGGCCCCATCGCCGTCGCCCCGACGAGCACGCCACGCGCGCGATCGACGACCAGCTGGATGAACCCCTCGTTGCCGGCCTCGTGCAGCCAGCCGCGCGCCGTGGAGGGAACAGCGGCGCGGCCGACCGCGACATCGATGCCTGCATCCCGTGCCGCCTGGGCGGTGAGGCCGACCGAACCCACTTCGGGATCGGTGAACGTGACCCGTGGGAGCGCGGCGTAGTCGGCCGGGGTGTGCGGCTCGCCGAGGATGTCGGCGGCCACGATCCGCGACTGGTACATCGCGACGTGGGTGAAGGCCCCACGCCCCGTGACGTCGCCGACCGCCCACACGCCGTCGGTGACGCGCAGGTGGTCGTCGACCGGCAACGACCGTGCGGTCGTCGCGTCGACGCCGAGCGTGTCGGCTCCGATCCCGGCGAGGTCGACTCGGCGGCCGGTGGCGACGAGGAGTTGTTCGGCCACCAGTTCTCGACCGTTGGCGAGCTTCACCTGGAACTTGCCGTCGTACGACACGTCGCTCGCCGCCGTACCGGTGACGACGTCGACGCCCTCCCCGCGGAAGACCTCCGCCAGGAGTTGGCCGGCTTCGGGTTCCTCGAGCGGCAACAGCCGGTCGAGCGCCTCGACGATCGTGACGTCGACGCCGAAGCGGGCGTACACCTGCGTCAGCTCGGCCCCGACCGCCCCACCGCCGAGCACGATGATCGACGAGGGCAGCTCGGCTGCTTCGACGGCCTGATGATTCGTCCAGTACGGGGTCTCGGCGAGCCCGGGAATCGGCGGAACCGCAGCCGTGGTGCCGGTGGCCACCACCACGCCGCGTCCTGCCCGGTATCGGTGACCGTCGACGTCGACGGTGTCGGCCGACAGGAGACGGCCGCGTCCGCGCACGAACGTGCCCCCTCTGCCGACGAATCGGTCGACGGCCACGGTGTCGTCCCAGTTGTCGGTGGCTTCGGTTCGGATTCGATCCGCCACGGGCGCCCAGTCCGGGGTGACCGTCGAGGTTCCGGCGAGACCGGGGATCCGGCGCGCCTCTGCGAGCGTGTGCGCCGCTCGGATCATCATCTTCGACGGGATGCATCCCCAGTAGGGGCATTCACCGCCGAGCAGGCCGGCCTCGATGCCCACGACCGACAGGCCGGCGTCGGCGAGACGCCCGGCGACGTCCTCACCGCCGGGACCCATCCCGAGCACGATCACATCTGCCGTCGTCGTCGTCGGCGTGCTGCTGCTGGTGGTGGACGTGGACGTAGACGTGGTCGTGGTGTCACTCACCGCGCTCATCTCACACCGTGCCCTGACACCTTGCGGCCCAGCGAGTCGGCACCTCGCACGAGCTGATCGAGGCGGCGCTTGCTCGGCAGGCCGATCTCGCGCTCGACCTCGTTGCCGTCACCGTCGAACACGATGATCGTCGGGATGCTCATGATGTCGAGCGAGGTGGCGACGCCGGGGCTCTCGTCGACGTTGACCCGCGCGAACCGCACGACGTCGCTCGGGTGCGCAGCGGCTCGGGCGTCGAACAACGGGTGCAGTTGTCTGCACGGTCCGCACCATGGCGCCCAGAAGTCGACGATGGTGACCTGCTGGTCCAGGGCGCTGGAGAACGAGTCGTCGTCGAGGTCGGTGACCACGTCGGTGCTCACCGCTGGTCTCGCCGCATCCTCGGTGCGATCGTTCGTCTGCACCGCGGAGTCGACGGGTTCCGGACCGCGCCGCCGGAACCGGTCGAAGAACGATCGGCGTTCGATGATCACGGTGTCGTCGGATTCGGCGATCACCACCCCGTTCCACAGTGCTCGAATCATGTCGCAGATGCCCTTCTCGTCATTCGTGTGAGTCGGGAACCCGCTGAGATCGGTTCACCTTCCCGCTCGGAAATCGGCGCACCAGCGCGCTCCACGAGGACGATGCCCACGACCCCCGCGTCCGCGGGCGCGTTCGGCAGCGTCACCCGAGACCGAGGTCGCCGGCGATCGCTCGCAGCGAGGCGCCGATCGGTACACCCGTGGCATCGACGAGACGGTTCATCATCTGGAAGTTGCCGGCGACCGCTGCCGCTCTCACGACTGCGTCCGGGCCGGCAACCTCGGTGAGCGCCGCGCTCGCTGCTCCCAGGTCGTCGTGGTGCGACAGCAGGGCGTCCACGAACGCGAGCAACTCGTCTCCGGCGGTCAGCAGCGGAGCGACTGCTCGGTCGGTGATCGCGCGCAGAGCGATCGACTCGCCGGTGGCATGGGCGCTCGCACGGAGCATCCCGGCATGGGCGAACAGTCAAAAGAGACAGTGGTTGAGGTACGACACCCGGGACGCGACCAGCTCCATCTGGGCGCGGGTCAGTCCCCGCTGCGCGTGCAGGTCGGCCATCTCGGGGTACGACAGGTACAACACGGCGTGCAGCGATTCCTGGGCCGATGCCTCCGCCGGGACGGCAGTGAGCGCTGTCGGTGGTCCGATCGCTCCCACGGTCGGCACCCATCCCGCTCGCCGCCGTGCAGCAGCGACGACCGAGCGGCTCGGCTCGCCGGGTCGAGGGGCCGGGATGTTGCGCGGCCCACGGCCGAGCCCGCGTTCGAAGGTGTCGATCGCGACGACTCGGCTGACCACACCGACGATCTCCACGTACTGCTCGCGCTGCACCCCACGGGACTCGACGTCGTCGACCGCGTCAGCGGTGATCGTTGCCGAATGGTGCGCCACGGCTGTCGCTGCGGTGCGTACCGGCAGCCCGACGTCGACATGGGTGGCGTCGTTGCGTGCGATGCGGATCAGCTCGATCCGTTCCTCCCCGGTCAACCAGGCACCGGCTGCTCCGAGGAGCGACCACTGATCGTCGACGACGGCGTCGATGGCTGCACTGTCCATCACGAGAGCCTGCCAGGTGCGGCCGGGCTTCCGCGGAGCAGCAACACAGGGGCGTCGTGTTGCGGTGGCTTGCAGCCGGTCACGGGCGGGGAACGAAGTTGCCCTGCACGTTCACGGTCACGTTCATCTCGTTCTTGCGCCAGGTTTCCTCGGTCGCAGTGTCCAGTCCGAGCCACGAGACGAACGTGTCCTGATCCTGAACGCGCAGCCGGGCGCAGCCCTTGCTCTGCGGAGTGGTCGGCACGTTGTTCGCACCATGGATCGCCTGGCCGAGATCGAAGTAGAGCGGCTTGTACAGGTTGCCGTTGAGCGGGTTGTCCACTCCGACCGGAAACTCGCTGCTGTCGTGCCAGCCACCGTTGTCGAGCGCCGGATTGAAGCGGAACGCCTGGGCGCGGTCCTGATCGCGGGTCTCGAATCCCGCCGACCCCGTCGAGGTGGGGAACACGAACGCGAGTTCCGTGCCACTTCCGATGAACATGATCTGGCAGGTGCGATCGATGAGTACCCAACGTTCCGATTCGACAGCGGTCGAGTCCGGCGTGGGCAGCGCACCGGGTGCCAGCAGCGCCGCCTGCTCGTTCGAGCCCGGCATCATGTCGTCGAGGGTGGTGTCGAGCCCGAGCGCCAGGCGCGCCGCGCACAGCCGTTGGCCGGTACGGGGGCCGGAGATCCCGTCGACGGCGAGGTCGCTGATGCCAGAGCCGGCGAACAACTCGTTGAGTCGTGTCTGTTGCCGCACGACGTTGGACGAGAGAGCACCTTGTATCGCAGCGTCGTCGAGCGGCGGGCGAGGTTGGCCGTCGATGTCGTTCACCTCGTTCGCCGGGCAGATGTCGACGAGACTCCCGGTGGCAACGATGTCGGTCGTGTCGTTCTCGAACCAGAGCGCCACAGGGTCGGCGAGGCCGCGTTCGAGCGCAAGCTCCTCGAACGTCGTCTCACGGTCGGTTCGGATCACACAGTTGGGGTCGAAGACGTCGAGCGGTTCGGCAATCGTGGTCGTGGTCGTCGCAGCAGTGGTGGTGGTCGTGGTGGGAGCGGTGGTCGTCGCAGCGGTGGTGGTGGTGCTGGGAGCGGTCGTGGTGGGAGCGGTCGTCGTCACCGACGTCGTGGCCGGCCGCGACGCGGTGGTTACTGCGGTGCCGGTGGCGGCCGGCGATGCCCCGGACGTGGAGGTGCTCGTACAGGCGGCGAGGCTGACGACGCCGAGCGCTGCGACCCACGCAACGACGGCTCGGCGTCGCTCGTTCCCCCGACGCCCACGCTGCGCATTCGTTGTCACCAGCGCCCTCCATCTTCGACCGGCTGCGCAGCGACGAACGCCGACACCGGGAGCGGAACAGGGATGTACCTGCCGACGACCGTTCGTACCATCACGACCAGGAATGCTGCCACGCCGGCCGACGAGTTCCCGAGCAGCACCGTGCGGCACCGTGCAGCACCGTGTGGCACCGTCCGTCCGTGCCGCCGACGTTCGCGCGTGCTGCGAGCCACAGTCCGCTGGCGCGACCGTCGACGGTCGGAACTCAGCGACTGTGGACCGGGGTCGTGTCCTGGCCACCGCTGAGGTAGAACGCGACCACGACCAGACCGATTGCGGCAACGCCGAGGAGTGTCCACTGGATCGTGACCCAGCGGTCCGCCCACTCCCGGTTCGAGTCGCCCTGCGACGAGGTGGGCCGGCCCTTGGGCGTGGTGACCGCCTGCGGCTTCCTGGATGTCTTCGTCATGCAAGGAGAACACACCGAGCACCGGGGCGGATTCCAGCCGTCCCGAAACACCCGGGAATGCCGCGATCGGTCGTGAAGGACATCGGATCGAGGCCGAGCTGTCCGACGCGTCGTGATTCGTGTCGCTGCCGGCGCGTCCGGATCGCGAAGACGGCGCCGTACGTTGGGTGGCGATGACATCTCGTGGCCGAGCGATCCTGGCGGATCGATACGTGAACAAGGGAACGGCGTTCTCGGCGGAGGAGCGCCGTCGTCTCGGTCTCGACGGCCTGCTCCCGCCGGTGGTGGAGGATCTCGAGACGCAGCTGCAGCGTGTGGACGTGGAATACCGGTCCAAGGCGACCGACCTCGGCCGACACGTGTTCCTCCGGGCCCTGCAGGACCGCAACTCGGTGCTGTTCTATGCGTTCCTCGAACGGCACCTCGCCGAGCTGTTGCCGATCGTGTACACACCGACCGTCGGCCTCGCCTGCCAGCAGTGGTCGCGGATCTATCGGCGCGAGCGCGGCCTGTTCCTGTCGTGGCCACAGCGCGACCGTGTGGAGGAACTCCTCGACAATGCCGTCGGCGACCTGGAGGTGGACGTCGTCGTCGTCACCGACGGTGAACGGGTGCTGGGCCTCGGCGACCTCGGCATCGGCGGCATGGGGATCCCGGTCGGCAAGCTCGCCTTGTACACCGCGGGCGGCGGCGTCGACCCGGCTCGGACGTTGCCGGTGATGCTCGACGTCGGCACCGACAACGACGCCCTGCTGTCGGACCCGCTCTATCTCGGCTGGCGGCACCAGCGCGTACGAGGTGCCGAGTACGACGAGTTGGTCGACGCCTTCGTCGACGCACTCCGCAAACGATTTCCCCACGTGATGCTGCAGTGGGAGGACTTCGCGCAGCTCCATGCGAACCGGCTGCTCGCACGGCACCGAGATCGGATCTGTTCGTTCAACGACGACATCCAGGGCACAGCGGCCGTCAGCGTCGCCGCGATCGTCGCCGGTCTCGGCGTGGCCGGAACACCGGTCGGCGAACTCCGGCTCGTGGTCGCGGGAGCGGGATCGGCCGGCACGGGGATCGCCGCTCAGGCGGTGAAGGCGATGGTGGCATCGGGGGTTCCCGAGCAGGAGGCGGTGCGCCGCTGCTGGTTGGTGGATCGCGACGGGTTGCTCCACGATCGGATGGAGGGTCTGGCGTCGTTCCAGCAGCGGTTCGCGCGTCCGTGGGACGAGGTCGCCGCCTGGGACGACGACGGTGACGGCGTGATCGAACTGCTCGACGTGGTCGACCGGGTCGGCCCGCACGCGCTCGTCGGGGTGACCGGACAGCCCGGCATCTTCACCGAGGCGATCATCAGGGCCCAGGCCACGCAGGTCGCGCAGCCGATCGTGCTGCCGTTGTCGAATCCGACGCCGCGCGCCGAGGCGATTCCGGCTGACGTGCTCGCCTGGACCGACGGCGCGGCGCTCATCGGCACGGGGAGCCCGTTCGACCCGGTCGAGGTGGGTGGCCGGTCGGTGTCGATCGCCCAGGTCAACAACGTGTACGTCTTTCCCGGGATCGGCCTCGGTGTCGTGGCGGTCACGGCACGCGCCGTTTCCGACGAGATGCTCACGGCAGCTGCGACGGCGATCGGACGCCTCGCCGCCGAGAACCACGACGGAGGCCTCCTCCCGCCGATCACCGAGAGCCGGCGCGTGGCACGCCACGTGGCGGTCGCCGTCGCCCGATGCGCGGTCGACCAGGGGCTGGCGCCGTCGATGACCGACGACGAGATCGCAGAACGCGTCGACGAGGCCGGCTGGGTGCCGATCTACCGAGATCTCCACGACCCTGCCACCGACTGACAGCACTCGTTGCTCGGTTCGGTCGAGACGCGAACTGCCAAGCCGCTGCACAGCACACGACCCACTCATCCGAGTTTCACGACGTGCGCCCGGAACCCCGGGTGATCGGGTTGTCGTGACCGCACCCTGATCCGCAGCAGCCCGCTCCGGTTCATCGCCCCACCCCGTGGGTACATCGCCCCATGAGTCCAGCGCGCCTTCCCGCAGCCTCGACCCCGCCCTGGCAACAGGCACGCACCGATCCGGCACCATCGCTGCCCCTCCCCGACGAGGTCGACGTGTGCGTCATCGGCGCGGGGATCGCCGGGATGGCCACCGCCGCCATGCTGAACGACCTGGGCCGCACCGTCGCCGTCGTCGAATCGCGCCGTCCCGGGTCGGGCACCACCGGACACAGCTCGGCGAAGGTCACGGTGCTGCACGGCCACCACGGCGAACGCATCGCCGACATCCACGACCCCCAGGCCGCCGCCACCTACCTGAGCGCCAACCAATGGGGATTCGACTGGATCAGCACCCTCGCCGGCCAACTGGGCGACTGCCGCTGGGAAACGCGACCGGCGATCACCTATGCCGTCGACGACGCGAACGAGGCGGCCATCGTCAGAGAGCACCAACTGCTGGGTTCGGCGGGCATTGGGTCGCATCTCGAATCGAAGGAGATGCCGTGGGGAACTCATCGCGCACTGGTCTGCCCCGACCAGGCCCAGTTCGACCCACAGCGTTTCCTCGACCTCCTCACGCAACACCTCGACGCCTCCGGCGCGAGCGTTCACACCTCGACGACCGTCACCGGCATCAGCGAACGCTCGAATCATGTCGAGGTGCGCACGAGCAGCGGGACCACCCGCGCCGCACACGTCGTCGTGACCACGAACCTTCCGATCGTGGATCGCGGGCTCCACTTCGCTCGCACGGAGCCCCAGACCTCACACGTCGTCGGCGTGCAGGTGCGCCACGAGCCGCCTCCCGGCATGTATCTCAGTGCGGGTGGACCACTCCGTTCGATACGGACCGCCATCGGAGCAGACGGTGAACGCATCGTGCTCGTCGGCGGTGAGGGCCACCGCACCGGCACCGTGACCGACACCCTCGAACGACAGCGCACGCTCGTCGACTGGGCTGCCACGCATCTCGACGTCACCGCGGTCACCCACCGGTTCAGCGCTCAGGACTACACCACCCCCGACCTCATCCCGTTCGCCGGCCCGATCCATCCCGGCAGCCGACGCGTCCACACGATCACCGGACTCAACAAATGGGGATTCACCAACGCCCCGGCAGCCGCAGCGATCATCGCTGCGCACATCGTCCGGGCCGATGTGCGCCCGGCCTGGTCCGAGCTGTATTCGGCGAGCCGGGTTCCACTTGCCGGCGCCACCGAGCTGGCCAGAGCAGGGGTCAGCGTCGCCGTCCAGGCGGTCACCGGCTGGACCACCTCACTGTCGAAGCATCCGCTCCGCCCCGGCCAACCGATCGGCAGCGGCCCGCGCCGACCCTGTGTCGCATCCGGCGTGTGCACCCATCTCGGCGGCATCGTCCGCTGGAACGACGCTGCCCAGACGTGGGACTGCCCGCTGCACGGCTCTCGCTTCACCGATGCCGGCACCGTCGAACATGCCCCTGCCACCACACCGCTGCGCGGCACCGACACCGGCGATGGCAGCCGCCGCGCCGAGTCCTGAACGTTTCGACTCCCGCAGACCGGGAACGACGAGGTCAGTTCCGGAATCCGTCGAGGCCGCTCTGACTTCGATCGACAACGGCAATCGAGCTGTCTACGAAAGGAGCGTTGACCACCATGTCGACAACGAGTTCTCCATCCCCGCGGCGCCGGATCGTGTATCTGAACCGTCTGGAAGACCGTTCGCCGGGCCGACTGGCGTTCGTGGTCCACCGCAGCCGACGAGAGACACAGCAGCGCGCGTTGCGTTCCTACCGGATGCTCGCCGCTTGGCTGCAGTACCGCGAAGAGATCCTCGCGGCCGAGAGAGCCCGGGACGCGGGTACCGACCACCCCGCATCCTCCGACGCCGACCGCAGCAGTCGTACCCACGAACACGACGGCACGACGGACGGCAGCACGGAGGGCAGCACGGAGGGCAGCACGGAGGGCAGCACAGCTGCCGAGCCCGGCCACGAGCAACCGGAATCCGGCCCGACCGACACCGCCGAGACGACCGCCGAGACGACCGACACGACC
>Ga0102938_10001940_pt1 | contig 15742 bp, 17 predicted proteins | sample SalPonR2_B_D2_MG_FD_84516 | JGI IMG/M metagenome (GOLD analysis project Ga0102938, IMG submission 84516) | Salt pond soil microbial communities from South San Francisco under conditions of wetland restoration - Salt Pond MetaG R2_B_D2_MG | ecosystem: Environmental > Aquatic > Marine >...
CCGCGTCTGACCCGTCGATGCTGCCCCCGGGACTATCGCCGGCGCCGCCTGCCACACCGCCCGACGCACCCCCGCTTGCGCCATCCCCTGTTGTGCCGCCGGGGTTCGTGCCCGGGCCGGAGGCGCTCCCTGCGGCAGAGCCTGTAGCGCCACCCGAACTGCTGCCGGGCGCTCCGCTCGCACCGCCCGCAGACGCGCCGGAGGACGAGGACGTCGTCGAACTCTCTGTTTGCGTGGGATTGCTGCCCATCGGACAGCCCGCCAACAACAGGCACAGACCGATAACCGCGCCGGTGGCGATAATAGGTCGTAGCATCGGGCTACTTGAGGTCGAAAGCTTTGACAAGCTGTTGCGTCTCCGCAGGTTGTCCCGCCTCAAACCGTGGGCGGAATCTGGTTGCTCGCAGGGTGCGCATAAGGCGAAATGCGCGCCCGTCCAACTCGGCGTTGTCGTCCAGGCGCCGCAGACTCCTGGTTCGACCGCTCGCGGTGACGCTGAACATCAGCTGTACCGCGTCGGGGTCGTCTTGCGCCTCTGGTGGTAGTGGCTCCAACCCCGCGAGCGCGGGCAGGGCTACCGGCGCACCGAGTAGCGCCGAGGCCTGATCTTGGGCATCATCCAGCCCGGCAAGTTCCAACCAGGCCCCTGCATAGGCTTGCTCGGCCGATTGCCGCTGATCGTTCCACAGATGCCAGTCACCGAGCATGGCGAGTGTGTGCGCTGAATCCAGTGCCCGTTGCCGCGCATCGGGGGCGCGCGAGCCGATGTCGTGCATGGCCTGGATGATCGATTGCCCCGTGGCGTAGCTCTGGCGCTTGTAGGCCGCGAAACGGTAAAGGTTCTGACGCGCGCGGACATCTTCAACCGGCGCCTGTGTCAAAGGGCCCAGGTCGTAGCCGGCGATCAGGTACTGGGCCCTGAGCAAGCCCTGCAACGGCGGCAGCGTTGCGGGCGAGGTGTCTCCCTCATGCTCCACGACCTCCTTGAGCGCGGCCCGATAGAGATTCGCCATATTGATCAGGCGGTCAAAGCCCTCGCTTTCGAGCCGTAACCGGTAGGCCTGGTATTGCCAGTCGGCGTGTTCCATATAGGCCTCGGCGAGGCGTTCGCCCTTGCGTAACTGCACCCGGTACAGGTAGCGTTGCCGGTCGTCCGCCACAGCGTAGTCCCCACTGGCGATGAGGCTTGCGATTTCACCGCGGAGCAGCGGAATCTGGCGGCTGCTGTGCAGCCCGTCATTGATACGCGCGAGATGGGCGCCACGTTTGAACAGCGCCAGTGCGTCGTCGTGCTCCCCCCTTGCCTGTAGCGCCATCGCCAGGCCCAGCAGTGGCTCGGTTAACTCATCATTGTAGGCGCCGCCCCGCAGTTCGGCCGACTCCAGAGCGGCGTAGTAGGCGTCGAGATCGTCGCCCGTGACCGCGTCGCTGCTGTCTGCACTGTCAGCAGCAGTGCCCGACTGGCTGGCGAGCAGCAACAGCGCTGCCAGCACGGATTGTGTAGGTCTGCTCATATGCCTTACCTTTGCCGCCCTGCTCCCTCAAACCGGGCGCCCCTGGAAGTATATACATTCCTGGACCCGACCGACAAAATAGCCGTCTGAAATTGAATTGGGCAGTGGTATGTCAGACCGCAGCAAACCCGGACAGTTTGCCAGGGAGACCGCCGTCGAAAAAACCGGCGACGGCACCTATTTCGGAGAACTCGTTGAAGGCTGGCGAATCGGCGCGGTGCCAAACGGCGGCTACGTGCTGGCGGTGGCGGGCCGGGCGCTGCGTGACGCGCTGCCGCACAAAGACCCCCTGAGCGTTAACGCCTTTTATCTCTCACCCACGGTGCTCGGGCCCATTGAGTGTCGGGTGGAGGTGCTGCGCGAGGGCGGCGGTACCAGTTTTGCCTCGGCCAGTCTGTTCCAGGAGGGCGAGATGAAGGTGCGCGTGACGGCGGCCTTCACTGATCTCGACCGGCTGCGTGGCGAGAGCTGGTCCGGGCTGGAACGGCCGGAATATCCCCCGTGGGAGGCTTGCGAACCCGCACCGCAAAAGGGCGTCGAGTTTCGCCAGCGGGTGGAACTCAGGCTGGTATCCGGACATGAGGTGTTTCGCGAGCGTCGCGGGAATGGTAGCGGCGAGTTTCACGGTTGGGTACAGCACCGTGATGGCAGCGACCCGGACGCCCTTGGCCTGTTGATGTTCGCCGATGCCGCGCCACCGCCTGTCTTTACCCTGTATGGCCCCGTGGGTTGGGTGCCTACCGTGGAGCTGACAGTGCAGGTGCGGGCCAATCCCGCACCCGGACCCCTGCAGTTCAGCCTGACATCACGCGAGTTGACCCGGGGTGTCGTGGAAGAGGACGGCCTCTACTGGGATAGCGCCGGTACGCTGGTTGCCTTGAGCCGACAGACCGCGAAGTTTCGCCTGCCGCGCTGAAGCCCTGTCCGTCGTCCGGGTGGGGGTACCTGAGGGGCGCGTTGCCGGAGCAAGGCGATATTCTTCGCCGCTGGAGGTGCTGCTCTCCGGTTCAATACCCGGCTACCCAGCCACCCGGACGGCGCGTATCGGTAGCACCCAGCAGCCAGCCGTCGCGTAACATGATGGAGTTGGTGCGCCCCTGGGTGCGCTCACTGATGTCCACCTCGTGGCCCATGTCACGCAGCAGTTTCAGCGTGTCGGAGCTGATACCCTCCTCGACCCGCAGCACGTCGGGCAGCCACTGGTGATGCACACGCGGCGCTGCCGCTGCCGCGGCGACGTTCATATCGAAATCCATGGCATTGAGGATGGTCTGCAGCACCGTGTTGATGATTACGCCGCCGCCGGGGCTGCCTGTGGCAAGCCACGCCTGGCCATCGCGCAGCACCAGGGTGGGGCTCATGGATGACAGCGGGCGCTTCCCCGGTTGTATGCGGTTTGCCTCACCCTGCACCAGCCCATAGGCGTTGGCTTCGCCTGGCCTGGCGGAAAAATCCCCCATTTCATTGTTCAGCAGCATGCCGGTGCCCGGTACCGCGATATGGGAACCGAAACTGAAGTTCAGGGTGTAGGTGTTGCTGACGACGTTGCCCGCGGCATCGGCCACCGTGTAGTGCGTGGTTTCGGTACCCTGTGCGGGCAATGCCTGCCCGGGCTGGATCTCCGAGCTGGGCGTGGCCCGGTTCAATTTGATCAGCGCTCGCTGGCGCGCCGCGTAGGCTTTGTCGGTGAGTTTCGCGACGGGCACATCCACGAAATCGGGGTCGCCAAGGTAAACGCTGCGATCGGCGTAGGCCAGCTTCATGGTCTCGGTAAGGTGGTGCAGGTAGGCGGCCGAGTTGTGGCCCATGTCCCCCAGCTCAAAGCCCTCGAGAATATTCAGCATTTGCAGGATGTGCACGCCACCGGAGGAGGGCGGTGGTGTGGAAACCACCTCGAATCCCCGATAGGTACCGCGCACCGGTGCGCGCTCCACAGGCTGGTAGCCGGCCAGGTCTCCCAGCGTGATGAGGCCGTCTGCCCGCGCCATCTCCGCCGCGATACGCTCGGCGACCTGGCCCTTGTAAAAACCGTCGCGGCCGCCCCGGGCAATCTGCTTCAGGGTCCAGGCAAGTTCGGGCTGTCGCCAAACGCTGCCGATGGCGGGCGCCGCACCGTCTTTGTCGAGAAACAGTCGCGCCGCCTCGGCGTTGTGGCCGAGCCGTTCGGCGCGCGCGTTGATTTCATAGTTCAGGGCGAAAGAAACCGCAATGCCCTTGCTCGCCAGGGCGATAGCCGGCGCCAGCGCCTGTTTGCGGCTGATGCTGCCGTAGGTGTCCAGTGCGTAGAGCAAGCCTGCGACCGTCCCGGGGACAGCGGCAGATTGATGACTGAAATACTCGCGCATGCGATCGACCTTGCCGCTGGCATCCAGGAAGAGGTCTGGTCCCGCTGCTTCAGGCGCGGTTTCCCGGTAGTCGATCAAAGTCTGGCGTGCCTCCTCCGCCAGGTGGATCAGCATGAAGCCGCCCCCGCCGAGATTGCCGGCACGTGGGTAGGTGACAGCCAGGGCAAAGCCTGTGGCGACGGCCGCATCTACGGCATTGCCGCCGTCGCGCAGAATTTGCAGGCCCACTTCCGCGGCCAGTTGTTCGGGCCCCACGACCATGCCGTGTTGCGCAACAACCGGCAGGAAGCGCTGTCGATGATCTATTATCGGCCCGGAGTCGCCGGGCGTCGCCGAGTAAAGCTCCGCGCTGGTGAATTGCAGCAGCAGTGCCAGGGAGAGAAAGCGAAATGTCGTCACGTTCAGGGTGTCCTTGCAGTGTTTGGCCAAGACTTTAACTGTTTTGGCTCTCGTCGCATACTCGGCGGTCGACCGGGTGCCGATACCCCAACGGGAGAAGCCAATGCATGTACTGCTGGATGAACTAGAGCGGCGTTTCGCGCACATGTTCGCGGCGCTGGCCGCGGGCGATGACCTGCCGCCCACGGCGCGTTTGCGGGCCGAGGGCATGATGGAAGCGGCGTCGATCGCGGAAATCGCCAGTGAAGCAGAAGTCTCGGCACTCATGCAGCAGTGTTATCGGGCTGCCTTTGGCTGTGGCGTCGAGGATGATTTTGGCGCGGATTGGGCTGAGTATTTCAGCTTTCCCCAGATACCGGCGATGGCGAAGCGGGCGCCGGTTTACCCCAGTACCAGCGAATAACCGCAGCTAGCGGGGCTTGCGCCACATGAACCAGGCGGTGGGACCCTGCCTGGAGATGGGCTCACTGGCTATGGTTTCAAAGCCATGTCGTTCGTACAGTGGCACGTTGAGTCTGTTTGAGCTCTCCAGGTAGGCCGGCATACCCTGCTCGTCGCACACCCGGATGCCCCGTTTGAGCAGGGCCGCGCCAATCCCTCTGCCCCGATCCTGCTCTCTGCAACCGATGAACTGCAGGTAGTAGTGGGGCTCCATGGGCAGGTGGTACGAGTAGACGCGGCCCTGCGCACGGAGGCGCCACAGCGGGCGCGGGCCCTCGTATGCGAGCAGAGACAGCACCAGGCGCAGCAGACCCAGGGGTGGCGCCAGTTCATGGCGGTGGGCCGGTGGCAACCAGAGTGCGGCGGCGCGACCGTGTTCCTCAACATGAATAATACCGCGTGGCAGGAACACGTCACGGATCAATAGCCTGAAAAAGGCGGGGTACAGTTGTCTTCGCGGTATAACCCAGTTGAGAACCGGATCCTGTTGGAAACTATCGCTCAGCGTCGACACCAGGGTCTGCAGGTCGCTGGCTTCGCCGTTGCGGATGGTGGGTGCGCTGTGCATGCTTTGGGGTTTTGCCTCTGCCGGTCGCGCTAGCGTAAGATAAAGAGGGAAAGGGTAACAGTATTCAAGCAGAGGCTCTCGCACAGTGCACTATCAGGATTTTCGGCGAGAATACACTGCGGGCGGTCTCAGCCGGGAGATGCTTGACGACTGCCCACTGCGGCAGTTTGAACACTGGTTGGAACAGGCGGTGACCGCGCGCCTGGATGACCCCACCGCCATGGTTCTGGCGACCATCGATGAGCACGACCTGCCGTGGCAGCGTATCGTCCTGCTGAAAGGTCTGTCGCAAGGGGGCTTCGTGTTCTATACCAACTATGACAGTGACAAAGCGCGGGCAATTGACGCAAACGCGTGCGTGTCACTATTGTTTCCCTGGAATGCCCTGGACCGGCAGGTCATTGTGCGCGGCAACGCGGAAAAAATGGGCAGGGCGGAGTCGTTCGCCTATTTTGCGACACGGCCGCGGGAAAGCCAGGTGGCCGCGTGGGCTTCGCAACAGTCGCGACCGATTTCCGCGCGCGCGGTGCTTGAGCAGCAGGCGCGCAGCATGCGTGAAAAGTTTGGCCGGGGAGAGATTCCCATGCCGACATTCTGGGGCGGGTTTCGCGTGAAGCCTGTTCGCATCGAGTTCTGGCAGGGAGGCGAGCACCGCCTGCACGACCGTTTCGTGTACACGCCCGCGGCTGTCGGTGGCTGGACCGTGGAGCAACTTCAGCCCTGAGGACGTCGCGTCATTGCATGTTTGGTCTGGCAACTCATTAAGGAGGGAGCATGCTCAGTGAGAAACAGCTTTTCGGCACGTGGCAACTGGAATCCTGGACCATAGGTTACTCGGATCGCGACGAGATCAGCGCACCCTTCGGCGATGAGCCCGACGGCATTCTCATGTACACCCCCGAGGGCTGGATGAGCGTTTCCATCAATCACCGTGAGCGGGAGCGGTTGCCCGACGATGTAAGCTTCGGGCGTATTCCCGAGGCGCTGAAGGCCGCCGCGTTTTCCGCCAGTTTCCACTATGCCGGACGCTACGAAGTGCGCGATGGCAGCGTGACTCACGCCGTGACCCACAGCCTGAACCCGAATCTTCCCGGCACCGAACAGCTGCGCCATGTCGAGCTGGACGGTCAGACGCTGGTACTCAGTGGCAAGGACGAGGTCGGCGGTATTACCCGGTTCCATGCACTGGTCTGGCACAAGTTGCCCGCCCCGGGAGAGGTCGAGGTGCGGGCCGGGTAGCGACGGCGCTCAGCCGACGCGTCTTTGCTCGAAATAGCGCGGCTCGCTGGCGATACCCAGCAGCCGGCGGCGCAGCATATCCAGCGAGGCCGCGGCGATCATGGTCTGAAAGAGGGTGCGCTCCACCGGCCAGTAAAGGCATCGAGTCTGCAGGTTCTGGTGGTCGCCCCAGGCCAGCCAGACGGTGCCCACCGGCTTTTCCGCGGAACCGCCATCCGGCCCGGCAACGCCGGAAACTGCCAGCACGTAGTCCGCGCTGCTGCGCGCCAGGGCACCTTGCGCCATTTCCCGCACGACCGCTTCGCTCACCGCGCCCTCAGTGGCGAGTGTATTCTCGGATACCCCCAGTACGCTGTGCTTGACCGGGTTGGCGTAGGTGACGAAACCAGCGTGAAAAACCTGCGATGAACCGGGAACCGAGGTCAGCATGGAGGCGATCAGCCCGCCTGTGCAGGACTCCGCGGTCGTGACCCTGGCGCCCTGCTCTGTAAGCAGTTGTACCACCCGTTCAGCGAGGCGGATATTACCCTCGCCAATAATGTGATCGCCGAACAGCTCATCCAGGCGTTCCCTGCAGCGCTGGCGCGCCGGCAGGGCGCTCGCCTGGTCCACGCTGAGCTTGATTTCCATCTGTGGCGCTCCGGCGCGAAATCCGAGTTCAACGTCCGGTGGCCAGCTTGCGATGGCATCACTGATGAGTTGCTGCGCGGTGGACTCCCCCAGGCCGAAAGTCTGTAACCTGAGTATGTCGCGTTCCACGGGTGCGGCGAGGCGTGAGCGTGTATCGTCAAGAATACCGTCGAGCATGGCTGCCAGTTCCCCGGGCACGCCCGGCGTGCAAACCACGCGACAGGTGCCGAGGGTCATGGCGAAGCCCACTGCGCTGCCGATCGCATTGGGAACGATCTCACATCCTTCGGGGAGCATCGCTTGCTTGCGGTTGGCCGCGTTGAGTGTCAGGTTGCGCCGTGCACACCAGCGTTCGAGGTGCGCCAGTGCTTCGGGGTGTTCCGCGAGCGGCACGGATGCCACGGCCGCCAGCACTTCGGCGGTGAGATCGTCGATGGTCGGGCCGAGCCCGCCATTCACGATCACCAGGTCTGCCTCCGCTACCATGGCGGACAATTCCGCGCACAGCAGTGGCACGTCGTCACCGACGGCGACCTTGCGGTAGATACCGGCGCCCAGTTCATTCAGGCGCTGGGCGATCATCGCGGAATTTGAATCGACGGTGTCGCCGCTCATGATTTCATTGCCGGTGAGCAGCAGTTGCACGTTGAGAGGAGCGCTGGACATGATGGTTCCTTATCGGACGAAGCGTGCGCAAGCATAGCTGCAATGCTTTCATGAGAGCAAAGTGCTATTGTTTTCGGGCGGGTGCGGCTGGCCTTATGCGTGGTTAATACAAAGGTGCAGGGGCTCCGGGCCGCCCGCGATGCGTGCAAACGAGGAGCCTGGCTTGGCCGACATTCGCTTCTGTCATGATTGTGGGGGGCCCCTGCTGCCCCACCGTGTAGGCAATGAAGAGCGCCGGCATGCCTGGTGTGCGCGCTGTGCCGCACCGCGTCACGAGCACCCCATGGTCGTGGTGACGGCTTTTGTCGCCAGCGGCTCACGCCTGCTCTGGGTGCAGCGCGACCTTGAGCCGCAGCGCGGTAAGTGGGCGATACCCGGCGGTTTTCTGGAGGCCGGCGAGACCCTCGCGGAGGGCGCTGCGCGCGAGCTCTACGAGGAGGCTGGTGTGCAGTTGGACGCGAATCAGCTCGCGCTGTATATGACCGGCTCGATCACTTTCATCAATCAGATTTATGTCGGCTTCAGAGCCCTGGTCGACAGCGATTTCTGCATCCCTGGCGGCGAATCTCTCGATTGCCGGTTCTATACCCGGGATGAGTGTCCCTGGGATCAGGTTGCGTACCCGCAGGTGAACGATTCCATCTTGCAGGCGTATGACGATCTCGACAGCGGCGCCTTCGGCGTGTGGCAAGCGGAAATGACCGACACTCACTACGCCCTGCGTCCCGTATCCGAACACCCGGGCTGACGCCCGCGCACCCCTCAGAATCCGCGGTGCGTTTCCAGGTACTCGAGCTCAGCCGCGGTCGAGGGTCGCCCGAGAATGGCGTTGCGGTGGGGGAAGCGCCCGAACTGTTCGATCACCTCGCGGTGGGCGATGGCGAAACGCAGAAAATCGGCCGTGCCCGGGTGGGCGTCTGCCAGCCCGGAAAACAGGGCCACGCATTCGCGTTGTGTGGCCAGGTCTTCGCAGTGTTCGAGAGGCAGATACATGAAAACGCGATGAATCGCGGGCAGGCGGGTATCGCGTGCCGTGTCGATGCAGGTGCGCGACAGGGCGAGGGCGCGAGCATCGGCGGCGAAGGCCTGTGGCGTGCCGCGATGAATGTTGCGGCTGAACTGGTCCAGCAGTACCACCAGCGCTACCAGGCCCCTGTCGCTGTCCGACCAGTGCGCCAGTTCTCCGCTCCGCGCACGGGCGAGGTCAGTGCCGAAGCGCTGGCGGCACGCGGCATCGGTCGCCGGGTCGGCCTTGAACCAGAGCGAGCTGCGGTCGCTGTGTGTCAGCCCGTCGGCGTCCAGCTCGCCGAACCAGAAGTCGTGAATCGCCTCTATCGCGTCCTCTCGCATGCGGCGCGCCCTCTCCCCGGAGCATATGCTATGGTGCCAGCCTCAATTCCGTAGCATAGCGCAATCGCCCCCGGGCTGTGGTGGCGCGCGCTGGAGATCACCGTGTCCGATCAGGCAAACATCACCCTGCCGCGAATTATGAAAGTTGGTGCCGGGGCCAGTGGCGAACTCGCCAGCACGCTGCGCGCCCTGGACCTGGCGCGGCCGCTTCTGGTGACCGACCCGCACATACTCGCGTGCGGTTACTGTGAGCGCCTGCAGAGCCAGCTGGATGCCGCCGGTATTCCATGGGGGTTGTTTGCAGAGTGCGTGCCCGACCCGACCACTGACAGTGTGTACGCGGCACTCGAGGTGCTTCTGTCTGGTGGGCACGACTGCGTGGTGGGCCTGGGTGGTGGCAGTTCGATAGACACCGCCAAGGCGGTCGCGGTGCTGGCTTCGGGCGGAGGCCCGATGCGCGATTACAAAGCGCCGGTGCAGACCGATCGCGGCCTCCCGATCATCGCTATCCCCACCACTGCGGGTACGGGTTCCGAGGCGACGCGGGTGGCGGTCATCACCGACACGAAAACCAGCGAAAAGATGCTCTGTATGGGGCTCGGCCTGATGCCGTTAGCGGCGCTGGTGGACTACGAGCTGACCCTGAGCATGCCTTTCAGACTCACCGCAGACACCGGTATCGACAGCCTTTGCCATGCCCTGGAGGCCTATGTCAGTCGCCGCGCCAACCCGTTTACAGACAGCGTGGCGCTCACCGCCATGGCGACGATCTACAAGAATATCCGCACCGCCTGTTACGAGCCCGATAATCGCGACGCGCGTGCGGCGATGATGCTGGCTGCGACGCAGGGCGGTATGGCATTCGCGAACGCCTCGGTAACGCTCATCCACGGTATGAGCCGACCCATCGGCGCCCTGTTTCATGTGCCGCACGGGCTTGGCAATGCCATGTTGCTGCCTGTGGTGACGGCCTGGTCGGTGCACGGTTCTCCCGCGCGATATGCGGTGTGCGCGCGTGCGATGGGCATGGCGGATGCCGCCGATAGCGACCCGGCAGCGCTGGAAAAGCTGGTGCAGGGCCTGCGTGAGCTGAATGCCGATCTGGCGGTGCCCGGCCCCGCTGCCTGGGGAATCGACACAACGCAATGGGTCGACTCCCTGCCGTTGATGGCGCAACAGGCCCTCGACTCCGGATCGCCGGCGAATAACCCCCGGCTTGCTGATGCCGCCGACATCATTGCCCTGTATGAGCGCGCCTGGGAGTAGCGCCGCGGGTGCAGAATGCCGGTTGCCCTGGGCTCTCTCAGGCGGCACACCGGCTCCTCCCCAAAAAAAGCGGTCCTCCGCTGCGGCATACACTGACAGCGAGCCGCGTCATTGTTTACACTGTCAGTTGAGTGCATGCGAGCTCAGGTTCTCTCCAGTTGACGATGGACATAGCTGCCATGAAGCGAGTGGTTTTCAATCAGAAAGGCGGGGTGGGCAAGACCAGTATCACCTGCAATCTCGCGGCGATCGGCGCGGCGATGGGCTATCGCACACTGGTGATAGACCTGGATGTACAGGGCAACACCACGCACTACCTGGTGGGCGAGATTGATGCGGATGCCTTTCCGGCCGAGGCGCAGGGCGTGGCGGGGCTGTTCAAGCAGACGGTCGGGTCGCGCAAAATGCGTCAGAATCCAGATTCCTTCGTTTGGGAAACACCCTATGAGAATCTCTTTTTGCTGCCGTCCAGCCCCGCGCTGGCGGTGATGGAGAAGGAGCTGGAATCCCGTTACAAGATTTACAAGCTGCGCGATGCGCTGGCGAAACTCGACGGTGAGTACGACCGGATCTATATCGATACACCGCCCAACTTCAATTTCTATTCCAAGGCGGCGCTGATTGCCGCCGATACCGTACTTATCCCCTTCGACTGTGACAGCTTTGCGCGCCAGAGCCTGTACGCCCTGTTGGACAACCTTGCCGAGCTTCAGGAGGATCACAATCCCGAGCTGGAGGTTGAGGGTATTGTGATCAACCAGTTTAATTCCCAGGCGAATCTGCCCGCCGAACTCGTGCAGGAGCTCCAGGACGAGGGCCTGCCCGTGTTCAGCTCCTTTCTCGGCAGTTCCGTAAAGATGAAAGAGTCACACCGTGATCATCGCCCGCTGATTGACCTGGCACCCGGCCACAAGCTCACCGGGCAGTTTCTCGCCTTGCATGCGGAGCTCGAGGCCGGGGCGGCCTGATGCCACGGCATATATCCTTATAATATCTAGTTATTTGTCGATCTGTTTTTGGTTCTATAAAGTCCCGCACCTGACTTGAAGCAACCGAATGGGAACCGCGTGGAGATAGACCTCGACAGCGCTAATGCGGCATTGCGCACTGCCAGTGCCGGCGAGATCGTGGCGTGGGCACTGGCGCAGGGCGGCACCACCATCGCCACGACCAGCATGGGGCGCAACGCGGCCGTGATGTTGCACATCGTCAGTGAAGTGAATAAATCAGTGCCCACGGTATGGGTGGATACGGGCTATAACCTGCGCGATACCTACGTGGTCGCCGAGCGTCTCATTCGCGACCTTCAACTGAACATGCATGTGTTTACTCCCGAAATGACCTCCGAGAGGCGCAACGCCATTATGGGGGGTATTCCAACGGTGGAAGAAGAGGAGCGACACCGGGAGTTTACCCGGCAGGTGAAGCTGGAGCCCTTCGAGCGCGCGCTGGCGCAGTTGCGGCCGGATATCTGGCTGACAGGCATCCGCCGCGAGGAAACGGAGCACCGCAAAACGCTGGATATCGTCTCGCTCGACGGTCGTGGCATTGTCAAGGTCGCGCCGATTTTCTACTGGTCGGACGACGACGTAGAGCAGTATATGGCAAGCCACGGCCTGCCTACTTGCAAACACTATTTCGACCCGACGAAAGCCTGGGACGGTCGTGAATGCGGCCTGCACACTGAGGCCTGAGTCCGCGGCTTGCGCCCTGTTTGCGCCCCGGTCGGTCGGTGGCCCAGGGGCGAACCTGCGGTATACTGATGGCTGACGCGCTTCGATAGCGCCCGCTATGCAGGGCGCGGGCGACGCGGCGTCTGTGGAGAGGTCAGCATGGCAGCGCGGGAAGGAAGGTTCGCAGCGCTCACGCAACACTGGCTCCGGGCGCTCGCAGTGGTACTGCTCGCCGCCGCGGTCGGCGGCTGTGCAGCGCTCGGGGGCGGTCTTCCGGTGGCCGGGTTGCCGGCGCTTGAGCATGCGGGGCGCACCGTCACAGTGGACGACGTGGCAGAGCAAGTGCACACGCCCGAACTGCTGGCCACGGATGCGGCCATGCGCGAATTTGTGCAACGCTATACCGAGGGTATTGTGCATCCGCGTCAGCGTCTTCTCGCACTGCACCGCGCGGTGCGGGGGCAGGCGACGCTTGGCATCCGCTACGACCCCCTGGCCGAAGGTACCGCCACACAGGCGTTTCATCGCACGACCGCAAATTGCCTGTCCTATGCCACGCTGTTTGTGGCCCTGGCGCGTGAGGCCGGCTTGAGCGCCGATTACCAGTGGGTGACCGTGCGACCTCAATGGACCCGCCAGGGGGAGCGCGTGCTGGTAAGGATGCACGTGAATACCGCGGTATCGGTAGGCCGCGGCGACAGTTTTATGGTCGATATCGACCCGGTGCCCACCGGCAATATCACCGGCACGCGCCGCCTCAGCGATGCGGACGCCGCCGCGCTGTATCACAGTAATATCGCGATGCAGGCCCTGGCGGCCTTGCAGGTCGAGGATGCCTGGCTGCACAGTGTGCGCGCACTCCAGCTGGGCCCCGCCTTGCCCTACCTGTGGGTGAACCTTGGCGCGGTGTACCGCTACGCGGGGCAGCACGCCGCCGCCGAGCGCAGTTACCTGCGTGCGCTCGAGCTCGACCCGGGCAATCATTCCGCGATGAATAATCTCGTGGTGCTCTACCGTATGGATGGGCGTGACACAGCGCTCGCCTACTGGGAAGAGCGCGTTGCCAGCTATCGTGATGCCAACCCCTACTTCCACGCGTGGCGGGGGGATCAGGCCGCACAAAGCGGGGATTGGCGCAGCGCACGCGATCACTACCAGCGAGCGCTGGAGCTGGCACCCGAGGACAGCCGTCTGCTGCATGCGCTGGGGCTGGCGCATGCCGAACTCGACGAGCCGGCACTGGCTGGCGTCTACCTTCGAAGCGCGATAGAGCACGCGGTGTTGCGCTCCGATATCGATAATTATGCGGCGCAGTTGCGCGCATTGCAGGAGGGACGGGCGCTGCGTCCGGTGGGCGCGGCCACCGATAGCTAGGTTGCAATCAGTGGCAGCGTGGGGAGTTGTGGCCGCCGCTTTCAGTCGACGACCCGGGCGCCGCGGTATTCAGTGTTGCGTTTGCTCTGCGGCAGGGTCGATGCGGATATAGGCGCGCCGCTGCAGCTTGCCGGTGAGCCGTGACAAGAGGTCCGTCAGGCGCATCTGCCAACCGTACTTGCGGTGCAGGGCGCGCAGCGCCGTGGCAGAGTCTTCCGGGGCGGTGAGCACGTACGCCCGGGTATCGAGCCAGTCGCCGGTGATGGTGCCCGTGACAGTACACGGGGCAATGCGGCTCTCGCTGAAGTTGCCGAGGCGTTTGACCTTGCCCGCATCACTCGCGGAAAATACGTAATAGCTGGCGCCGTCCGGGGCAAACCAGACCGGTGTGGCGACCCATTCTCCCGAGCGTTTACGTGTGGCAAAGCTGATGTAATTGCCGCCTTCGAGAAACTCGATATCCGCCGTGTTCATGTGGGCTCCTGTCGCGGACGGCGCTTGCTGGCCGTTGCGGCCATTAAAGCGCCATCCATGGCGGGCTACAATACGTTGCTATCAATTCTCTGGAGTTCCCTGTTATGTCGATGCTCGACGCCAATACGACAACCGATGACGTGATCGCGCAGGTTTCGCTTGCAGGCAAGCTGGCGCTGGTTACCGGAGCCTCCTCCGGGCTGGGTATAGAGACCTCCCGCGCACTGGCGAGCGCCGGTGCCGGCGTGATCATGTGTGCGCGCGACCAGGGCAAACTGGATGCGGCGATGGCAGAGATACGCGAGACCGAACCCGCCGCTGAGCTACAGCCCCTGCTGATGGATCTCGCAGACCTGGATAGCGTGCGTAGCGCTGCCGCCAGCGTGCTCGAGGCCTTTCCGGCGATTGACCTGCTGATCAATAACGCCGGCGTCATGGCCTGCCCGCTGATGCGCACCGCGCAGGGCTTTGAGATGCAGTTTGGCACCAATCACCTTGGTCATTTCCTGTTCAGCTGCCTGATTGCGCCGGCCCTGCTTGCCGCTGCGCCCGCCCGGGTGGTCAACCTCAGTTCTGCGGGCCACAAGTTCGCGAACGTGGATTTTGGCGACCCGAATTACCTGCAGCGCGACTACGACAAATGGCAGGCCTACGGTGAATCCAAAACCGCCAATGCCCTGTTCACCGTGGGCCTGGATACGCGCCTGCGCGAGCGCGGGGTGCGCGCTTATGCCGTCCACCCCGGTGTGATTATGACCGGGCTTGCCCGCCACATGGACGAAGCCGATCTGCAGTCATTGAGTGAGCGCGCGCCCGGAGATGCCCCCCTGAGCTTCAAGACGCTCGCACAGGGGGCGGCCACCTCCGTCTGGGCGGCTGTCGCCCCCGAACTGGCCGACAGGGGAGGAATTTATCTGGAAAATTGCCAAATCGGGAAACCGGCGGTGCAAGGCGGCGACTCTGGAGTAGAATCCTATGCGTTGGATGCGGCGGCCGCCGAGCGGCTGTGGGCCCTGTCGGAGACACTGGTGGGGCAGTCATTCGATCTATAAACAGGCAATGAGGGCTATACCGATGAAGCGTACTGCAAAGTTACTGGCGACCGCCCTGGCGGGTTCGCTGCTACTGGGGGGTGCCGGGCTGACGCGCGCCGACGACAAGGCGATGATTGATGCGAATACCGAACGCGCACTGAACTGGCTGCGCGCCACCGGCGTGCACACCGAGCAACTGCTGGAACGCGCCGCCGGCGTGCTGATCTTCCCCGATATTGTCGAGATGGGCTTTGGCGTGGGTGGCGAGTTTGGCGAGGGATCGCTGATGGTGCGCGGCCAGACCATCGATTATTACGCCACCGCTGGCGAGACCTTCGGTATGGGGCCTGAGTCTGAATTCAAGGCCAAGGCGATCTTTTTCATGACCGAGGAAGCTCTCGATACCTTTCGTGCCCAGCGCTCGCTGAAAGTTGGCGAACATGTGCAGGTACCGGTCGCGCCTGATGGTAGCTACGCGCTCGAGAGCCGCGAGGCACAACTGGGAATGGTATTTTCCGAAGACGGCCTGGTGTCGGGCCATGCGCTGGACGGAGATCGTATTACCCGAATCCTGCGCTGACAGACTGCTGGCGGCCGGGTAGCCCTCACCCGGCCGCTGGCAGCCACCGCCCGTTCCCGTTATCCTGCCGGGCATCGATAAGCCTGCAAGTGTCTGTCTCATGCCTCAATACCAGTCTGTTGCCGACCTTCTGCGTGCACAGAGCCAACTCGAAACCACGGTCAGCGTGCGCGGCTGGCTGCGCAGCAA
>Ga0102938_10001941_pt1 | contig 15742 bp, 5 predicted proteins | sample SalPonR2_B_D2_MG_FD_84516 | JGI IMG/M metagenome (GOLD analysis project Ga0102938, IMG submission 84516) | Salt pond soil microbial communities from South San Francisco under conditions of wetland restoration - Salt Pond MetaG R2_B_D2_MG | ecosystem: Environmental > Aquatic > Marine > Intertidal...
GGAAATCTGTGGCCTCAATAGTGCCCGGACGCGGCGTGGCGGGCGGAAGCGGGTCGCAGTCGAGCGCGAGTGGGTCGAGAATCTCCTGATTGTAGCACTCACGAAAATCAACGCCCTCTTCGCACTGCGTCCAGCGGCCAATCAGCTCGGCGCACTCGTCGCCGTGGATGCGCGCCGTGATGTTGAATTTCTCGGTCGGGTCTTGCGAGCAGTAGACCGCGGTGGTTTCAAACACCACGACGTCTTGGCCCGGCGGTATGCCGTTGGGGTAAAAGTAGGCGATGTGCGCGTCGTCCTGCGGCCCGACTCCGCCCGGTCCGGCCACCAGCGCCTCTTTTTCGACGAGCTGTGCGTTGACGAAGAACTCTGGCTGCTCGACCAAATCCAGACACACAATCTGCTGCGGACTCATCGGCTGCAGGCGCACTTCGACCGACGACGGGCGGCTCGTGGTGCTTCCGAAATTGCTGATGGCGTGTCGAAAGCTCACCGAGCGCCACTGCATGCTCTCGCCGCACACCTGTGGTCCGCAGACCGTGTCTATACCGGCGGGCAGGCCTCCGTTGGCCAGGCACTGCTCTCCGGTCAGCTCGAGCACTACGCCGTCTTGCGGGAACGGCCCCGTGTCGGGCTCGCACGGCGGAATGGGCTCGATGCCAATGAACTGCGAGAGAGTCACAGAGCTTCCGGTGTTGGTGCTGAAGCCGAAGAAGCTGTCGGTTCCGTCGAAGGCGTTCTGGAGCAACGGAACCATCGAACCGTCGCCGGCCAGAGGAAGGAGCTGGAAGTTGATTGGTATGGTCTCCGGGCGCACGCGCGGGACTACGTCGTAATTGAAGGACGAGTTGTCGGGCACTTCGTACTCGAAAAAGTACTCGCCGTTGGCATCGGTGCTCGTGACCTTCCAGATTGTGTCATTCGCCACCAGCACCAGGTCGAGCGTGACGCCGGGCACGCGCTGTTCTGTGGCTTGCCAGACGCGGTCGCCGTTCTCGTCGATCCACGCGATGCCGCGAAGTCCGTCGTCTGACGCGCACACTTCGGGCGGATCGCAGTCGCCTGGAGCGTCCGGGAGCGGCGTGGGCGAAGGCGTGGGCGGCGGTGTGGGCGGATCGGTTGGCGGCGGTGTGGGCGATGGCGCGATTGTCGGGATAGGAGTAGGGCCCGGCGGCGGTGCCATGCCAGGGCAAATCTGCGGACAGTCGTTGTCGTCGAATGAAAATGATACTGGCGGTTGTGCATCTTGTGCGGGAAACAGGATGAACACTGTGCCGCTGTCAGCCGCTTGCTGTGTGCATTCCGGTCGTGTCCCAACAAGCGCATTGGTGCACAGTTCGGCTTGGATGACCGAAATGGTCACGACGACAGAATCGCTCGTCGATGGGCTGTTGGACGAAACGAACACAACCGCCTCGGTGTCTACAAGCGCGTTTTGTCCCGGGGCCGTGCTCTCGGCGTACACCGGGCTCAGCGTGCGTGGCTGGAACGTTTGTTCAAAAACAGACAGACCCGTAGCCGTGACGGCACCCGGTGCATCAAAGACAGTACTTCCGGCGTTGTCGACAAAGGTAATGGCGTCAACCACCGTGCTCCCTGTCGTTTGCACTCTCACACGCACGCGGTAGTCGTATAGTGGAGCCCTGTTGCCTAGCGTGCTGATTTGGAAACTGGCGCTCACCGTGATTTGGTTGATCGCAGACGGAGACGATGACATGCACGACCACGGAGTGCAGACACTGTCGCGGCTCTGCACCCCGGACACAGAACTTGTCGGGAGAGAGCCCGGTGAACAGCCAGATATTGTCTCGGCCTTGCACTGGAACGCATTTGCGGATGTCGTCGGCTCTTCGACGCCCCCGGTGCACGCGTAGTATTCGCAGCGATCAAGCGGAACGCCACGTGCGTCGCAGATACCCAAAGCGGTGCACCCGCTGGCGCAGTCCGATTGAATGCGGCAGCAGGGAAGAGACGGGCCGTTCACAACGCTGTAAAGGTCTTCGAGTTCGCAAAAGCCGGACGGGTTGCAGACGCCCGAATAGCAAACAATGTCGTCTGCCGGGCAATCGGCAGATATGTCACAGCAACCGGTTTGGACCTTTGGCTCGAGGACACATTTGTAATCAGGCAAGATGGACGTGCCAGATAGCGTCTCTACGTCGGAGCGGCAAAAATCAGGCGTGTTGCACACGCCAACCGCGGCACACTGAGTTTCAACCAGGGCGCCGTCGGTGCAACAACCGGAGCGGTTGAGAATGCCCGACACAAGGTTTGCCTCAGACCGACAGGTTCCGTCGACGCAGCTGCGCACAGAGCACGCGCCGATGATGTTTTCGCCACAGTCGATGTCGGCAGAGCAAGTGCAATCGGCGTCCACGAAAATTTCGCACTCGTTGGCGACGCACTTGCGCACTTCGCACGCTTGTAGACCAGAGTTGTTGCAATCGGAATCCTGCACGCAGCAATTGCTGCGTGCGCCATATACGCATTCGTTGTTTTCGAGACACGTGGGGGCGACACACACTTGCTCGAACATGGACTGCTGGACTGTTCCGGGTTCGATTGCGGGACAATCGGCAGTGGTCTGGCAGCACGGAGAGTCGATTTGGTCCGTGTTACTGAACTCGCACACGCCCAAAGGACCGCATGTCGCCGTTTTGCACCGCTTGCGTTGGCAAATTTCGGTGCCGGACAACTCGCCGGCCAGATCCGTGACGCCGCTCTTGTCGTAGCAACACAGATTTGTGTCGCCACTTTGCAGTATATTGCTGCGGCAGTCTTCGAGGAGAAATCGGAAATTGGTAATTTGCGCCAATTTTTGTTCATCCAACTCGCACCGCGGCACAGAGCCCGCGACGTTCTCGCACGAAAACAGCGGATCTGTCACGCTGTTAAATATAGGATGCCCAAGAACAGCGGTGGCGTTGCAGCCAGTGCATTGAGCGTCACCGGTGCAGTTGGACATGACGCACGGAAGCTGGCCGTACGCCGGTACCGCTACCGCCGCTACAAAGATAAGAAACTGAAGCATTTCACGGCCGTGTTACAATGTGCGCCAAAGAAACTACCCTTTGTTTTTATTGGTATCAAAAATTGTCACTGTCGATCTCTTTGTCTAAGACTGATGCAGAAAGACTGCCTCCAGCACGGCTTCGTAAAACTCGCCCACGTCCTCCGGAAGGGTGGCCAATTTCACGTCTTTTCCTTGCAACAATACTTTCAGCACGGTGCCGTTGAAAGCGTCAGAGTTGTCCCGGGCAAAATCAAACGGCAGATACACATCGTGGTTCTGAACGGGTTGCAGTGCGCGTTCGACGTACAGCTTGGTCACAATATCCGCGCGCACGCGGCGCAGCGCAAAGACGATGTTGTAGTACCTAGAGGCGGACACGGAAAACGGGAGCATCTCAAAAGAACCGTTTTCCGTCAGCAGGTAAATCTCGGCGCCGCGCGTGCGTCTTTTTTTGTTGCAAATCACACCAACGTGTACAACTACATCCTCTTCAGATCTGGGGATAAAAATGAGCAGATCGCCGGTCTCACTGCGATTACCGATGTCATAAATAGACGCTTTTGGCAAATCTCTCTGAGACCGGGGCGTTGCAATGTTCTCGTTTGCTTCGTATGCCACCTCCCCGGTTTTTCCAAACGACACCAGATTGTACGAGAATTGCATACTCGTGTGTATCTTTAGGGCACAAGAGAGACATTGCCTCCTATAACTCGCCGTCGCTCAAAATCTAATCACCCAATGCTTGCCAGCGCACAACCCAAAAACACAGAGCACACGGCCAGCCGGAAACCATGAACCCGTTCGAGCCAACAGTCCGCCACAGCGCCGTCGACGCAGAAGCGTTGTCGGACGACGAGGATCATCACTACGGCGCTCTCAATGCCGGAGAGATTGGTCCGCAGGATGCGTCGTTTACCATCCCGGGCCTGCAAGAGAAGCGCAAGAAGGAGGGATGGTTGCGCGAAGACGGTGATCCGAAGAGAGTCCGTACGGTCGACGAAGAAGGAAACGATGTGGGACTTTACGGCCAAAAGTATCTGGACCAGCGCCAAGAGGTGGAGAAGATTCTGCAATCCGATCCCAACTACAAATTCGTGCGCCTGGTGTCCGGAAACACGCACGCGAGCGTGGAGTCGTACTACGAACTCAGTCCGATCCAAGAGTTCGTGCGCCAGCGCGTTTTGGAGGCTCAACAACAGGCGGTGCGCGAGCGCCGTGGCGTGCAGTACATCGAAGTGGTGCGCAAGCAAATCAAAGACCAAAAAGAGCAGCTCGCCGGCGACGAAAACGAGGTCGAGGAGCTCGAGGCGCTTCGGCGCGACTTCATTGCCGGCCGTGCAAAGTACGCGTCGAGTCGCGATGTCGCAGAAAACGTCCTTATTCCGGTGCAATACCTCGCAGGGCGAAAGGACGAGCTAAAGGGCGCACTAGTCCGCGTGACAAGCCTGGCAAACGACAGCTACTACTACACCTACGGGGCGCGGAGCTTCTTCGATTACTTGACGCGTGCTGCGTGCGTCGCACACGGCGAACAAGGCTTTGCCAGCGAGCCCTTTCGCCGACAGGTGGAGTTGATTGTCGATCGCACATGCGGCGATCTCGCCGACGAAGAGCGCACACTTCACAATCTCAAAGACAGCATCCCGACGAGCTCGCGCTTGGCGCTATACCTCGCCGTCCTGAAGGCGTTCGCAGAGTCGTCACAGCTCTTCGAAATTGCAAAACGCGACGGCGTGCACAAGTCAACCAGCGCGTACGCCTCGGACCCGGAAATGTACGTGCAGGACGTCGGCGACCTGGCGTCGCTCGTCTTCGCCGGAGTCGACGGTGCGAATTACCTGGTGTACGAGAAGATCACCCTGGGTCTGTACATCAAACTGCGCGAGATGCACCGCAAAAGCAACTCGCTTCTTCCGCTGCCGGCCAGACCAGCAGTGCCGCAAGGAGGCGACGGGGCCGCGCGACCAAACACTGTCGCCGGATTCGAGGTCATCGTCGAAGTCGACGACGATACACTGGAGGCCGCACAGAATGGCGTCGATGTGCCTGGGCGCGATATTTCGCAAGACGATGTCGAGAGAATGCGCAACACGCCTCTCGACGCGGGCGACGAGTCCACGAGCACCGACGTCCGCCAATTGCTCTTAGAGCTTTTGCAGCCAATGTACCTGGCCGTCTTCCCGAAACTCGTGTACACAGAGGCGTCTCTTTTCGTCAACGCCCGCATCCGCGACTTCGGCGGCCGCGACGAGAGCGGCGACGCCGCCCGGAAGCTGTTTCGCATCGAGTCGACGAAACTGGCCACGGCTGATGAAGACAAGATCGAGGCTTCGCCGGGCAACCTCGACGCCAACGCGCAAATTGGAGGCGGAAGCGGTCGCGGGCGTCGGCGCAATGTTCGCAGCCGGTATGCTACGCTTGGCATTGGACAGCACCAAGGAGAGTACGGGCAACGAAAGATCGGCGAGGACTGGAGCACTTTTCCGGGATTGATTGCTCTGGCAATCGGCATTTTTTATCATGCAGCGCATCAGGATTCAACGCACAAGAATGTCGGCCATGTTCTTTTGGACGGACTGGAGAATATTCAGAAAATCGTCGAGCAATCGCTGGTTGTTCTCTCGCTTGATGCGTCAGATGTGCAACAGTATCTCTCTCGGTACCGCGAACGTGTCATCAAGGAAGAGTTCTTACGACCGTATAGCGAATACCTGCTTTTGCTCTCTGAATCTTTTGAATTGTCCGAGGTGGGCTTCTTTGCGCCGGAGACTTCCGTGGCAAAGATCCGACAGTACACCGAGTCCACTTCCGGGGACCCGGGATTCACGGAGCTGCAGGAACGCGTGTTCCGTATCTTCGAGTCAGAGGTTGGCTCGGAAGCCGCGAACGCTGCGCAAAATCCAAGCAGTGTCTTCAAAACTCGGTCAAACAAAGCACTCGAGAAATACGCCGAACTAGACAAGTATGCCTCGTTGCTGAAAGACATCAAAGCCCGCCTGGACGAAGAACGCGAGCAAGCAGAGCGCACAAAGACGCAACTCAAAAAGCTCGAAGACGACCTGCGCGAGCGCATCAACCAATCCGACCAAGAACTCAAGGAGAAACTCGAGCGCGGACTGCAACCAACTGCAACGCTCGATCCGCGAGTCGCCATGTCGCCGCTCAACACCGGCGTGGTGCGGCTGAGTGCAATCTTCACGTCGGCTCTCGCCAACGCACACGCCAAGGTGTCCGAGGTCATACCCACGCTGCGCTCGGCTTCGCGCAAGCTGTTACAGGAAGACCAACGCTTCCGTGTGCACTTTGCCAAACTGGTGGCCAGCGAAATCGAACAGACCGCCATTCACTTCCCCGACGTCTACCGCACCGACTCGGCACTCAACCGCCAGCTGCGCCGCGAGCAGTCGATTATCAACAGCCTGCGCATTGCCGCGAGCGATATGAACGAGTCGCGCAGCGGGTCGACCGGCTTCCATCCGCACAGTCACGTGTACCGAAGACCACAGACATTCGCGACGTCGGCCAACTACGCGCAACGCTTTCGCGCCTCGGCCACTCGAGGGTACTTTCGATGAGGCGAAAAAATAAAATCCGACGCACACAGGCTCAACTCGGGCGCGTCTAAGAAACACAGACTACCCACTGCACGGGACAGCTTTATCTGCTCCGCGCACCCTAGCTCTTTACGCACCGTCGACGCACCGCTCGTTGACACCACCACCACCACCCAAGGGCCGGCACTGGAAATACTAGGACACCAAGCCCTCACTCGCGCACCATGGCCGATTTCTCACCTGCTGCCAACCAATTCGCCGACGTCGATGCCGGCGATGACCTTTACGACTCCGAGGAGCACATCGATGCGTCGTACGGCGACGAGTCCGATTCTTACGCGAACGAGGGCTCGCAGTACAGCGACGGCGAAGAGTCGGACGAGCGCGCTGGTGACGAGTTCTTTGACGAGTCGGCCAGCCAACTCAAGTCCCGCGCCGCGCCAGCGGCGGCCCCGGCTCCGGCGGCGACGGCAGACGCACTGAGCGTGGCTCTGCAACGCCAGGCCACCGCGATCGAGTCTCTTGCGACCGAGCTGTCGCTCATGCGCGCGCCAACCCAGGCGATCAAGCTCACGTCGGACCAGATCGAGAGCGGCGTGAAGCACCGTCGCGTCAAGCTGTACCTCGAAACGTCGCTCGAGGCGCTGTCGAAGAAGGGCGCCGACAACCGCCTGCGTCTGCTCGGTGATCCGAAGAAGATCTTTGGCTCGGGTCAGGTGACAATCTCGTCGATCGACATTGACGAGATTGACAACCACATGCCCGTCTCGCTCATGCTCGACGCCGAGCACCTGCCGGGCGAGAAGCTGCGCACCGAGCCGACTGTCATTGGCGAGCTGGCGATGGCCGACGCGCCGCGTGCCGGCCGCCGCACGTTTACGCAGCCGCTGCGCGTGTACAAGTCGACGGAGAACCAGTTCTCGATCGAGTTTTCGAAGAAGTTTGCGGACTACAGCGCCGAGAACCTGGCGGACGACATTACCGAGGTGCGTGCCGCCGCGCTCCTGGGCGACAAGATCAGTGCGCCGCAGGGTCCGGTGGCGCTTGTGCCGGCGCCCAACCCGGTCATGGCGACGATCAAGATGGCGCGCGAGCAGAACGGCGACACTGTGGACGAGAAGACGTACATCCCGCACCTGCAGTCGTTTGTCGTGTCGGCGCCCGAGGTCACGCGTGCGATCAACACGATCCGCGAGGCGCTGGCCGCGTCGACCGAGGCGACGCCGGTGCAGAACATCTTCTTCACCATCGCGCGCTCCAATCTCACGCAGCAGACCATTGAGAAGCTTGGTTCGCTCGAGAACGAGCCGTGGAAGGACCCGGCCGAGATCGGCACGTCGCTCAAGGACGGCCAGGTGCGCGCCACCGAGTACAAGAAAGTCAAGCCGATTACGGTCACGGCGACGATTGCGTACCGCCCGCTTTGAGTGGGAGGACATTTAGTTTGGCAAACTTTGCCTTCCAGACTAAACCAAAGAAAACAACAACAACAATGATTGCGTTCATTCTCATCGCACTTCTCGCCAGTCGAGCGTCGGCGCAGTACTTCAATCGCCAAGACCGAATTGCGGTCAGCGCCGTTTTGGAAGGCTTCGGCTATACCATTCAAAACAATCCTGATTTCAGATGCAGCACACAAGTGGTTGGCGTTGTCGGGTGCACATGGGGCGAAGTTTCCAAAGTAGTGTCTTTAAACCTGCGCCCGCACACGCCGAATTTAAGGGTCAAGAGCGTTCCGACGCAAATCGGGCTTTTGACAGATTTGGTCAAACTGGAAATCAACGGTCTCTATGGCGGGACGATCCCGACGCAGATTGCAGACCTGCCGAGACTCACGGAGCTGCGGATGTTCAATACCCTGCTTCTGGCGCCGGTTCCGTCCGAGCTGGATTTGCCAAACTTGGATTGCTTGATCGAGTCTTCTGTGCAGAGTAATGAGCGCTACAAGTGCACGTCGTGCAAACCGACTCGTTCGTGTCTGGTGCATCCTCCGGATGACTGCTATGATTCGTGCTATTTGCTGGAGGGCAACGAGACGTTGGATGATATCCGCGGGACTCCGCGTGATGCCGATATTAATTTCAATTTCGAGGAGGAATTTGGCGAACAAGTGCGCCTGGCAAAGCTTGCGTCAACGACGGCGCAGGCCATGGAGACCAAGAGAACGTCTGTGGCGCACACAACGAGCTCTGGCGACACTATCTCGGAGACAGGGTCCCAAGGAAGTGTAAGAGCCACTTTGTCTCCATCGGCGACCTCCGGAGATGTCATGAACGAGAGTATATCGGCGCAATCGCGTAGTCCCGATTACACTGTGGTGTATATAATCAGCGCAGTTTTGGGATTTATTGTGATCATGACACTCGTGGGCCTCGGGGTTTATTTCGCAATCATGAAACGACCCGTGGCTGACGATTTTGGCAATCCTTTGCAGAGATCAAACTCAGCGGAAACGCGCTACACGAGCGTTTCGCATGCAGTTGCGCCTTATGGCGAGAGCAGCTTTGCGCACCTGCAGTGATTGAAAATTTAACTGGGCCGAATTGAGTCACGCCAATAAGCGCGCAATGAGAAATCTGTAAAGATACACAGCACCACCACACGCGACTGCCGCAAGCTTGGGCAAACTATGATTCACTCTTTTCTTTTGACGCTTTTGTACGTCCAAACTGTCGACTGTCAAGGCATTTTCAACGATTACATTGCCGAGAATCTGAAGAAGGTCCTTTTGCACTACGACTACCCGCAGGCGCAAATCGACGGCCCGATGCGCTGCGACACGAACTATCCAATGCTGGACTGCAGAGGTGCAAGGTTTTCCCGGCTCGTACGGCTTTTTTTGACAAAACAGACTACACGGCGCGGGGTGCACGCGTCGATACCGACGGAAATTGGCATGCTCGATACACTCGAAGAGCTTGAAATAACGGGACTTTTAGGCACAATTCCAAGCGAAATCGGAAAGTTGACACAGCTCACTAGACTGAGATTCTTTGAGGCATCCCTTACGCGGCCGGTCCCAGCGGAAATATCTGCTATTACAAACAATTGTTTGATCGATTCGAGCGCGCTTGCTGCAGAACAAGCTGGATGCGAAACTTGTAGGCCGTTGTACGGATGCGAAGTTTATCCAAAGTACGACTGCAAAGAAATGTGTTATTTGCTTCAAGACGGAGAAGTAACCTTTGATCTGGAAAACACCACGCGTGATCCCCAGACAAACCCAAATTTCTCGACGCAGTTTGCCAAAGAACTAGCTGCCGGAAGAGCGCGGGCGAACGGTGAAACGGAGAAAGCGGAACAAGCACGCCGTCCCGCTGCGGACGAAGAGACACAAGATTACACGACGGTCTATCTCGTGGCGGCGGTCCTCCTTTTCGTTGCTTTTATGAGCGCCATCGGCGCTGCCGCGTACTATCGCATTTCCCGTTCACGGAGCCAGCTCTCTTGAAGTACACTGTCGCATCCAATGTAAACTAAAAAATTATTGCCGAGTTGCGTACTAGACGGACACGGTTCGTCGCAACACAAACGAAGGACGTGGACATGAGCGCAATTCTGCAAGTGTTTCGCGTCTCGGCGCTGATCACGCAAATCGCAGTGAGCCTGGGGCGAATTGTCGTCCAAGCTGTTCTGCTGCCGTTTCGTATCCTGGGGGCGGTTTTCACGACGCTCTTGGCCATTGGAACGGACTTTCTGCGCTTTGTGCAAAGCCGGCAGCTTTCCTTGGCGGCTGTCGGAATCGCCCTTCTTATCGTCGCGGTTGGCACAATTGGTGTGTTCCAAACAAATTTTATCATCATCTCCCAAGATGTGCTATATGAATGTGTTTGGTCTCCGCTCTACGAAGCTGTTTGGAAATTTGGCATCAAAACAATCATCGGACTCAGCCAGATACTGGGAGCGGCGTGGAACACTATTCTCGAGTACATCGTGGTGCGCGGCTCAATGTGGTACGAAGACACTGCGGACATCATCGACTGCGTTCTGCGCACCGGTGACATTTTGCGCCTTCTCTCTCTCCCAACGGCTCTTTGGAGGTTCGTGTACTCGCTCTTCTTTATCTTCACGACCGAAGGCCGGCTTTCGCGTAGACAGCCTGTCGCGGATGCGCCTCTTTTCTACCACTCGCCGAACATCGATCCGGTGATTACGGCTTTCTTGGGGCCTACAAACGAGTTTCCTGATGCCAAGGATATGGATGGTGGTTTTGGTGCGTTCGGTCCAGCCGAGAATGTTATTGAGACGAATTTCGTGTCCATTACACAATTGATACTTGGTAACTTCTACAAAGACTTTGCAAAAATCATTGGAACGACGGGAGAGTTGCTTACGTCCATCGCGTCGGATTTACAGAGGCCTGCCGGAAAATTTGGTCTGAATTTTCTCCTCAGAACCAGCGCAGCAGATAGCTACTTTGGCAGAGTCGGTGACATTTTGTCTCGTGTAATTTCGTTTGTATCGTTTACTTGGGCGTATCCCCCTTCAGGACCATTCCCTGAGGCAGGTTACTCGGAAACGCGATTCAAAGCCGAAGCGGTGATCGTGCAGATATTCAGGATCATTGGAAGTGTCCTGCGATTCGTGTTTTTGATCTTCAACGATCTTTTTACGGTGAACAGACCAGACCCAGTAGGCCCGGAGTGCGGAGGTGTTGATTATACCGTGACACGGGAAGTTCTGGCGCTTTTTAAGGGACTGTTTATTGTCGATCTTTTCTTGCTGGGCGAGTTCAATCCCGGGACTTTGAATTTGAATATTTTCCGCTCAAACTGGGAATTTTGCCGCATAAACGCTCTCATGTATCATTTTCCAAAGACGTCGGGAAGCATGGCCGGGGATTCTTTTGCTGTGTACAACAGCGGAGCTTACGAAAGTCATGCCGAGAAATGTGGCGTCTTGACAAAGGGCACTTTCCCAATCTCAATCCAAGGAGACATTCTAGAACCAAATCAAGGATTCGGGTTTGTAGCAAACGATGACGAATGGGTAAATCCATTTACAGATACTTCGTGGATCGACCTCTGTAACGAGTGGAGCGGCGAAGGACCGATCGATGTCACCAATCGCATTGATTACTTAGGAGAACTTTTTGATATTTTCAAGGCAATCTTAAGGCTCGTGATCGATCCCTTTGACGAACCTGAGCCACGGAAGGTGTTCGAAGAAACAAGAATACAAGTGGACGTGGCTGAGCAATTCATCGACCGTGCTTTGCATTCTATCATTTATACTGTAGATATTTTGGGCGCCCCGGCGATTGATACCGGAAACCCAATTGTGGACGACGTATGTAGACGTTATCCTCTTTTGTTTATTTACAACTACTTTCTCGAATCGTCGATCGTGGCGCTGTTTGAACGCGTCGTCTGGGGCGGAGAGGAATCGCGCCTTCCGGGCGAGACCGAGAACGCCCAACCGTTTTGTTTCAAGGTCATCCAGAAGAACGCAGGCGAATTACGGGAAGTCATGATGAGAAACAAACAAAATTGGATTTTGTGCTTCATCGGACGTCTTTCTGTGGATGGCAACAATCTCTTCAGATTGATTTGCACGGTCCTCGACTTTAAGATCGAACTTTTTGGCGTAGAAATCATCAGCGCTATCCAAAACATGAAGTGCTCGTTCGCCAAACGTTCAGTCCCGACGCTCGAAGAGGCGCGGCGAAAAGCCGAAATGGTTGCTTCGTACTGGGTCCGACTTGGCCTGAGCGCGCACATCATTGCGATGCAATTCTTTTCCGAGCTACGGAAAAACTCGGCTCTTTTCGACAAGTGCGCGCTCAGCGATGACTCGGTCCTGGCTCTCTGTCATTCCGAATGCTCGCTTGGCCCGTGTGTGCCCCCCGTCTTCGACTGCCTTGCGCACGGAGCGCCGAACAACACGTTCCTGTACTCTGGTGTCGTCACGTACCGCGGAATAACACAGCGCGCAGCAATGGGCGTCTCGCTCGTGGCCGATTTTGTTTACGGATGTCCGGATTCGGACCTACAGGCCTACTTCCGGTGGTCTAGTGCGCTTCTGGAAATGACGCGCGACTTCTTTGTGCGCTTCTACACCTACGTCTTCGACTACTCGACCGCCTACTCCACGTGCATGGAGGCTGCCGACCGTGCACGCAAAGAGGGAAAGCTGGCTGCTGAAATCGAACGCGACTATCTGCGCTGCGTGGGCGCGCCGGTGGCGTTCGAGAGCCCAGGCGCTCCGCTCAACGAATCGGCTACGTACTTTCGCGACAGTCTCCAGTCGTCCGGTATCAGTGACGATTCTGGTACATGCGGATGGGTTCTCGCGCAACACGGGTTCCTGGTGGACACCAATGCGCCAAACTCCGACACCGATGCGGCGTTTACGGCTCTGTATCGCATGTGCGCGTTCTTGCACGCATTTGGCGCGCGTGCCACCTCGAGCGGCACATCGCAGCGCAAACTGTCCGATTACGTACAGGGATTTCAGGCGCCTCTCGCGCTCATGTCGGCCACGGCGCGACTCGACACAACGAGAGCACCAGTTGCTCAGCTGTTACCGGGAGCAGCCGGTGCACACGACCCGGCTCCGACACTGCGCGCGTACCTTGCGCCGCCGACGTACAAAGCACCGAACAAAACACTGCACTGGCGGGTGCGCGCCTTGGTGCGGCACATTCAGAAGTCAATTACGTCATCGGCGTCGATGGTCGCGATGGGCACGTACTTTGCCGACGTGCACGACGAAGTGCTGCAGAACAGTCATCACATGAGCATTGCCGAAATGGATGACCGCGAACAGGAGCTGCGCCAGAAAGCGACGGCGAAGATTGCGAATGTCGTCACGGATAGCGAGGAAGTCAAGCAACGGTTTGCGAAAAACATGGCCAAACTGCACACCACGAAGCAAAAGGTCAGCACCGCCGACGTTTTCGACGCCGTGCACCGCAGTATGGTGTGGCAAACGAAGACGGAACAGGGGGCCGAGTACGAAGCCGTTGTGCACTTTCAGCGCGGAGGAAATTTGCACCCCAGTCGCTTCGTTGTCAATTTGCACGAAAACGCCACGTACGCCCGGCGTGTGCACCACCACGGCGTTCCGGTTAGCTGGGGCGCGGCAAGTGCGGTAGTGCGCGGCACGAGCGCAAATCTCCGCGGTGACCCGTCGCTCCTTCAAGCCGCCGCCGTGGCAATGCGCAACGTCGAACACGTGCACGACGTGTTGGTGTTCAAAAACGGCTTGCACATGACGCACGCGGTGCGCTCTAGCCAGGTCATTCTTTCGTCGGCCATGCGCATCGTGAACCGCCGTCTGCGCCTGCAAGCTTTACCGCCCGTGCAAGCGGCGCTCATGACACTCGACGTACTCACTAACAGCGACGCGCAAAGCCTGGAGGCGTGGTCGCGCGGCGACCTCGGGTACATTGTCGGCGAAGGCTTTGTGGCAATCGAAGACTACGATCTGTACATGCAAGAGGAGCAAACACAGCGCGAGCGCTGGTCGCGCGCCTACTCGATTGGCCTGTCCGAGGAAGAACTGATCGAGGCACCGCTGTTGAGCCGCCGGTACGCGACGCAGTTGCGACTGGAGCGCGAACGTGTGCGCCGGCGCGCCCTGCCGCGTCGGAGGATTACGCTATGCGACGTAGCGCGCTGCGATCTGCGCCGGCACAATTTTTTCAGCCGCGCAAAGTTCCTCGTGCGCCACAACCTGGCGCACACCGAAGAGCACGTGCACGTGCACGCGCCGCACCACTGGCACTTCCGGCATCTCGCCTTGCGCGCCAACACGTCGTACGAGCGCCACGAGGTTCTGCGGCTCGCCGCGTCCACTAGCCACTTTGATAGTCTGGAGTTCGCGCAAATGGCGCTCGACCATATTACGCTCGACGTGACGGTCGATGACTTTGTGGAGAGCTTTACTAGCTTTGGCGAGCGGTTGTGGAACGCCATTTTTGCGGCTTTATCTGACCCATCGGACTTTTTCACCGACATCATTGTCGCGGCAGCGTGTCCGGGACCGAGCGCGTACCGGGCTTCCGGAACCGAACCGTACACAATTGGGTGCGTTCCGTACTACCCCGAGCGCATTCTGGACTTTTGGGAACAGTTCCCGCAGAACTTTGCCAACAAGGGCCTGTGGAGCTTTATCGAAGGTCCCGGTTATATCCAATGGCCAGCCGGCATGGTGCGCCGTGACTGCGACGTGGCGCGAGTTCCGGACTCTATTTGCCCCAACCCGCAGCCGTTTCTCTGGGATGCGTATGTCGAAAACGAACCGCCTGGCCGCCCGGGCCTCGACAGTTCGGTGCTGCGCGATGCGGTGTGTTTGGTCGACTATTGCTCGGTGGCGAGTGGACAGGCTTCGCCAAACTTTCCGTTTTGCCCGGTGTGCGACGTGTGCATTCGTGATTACTTTTCGGCGTTTGAGAAGGGCTTTACGACGGGCTTTGACGTTCTGTTGGTTTGGAACGCGTTGTTGCGCGGCTGGATCCGCCTGGTGTTTAGCAATGACATCTTCGTGACCTACTTTGTCATCTTATACCCGCTCATTGCACTCTACGACATCATCTCGCTGCCGTTTCTGGGGCCGGTGTTCAGCATCGGCTTCCCGCTCATTGTGCCGCTCGGCGACGCGCTCTTTTTCCAGCGACCGGAGCGGCTGTTGTACCCGCTGTATCCTCTCTATGCACTCAGCTTTAGTTTTCCGTTTTTGGGCTGGGCGTTTTGGATATTCTCCCTCTACCCCACGATCGCGACAGCCTTCACCGGCTCACTGTACGACACGGCGCCGGTTTTGATGTTTGTCGACAACTTCTTGCCGGACGCCATTTTGATTACAGTGCTCAATTTCATTCCCACCATACCGCTACTCGACCAGATCGTCGATCTCTCTGTTCTCGCGCCAATCGCGACGACTCTGGAGATGCGACGCACGTCCGGCGCGACCGAAGAGGAGGCGCTGTACTCTTTCTACGCGTTCATACTCGTTCCGGTGACGCTCGCGGTGCTGTATGTAGGCTTTTACTTGCTGCTGAATGCCTTCACGATCATTGGGCCGATCTTCTCGTTCATCGGCATTGTGCTCAGCGAGCTCATCAACATCGCGCGCACCATCTTCGACTACTTGCTGCGCTCCCGTGTGCGCCAAGTTCGAAGCGACGTCGCGGAGTTGCAGGACACCACAGAAATTGCGGCGGTGCGCAACAGGA
>Ga0102938_10001942_pt1 | contig 15741 bp, 12 predicted proteins | sample SalPonR2_B_D2_MG_FD_84516 | JGI IMG/M metagenome (GOLD analysis project Ga0102938, IMG submission 84516) | Salt pond soil microbial communities from South San Francisco under conditions of wetland restoration - Salt Pond MetaG R2_B_D2_MG | ecosystem: Environmental > Aquatic > Marine >...
AGGGCAGCATCGAGGTGATGACGCGAAGCTTGGCGGTCGAACTGGGGACGCGTCACCCCAAAGTTCGGGTCAACTGTGTCTTGCCCGGACCGGTCTTGTTGGCCGACGACGTCTCGCAGGAAGTCCGTGATTCGCTGATCAACAGCACGCTGGTCGGTCGCATCGGCACCCCCGGCGATGTCGCCCACGCGATTCAGATGCTTTGCGAAAACAGCTTCATCACGGGCGTTTGTTTACCGGTCGACGGCGGCCGCTCGATCTTTTCGCCCGACGGTCTGCAAGCCGGCCACAACACCGGATGAAATTCGAGTGGCGAAGAATCGCTTGAGGGGCGCGTCGCGAGGGGACGTCACACGACGCGGCGTCGACACCCACGACCGGGTGACCGGCTCAGTAAGATCGCCGCGCCGGATCGTTGCTGTAAAAAGCATCGTCGCGGCGAAGTTCGGCCTGATCGTAGGTTTGCCCGCGACGCCAATCGTCCGTCGGCGAGGGGGCCGGGTAAGCTTGGGTGGGGAAGCCGCAGGACGTTTGTTCGCCGTAAGGTTGCGCGTCATAAAATCGTTCGTCGTACGCGGCGGGTGCCGGCGAATCGAAGTCGGCCTGCGTCCCTTCGATCCGGTTTGCTTCGCGTTGCTGTTCGCGACGATCCAAATAATCGCGACCCTTTTCGCGGAGCTTGCCGATGTCGTTGCGAATCTCACTGGTATCGAACTTGATCCCGGTGTCCTCGCCGTCATGTTCGATGGTGAACCAGCCGGCCAACGAAGCACCGACCAACAACATGCCGATGATGAAAATGTTTCGCATCCTTCAATCCGTTCTTGTTTGCCGACGGCCCGACGCGTGTTTCGAACGCCATTCGAGCTGATCGGTCGGCTCGGTAGCCGGGTTCAGAAAAGACAATCCGTTTCAGACCGTATCGTACGGATCGACACAGCGACTGAAAAGAGAAATTTCACATCGCCTAACTCATGGGGTGCCGACGCAAGCGTCTCGGTTGCTAGCAAAGGTTCAAGCCGCTCGTCGTCGCAGGACGTCCTCGCGGTAGAAACAGCCAGCCTTCAGGAACTCACAAACCTGCCGCACGGCCTGAGGAACCAGCGGCAGCCGTTGGTGCGTGGCGGACACGACCACGTGATCCTGCTGGGTCGCCAAATGGGTGCTGGACAGTTCCACGATCCGGTCGCGATCCGCCGCGATCACGCCGACTTCGATCCCGACCGGCGGCGGCAAGCGATTGACCAAGCTGTCCTGAGCCTCGGAAAGTTCCGCGATCGGAGGAAACCAGGACGCCAACGGGCCGGCCGGAATTCGGGTCAAACGAGAACCCGCGTTGGGCGGGGCCAACATGACGACGCGTGATCCGACGGGCATGGCAACAGACTGCAAAGTTTGCCGGACGATGATGCATCCCATGCTGTGGCCGACCAAATGCAGATGGTCGAACCTGGGATCGGCCAAATGATCTCGCAAGACCCGGCCCAGATCGTCGGCGTGACGACGGATCGATCGCGTCAGGGTGGCGTATCCCCAATTGGTGACGTGAAACTTGGCGGCGATCAATTCCTCCGCGATCATCCGCATGCTTCGCCGGCCCGACATCATGCCGTGAATCAGAACGACCGCCTGACCACCGGGTTTCGGCAAGTCGGACGGGCTCGGCGGTTCCGCCAGCTTCAACAGTTTCATCGCCTAACGCGTCCCCGGACGACTGGAGCCTGCACCGGAGGGCAGTTCTCCCAGTTTCATGCCTTGGAGGTCCAAATGGAGTTTGATTTCCTCGGACTGCAAGTTTGCGACGTTGACCATCGTGTGGCTGCTTTCCAACGGACGCTGACCCGGCATGGTTCGCCGCACGATCACCGCCCGCGTCGGCGTTCCCTGCAAACTGAAATTGTCCTTGGCGGATTGATAGGATGCCCGACTGGCGGACACCTCGATCAATCTTGTGTTCCTTTTATCTCGGAACAATACACCACCGTCGGCCAACATTTCCCAAGCCGTAGAACCCAAAGAATCCGTACGCCGGCCGTCGGTCGTGAAACTCGGGAACCGTGAAGCGTCCCGCGGTCGTGTTCCCGCCGGTCGTGTTCCCGGCAGACCGGCGTCTGGACCGGCCGGATCGACGGCCAACTGCAGTCGATCACAGCGGATCGTCATCTGGCCGTCGGCCAATTGTTGCATCGACATCACGTCGACCGGGTCGCCGAAGCCGGAAACTTCTCGGACGCCGATGTGGATGTCGCGATTGAACGTCAAGCTTTGGTTCTGCAAGCTTCCGACCAATTTGTCGTAGTACGTCAGATGCAGCCCGTTGATCGGCAGGCTTTCATCGGCGTCCAGCGGGCTGGCCTGAATTTCGGTGTCGTCCGCCGCCGTGCGGTTGAACAGTTGAGCCGCTTCGACCGTCGTCCGAGGCCGGGGCGTCGAACCGGATTCACCGCCGCCGACGGACGGTCGACCGTTTCGATCGCCCGGCGCGTCGATCTTGCCGGCCGCCCAAGCCCAATAAGACCCGGGGCCTTCGCCGATCAGTTGACCGCCTTCGGCGGGGACAAACGTCAGGATCGGGGCGCGAAGCACGTGTTGCGTTTGCGGACGACCGAGGGCGTCGAGCGACTTGGCTTCGACGGTGACCGGTTGATCGCCCGATCGCGACAGCGAGAGTTGGTGAATGCTGGCTCCGCGAAGCGTCTTCATGTCGCGGAGCTTGACCGCATCGGCCAAGGTCGCGACCAGTCGGTCACCTCGCAGTTGCATGTCCCAAGGCGTCGCCTCGTGATTCAGCGAGGCGTCGATCGTCACGCCGCCGTCCAAGACGACGGCTCGGCCGTCGAACACCATGCTGCCGCCGAACCGGCACAGCGGCGCGCTGGTCCAATTCAAACCGCCGGCGTCGTCGGTCACCGTTTCGCCCGGTCGTTGTCCGAGGCCGGTCGGAAGGATCTCCGTGGGCATCTGAAACTCACCGGCTTCGTCGATTTCGACCACGTTCGCACTCGGGCGGATGTGGATCGCGGGTCCGACAAAGTAGCCGTCGCCCAAGTCCAGCCGGGCCCGAGCGTACGGGCCGCTGAACAAGGAAATCGTATCCGCGCCGGCACGGTTGACCCATCTCAATTGGTCGCCTCGCAACAAAGCGTCCAGCGTTTTCTCCCCGACGCGGACCGCGTGAGTCAACTGAACGCCGCCGCGAACGGACAAGTCGTCGGCGGTCATGCTGCCGTCGATCAACGACAGGTTGGCGATGATCTGGCGTCCCCGGATCGTCGGCGGCTTGGTGGCAATCGGTTCGGCCGTCGCCCGGACCGCGGCATCCTGGTCGACGTCCGTGGGCCGCGGCTGCATGACCCAGTGCCGCAGCGGGCTGTCGGCTTCGCCGCCGACGACGGTCGGATCGGCCGCCACATCGTCGGCCCCCTTTTCCTGGAACATCAACGTCAGATCGTCCGTCTGAGCGCGAACGGCGCGGGTGTCCATCCGCACGTTTTCTTTGGCAACGAACCCGCTGGGCACCAAGGTCTGTTCTTCGCCGTCGGGCGTCTGCGTCGACGGTTTCAAGTCACAGCGGACGTGGCCGGCGGCGAACGATCCGCCATCGGCAAGCGCGGCGTGGACATCACCATCCACGTTGACTTGCATTTCGGCGAATTCAAAAGTCCAGTCGCCTTGTTTGTTTTGTCCCGACGGGCTGGGTTCGGACGAGTTCGATCCGGCGAGGCCCGGCCGGGTGAAAGTCGACGCATCTCCGATCGGCGTGCTGTGGGGAACCGGCGTTCCGGTCGCCGCCGGTTTGATTTCCAACATCTGCGACCACGACAGGCTGCGAACCGGTGATCGATCTTGTTCGATGCGAATGCGGCCTTGTCCCAACGCGATCAATCGTCCCATCCGTCGCGGCTCGGCCGAGTCGAACCGATACGTCAGCTTGTCCAGTCCCGCGACGATTCCGGCGTAACGAATGGTGACCGCCTTCTTCGCAACCGCCGGTATGAACGTGGATCCGGCCGGGGGGACCACATTGGAGGCTTCTAAAATGCCGCCGGAAACGTCCAAGTGGATCCGGTCGGCGACCAAACCGAACAGGCGACCGGGCATCCACAGCGATGCCGGTTCCTGAGCCGTTCCCACGGCGGTGACTTCGGAAATCCAGTCCAGGGGGCCTGTCCTTGGCAGATCGCTGTTCAGCGGATCGCGTAGCAACAACGTCAGCTCGTTACAGTCGAACTGGTCGTCGTCCTGTCCGGAGGTCTGATGCCGAAAGGAAACGGAATCGTGCAACGCCAGCTCGCCGAGCGCAAAGTCATACGCCACGCCACCAGAGCAAGTCATCCGCAACAAGCCGATCGGGTCGGGGCGTCCCTTGTGCGTTGCGGCGACGGAGGATTCGTCTGACTCGTCGTGGCCGGACGGACCGATCGGGATCACCAATTCGTCCAGGTAAATCAGTTCCATGCGATCCAAAATCGAACCCAGGTCGCGGGTTTGCGGCGTCGCGGCTTCCATCAGATACAACGTCAGATCGCGTCCCGACAAACGCGCCTCGCCGAAACTCATCGTCAGCGGTTGCGTCGTCCAGATTTTTTGACGATCGATGCTGATGTAGCTGGTGCGAATATCGATCGGCGTTTCGTCCTCGCCCGACGAGTCCGACCGGGTTCGGTCGTCGCCCTGATTTGTCGGCGGTCGCTCGCTTCGGATCCGCACGTTGCCGATCAGGTTACCGCTTTCGATCGGCGGGGCTTCGCTGCTCATCGCTTCCAAGTCTAGGGACCGGGCGAATTTCAGTTCCGCTTTCTCGGCTTCCATGATCAGCGGACGCGTCGCCGAATCCGCCTGCAATCCGCGCCCGTAGATCACCGTGACCGGCGAAAATGTCAGCAGGTTGTCTTCACCCGGCGTCAGGTTCTTGAACAACAACACCGCGTCGCGCATCTGAATTTGATTGCACGTCCCGCGTTGCCATGCGTCTTGCGGAAACAGATCGGTCAAGGACTCACGAGGGCGCAGCGAGACCTGGCCGGCCATGGGAACCGATTTCATCGCCGGCGGGACGAGCCAACGATCCGCGGCCGTTTGATAAAGAATCGCCAAGGCGACCAAGATCGCCAGCGACGTGAAGTAATCAGACGCTCGTTGCATGATCACGTCGGCACGTGTTGCTCCCATTGGCCCTTGGCCCGTAGCAATCGTTCTAGCACTTCACGCACCGCGCCTCCGCCGCCGATCGACTGCGTCGTCCAGTTTGCCGCCCGGCGTGCGTCGCGTGACGCATCGGCCGGCGCGACGGCCAGGGCGACTCGACGCATCACCGCGACGTCCGGCAAATCGTCACCGATGTAACACGTCTGCTCGGGCGTGTAGCCGAGTTCGCCGATCATCATTTGCGCCGCCGGCCATTTGTCTTCGAAACCTTGCTCGACCGCCTGGATGCCCAACTCGGCAGCGCGATGCGGCACGATACGGCTCCGACGCGCCGTCAGGATGCCGAACGCGAATCCGCTGCGCATCCACAGCTTGATGCCCAACCCGTCACGAGCGTGAAAACACTTTATCTCGGTCAGCTTGTCGTCGTAAACGATCCGCCCGTCGGTCAGCACGCCGTCGACGTCCGAGATCACGCAGTGGATTTGTTCGGCGACCGATTGTTTGAAGTCTTCCATCGATCGCCTAAGGAAACGCGGTTAACTTGGCCGACGAAGCCTTCGTCGTCGCTCGCCCGCCGGATCGCTCGCCGTCATCGAGCGACAAGATGTCCGTGATGTCGACCAAGCCGAGCGGTCGGCCGTTCCCGTCGACGACCGGCAATTCGCTGATCCGACGGCGGGCCAATAATGCGATCGCCTCTTGCAGCAAAGCTCCGACCGGGATCGTCGTGGGATTCGATGTCATCAGCTGACGCGTCGGACGATCCAAATCCGCATCGCGTCGTGATTCCAACAATCTGGCCAGGTCGCTGTCGGTAAAAACCCCGACCAGTTTTCCCGCGGCGTCGACCAGCATCACCGCGCCGCTGCGGCGACCGTGAAGCCCCGCGACGACGGTGGCTTGGCGGATCGGCACGTCTTGATTGGCGACGCGGCAATCCGGCAGCGGGCGCATGATTTCGTCGACGGTGACCAGTTTTCTCCCCAACGCACCGCCGGGATGAAAGCGGGCAAAGTCCTGCGGCGTGAATCGTTTGATTTGACTGGCCAGCACGGCGATCGCGTCGCCGACAGCCATCATGACCGTCGTGCTGCACGTGGGGGCCAAACCGTTGGGGCAAGCTTCGGTGTGCCGGCCGATCGGAACGACCAAGTCGGCGGCGGCGGCCAGCGGGCTCTCTCGATCGGCGGTGATCGCGATCAATCCGGCGCTGTTTTGTCGCAAGTGGGATGCGATCGCGACCAATTCATCGCTACGACCGGAATTGGAAAACGCCCACACCAGGTCTTCGCTGCGGACGCGGCCCAGGTCACCGTGAACGGCTTCGCCGGGATGCAGGAAGTGCGCCGGGCAACCGAGACTGGACAACGTCGCGGCGATTTTCTGGCCCACCCAGCCGGCCTTGCCGATGCCGGTGACGATCACGCTGGCTTTGCAAGCCGCGGTTTCTTCGGCCGCGGTGACGGCATCACCGGTCAGTTTCTCGGCACACCGCTGCAGGGCCTCGGCCTCGGCCATGACCGTTTGCCGGACGACCCGCAGACGTTCCAGCGGCGTTTCGGGAACCGACAAGGTCGATGAGCGTGGGGAGGGTTGAATCACGGCGTGGTTTCCTGGCGGTGCTGTTTCGACTGCCTCGCCCGTCGATTCGCAGACGGGGCGGCGGACGAGATCACACTACAGAACCGGCGGGTCCCGTGACAACGCGAAAGTGACGGGAAACGGGCCGCCCGTGAAACTCACACGTGAAACTCACACAAGAAACTCACCCGTGGTCCCGCTCCCCGCGGGCGCTCGGAAAGGCGGTGACGCGTCGACGTCGCCGGGCGGGTTCACGCATCAAAAAACCTCCGGCTTGCACCGGAGGTTTTCGTCGGGTTCGACTGGTGTCGGAACCGTGGCCGGATCAGACGGTTTTCGTTTCACCGGGGACGGCAACCGGATAGTAGCCGTCTTCGTCGGGTTTGACCGGGGCTTCGCTGTCGAAGCTGGTCATCGCGTCGGTGTCGGCAAGCAGAATGTCGCTGTTGATCGCTTCGTCCCACTTGACGACTTTGCCGCCATAGGTCGCCATGCGTCCCATGATCGCGGTCATGGTGCTGTGCGCGCCGTAGTCGCCTTCGTTGGGCACCTCGCCCCGCCGCAAGGCGCTGAACAGGTCGTGGTGCTCTTGCTGCCAGCCTTTCTGACGGACTTCCTCGGCGTCGCTTTCCCACGCCAGATCGCCGTTGGGCTTGTAGATCTTCGCGGCGCTGATGTCACAGTACCCCTTGGTGCCGTGCAGGTGCTCGCTGACGCTGTTCCAGCAGTTACGGATGTGGCGGCACTGGCTGAGCATTTTGACGCCTTTGCCGTATTCGGAGTCGCCGTAGGTGTATTCGACCATGTGGTGATCGAAAATTTCGCCGTTGTCCTTTCCGGTTCGGACTTCGCGACCGCCTTGGCCTTGGCATTCGACCGGATGGCCGCCCATCACCCAGTTGATGACATCCAGATTGTGGATGTGCTGTTCGTCGATGTGGTCGCCGCACAGCCAGGTGAAGTAATACCAGTTGCGCATCTGGTATTCCAGTTCCGTTTGCTCGGGCTTGCGGGGCCGCACCCAAACGCCGCCGCCGTTCCAATACGCACGGGCCATGATGAAATCGCCGATCGCGCCGTCTTGCAATCGTTCGATGCATTCCTTGTAACGGAACTCGTGATGCCGCTGCAGACCGACTTGAACGGCCAGACCTTTTTCCTTGGCGATCTCGTTGGCGGCCAAGACGCGGCGAATGCCGGGGGCGTCGGTCGCCACGGGCTTTTCCATGAAGACGTGCTTGCCCGCGTTGACAGCGGCTTCGAACATGATCGGTCGGAACCCGGGCGGGGTCGCCAGGATCACCAAGTCGGCGTCGGTTTCCAAGACCTTCTTGTAGGCGTCCAGCCCCACGAATTTGGCGTCGTCGCAGTCAACCTTATCCTCGTGCTTGCCCTTGATGCCGCGGTAAGCGCCTTGGACTTGATCTTCGAAGATGTCCGCCATCGCGACGAGTTTGACGTCGCCACCGCTGGTGTTGAGTGCTTGAATCGCCGCGCCGGTGCCACGCCCGCCGCAACCGACCAAACCGATTTTGATGGTGTCGCTGCCGAAGGCGTTCGCGCCCCGCGCGATCGAAACCTGGCTGCCGGCGATCGCACCGCCGGCCAACATGATCCCGCCACCCTTGATGAAATTGCGTCGCGATGCCGCGTCAGCGGTCTTTGCGGCGTCGGAAACGATCGGTCCGACGGTCTCCGATGCGTTCGGTTCGCCGATCTGACGGGAGGCGGAGGATGCTTTTTTATTGGTCATTTCAGTTCAAAACTCCAGAAAACAAGGGATCAAAGGTGGGACCGAATTCCGCGATCCGCTGGGCTGCCGCTGTGGCGAAGCGGTCGGCTCCGACAAGGGCACGTTTTTTAGGGCAAACGTGCTGGGAAGGGCGGGATTTGAGCGATAGGCACGACCGCTCAGGATAGCTCCGAGGCGTCGAAAACACAAACAGGGTCACCTGGGTTCACCGACGCCGACCGTGCCTAAAACGACGATTCGCCGCGGCCGGTTTCGACATAAACCGGCTCGGGCAGTGTGTCGGGGCGATCGAGGATCTCGGCGCTGAGCACCCGATCGGGCGGCAACGTCAGTTCCCCTTTTTTCTTTTCTTTGCCCGGATCGACCCGCTGGAACGTCGAAACGACGTCCATTCCTTCGACCACGCGGCCAAAGACGGTCTGTTTTTCGGTCACCCAAGGCAGCGGCAGCATCAGAATCGCGAAACGATTGCTCGCCGAATCGGGCAGGAAATCACCCTGCTCCAGCGGAATGTTGGCCATCACCAGCGATCCGCGTAGCGCCTTGCGTGCGTCCTCGGCCTCGTGCTCGTCTTTGAGAAAACGATCGCCCGGGTTGTCATTCGGGTCGCCGCACAGGGCCAGCAAGTCGTCGATGACTTGGAAAAACTCCAGGTCTTCGAAGTGTTCGTCTTCGACCAGGCCGATGAAGTGGGAAACCGCCGAGGGGGCTTCCTCGATGTACAGTTCCGCGACGAAGTCGCCGTTGGTCGTGTGAAAACGAACCTTAGGCAGCGTTTTGTCTTTGTCGCGTTCCTGTCGTTGCCTTTCGATTTCGTAGTCGGCTTCGATTTCGTCCAGCGTCACTTGGATCTTGCGATCGACATCGGGTAGGTCCTGGCCCTGGAGCACCTCAAAAATACTTCGAGCCGTTTCGAATTGGCCGTGGGAGACGGCGGAGCGGAGTGCGGCGCTGAACACGTTTTTGTCCTTGCGGCCGAAATCCAACAGTTTCGCGGCGCTTTCGTAAGTGTCCAAATCGTAGATGCTGCGTTTTTCGTTGCTTTCCACCATCGTCAAGACGTACACGAACGCTTCTCGGTTGCGGAACATCATGGCCTTGTTGGCCGCGCGGTGGGTCTTTTTCAAAGCCGCTCGCACCGCGTCGCGCCGGCTGCGATATTCTTCCCTGGCGGATTCGGACTGATCAATGCCGTTGCCGAAAATCAAATGAGCTTCGCGAAGATCACCCAGGGCGACGACCAGTTCTTGATGGGCCGTGTCAAAGTCCGTCATGATCTGGCGAACCTCCGGCGATTCCAACAATTCCTGGAATGCGGCTTCGCTTTCTTCCGGGGAGACTTCCGCCGTGGCGGCATCGGCGCCAGCATCTTGCGGCGACGAACCCGTGTCTTGCTGCGGCGAAGCCGCACCGACGATCCGCCCCCGGGGCTCGGTCGACGACGCGAGCCCCGCGAGGGCGAGCATCGCGAGGGAGCGAACAACGGCGCCAAAACCGTGAAAATTCAGCATGATCGGAACGGGGATTGGGGGGAATTCGGGACAGCGGGTCGGGGTGATTACGTCGGCAAGGCCGGCTTGGTTTGCGGCGCCCGGATGTGCGAGTCGATTCGTCACCGACCGGGACTTGGGCGATTCGGGGCGTGCCGGCGTTCGAGACTGACGTCACCACGGTTATACTCCGCTGATGAACAGGAAACACCAACGACGTGCTCCCGCCGAGGAATCGGACGCCCAGGACCGGGATTTCGATCCGAACCGAAAAACGGGTCGCGGCCGACGGAGCGTACCGGGAAAGCTACGAATCATCGGCGGATCGATGCGGGGGCGGACCGTTCGCTACCACGGCGCGGCTTTTACGCGTCCGATGAAGGACAGCGTCCGCGAAAATCTGTTCAACATTTTGGGATCCGCTTGCAAAGGATCCGTCGGTTTCGACTTGTTCGCCGGGACCGGCGCGATCACCTTTGAAACGCTCAGTCGAGGTGCCAGCCACGTGACGGCCGTCGAGCAATCTCGCCAAGCGGTGGATTTCTTGAAGCGGACCGCCGACGAGCTGGACGTCCAAAACAAGGTCCGCTTGATCGGCGGCGACAGCTTTCGCCTGGCCGATCGGTTGTTGGCGGCACCGGAAAACGATACGCCTTGGATCGTCTTTTTGTCGCCACCCTACGCGATGTGGGAAGACGACACGACGCTGGAATCGCTGAACCGAATCATCCGAACGACGCTGGTCAACGCGCCGCCGGGCAGCGTCTTGGTCGCCGAAACCGAACGTCGCTTTGACGTGAAAAGGCTGCCCGACGCTCCCTGGGATTTTCGCGAATACGGCAACGTCCGGTTGTGCTTTACCGAACCGGCGTTGGTGTGTGGGATGAACTTTTAAGCGATTCGAGACGTCCCCGGTGTTTGGCGGATGACGACGAAATCTTTCTTTCGGATTCAGTTTTCGACGACCAGGTGCAGGACGGCGAACAGGTTTTGCGAATCCGTCCAGGAGCGATGAACCGCGAATCCGGACATCGAAGCCAACTCGGCGAAGCCGTCGATCGTGTACTTGTGCGAATACTCGGTGGTGATGGGCTCGTCGCGTCGCAGGCGAAACGATTCGTCGCCGACGCGGATGGCTTGGTCGACGCGGCTGATCAGCCGCATTTCGATCCGATTGAATTCGTCGTTGTACTTCGCTTCGTGCTCAAACGCCTGCACGTCGACGTCGGCGTCGAGTTCTCGTTCGATGCGGGACAGCAGATTCAGGTTGAACGCCGCGGTCACGCCTTGCGAATCGTCGTAAGCGGCGTGCAAGACGTCGACCGGCTTTTGTAAATCGATGCCGATCAACAGCCCGCCTCCGAGACCGACCTGCGTGGCGATCTGGTCCAGTATTTTGGCGGCCATGTCGGGCGTAAAATTCCCGATCGTCGAAACCGGAAAATAAACCGCCACGTGGGACGCCGGCTGCACGGGGGTCGGCAAATCGAAGGGACACGTGAAGTCGGCACAAACCGGCAGGACTTCGATCGACGCAAAAGCGGCACGCAGTCGGTCGGCGGTCGCGCAAAGGTGTTCCTTGGAAATGTCGACCGGCACGTAAGCCGACGGCGAACGCAAATGCCGCAACAGTCGTCGTGTTTTGGTGCTGCTGCCGCTGCCGTATTCGACCAACATGACTCCGGTTCCGATTTGCTCGGCCATTTCGTCGGCACGCTCCCGCATGATTTCCAATTCCGAGCGGGTGACGTAGTATTCGCCCAATTCGCAGATTCGATCGAACAACAACGAACCCGTTTGGTCGTAGAAGTATTTGCAAGGCAGCGTTTTTTCGCGTCGCCGAAGACCGTCCACCACGGCGTCGTGAAACGACTGCGTCGAAGGATGGAAGTCCAAGAGATCGCCCGGTGCGTCGAATTGGGACATGGGTCTGTCTGGGGAAGCAAACGAGTTCTTAAGGGGGAGCCGACATTTGCCGATTTTACAAGGCCGGGAAGGGACACCGGAGCACATCGTGGACCCGTTGCACGCCGCGTCACCCGAAACGCGAACGACCAAGGAAGATTCTTTCGCCACCGCGATGGCCGAGGTCTTTCGCGTCGCCTTGCCGTTGATGATCAGCACTGGCACTTTTTCGCTCGTGTTGTTCGCCGATCGAACATTTTTGCTCTGGTACGACGGCGCGGCCATGAGCGCTTCGATGGCGGCTGGAAATTTGTTTTGGACTCTGATCTGCGTGCCGGTCGGGATCTCGGGCATGACCGGCGCGATCATCAGCCAATACGTCGGGGCCAAGCGTCCCGAACAGATCGGCCGTTTTTTGTGGCAAGTCGTGTGGTTCGCCATGGCGACCTTGCCGATGTTCGTGGCGATCGGTTGGGGGGCAAAGTGGTTGTTCACGGTGACGGGGCAACCGGCCGAGTTGGTGGACATGGAAGCCCGGTACATGCGGTTGTTGTTGTGGGGCGCGACCGGCATCGTTTTCGAAGCCGGACTGAGCGGTTTCTTTGCCGGTACCGAGCGGACGCGGGTGATCATGTGGGCCAGCATCGCCGCGGGATTGATCAACATCGTGCTGGACTGGGTGCTAATTTTCGGGATCACGCTCGGGCCGTTGCAGTTGGCCGCCGGAGGCATCGTGGGGGCGGGCGTGGCCAGCATGATTTCGTTCTGGTTCAAGGGAGCCGTGTTCGCAGCGCTGTTGTTGGCACCTCGCTTCGAAGCGATCTATCGGGTCCGGTCTGGGTTTGCACTGGACTTCGGGCTGCTGCGAAAGTTGTTCTTTTTCGGTTTGCCGTCGGGCTTGATGTCGTTGACCGAGGCGGGCGGATTCACGGCGATCGTGTTGCAAATCGGACGGCTCGGCGACGTGCCGCTGCGGGCGACGACGATGGCAATCAACTTCAACATGATCGCTTTCATCCCGTTGGTCGGGATGTCCATCGCCGCCTCGGTGTTGGTGGGCCGGCACCTGCTGGAAAGCGGACCGGTCCGCGCGGCCAAATCCGTCGCCGGCGCGTTGGCGATCGGCTGGGTCTATTCACTGATTTGGGCGGTCATTTATCTCGCGTTTCCCGGCCAGTTGATGTCGTTGTACCGCTGGAGCGCGCCGACGCCGGGATCGATCGAAGCCATCGAATTGGCCAGAGGCTTGTTGGGTTTCGTGGCGATCTACGTGTTGGTCGACGCGACACAGTTGATCGTCGCCGGTGCGCTGCGTGGGGCCGGCGACACTTGGTTCGTCTTGCTGGCGGGCTTGTCGGCTTCGGTCATCGCGTGCGCGATCGGCTTGGCGTTCGAACCCGACGACGGACGTCTGATTTGGTGGTGGTGGGTGGTCACCGGCTGGGTGTTCTTGCTGGCGATCGCGATGACCTCGCGATTTATGCAAGGCAGTTGGAAACGGATGCGGATGGTTTAGGCAACGGCCTTGATCAGAAACCCGCCGGCGCGGTGCGGTTGCCACGCCTTCCAGTCGACCAGACCGGTGCCGTCCAGGCTGATCGCCTTCACGCAGCGGATTTGCCATCCCGCGCGGTTCACGCTTGCCGTGATCTCGCGGCGTGAAAATCGATGCAGATACATCTTTTCTAAACCGCGGTAGCGATAGACCTCGTCGCCGAAATCATGTTCGGGATCTCGGAGCGATCGGAACCAGGACGCCAACAGCTTTCGCCGTCCCCCCGGTTCGGTCCAACCGCTGGCGCGATTGTGAACGTGCAAGACCAAGGTTCCCGACGGGCGGACGAGGCGTCGTGCGTGCCGCAAAACTCGGCCGCGGTTCGCCGCGCCGTGAATCATTCCCAGCGTGCTGAACATGCAGATCACGTGATCGACCGATGCGTCGGCGAGGCACTGCAAGTCGACCAGGTTGCATCGCAGTTTCCATGCATCGCCCGCGTAGGCCTCCAGCATCGGCTGGCTCAGGTCCACGCCCAAGGTTCGGTAGCCGCGGCGAGCCAACGGGATCAGCGACCGGCCGTTGCCGCAGCCCAAATCCAAAATCAAAGGCCGCCGGATTTTCGCAGCCGGGATTTTCGAATCTTCGCCGGCCGGTGCCCCAGAATCACCGGCCGATGCCGCCGAAACGGTCGAATTGGTCGCCGGGTGGAGCGGCGGAAAGGTGTCTCGGATGAATTGTTGATCCAAGTGACACAGGGGCGTCCCCTCCACAAAGTCCGCGTAATGGTCGGCGATCGACCTTTGTTGCGTGTAGGCCCAAGTTCCCTCGGCGACACCGCTGGGGCGCAGCCAATCGGGACGGCGGGGGATCGCGTGATCGTCGGGCGGGGCGGGTTTCGGGGGCTGGTTCAAGTTCGATTCGCGTTCCTATAATCCCGCTTCGTCAACCGTTAGTACCGGACCAAAAAAATCGGTCCCGTATCCCCCAACGAGAAGAAAGTAGAAACAGTGGCAATTCAAGTCGGAATCAATGGTTTTGGTCGAATCGGACGCATGGTCTTTCGGTCGTCAGTCCAGCGCGATGACATCGATGTGGTTGCGATCAACGACTTGTTGGACGTCGATTACTTGGCATACATGCTGAAGTATGACTCCGTTCACGGTCCGTTCAAAGGTGAAGTCAGCGTCGACGGCGGCAGTCTGGTCGTCAACGGCAAAAAGATCCGGATCACGGCCGAAACCGACCCCAGCAAATTGGCCTGGGCCGATGCCGGTGTGACCACGGTTGTTGACGCGACCGGGATCTTCTTGACCGCCGAATCCGCTCAAGGCCACATCGACGCCGGTGCGAAGAAAGTCGTCATGTCGGCTCCGTCGAAAGACGACACGCCGATGTTCGTCATGGGTGTCAACGACGACTCCTACGCCGGACAGACTTTCGTTTCGAACGCTTCGTGCACGACCAACTGTTTGGCACCGATCGCCAAAGTCTTGAACGACAGCTTCGGCATCAAACGCGGCCTGATGACGACGGTTCACGCGACCACCGCGACGCAAAAAACGGTCGACGGGCCGTCGAAAAAGGATTGGCGGGGCGGCCGTGGGATCTTGGAAAACATCATCCCGTCGAGCACCGGTGCGGCGAAAGCCGTCGGCAAGGTCATTCCCGAGCTGAACGGCAAGCTGACCGGGATGGCTTTCCGCGTCCCCACCTCGGACGTTTCGGTCGTCGACTTGACCGTCGAACTGGAAAAGGAAGCCAGCTACGAAGACATCTGCAAAGCCATGAAGACGGCCTCCGAAGGCAGCATGAAGGGCGTCCTCGGCTACACCGATGAGAAAGTCGTCTCGACCGACTTCCGCGGCGAACCACGCACCTCGGTCTTCGACGCCGAAGCCGGAATCCAATTGGACAAGACGTTCGTCAAAGTCGTCTCGTGGTACGACAACGAATGGGGTTACTCGACCAAAGTTTGTGACTTGGTCGCAAAGATTTCATAAACGCCGAGACGTTGAATTCTTAACAGAACGGAAACGCAAAGGTCGTCACGCGTCGATCACGCCGGCGGCCTTTTTCATGCGCCGATCGATCTTTTCCACCGCCACGCGGATGTCGTGAAAGCGATCGATCACGTCGCCCGCGTTGCGGACATGCTCGGCGGCCGCTTCGGGCGATGTCACAAAGTTTCGAATGGCGTCGGCCAGGGATCCGGCGTCACCGGGTTCGCACCAGAACAGGATCGGACGGTCTCGCTGGATTTCCGTCGTTCCGCCCGCCCGCGTCGCGATCACCGGGGTGCGCAGCGCCATCGCTTCCAACACGACATTGGGCATGCCTTCGAACAGCGACGGCAAGACCAACGC
>Ga0102938_10001943_pt1 | contig 15741 bp, 12 predicted proteins | sample SalPonR2_B_D2_MG_FD_84516 | JGI IMG/M metagenome (GOLD analysis project Ga0102938, IMG submission 84516) | Salt pond soil microbial communities from South San Francisco under conditions of wetland restoration - Salt Pond MetaG R2_B_D2_MG | ecosystem: Environmental > Aquatic > Marine >...
AGGTAAGTAGGTAAGTAGGTAAGCGTCTCACGCGAAACGACGGTGCCGCTGTGGCACGACCATCCGAAGCGGCTACCCGCTTGACCGTGCTCGAGGCAGACGGACCGAAAAGGTGGTTCCTTTGCCAACTTCACTGACGACGGTTAATTCGCCACCATTCTTCTCGACAATCGCTTTGGAGATCGCCAACCCCAATCCCATCCCGCGCGCCTTCGTCGAAAAAAACGGTTCGGTAATTTTGGCCAATTGGTCGGGGGCGATTCCACTGCCGGTATCCGAAACGTGAACGGTGACCATGTTGTCGTTCACTTCACTCGAGAAGCTTAACCGGCCACCTTCCGGCATCGCGTCGCGAGCGTTGCGCACCAAGTTGCGAAACACGATCGGAATCTGATTGGGATCGATCTGAACGGGGGGCAACGCGGTCTCGCGGGTTAACTGCACGTGGATGTTGCGATCCATCGACGTGGTGGCCAGCACCGCTTCCAGCAAAAGCAACAGGTCACAAGGCATGGCATTCGGTTCGGGTAAACGCGCCACATCCGAAAGCGCCGTGACAACGTTATTGATCATCGTGACTTGACGATCGATGCGGTCGAGATGCTCTTGCGTCTTTTCAGGGCTGAGATTGTGGGCGTTCAGCAGATAGTAAACCGATGTCTTGACCGCGTTCAGCGGATTACGAATTTCATGAGCGATTCCGCCGGAGATTTGACCCAGCATCGCCAATTTTTCTTTTTGTACCAACTCCGCTTGCGCGGCGCGCAGCTCACGCGTTGCCTCTTCGATCCGATCTTCGAGCGCTTCATTGACTTCCGTCAGTTGACGTTGAGCCGCCTTTAGGTCGGTGATGTCGCGCACGATACCGGCAAACAGACGCTCCTCACCGACCACAATTTCATTGACCGCCAGATGCATTGGAAATGTCGAACCGTCTTGCCGTCGACCAATCACTTCACGGCCAATACCGATGATCTTTCGCTCGCCCGTGCGAAGATAATTTGCGAGGTAATGATCATGCTCCTCATGGTACGGGCTGGGCATCAGCATATTGATGTTCCGCCCGATCATGTGATCCATCGAATAGCCGAAGACGACCTCGGTCGCGGGGTTGGCTTCTTGCATCACGCCCCGTTGATCGATCACGATGATCGCATCGACGGCCGTTTCTAAAATCGCCGTTAACAACGTCTGACGAGCGGTTTCCATGCTGGATCGTATTTCGGTGAATTGGAGTCAAATCGTAAAGGTCGGGAGCGTTGGCCTTTGCTCCACTCACGCTCATCTTCCCCTCACCCAAGCGAGTCAGGTTCCGGGAAATGCGTTGCGGAAACAAGCCTGGGCGGTTCCTTACCCGGGTCGCAGTGGCAGCCGAATCACAAACCGTGCCCCTCGCGTCTGTCCGTTGCCCTCCGCGTTTTCCGCGGCGATCGTTCCGCCATGGGCGTCGATGATCCGATGCACAATGGCCATCCCCAGCCCGGTTCCAGTCGACTTGGTCGTATAAAAAGGTTCGAACAGTCGCGAACGCTGTTCGGCGGTCAAACCCGGCCCATTATCGGCGACGGCAATCTCCAAGGTTCCCTCATCAGGAATCGCGATTTTGACCTCGATGCGAACGGGATCGGTACAGGCGGCGAGCGAATTCTCAAACAGGTTTCGCAGCACCTGTTGCATCCGCAAGACATCCAGCGGGACCGATTGGTCAGGGCACTCGCAACATTCGATCAATTCCACGTCTCGGTCTTTGCGCACCCATTCCAGATCGCGCCACACGCGTTGGGAAAAAGCTTCCAAGCCCGCGTGTTCGCGATGCAGTTTGATCGGTGCGGCAAAAGAGCGAACCTCTTCGAGCAGTTCATGCAGGTCGTGTGTTGCGCGACTGATTGATCGGAGGTCTGTGGCGGACTCGGACGATTCATCGATTTCCAGTTCCAGCATTTCGATGCCCGCCTGGATTCTTTGCAGCGCGTTGCGGCTTTCATGCGCCAAGGCGGCCATTGTCTGGCCGATGCCCGCTAGGCGTTGCGTCTGCAAGGCGCGCTCTTGAGCCGCCAACAGATCGGTAATATCCAGACCGATCGAAAGCACCGAATCGGTCTCGCCAGCTTCGTCCTTCAACGTCGTATTCGACCAGCGAATTTGGCGTTCTCGCTGATCGTGCGTCAAAATCGGATTGATCACGCCGACCGTTTCCGATGTCGACGCCGTCCGCCGGAAGATTCCCCGGACCCATTCGCGATGGGCGGCGGGAATGCAGTTATCAAACCAGTCTTGACCCTGCAATTCTTCCAGCGACCAACCAGAGATGCGTTCGAAAAACGGATTGAAGCGAATAATGCGGCCACGCAAATCGAGGATCAACACCACCGCTTCGGCAGTGGAAATAACACGGTTAGCGAACTCGTGTTCGCGCCGGAGCTCTCGCTCCATCCGTCGACGCTCGATGATCCGGTCGAGCGCCTTGCGTAGCGCGTCGGGATTGATCGGTTTGAGAATATAATCGGCCACGCCAAACCGAAGCGCCGCAATCGTGCTGTCCAGGTCGCCGTAGCCGGTGGCGACAATGAACTCCGCGGCGGGCATCCTTTGTCGCAGCTCTGGCAGCAGCGTTTCGGCGTCTCCGTCAGGTAACTTCCGATCGAGAATCACCACATCGCTCGCCACCGCAACAGCCGCTTGCAAGGCTTCGGCAGCGCACCCCACAACCGACACCCGGTGCTGATCGAGCTCGAGAATATCTCGCAGGTTTTTGCTTGCATCGACATCATCTTCGACAAGCAAGATGCTCAAACCACTCGTCATGTGATGGCCCCATTGGCGGCAGGATAGAAGAATCGTGCCGCATTGTCACACGCGCGGCCCTTCCATGGTACCAACCGGGGGGATTTCCGGAACCTCTCGACCGACTTCGGGGGCCACCACGCACTCGACCACGAGCGGGAGATGGTCCGAGGCGACGCTGGCCAACCTGGAGCGAATGACTTCAGCGGCGCGAATTTGAATTCCCGCGGAACTGAAGATGTGGTCGATGCGGGTCAGTGGCCGGGGGCTGAACCATGTCGGCCCGGTGCGTCCTGCCGCCGCCGCGTGTGCGTCGGTCAGCCACCGCGTCACCGTGCGGTGTGCTGGGGAGTTCGGATTGGCGTTGAAATCGCCACATAAGATCGTCGGCCCTTGCTCGGTCGCTTGCTCAATCCAACCTTCGTCGACCAACGCCGTGGCTTGCCGTCGACGTTCCACCGGATAGATGCTGAGGTGGGTATTTAAGAACTGGAGGGTGGTCCGTGAATCGATGGCAATTTCGCTCCACATGACGATGCGCGCGGTCCGTTTACTCTTGGTCGCCGGCAACGTACCGGTCTTGACCATCCGAAACGGCAAACGACTGAGGATGGCGTTTCCATACTGCTCCTCTTCGATGGTCCAGGCGGGTTGAAACTGATATTCCATTTCCAGATGACGCGCGATCTCGTGCGCTTGATCGGTAAACCGCGAGCGTTTTCGCCGCACGTCGATTTCTTGTAACGCTACCACGTCGACATTGGCCTGGGCAATTACGCGGGCGATCCGCGCGGGGGACAATCGACCGTCCATGCCGACGCAACCATGCACGTTGTAGGTCATCACGCGGATCGTTGTTAGCTCCGTGTTCCTGGGGCGCACCATTGCTCGCACCGGAGTTGCGTGGCCGCGGAATCTTTGCACCGCCGCCCGCATCGCCGAGGGGCGGAGATATTTCTCCCCATGCGGTACCGGAGCATTAAACGGCAGCAAGGCAAATCCATGCGTTTCCTCCGGCCCCGGTCCGGCATGGACGCCATGATGAAAGGAAAAGCTAAGCTGCGTTCCATCACGCTTCCAACCACTAAGCACCAGCGAGCCGGCGTCGGGATGGTGGCATAAATCGACCAAGTCACGCGCCACCTCGCGACGAAAAGGATGTTCGTCACCAAACACCGCGGTCGCTTGACCAGGAAGTTGAAACGTCCCATCCAACGTCACCGCGGTCACCTCGCGCTCACCGGAGGCGATCAATACCAGCGGCACGGCGTGCTCGCGAACCAACCGCTCGGCCAGCGTATGGCGTTGACGGGGCGACAGCATTTGGCCGGGATAGAGATGTGCCAACGGCCCGCTGGCCGACAACTCCAGTCCCTGGCTGGGGCTTGCCTCCCGCTGGACAGGTTCTCCCCATAACAACTGGACCCAACGTTTGGCTGACAGCCACTGAGCGCGGCTGGGAAGACGTGGCTCGCGATGCGGATCCGGATCAATCATCTGTGTGCCACACACCGCCTCGATCGCCTCGGTACAGGCGGCATGCAGCGTCTTGCCCATCCGCAGTTCATACGGCGTGGCCGTTTCCTGGCCGTGGTCCGAATAGATCCAAATCTCATAGTGCCGTCGCGAGGAGTGATGCGCCGCTCGCGTCAGTCGCCGGATGGCACGATCGATACCGCGTAAAGTCCAGTGGGCAAATTTGGATTCAGGCCCCGCGCGATGTGCGTGTTCGTCGTAACCGAGCAGATTCAGGTGGATGATTGGCAAGCCTCGCGAGGCATCGATCGATGCGCCAATCATCGTCAACTCACGCAGTAGCACCGCCACAATCACGCGCGACGGGATCATCAGTAGTTCCTGCCAGACCTCGCGACCGCCCATCCCACGTCGGAAAAAAGCAACCAGTGCCAAAAAGAACTCGGCGATTGTCAGTCCGATCGCGCGCAGAAAACTGCCGCCATACCACAGCAGAACCACTGCCAGCTTAAGCGGATGCACCATTTGCCAAAGTTGACTCCAGCCCAATCCCGAAGCACAAAAATGAGCTTCCGCCGCGCCGCCGTCATACATGTCGCAATACGCGCTGCCTCCCTCCAGAAGGCCTTCGTTCGCCTCGGCGAGTTGAGACTGGACCGTTTCCGCCACCGTCGGGACCAGCATCTGCACGCTTTGCCCCGTCTTGTGATCACGAAACGCAAACCCAGGCACGGCGCAATGCTGACCGTAGAATAATTCGCCTTGCACGCTGGGGGTGCTCGATGGCAGCCCCGAATAAAAAGAGTGCAGCTGGTAGCGTTCGCGACGCTGCAAAGAACGCAAAAAGGGCAGTCGCCCATGGGCCAGTGCCGCTTCGAATTGCACTCGTGACAACCCGTCGACCTGGATTAAAATCAGCCCATCGTCAGATGTCGAAGTCGTTTGCTTGGGTAACCCCAACAGCTTCGCCGACCACTCGCCACGGCTGAATGCACGTCGCAGCGCCGACCATCGCGAGGTCAGACTAGTAACCATGGCGTCCTCCACGGCAGACGAGAACGCGGCTTACCAACCGACCGCTTGTCGCGCAATCAGAAACAGCAACAGCAAAGCGATCAGCAACGCAAACGCCCAGAAATGGTACTCACGCCCCCCCAGTCGCAAACGACGTGGACGAGCATCCGGCGGGCTGGATTGCGAACGCTGAAGCGGCGTTTCGGGAATCGGCGTCTGCGTGGTCATCGAGGATCACCTCCTGCGTCGGTGGGGGGATTCGTGGTGGGGCCTTGTTCCATGGCACGCAACGTTTCATGGCAGCGAACACAACTGACCGTCAACTGATTAAATGCCAAAGTGGCTCCCTCAATGTTTTCCCGCTTCGCTTGCCGTTCCAGTTCGCCGGTGACACGTTCGAAGGTGTGGAGCTGCTGCCGATACGCGGGGTTCCGGCTCCGCACGAAACCTTCGACGCGGTTGAGCAACTGCATCTGCCGCGCATTGCTTTGCAGGGCCTCGAAGTCGCTCGTTGCGAGGGCGCGAAGCAGCGTCTGCGAATGGTCCAGCTTCTTCTCCATCCAAAAGCTCATCGGCCGATCGTCTGCCGGTGCTATTTTCGCGGTGGGAGGTTGCTCGGTGGGAGGTTGCTCGGTGGGAGGTTGCTCGGCGCAAACCGATGCGGCCCCGGCCCAGGCGATCCCCAGCGATGCGACGACGACCAGCCGACCGATGTGGACGCTGTTCCAAACGCTTTTCCATGCGACATGTTTCATGATACGTTCCTTCGTGAGAGAGTCAGGGGTGCTGGAAATCGGAGGTGCGCGTGTCGACGGGGCGCAGCGTTGTTAATCCTTCGAACACCAGCGGCGCAGCAGACCTTGTGATGGCAAATACCGCGCCAAATCTTACTCCCAGCGTCTGTTCAGCGGTTGGCTGCGTTGGCGGCTGGTTTGAAAAAGTGACGGAAAGCCGGCTTCGAAATGGGAGGCGATGGCGGCGGGAGCCAGGGGGCATGGAGCGGAAACGCACGCCTGACCGCCTGTAGCGCGACAACGGGTCACGCTGCGCGCTGTGAGTCGCGCTGAACGCTGTTCGCTCGGTTGCCTCTGCACACTTTCTGACGGCTTTCGGATCCGGCACGCCATTCGCGTCTAGCCATCATGCCGGAGTTCGCGTCTATCCATCACGCTGGAGGCGGTCCCGACGCATCGTTGCGATGACGAACGGCACCCTCTCGAATGAGGCGGCCTGCCTAGGCTTTTACAATCCAACGGTGTCTCACGAAGTGCTGGGGCAAACGGCGAACGCTGGGGCAAACGGCGGCTTGTGTGCTGTGCTGATCTTGATTCGATTTTGGTTGAAAGGTTCTTCATGAATATTGTCTGCCCAGCTTGCCAAGCAGTGAACCGCGTTCCCGATGCGAAGGCTGGCGACAGTCCGGTCTGTGGGAAGTGTCACGCGGAGTTACTACCGACGCAACCGATTGAGTTAAACGAAACGACATTTGCAAAGTTCATTGCTCGGACCGAGGTGCCGGTCGTGGTCGACTTCTGGGCACCGTGGTGTGGCCCTTGCCGGATGATGGCTCCCGCCTTTGAAGAAGCCGCCGCGAAGCTCTCGCCGCAAGTCGTGCTAGCCAAGCTGAACACCGAAGAAGCCCCGCAAACGGCTGGTCAGTTTGGCATCTCGGGCATTCCCACAGTGATTGAATTCCACGGCGGCAAAGAGGTGCGTCGGCATTCCGGGATGCTGAACACGCAACAGATCGTGCAGTGGGCGCACGCTCGCTGACCCTGAACCTTCCAGTCCGCTTTTCTTGTCCTGACACTGTTTTTCATCCTGACCCTGGCGGAACGCGTCCCTGTTTTGGATCGTTCCTCGGCTCCTTCTTCAGAGGAATTTCTAATGAGCAAATGGCTTCACGACGCACTCGGTTCCGACGCACCGCACCTGTTGGAACATCGCTGCGAAACGATCCGCAGCGATCAATTGCATTTACCGGGACCCGATTTTATTGATCGGATTTTTGGCCCCAGTGACCGTAACCTGCGAGTACTGAACAGTCTGGCCAGCCTGTACGACAATGGTCGCATGGCCGGCTCGGGTTACCTTTCCATCTTGCCGGTCGATCAAGGTGTCGAACATTCCGCGGGGGCGTCCTTTGCACCCAATCCGGAATATTTCGATCCGGAGAACATTGTGCGACTGGCGATCGAAGGGGGCTGCAATGCGGTCGCCTCTACCTTTGGCGTGCTGGGAATCGTGGCACGCAAGTATGCTCACAAGATTCCCTTCATTGTAAAGCTGAATCACAACGAACTGCTCAGTTATCCCAACAGCTACGATCAAACGATGTTTGGAGAAGTGGAACAAGCCTTTGACATGGGAGCGATTGCGGTCGGCGCGACGATCTATTTTGGATCGCCGGAATCGCGACGGCAGATCATCGAAGTCTCTCAGGCCTTTCAGCGTGCCCATGAACTGGGGATGGCAACCATCTTGTGGTGCTATCTCCGCAACAGCGAATTCAAGGCCGACAAGGACTACCATGTCGCGGCGGACTTGACCGGGCAAGCCAACCACTTGGGAGTGACGCTGCAAGCCGACATCGTCAAACAGAAACTGCCGCTCAACAATGGCGGCTTCAAAGCGCTAAAGTTTGGCAAGACCGCCAAGAAGGTCTACGACGAACTGTCGTCGGACCATCCGGTGGACTTGTGCCGTTACCAAGTCGCCAACGGTTACATGGGCCGCATCGGTCTGATTAATTCCGGCGGCGCGTCGGCGGGCGAGAGCGACTTGAGGGAAGCGATTCGCACTGCGGTGATCAACAAGCGTGCCGGCGGCATGGGCCTGATCTCGGGCCGCAAAGCCTTCCAGCGCCCGATGGAAGATGGCATCGAATTGCTACATCGCATCCAGGATGTCTACTTATCACCGGACGTCACGATCGCCTAACGGCAGCCCTGGCGTCTTCAAAGCAGGCAGCAGTCATCCGGTAAATGAGCCGCCTTGGCGATCGCCGCGGTTCCTGAAACCAACCGGGGCTGGTGTCCAAACGGCTAAGCAGAGTTCTGTGATCCGCGTTGCGCTGCTCGCGGATTTGCTCCTCTCGCAAATGAAGGGCGTGCGCGAATACGAAGGCCGTCCTAGCGGGGGCCGCGCTGCGGGGCGACGGCGATTACCTCGATCCCGTTTTCGATTCCTCGCACCCCATCGACGGCGCGGACCAATTCCTGAGCTTGCTGCTTGAGGAAAAAACTGCTCACACAACCGTCCAGCCGCAAGACTCCGGGGGCCCATTTACAGCGGAGCTGGCGGAGCTCGGCGTACGAGGCAGCTCGGAACACGTCGCGCACCCGACGCTCGACGGGGTGACGTTCGATGAGCGGAGTTTCCTTGGCAGAGTGCGAAGTGTGCGAAAGGGTGCTGGAAAGGGCCGTGCCGTGCGTGGCGGAGCAATCGGAAGCGGTCTCGGAAAAGAACGGCATCAAACAAGCCTTACAGAAAAAGAAGAGATCCCTCGGGAACCGGGGCGCAAGGGATGGGGCTGGACCATGACAGGCACTTCGGTCGTGGGTGCCAAACGCCAAACGCAGGGAGCAAACGGTGTGCCCCGCGGATCACACGGCTGCCAAAAAGAGGCCTCCTGTGTTTTCGGCCCGCGGAGACGCCCTGGGTCTGGACGCCCCACGCTGGCCAACAGACAGGCGGCCGGAAAGTCGCTAAGATGAGGCTCTTTCGTCTTCTTCTGCTTCTTCTTGGAGCCGCTTATGCCTGCCGCCGCTACCGAGCTGCTGTCGCCCGATTTGATCGCGCGTCTGGAGCGTCTGGAATTGGTCTCGCGGCAAATGTTTCGAGGCCGCATGAAGGGCGAACGTCGCAGCAGCCGCAAAGGGCAAAGTGTTGAGTTCGCCGACTTTCGGAACTATGTCGCTGGTGACGACCTGCGACAGATTGACTGGAACCTCTACGCGCGACTAGACCAACTGTTTTTAAAACTGTTTCTGGAAGAAGAAGACCTGCACTTTTACGCGTTGATCGACGCCAGCGAATCGATGAATTTTGGGGATCCCACCAAACTGCACGTCGCCAAGCAACTCGCCGCATGCCTGGGGTACGTTGGCCTCTGCCGCGCCGACCGCGTCAAAGTCGCCGCCTTGGGACCGACCGGCAACAATGCTCCGGTGATGCGGGGCAAGTCCAATCTGTGGCGGATGCTGCAATACCTCGATTCCGTGCAACCTGGACAAAACGTGTCGCTGTATGAGGGAGTGAAAGATTTTGCTTTACGCAATTCGGGCAGTGGCATCGCGGTTTTGATCACCGACCTGCTGGATAAGGCGGGGTACGAACAAGCCCTGCGGATGTTGATCAGCCGACGCATGGACGTTTACGTGGTCCACCTCCTGGCTCCCGAAGAGTTAGAGCCACCGCTGCAGGGAGACTTGCGGTTGGTCGACAGTGAGGACGGGGATTTGGCGGAAGTTACCATTAACCGGGTCTTGCTGGAACGTTACAAGAAGACGGTCAATGCGTTTGTCGATACCGCCAAATCGTTTTGCAGTCGTCGCTCGATTACCTATCTGTTGGCGCGAACCGACATGCCGGTCGATGAAATGGTGACCCGTTATCTACGTGAACGTGGAGTCGTGCGATGAGCTACCTGCCGGCTTTGCAATCCTGGCAATGGGCCGTTCTGGGCTTGGTTCCGATCGGTATCATTCTGCTGTACTTCCTAAAACTTCGCCGTCAGCCGCTTACGGTCCCGAGTACGTTTTTGTGGTCGCGCACGATCGAGGATTTACACGTCAACAGTCTGTTGCAGCGATTGCGGCGAAGCCTCCTGCTGCTGTTGCAATTGTTGGTCGTGGGGCTGGCCGCGTTGGCGTTATTGCGTCCCGGTTGGCCGAGCATCGACCAGCAAGATGAACGGTTGGTGATGTTGCTCGATACGTCGGCCAGCATGCGAGCCACCGATGCGGGCGACGACAAGTCGCGTTTCGAGGCAGCGCGACGTCTGATCCGCGACCGCATTGACCGTATGGATGATTCCGATGTGGCGATGTTGATCGCGTTTAATGACCGCGCCGAAGTCCTGCAGTCGTTCACGGCTGATCGCAATCGCTTGCGCGAGTCGCTCGACAGAGCTCAGCAATCCGATCGGCCGACCAACTTAGGCGACGCGCTCAAAGCGGCCGCCGGTTTGGCGAATCCGAATCGCACCAGCGAGGCGGGCAACGCGCGTGATTATCAGGTTGCCGATGCCCTTCCGGCGGAGCTGCTGATCTACTCCGATGGCGGTTTTCCTAACGTCACCGATTTCGACCTGGGCAATTTGAAGGCCACCTACATTCCGGTCGGAACCGAAGACGCCGCCAACGTGGCGATTGTCGCTTTTAGTGCCCAACGTAATCCCGAATCGCCCGAAGAGGTCGAGGCCTTCGCGAGGATCATCAACACCGGCAAACAACCGCAAACGCTGAACGCGACGCTGCTGATGGATGGGGAATTCCAGGATGCGATCGAAGTTGCCTTGCCGCCCGGAGAAGAAGCGGGGGCTCCGTTCAAGCTTCGCAACGCCAATGCGGCGGAGTTGCAGTTGACGCTCGACGTCAAGGACGCTCGTGGCAAGGCCCTGATTCCCGATGAATTGGAAATCGATGATGTGGCCTACACGGCGATCGTGCCGCTGCGAACCGTTTCGGTACTGCTGGTTTCGACCGGGAACCGCCCGATCGAGCTGGCCCTCAACACGGCCGAGGCGGGCAAGGTGTGCTTGCTCGAGACGGTGCCGCCGAGTTACCTGGAGTCGGATCAATACAAAGAACGCGCCTCAACAGGCATGGACGACTTGATCATTTACGACCGCAGCGCTCCCGCACAGATGCCGCTTTCCAATACCGTCTTTATCGGTTCTTTGCCCCCCACGGATTGGAAGCAAGGCGAACTCACCTCCCCGGTGCTGTTGATCGACATTGATCGGACGCACCCGGTGATGCGGTTCTTGGAAGTTTACGCGCTGCAAATCGTCGAAGGTCGGCCGCTGGTTCCACCGGCGGGAAGCGTCGACCTGCTGACCGCCGATAGCGGTCCGATGATGTCTTTAGCGCCCCGCGAAGGCTATCAAGATCTCGTGATTGGCTTTGAGATTTTATCCGATAGCGACGGGGGAGCGGTTTTCAATAGTGACTGGCCGGTGCAACGCAGTTGGCCCGTGTTCGTGCTGAATATCTTGCGACACCTAGGCGGCGCAGTGGAGACCAGTTCGGCCGAAACTTTTCGACCCGGCGAAACGGTTACGATGCGCGTCGACAATCGTCTAAGCACGGTGCAGCTAAAGCGTCCGAGTGGTCAAGTCGAAACGCTGCAGGTCCAACCGGGCGGGAATGTGGTGATCTCCGGAACCGACCAGGTGGGGCTGTACTCGTTGTCCAAGGAGAAAGTGGCGTTGGGCGTCTTCAGCGTCAATTTGTTCGATCCCCAAGAAAGCCAACTCGAGCGTGCGGCGGTCAGGCAAATCGGGCCAGTCGAGCAGTTCGATACCGAATACCTAGTGACCGAAACTCAGGCCGGGATGACGGTCGCCGCGGCGATGCTCGACCTGGATGCGGGAACCGAACCACAGATCACCGCTTGGCTGAATAAGGGAGTCGTTCGCAAAAACGGTAGTGCCGCGCAAGCCAACACAAAGGTGCGCACCGGAGATCGCTTGAAGGTGATCGATGAGGCACGGGAGAACGCTATCCTGCGGGCGGAGGATGGTGCCTCCGATGTTGCCACACGAGGCGAAGCATGGCGTTGGCTATTGTTGGTGGCGATCGGATTCTTAGGTGCCGAATGGCTGCTCTACACCCGCCGCCTGCTGTAGCAATTCGGTAGGCTTTTCCGCGCGGGCAACAGGCCGTGCGGAAAGACGCAACCGGTGGACCGATCGCCTGCGGCGGTGAGCTACCGCCGAGCGTTTGCGTCGGCATAATCGGCCGCCGTGACTCCCAGGGCGCGCCAGCTTGACGGCGGATCGGAACCAAACGTGCGGCGGTCACGGAGCGTCGGGTGGTTCAGTTGCAAGCGAAAAGAATGCAGGGCAATACCAATGGGCATTTTGGTCGTCGCTCCGTATTTACGATCGCCCCACACCGCATGCCCACGGCTGGCAAGTTGCACGCGGATTTGATGCTTGCGGCCGGTCTCCAACCGCACCCGAACCAGCGTCCTGCCGGAATAACTCCGCAAGGCTTCTAGTTGCAGCGTTGCCTGTTGGGCGCCCGATGCCGATTCGCCAACACAACGCATCCGATGCGCCGCGTCGTCCTTGCGAACCCAGTCGACCAAACGCTGCCGCCCGAGGGGCAACTCGCCTTCGACAACGGCCAGATAGGTCTTTTCGGTTTCCGAATTGCGGAACTGCTCGGCCAGCCGCGAGGCGGACTTGCTGGTGCGCGCGAGCACCAACACGCCGCTGGTGAAGGTATCGAGCCGACTGACGATGCCGACGAACACCTTGCCCGGCTTGTTGTACTTTCGCTTCAGGTAATCGGCTGCCCAAGTGTAGGCCGTGGGCCCCTCGGTGGTGCCCATCGTGGCCATCCCACAGGGCTTGTCGACGACCAGTAAATGATTGTCTTCATACAAAACACGCACGCTTTAGACCGCCTTCTCACGCGACAAGAAAAAACAGAGGCATCGATTTTCGCCCTGACCTGCGATTTTGGAACGATCAGGCCCATTATCGGCGGTTTTGCCGCGAATTCCCGCCACCACCCGGCAAGCTAGCCCGACACGGTGTCCCCAGCGATTAAACTGGTGGCTTCTGGAAACTTTGCCGCCCTTTGACGTTGCAACTTATGATTTATCGAACCGAAACCGCTCTGCCGCGACAAATCCTCTCGATCATCATTCTGGCCATCTCGGCGGGAAGCGTATATGCCCAACCGGAACCGAATGGCAAGTTTGGAAATCAACGCGATTACTTTCGACAACTTGAGGAATGGCTGCCGACGCCCAACGGCTTTCGCACCGCATCGGGCGAACCGGGACCGAGCTACTGGCAGCAACGCGCCGACTATCAGATCGACGTGCGTATCGACGATGATCAACAGCGGCTGATTGGCAAGGTCGACATCGACTATCACAATCGCTCGCCGCAATCGTTGCGATACATTTGGCTGCAGCTGGACCAAAATCTTTTCAAACCCGATTCGGACGGAATTCAAGCGGCCGAGGCACCGACGCTCGACGGACGCGTCAGCTTTGACGCACTTCGCTCGCTGCTGGCCCGCGAGTCGTTCGAAGGTGGCTACAAGATCACGCGAGTCGAAGACAAGGCAGGCAACGAACTGCCCTACACCATCGTGAAAACCATGATGCGGATCGATTTGCCAACGACAATTGAACCTGGTCAGTCGGCTGGTTTGAGCATTGACTATTCCTACAATATTGTCGACGCAACCTTGATCCGAGCCCGCGGCGGGCATGAGTACTTCGAGAAAGACAAAAACTATATCTACGAAATCGCGCAGTGGTTCCCGCGGGCCGTTGCCTTCACCGACTATAGCGGCTGGCAACACAAGCAGTTCCTCGGACGTGGCGAATTCACGCTGGAACTGGGCGACTACGACGTCAACATTACGGTGCCGGCCGACCACATCGTTTCCGCCACCGGAGTCCTGCAAAATCCCGCGGAGGTCTTAACCGAAACGCAAGCCCAACGCCTGGAACAAGCTCGTGGCGAAAAGGAGCCGATTTTTGTTGTCACCCCCGAAGAAGCCAAGCAGAACGAGGCTTCGCGGAGCAAGAATACGAAGACCTGGAAGTTCCACGCCGATAACGTGCGCGACTTTGCATTTGCCAGCAGCCGCAAGTTCATCTGGGATGCGGTCGGGCATCAAGTGGGCGACCAACAGGTGATGGCGATGTCGTTTTATCCCAACGAAGCCGAACCGTTGTGGAGTCAGTATTCGACGCATGCGATCGTCCATACGTTGGATGTCTACAGTCGCTACACCTTCGAATATCCATATCCCACGGCGATCAGTGTCAACGGTCCCGTCTATGGCATGGAATACCCGATGATCTGCTTCAATGGCCCTCGACCCGAAGCGGACGGAACGTACTCGGAGAAAATCAAATACGGGTTGATTTCGGTCATCATCCACGAAGTCGGCCACAACTACTTTCCGATGATCGTCAATAGCGATGAACGTCAGTGGACTTGGATGGACGAGGGTTTGAACACGTTTTTGCAGTACCTCTCGGAACAGGAATGGGAAGAGAACTACCCCAGCCGGCGCGGGGAACCGGCCGACATCGTGGGCTACATGCAAGGCGGTAACCAAGTTCCGATCATGACCAACAGTGAATCGATTCACCAGTTTGGCCCAAATGCCTACTCCAAACCGGCGACGGCCTTAAACATTCTGCGGGAGACAATCCTGGGACGCGAGTTATTCGATTTTGCGTTCCGCGAGTATGCTCGACGCTGGAAGTTCCGTCGGCCCACCCCTGCCGACTTTTTTCGCACCATGGAAGACGCCTCCGGCATCGACCTCGATTGGTTTTGGAGAGGTTGGTTCTACAGTACCGACCACGTGGACATCGCCATCGATTCGCTGCAGTTGTTCCAAATCGATGCCGGCGATCCCGATGAACAGGCCGAGCGAAAACGCCAGGAACGAGCCGCCAAACCGAAAACGCTGTCCAAAGAACGCAACGAACCGCTGCCCAAGCGGGTCGATCTGTTTCCTGGCTTAAAGGATTTCTACAACGATTACGACGACCTAGAAGTCACCGAGGACTCGCGGAAAGCTTTCCAGCGGTTCATCGATTCGCTTGATCCCGAAGAACGCAAATTGCTGAAACGCAAGACCAACTTCTATGTCGTGCAGTTCAAGAACGTAGGCGGTTTAGTGATGCCGATCGTGCTGCAAATTCACTACGAAGATGGCTCGAGTGAAAACAAGGTTTATCCAGCCGAAATCTGGCGTCGCGATGCGAAGCAGATCAAGAAATTGATCATCACCGACAAAACAATCCAAAGGCTGGAACTCGATCCGCGTCGCCAAACCGCCGACACGGGGGCTTCGAATGACCACTGGCCGCCGAAGTTGGTGCCCAGCCGGTTCCAGCTTTACAAGCAGAGCAAGCCCAAAAACGAAATGCAAAAACGGCAAGCCGCTGCGAAGGAAAACGAGGATTCCGAAGGCGAATCAAAAAACAAAACGAAGGAATCTTCGCCTGCCGACCCTCCTGCGGTAAAGAAGGAAGCCAAACCCAAAAGCAAAACGCCATCTAAAAAGGAACCGGCAACCTGAGCAGGTTTGCAGGAATCATTCCGCAGAACTCTGCTTAGCAATGAGCGATAAAAAAGTGTCGGGTACGAATGGTACGGGCATAGGCGACGAGCCACTACCGGCAGTGGCTGATGTCTCTTGCTATCCCTGCCGGTAGTGCCAGCAAATAGTGGCAGCATTTAATGTGCCAGAT
>Ga0102938_10001946_pt1 | contig 15727 bp, 12 predicted proteins | sample SalPonR2_B_D2_MG_FD_84516 | JGI IMG/M metagenome (GOLD analysis project Ga0102938, IMG submission 84516) | Salt pond soil microbial communities from South San Francisco under conditions of wetland restoration - Salt Pond MetaG R2_B_D2_MG | ecosystem: Environmental > Aquatic > Marine >...
ACGACGTTTCTGATTGATGTGCGTCCCCCTACTGCCAACGCCAACACGCAAGCCCCCTGCACGTTGGTCAGTTGCGTCAGACACCCGGATTTATTCAAGGCCCGTCACCTCGTGACGGGCCTTCGCTTTTTGCGGACGCCGTTTTTTCGGCGCGGCTGGAAGCGGCATTCAGCCTTTGGGATTTCAGCGGTCGTATCCGAACGGGAAGCCTGGATTGAATTCGACTGAAGCACCATTCGTCGTGACGCGACCGGCACCGGACCATCGAGGCCTCATGGCGAGGCTCGACGACGCGGGCATTCCGGCGATTCACAGCCCCGCCTTTGAAATCGAACACGCGCCTGAAAGCGTGATACGCGATCGGATCGACAGCCTGGCCGGGTTCGACGCGGCCATCGTGACCAGCCCTGTTGCCGCGCGGATCGTGGCCGAAGGAGCGGTCGATTCGGGGCTGCGCGACGTTCCGTTTTTCGCGCCGGGGCGGGGCACCGCGTCGCTGCTTCTCGCCGCTGGCCTTCGGTGCGGATTCCCCGATAGCGGCGGCACAAGCGAGCACATACTTGCAATGGCGGATTTCGCAGACGTTGACGGAAGCCGAATTGCCATCGTCGGTGCACCGGGCGGCCGCGGGTTGCTTGCAAGCGAGCTTTCCGAACGGGGCGCGGACGTTGTGGCGGTGCACGTTTACCGGAGAACCGCGCTGCCCCCGGCGGCCGCGCTGATCGATGCCCTGCGGCAGCGACAGGGCCCGGTGGTCCTGATCAGTAGCCGCCAGGCTTTCGCCATGATCACGGACGCGCTGGACGACGCGACGAGAATGGCCTGGCTGGGCTCGCGTTTCATCGTCTCGTCGGCACGCCTGGAACGCCTTTGCAGCGAGGCCGGGGTGGCCCGAATCCGCTGCGCATCCGGGGCCGCCGATGACCATATGCTGGCAGCTGCGCTGGATGCCGGCTGGATGCGTGGATAACGTTTCGATGAGCCGTGCCCGGTCGCACCCGCGAGCAACACGACCCGACGATTTCCGTTAGCATCCTGAAATGACCCGAAAATCTTGTGCCGCCAGATCATGACCGAATCTGAAAAGCCCGCCGACAACCGTGGCGAGACTCGCGACGACGAGCAGCAGGACACTCGTCACGACCGCCCCGACGACGCCAGCGACGCCGTCCAGCCGGAACAGGCCGATGAGCGCGGAGAAACTCGAGCTTCGGCGCCTGCCGCCGGGCCGGCTTCCGGAGATGAGCGCGTTCGCTCGGGCCGGTCGGGCCCCCTGGCCTGGCTGGCCATGCTGGTTGCGCTGGCGGCGCTCGGGCTCGCCTCTTACCCGTTCTGGTCGCATTGGCTGATGCCGGGCAGCGCCGAACAGGCCGGCCCATCGGCGTCCGAGTTCGAGCGGCTTTCCAGCCGTGTCGATTCGATTCGGGACGACAGCCTTGAAGAGATCGAGGCGTTGCGGGAGGCGCTGGATCGACTTGCCGCCGAATCCGAAGACGAGCCGCAGGGACCGGACGCCGGCGTACTTGCCGAGCGAATCGATCAGCTTTCGACCCGTTTCGAGCGTTTGCAGGGAGAGCGCAATACCGACCTCGGCGGCCTGCGCAGCCGGCTGGGAGAGCTGGAGGCCGAAGTCGGTCGCCGCCTCGAGCAGTTCGAGCTCAGATTGTCGAGCGTTGGCAGCAATCTGGATCAAGCCGATCGCGATCTTGCCACCCGCATGGTGCTGATGGAGGTCGATAGCCTGTTCGCAATCGGTCAGAACCATCTCGAGATCAGTGGTGAGGTCGACGTTGCGCTTCAGGCCTGGGAGCGCGCGATGGGTCGCCTGACGGCGCTGGACGGTGCCGAGTTTCAGGCCCTGAAGGAGACCGCCCGGCGCGAGTTCGGTCGCTTGCAGGATTACCGGCCGCCGGATTCCGCAATGCAGGTAGAGCAGCTTTTCGGGATGGCCGATTCGGTTGCCGATTGGCCGGTGAAGACGGTCCAGCCCGGACAACCGCCTGCCGACGACGGATCCGGGGAAGGTTGGCGGGCCCGCCTGGCCCAGGTGGCCGGTCGCCTGGTCAGGGTCGAGGCCGTCGACCGGGAATTCCTGGGCCCCGGCGAGATCGACCTTGCTCGCGAGCGGGTGCGCGGCATGCTGCAAACCGCGGCGCTGGCGATTGCGCGTTCTCGTCCCGATCTCGCGCGTGGCTTGATCAGCCAGGCGCAGGATGCCGTGCGAAGCATCTTCGAAACCGACGCAGCCGGCGTGTCGGCGGCGCTTGGCCGGCTCGAGGAAATCGCCTCGAATGCCGACCGGGTCGAGCCGCCGGAACTGGCCGATAGCCGGGCCGAGATCGCCCGGCTGCTCGGAGGAATGCGGTGAAACGCCGGCTGTTGCTGGTAGCGGCCGCGATCGTCGCGGTCGGCGCGATCGTCGCCGGTGCCTGGCTGGGACCGACGCTGCTGCAGAACCCGGGCTACGTCCTGATCGAAATAGGCGGTTGGCGGGTGCAGATGTCGTTCGTGGTCCTGGCCGGCGGGGTGATCGGTACATGGTTGCTCATCTCGCTGGTGGTGGGTCTGCTGCGCGCGCCCGGACGAGCCGTCCGAAGGTTTCGGGCCGCGCGCGACCGGCGCAATCTGGATCGCGGCTTGCTGGCCCTTTCGGAAGGAGACTGGGCGAGGGCAGAGCGCGCTCTTGCGCGGGCCATGCGCGGACCCGGCGCCACCACCTCGGGTTACCTGGCGGCGGCGCGCGCGGCGCAGGGACGATCGGCGCCCGAGCGGCGGGACCAGTACCTGGCCCTCGCCGATAGAAAGTTCGGACAGCGCCATTTCGCGACGGCGCTCGCCCGCGCACGGCTGCTGGTAGGCGAGGGTGAGCCGGGCGCGGCGATCGAACTGCTGGAACAGCTGCATCTCAAGCGTCCGAAGCACGAAGGCGTGCTGAAGTTGCTGCTTCAAAGCTACCAGGCATGTGATCGGTGGCACGACGTGCGCCTGCTGGTGCCGGCCATTCGCAAGGCGGGGATTGTCTCGAGCGAGCGGGCAGAGGAGCTTTCAAGCCTGGCCGCGGCGCGCGAACTGGAATCTGCACGGGATGTGGCCGAACTGACCGGGGTGCACGATTCGATGAAACGCGCATTGAAGCAGCGGCCGGAAGTGGTCGCAGCCTACGCCGGCCGGGCGCTCGAACTGGACCGGCCGGAGCTTGCCGAGCCCGATCTCAGGCGCGTGATCGAGGCCACGTTCGACGCGCGCCTGCTCGGTCTTTATTCGCAAACCGATTCCGGTGACCGATCGGTTCGGATCCGCAAGTGCGAGCAATGGCTCGCGGACAGACCTGAATCGGCCGATCTGCACCTGGCGCTGGGAAGGATGTACCTGGACGAGCGCGACGACGAAAAAGCCCGCGAGCACCTGCAGTTTGCGGTTCGCAAGAGCCCGAATCCGGCCGCGTACGCGGCGCTGGGCCAGGTGCTGGACCGGGCCGGCCTGCTGGAGTCGGCAACCCAGTGCTATCGGAATGCTCTGCGACTGGAGCAGGGTCGGGCACCGGAGCCGCTGCCGCCGGCATCCGGCTGACCGAACCGTTTCCTGGCGGGAAGGTGGTGAGATTGGTCACGATTTGCCGGAGTATTGGCGAAATGCATTCAATATGGATTTCCGCGCTGAACGCCTATTTAATCTTTCGTGTGAGATACTTGGCGCGTTTATGTCACCCGTGTTGGAGAACTGAACCAAGTATGATCAAGCGAAAACTCATGTTCATGGTCGCGATCCTGTCCCTGGGGGCGAATACCGGCCATGCGCAATTCAGCCTGGAAATCGATGGCCAGCTGGTGGTACCGGCCGGTCAGATAACGGATATTCGTTACAACCCTGATTTGCGGGCTTTCGTCATCAACTCCGTGCACGCCGATTGGCGCTGTGTTGCCGAAGCCGGCGCAACGCCGGTGGTATCGCCGGGCGATTTCCGGCTGGTGTTCGACAGCGCCAACCCGGCCACCGAGACTGATGCCGTGTATCGCATTCCCAGCGAGGCGAACGGAGGCTCGATTACTCAGGATATTTCCGGCGGCCGGATTATCGTTCATACGAGTTCGGACCCGGACGAGCGGTTGCAGTGCACGCCGTTCAGCCAGTCGTTCTCGTCGTCCAGCTTCGAAAGCCCGCTGTCGACCCGCTCGAATGCGCCGGATTCGCCGTTCACGGCCGGCGGCGTTCTCGTGGTTCCGGTGACCGTCACCAACAATTCGCTGAGCAAGGTCTTTACCGACGTGTCGGTCGACCTGACTTCTGCGACCGACCCGGTTGCCGCCGCCGGGGTTTCGCAGCCCTCGTTCAGCGAGGCGGTAACTGAAACAAGCCCCGGCACATTTCGCTGGGTTGTGGACGCGCTTTTTCCCGGCGAGTCCCGCACGATCGATGTTGAATACAGCGTCGACTCGCAGACAGCGTCCGGTACGCTGATTCGAACCGAGTCTGTCGTGGCCGAGGCCATGAATCGCACCGGCAATGCGCCCATCGATGCAGGCAGTCCGGCGACCGATGTTTCCGAGGTCACCGTCGGTGTGGCCAGCGGTGATCTTGCCGCCGGGTTGCAGTCCAACGATCCGGTGGCCGGCGACGGTAGCGAGAATGTCGTTCTGACCTATGCAATCACCAACAATGCCGGAATCTCCATGACGTCGGTTCAGGCAACCGTGGCTGCAGTGACACTTCCCTCGGGACTGTCGGCCGGCAGCGTAACCCCGTCGGCGGGCAGTGTTTCGGGCGACCAGTGGACGGTACCGGTCATCTCTCCGGGCCAGACCGTTACCCTCGAGCAGGCCTTCACGGCGGCCGCGTCTACTGCGGCAACCGAGGAGGTCTGCGGTTCGTTCTCCATCGATTCGGCCGCCGAGCAGCTGGTCGATACCGGCGACGATTCGGCATTCGGCTGTGCGGTGGTAGCGCGCGAGATCGACCTGAGCAGCAACGCGCCCATCATCAAGCCCTCGTTCGGCGCATCTTCGGTGAATGCCGGGGATGTGTTCGGTATCCAGCTGCAGATCAACAACAATGGGCCTTCGAACGCCAGCTCAATCACCGCCTCCATCGCCTTGTCGGTCGATCCTGCAGACCCCGGCGTTTCGATCAACCAGGCCACGTCGTCGAGCAGCTTTGGAACGCTGACCGGCGGGGGCGCTTCGATAGACTACAGCGTGTCGGGCGAGATCGAACCGAACAGCTTTGCCCGGACGGCCGACATCGACGTGGATATTCCGGCCACGGTCGCCGACCAGACGACAGTCTGCCTGGAGGTGGCCGCACTGTCCGGGACGGAGCCGGATATTGTGGCGGGAAACAATCTTCCGCCGCCCACCTGCATTACAGTCGTCAACACCGGAACCTGATCCGGTAAATTCATGCCCCCCGAAGCGCGCGGCGGAGAACGCTGGCGTGCTTCCGATCTGCCTCAATCTATCCCGTACTTGTCCAGCTTGTAGCGAAACGAGCGAAACGTGATGCCGAGCCTGCGGGCGGCTTCGGTCTTGTTGTACTTGGCTTCTTTCAGCGCATTTTCCAGGATGCGACGCTCGATGCTTTCCATGTAGTCGTCGAGGTTGCTGTCGCCCGGGTCGGCATCGATCTGGCCATTGCTTTCCAGCGCCGTGTGATCGAGCTGAAGATCGTCGGCCGTGATCCGGTCCCCGTCGCACAGCGTTACCGCGCGCTGAAGTATGTTGAATAGCTCTCTGACGTTGCCGGAAAACGAATGTTCCAGCAGCGCCTTCTTGGCACTGTCATCGAGCTGGCGAGGCTCGTCGCCCCATTGCTCCGCGATAACCTCCAGGAAATGGTTGACCAGCGGGGGTATGTCGGCGCGCCGCTGTGCAAGCGACGGCATGTTGAGTTCGATCACATTGAGTCGGAAGTAGAGATCGCTCCGAAACTGGTCGGCCTCGACCATCGGCTTGAGCGGCTTGTGCGACGCCGACAGGATTCTGACGTCGATCGGGACTTCCTGCTTGTCGCCGATCGCCCGCACGCGCTTTTCCTGGATGACGCGCAGCAGCTTGACCTGCATGTTCAGTGGCAGGTCGGCCACCTCATCCAGGAACAGGGTCCCGCCGTTGGCGGTCTGGAACAGGCCTTCCTTGTCGGCATCCGCGCCGGTGAAGCTTCCCTTCTTGTGGCCGAAGAACTCGCTTTCCATCAGTTCCGAGGGTATTGCGCCGCAATTGACTGCAACGAACGGCTCCTCCGACCGGGGGCCGAGATCGTGAATCAGACGGGCCGCCAGTTCCTTGCCGGTGCCCGAATCGCCGCTGATCATGACCGGTGCCTGTGATCGGGCCAGCTTCAGAATGGTCTGGCGCACCCGCAGCATTGCCTCGGACCTGCCGATCATCCGGTCCAGGATGCTGTTCTGGTCGTCGGGCGGCATCGGCGCCGGAGCATCGTCGACGCTCGCCTCCGGTGACGAGGCGGGTACGGCGGGTGCGGCAACCTGTTTCTCTGCATCGTCCTGGCGGAGCTTGATTGCTGTCTTGACCAGGTTGCGCAGCGCTTCGAGGTCGACCGGCTTCGACACGAAGTCGAACGCCCCGTACTTCAGTGCCGTCACTGCATCTTCGACCTTGCCGTAGGCAGTGATCATCGCGACCGGCATCTCGGGATAGTCGCGGCTGATCTGCTTGATCAGGCTGAGCCCGTTGCCGTCCGGGAGCCGCATGTCGGTCAGGCAGAAATCGTAGGTGTTTTCAGCCAGCTTGCGGCGCGCCTCCGCCAGGTCCTCGGCGGGGTCCACGTCCACCCCCATCCGGGTCAGCGTAAGCTCGAGCAGTTCCCGCAGATCGGGTTCGTCATCGACTATGAGTGCGCTTGATTCTGCCATTCGGTTCCCCGGGAATTCCAAGAACGTGCCTTGCTCCATTTTGCTACAAATTGGCCAACTCTGCCGGCTGACTCAACGGTGAATCGGACCCGCTGCGCCTGAGCAGGATCCGGAAACAGGCGCCCGCATTGGGAATCTGTACGTATTCCAGCGGCGCCTGGTTCGCATCGCAGAGCTGCCGCGCGAGGAACAGGCCCAGGCCGGAACCCTGCTTGTGGGTGGTAAAGAAAGGCTCGAAAATCTGACTGCGCTTTTCCAGCGGAATGCCGGGGCCGTCGTCGATGATGTCCAAGGCCATCTCGCGGTGGCCGCGGATCGGGCTCAGGCGCAGCGTGATCGTCGGCTGGTGGCTGTCGCTGGCGGCGTGTCGCATGGCGTTGTCCATCAGGTTGTTCACGGCCTGTCTCAGCTGGCCGGGATCCATCAGAACCTCGATTCCGCTGCGCGGCGCCTCGACCCGGATCCTGGCGTTCGGCAGCTCGTGTTCGACGCGGAATTCTTCGGCCAGCGTGCGCAGCCAGTCGGAGACGTTGGTCTGTTCGATCTGTGCCCGTTCGCGGCGCGAAAGTTTCAGCACGTTCTCGACGATATCGTTCATCCGACTCGTGTGGTTGCGGATGATCTCTATGAGGCGCAGGTCCTGGGCGGGGAGATCGGGCGACTCGCCGAGCAGCTGCGAGGCGTGGCTCAGGGCGCCCAACGGGTTGCGGATTTCATGCGCGATGGACGCTGAAAGCCTGGCCAGCGAAGCCTGCGCCAGATCGCGCGCGCGTCGACTGACCACCGAAGTATCTTCGAGGAATATCAGGGTGGCCTCGCCCAGCACCCCGGGAAGGCGGACGAACTGTGGCACTACCGCGGCCTGGGTGGCCTTGAGCAGCAGCCCCTCGTCGTCGGCCCGGCCGGTTTTCTTCCACAGGTTGAGTCGCTCTATCAGGGCCGGTGCGATCACGTTCAGACGGCGTTCGCTGACCGGCGGATTGCCGAGCAGGTACCAGGCGGATTCGTTCATCTGCCGGACTTCCAGCCTGGCGTCCACCACCAGGACACCCGAGCGCATTCGCCGGATGATCAGGTCGTTGACCTGCTCCAGGCCGACCAGGTCGTCGCGGCGCCGTTCGGCCAGCAGCTGGTATTCGCGGCCCCAGCGGCCCAGCAGCGAGCAGCCCAGCGCAGTGACGAAACTGGCAATGCCGTAGATACCGGCCTGCAGCGCGGGCCCGTTGGCCAGGTTGCCGCCCGAAGCCAGCCACGCCTCGATCACGATGCCGATCGAAATGAGCGAGGCGAAGAAAAGCGCGACCTGCAGCGGCAGCAGCAGACCCGCGATGCCGACCGTGAAGATCAACAGGATGACCAGGCCGCTGCCGAGTCCGCCGAAGCAGTGCAGCACCAGCAGCAGGATGACGATATCGGTCATCAGCGAGAACCTGGCCAGTTCCTGCGGCGTGAAGCCGGGCCGCCACTGGAACCAGGCGAACGCCAGTGCGGCCATGACGTAGGTCAGCGAGGTCGCCTGAGCGAGAAACACCCGGTACTCCGGCTCGAGAGACTGCCCGAGCGCGCCGAACGCGACGGCCAGAATGACGGACGACAGCACCAGACGGAATACTGTCATGTAGTTCATGGAACGCTGGATCAGATCCGCGTCCGCCTCGGTTTTCTGGAACAACTGGGTCAAGTCTCGGACTCCAACGGCCGCGCTCGGCTTGCCTGCCTGGTGCCAACTATAGCCCAAGGTGCCCTCGGGCGTGAACTCCTCCCCCGCTGGCTGGATGCATTTGTTATATTCCGTCGGTTACTTTTGCTGGTTGCCGAAAACGGTCGGAGGGCCGCGCGGCAGCGTATTTTCTGTTCACCAAGCGGGATTCTGCAATGAATTTTCACGAATACCAGGCCAAGGCGCTGTTTGCCGATTACGGCATTCCCGTGCCGCGCGGCGAAATCGCCACCACTGCCGACGAAGCCGTGGCCGCGGCCGAAAAGGTCGGCGGACGCGAATGGGTGGTCAAGGCACAGGTGCATGCCGGGGGACGCGGCAAGGCCGGCGGCGTGAAGCTGGCCTCGAGCCCGGAAGAAGTCCGGGAACTGGCCGGCAAGATGCTGGGAATGAAGATCGAGACCTACCAGACGGGCGGTCGCGCACTGCCGGTCAACTCGGTCCTCATCGCCGAGGCCACGGATATCAAGCACGAGCTCTATCTTTCTGCCCTGGTCGATCGCAGCCAGCGCGCCGTCGTTTTCATGGGGTCGGCGGCCGGCGGCGTGGACATCGAGCAGGTGGCCGAGGAAGCGCCGGAAAAAATCATTTCGGTCGTCGTCGACAACGCCGCCGGCTTCATGCCCTACCAAGCGCGGCAGATCGGGTTTGGAATGGGCTTGAATGCCAAACAGGTCCGGCAGTTGACCAAGATCATGGACGGCCTTTACCGCCTGTTCATCGACAAGGATCTTGCCATCGTCGAGGTCAATCCGCTGATCATCGACGGCGAGGGCAACCTCAGTGCCCTGGACGCCAAGATCAATGCCGACGGGAGTGCGCTTTTCCGCCACGGCGACCTTCAAGACATGCGCGACGAGTCGCAGGAGGATCCGACCGAGCTGGCGGCCAGCAAGCACGATCTCAACTACGTCACGCTCGACGGCAACATTGCCTGCATGGTCAACGGTGCAGGCCTGGCGATGGCCACCATGGACGTCATCAAGCTGGCCGGCGGCGAGCCTGCCAACTTCCTCGATGTCGGCGGGGGCGCGACCAAGGAACGCGTGACCGAGGCCTTCAAGCTGATCCTGTCCTCGGACAAGGTCAAGGCAATCCTGGTCAACATCTTCGGCGGCATCGTCCGCTGCGACCTGATCGCGGACGGCATCATCGGTGCGGTCAAGGATGTGGGTGTCGAAGTGCCGGTGGTCGTCCGTCTCGAGGGCACCAACGTCGAGAAGGGCAAGCAGATCCTGGCCGAAAGCGGCATGAAAATCATCACCGCCGACGATCTGAACGACGGCGCAAAGAAGGCCGTCGAAGCGGCGGCCTGAGGCAAGGAATCACAATGAGCGTATTGGTCAACAAGAAAACCCGAGTCATCTGCCAGGGCTTTACCGGCTCCCAGGGGACCTTCCATTCCGAGCAGGCCATCGAGTACGGGACCCGCATGGTCGGCGGTGTCACGCCCGGAAAGGGCGGGTCCGAGCACCTCGGTTTGCCCGTTTTCAACACGGTCGAAGAGGCCGTGGAGGAAACCGGCGCGGATGCATCCATGATCTTCGTTCCGCCGCCTTTCGCGGCCGACGCCATCCTGGAGGCGGCCGATGCCGGTATCCGCATCATCGTCACGATCACGGAAGGTATCCCGGTACTAGACATGATGCGTGTCAAGGCGGCCCTGAAGGATTACGACGACGTGACCCTGATCGGTCCCAACTGTCCCGGTATCATCACGCCGGGCGAATGCAAGATCGGCATCATGCCCGGCCGCATTCACAAGCCGGGCAGGGTGGGCGTGGTTTCGCGTTCCGGCACACTGACCTACGAAGCGGTGTTCCAGACCACCAACGCCGGGCTCGGTCAGACCACCTGCATCGGTATCGGCGGCGACCCGATCAACGGCATGAGCTTCGTCGACTGTCTCGATCTGTTCCAGCAGGATCCCGAAACCGAAGGAATCATCATGGTCGGCGAGATCGGCGGCACTGCCGAAGAACAGGCGGCTGAATTCATCGCAGACCAGGTCGACAAGCCGGTGGTGGCCTACATCGCAGGCGTCACCGCGCCCCCCGGCAAGCGCATGGGTCATGCGGGCGCGATCATCGCCGGCGGCAAGGGTACGGCCGACGCCAAGTATGCCGCGCTGGAAGAAGCCGGCGTGACGACGGTCCGCTCGCCGGTGGAACTGGGCTCGGCAATCGCCGACCTGCTGAAGTAATTGCAACGGGGCGGAGGTTTCCGTCCCGATTGCCAGGCGCACAATCCCGCGGCGGGCCCGGTTCGGCCCGCCGCGGCATTTCATCGGGCGCCGTACTTGTGTGTTTCGGCGGCCCGGCGCCCGGGTCCAAGCCCGCGCGAAATCGTGCTTGCGCGCGACGATAAGCGTTTCGTCGTGGAAGCCACATCGAACGCGGCGAGCACGTGCAGTGCCGCGATGCGGAAACGCGGTGTCCTCCGATCCAACTCAGATGCTGCGCTGACGCTGCTTTCATCAGCGCGCACACGGGCCCCGGATCAACCGAAAAGCCCCTGGTCAACGCGGACTGGCACGACAGCGGCGCTCACACCCGTTTCCGGCACGACCAGGGCCATTTGGGAGACCGATTGCACATCTTGTACTTTCGGCACTTGAACAGGATTTGAACCGGAGCGAGAGTGTGATCATGAGCCAGCCTGAAGAAACGGAGTTTTCGAATCCCCCGGTGGCGCCGGGAGACGTGCCCGACGTTCGCGACGTGGAATTCGAGTCGTTGGCGCCCGCATTCAGACGCTACACGCTGATTTCCACGCTGATCGTTGCGGCACCGGTGGTCGTGGTCGCGCTGGTCGTGTGGGCGTTGCCGTTCATCCCTCTCGCAGGCTGGAAGATTCTGCTGATGGCGTCCGGCCTGCTGATGCCTCTTGTTGTCGTCGGAATCTACCGATGGGTTGCCGCCGGCTACCGGGGCTGGGCGTTACGACGACACGACATCATTGCCCGCTCCGGTGTGCTTTGGCGCAGCGTCACGACGTTGCCGGTCGCGCGCATCCAGCACGTCGAAACCACGCACGGCCCGCTGGAGCGCGGGCACGGGCTGGCGCGACTCAAGCTCTACACGGCCGGCGGCCTGACAGCCGATCTGGTCGTGATCGGCCTTGACAGGTCGGCAGCCGACCAGTTGCGCGAGTACCTGGTCGAGCAGATCAGAAAGCGTGATGCGGAAGGCAGCCCAACGTCCGATGAGTGACAGCGAAGCCGCCTGGAAGGCGCTGCCGATTTCCGCAGTGGGCGCGCTGTACATCAACGGAATTCAGCGCTTCGTGCGCGAGAACCTGATCGCGTTCTTTGGTGCCGGCACCGGCTTTGCCGTCAGCGATTCTCTTGGATGGCGCGAATTCGGGCTGGGTGCGGGGCTGGTGCTTCTGGCGGGCCTGCTGGTTGCATTGATTTACCATCGGCGCTTTCGCTACCGGGTCGACGAAAACTCGGTGCGGGTTCGCAAGGGCATGTTCGAACAGCAGGAACTCAAGGTCAGGTTCGAGCGCGTTCAGAACGTCGGCTTCAGCCAGCCGATCTATCTCCGGCCGCTCGGACTTGTGCGCGTCACGCTGGAAACACCGGGGGCCGCGCAGACCGAAGTCAGTCTGCCGGGCATCGCGTCCAGCGAGGCGACGGCGCTCAGGGATCTGATTTCCGGCGCTGCCGTTCGGCAGAATCATCCGCAGCAAGCGCCGGACGCAGAGACGGGAATTCCGGACTCGCATCAGGCGGCGTTCAGCGCCAGCGCCGCGGACCTGTTCAAGTACGGGATGACGTCCAATCAGATCTGGATACTGCTGGCCGTGTTCGGCGCTCCGGCATCGAACATGGTTGAATCCCGGGTGTCGACCTGGATCGATCAGCTCAGTGCCAGCGGATTGGTCGACATCGAGATGCTCACCAGCGCACCGCTTCTTCTCGCAGTGCTGGTGGGTCTTCTGATTCTCTCCGTTGCATTGTTGCTGATGGTTTTATCCGGGTTGCTCGCGATTGTGCGGTTCAGCGGCTATCGACTGGTCAGGGAGACCGATCGATTCAAGGCCCGCTTCGGTCTGCTGGATGTTCGCGAAAAATCGCTTAAGCTGTCAAAGCTTCACGGCATAGAGACGGTGCAGACGGCCGTGGGGCGGCTGCTTGGCCAATGGCATGCCGTTGGGCATCAGACAGGCGCTGTTCAGTACGAACAGGCGATCAACAGCGACCGCCGTTTTCTCATACCGGGCGTCGACGATGACTGCCTGGACAGCGTGGTCGATACGCTGCGAGGCGGGCGATGGGAGGCACCGGACTGGCAAGGCGTCCATCCGAGGTTCCGCTCGATGCTCTGGGGCCGGATCAGTTCCGTGTTCGTGCTGGCGGCGTTGCTGCTCTGGAGCCTGTTGCCCGGCAATGTTTTCTGGCCGCCGTTGGCGGTTCTCGCTTTGAATCTGCTGATTCTAGGACTGGTTCATCTTCGGTGGCGGCGATGGGGCTACGCGGTTGACGAGCACAGGATGCGGATCCGCAGCGGACTGGTGGGTCAGAAGATCGTCGAATTCGACCTGGCGCGTTGTCAGCAGGTGAGAATCGACACCAGCCCCTACCAGCGTCGGCACGGGCTTGCCTCGTTGAACATCCGACTTCCGCACGGTGAGCAGGCGATTCCTTATTTACCGCAGGCGGTGGCTCACGAGATCGCCAATCTGCTGCTTTACCGGGCCGAGAGTTCCACGGACCACGGACTCTGAGCAAGCACGGCGCCGGCTGGGTTCACGCGGCCTGTTCGATGCCCAGCACCAGCTGTTCCAGGCGGTGAGGATCATGCACTCGAATGTCCCTGTTGGTTGAGCTGGCGATGCCGTCCTGCCTGAAGCTGCGCAGGCATCTCGACAGGGTTTCGGGCTGCAGCGAGAGATAACTCGCAATGTACTTCTTGCTGGCGTCGAGGCGGAATGAGGGTTTCTTCCCATTGCGCTGATACTCCTGGAACAGGAACGAGGCGACGCGAAACTGAGCCTTGTCCACGGAAAGAAGTTCCACGTGATCGATCAGATCGTCGACCCGGCGTACAAGAGATTCCACCAGTTGGGTCCTGGCGCGCTGGGATCTATGGAAGACTTCGGCAACCACCTCGGCGTCTACAGACAGGGCTTCGGCTTCGGAGATCGCGGTTGCGTTGAGCGGATGGAATCGTTCGGATTTCAGCGACAGCGTATCGCACAGCCCGTCGCCCGGACGAGCGATCAGGAAGATCTTCTCGGACCCTGTTCGGGTCAACCTGAACAGTTTGACCTGGCCTGAAAGGCAGAAGTAACAGCGGCGGATCGCATCGTTTTGCCTGAACAGGACTTCGTTGACGTTCAGCGAAATGGTCCACGCGTTGTGCCGGATCTCGTCGATCAACTCGTCCGGAAGCTCGCGAAACATGGCGAACTGCCGTATCTGCTCCTGTGGAACCAGTTTGCGCTCGAGCATGTGCACTTTTCCTTGAGTCAGCCAGGATGAAATCGGCGGCGTGGGAGGTCCTGGATTCGTCCCGACCCAGCCACTGTTCAACACCAGTATGCGCTCAGGATTTCGTGGAGCTTTGACCTGAGTCAATCTCCTGTCGCTTTATAACTCTTTGGAAATGCTCACATTTGTGAAGGATTCGCCCGGCCTTTGCTCAAGGCCGGGCGAATGCGGACACGGCAGGATTCGTGCTCCTGACAATGCGCCGGATCAGGCCAGCGCCTGACCGGAATTCATTCGACGACCTGGTCGATGGTGATCGTGACCTGGTCGGTTCCCTCGACCGTGATCGGGCCGGACTGGCCCTGCAGATCGCCGGGCGAAGCGATCGCATTGCCGGTTCGGCTGACTCGCGCCGAAATCTGGACCTGCGGGAAGGTGCTCAGTGACAACCCCTGCGCCATCGAATCACTGTCGCTGAGGATCACCGTCGCCGGCAGGGCGGCAGCCGTCAGACGCTTGACCGCGAGCGGGGCGGGCGGACCATTGACGGCACGCGCGAACACGAATACCGTTTCGGGACCTTGAAGCCTGTCGGCCAGGGAAGCGTCCACGGCGACTTCTACCTCGATCCTGGCTGCTGCCGGTGCGCCGGGGTCGTTCGATCCGGCGGTCGGTTCGGCGGGCGAAGTAGCGGTGGTTCCGCTGTCGGCCTGAGACATTCCGGGAATTCCCGCATGCGGGTTGGCCATCGGCGTCGGCGCGGGTTCGCTTGCCGGTTCGCTCATCGGAGCATCGCTGACCTGGGCGATCTGGTCGCTGACGCGTTGTCGAACGTTCCCCTCCGGCAGCAGGTCGCGCAGGCGGGTCCACAAGGCGAGCGCGCGCCGCTGGTCGCCGTCATGGAACGCACCCAGGCCGGCCAGCCAGAGCGCCTTCTGGTTGTCCGGGTTGTCGGCGAGGACCGTGCCGAGCAATTCCCGGCTCTCCGGCGGCAACTGAGCGCGATTCGAGGCGTAGAGCAGCGTTTCGGCGAGCTCGACGCGCGCGAACTCGTCTTCCGGATCGATGTAGATGACACGCCTGAACGCCCCCTCGGATGCCGGGTATTGCTGCAACTGCTTCCAGATCATGCCCAGCTGGTTCCAGGCCTCGACGTCTTCGGGTTCGTTCCTGACCCTGGAGGTGAGCTCTCCGAGTATCTGGCGCAGCTCTCCATTCGGCCCCGGTTCCGGGTCAATGCCATCCGGGCTGCCGACCTGGGTATAGAAGAAAAACGTCAGCAAGGGCACCGCCACGACAATCAGTCCGGCCAGGCCGCGGGGCGAAACGGTCGATCCGCCCGCATTCGCTTGTTCCTGTTCGAGGCTGGCCAGCCGCTTGCGGTAATCGGCGGGGTCCAGGTCTTCGCGCAGCTCCTCGAGCGCGCGACGGCGGCGCGCTACCCTTGCGCCGGCCGAGCCACCGCGGAGGATTGGGAGCAGCGCGAAGAACAGCGCAAGCAAGACCAGAGCGACGGTGCCCAGCAGGAAAAAGGGCGAGGACAGGATCTCGGACAAGAGTGCTCTCCTTGAAATGTTGGTGCTTACGATCGCCGACGGCTTCGCCGCCGGGAACACGGTTGATGGTCAGCTGAAAATGTAAGGACGTTCCGGTATCACGCTTGCTGCCGCTGTTCGGCAAGCATTCGGCGCCGCCGGCGAAT
>Ga0102938_10001947_pt1 | contig 15725 bp, 12 predicted proteins | sample SalPonR2_B_D2_MG_FD_84516 | JGI IMG/M metagenome (GOLD analysis project Ga0102938, IMG submission 84516) | Salt pond soil microbial communities from South San Francisco under conditions of wetland restoration - Salt Pond MetaG R2_B_D2_MG | ecosystem: Environmental > Aquatic > Marine >...
CGCTCGCCTGCCGTTCGCGAACCGGAACATCCCGCGCAGGGTCATCAGCCGCTCGGACTGATCGTCCACCAGCGAGGTGTACTCCTTGAAGATCTCGTACTGCTTGCTGCGGGTCCCGTGCTGGAGCTTGAACACCGTCTCCGGGTTGAACAGGTGGTGCTCGCCCTCGCGCCGCCACTGGTACTCACCGCCGGCCCACAGGTCGCGGTGGGCGGCTTCCTCGGGGCGGTCGAGGTGGGCGAAGCGGTGCCGCTCGGCGACCTCGCGGGCGATCTCCTCCAGCCCGATACCCCCGAGCTTGGTGGTCGTGCCGGTGAAGTAGCGGTCCACGAGCTCCTGCGAGAGCCCGATGGCCTCGAAGACCTGTGCCCCGGTGTAGGAGGCCACCGTCGAGATGCCCATCTTGGACATGATCTTGATCACCCCCTTGGCGCAGGCCTTGCGGTAGTTGCGACGTGCCTCCTCGCGCGTGAGCCCGGCGAGCATGCCCTGATCCACGAGGTCGTCGATGGTCTCGAAGGCCATGTAGGGGTTGATGGCCGCGGCGCCGAAGCCGATCAGCAGCGCCATGTGGTGGACCTCGCGCGCATCACCGGACTCCACGACGAGGCCGACCTGGGTCCGGGTCCGTTCCCGGATGAGGTGGTGGTGCACGGCCCCGGTGAGCAACAGCGACGGGATCGGTGCCAGTTCCGCGTTGGAGTACCGGTCGGACAGCACGATGACCTTCGCCCCATCGGCGATCGCTGTGCTGACGGCGGCGCACACCTCGTCGAGGGCCCGCTCGAGGCCTTGCGCCCCCTCGGCCACGGGGTACAGCCCGTCGATCGCGAAGGGCTCGAAGCCCGGCTGCTCACCGTCCTCGTTCACGTACAGGATCTTGGCCAGCTCCTCGTTGGAGAGGATCGGCCTCGGCAGCACGATCTGGCGGCAGGACGCCGGCCCGGGCGCCAGCAGGTTGGTCTCGGGGCCGATCGTGCCCGCCATCGAGGTGACCAGTTCCTCACGGATCGCGTCCAGTGGTGGGTTCGTGACCTGGGCGAACAGCTGGGCGAAGTAGTCGAACAGCAGTCGGGATCGTTCCGAGAGCACCGCGATCGGGGTGTCGGTCCCCATCGATCCGATCGGCTCCGCTCCGATGCGGGCCATCGGGGCGAGGATGATCTTGAGCTCCTCGGTGGTGTAGCCGAAGGTCCGCTGCCGCCGGACGACCGAGGCGTGTCGGGGGGTCAGCAGCGTGCGATCGGGGAGGTCGTCGAGGTGCAGCAGGCCTTCCTCGAGCCACCGGCCGTAGGGCTCGGCTGCGGCGAGCTCGGCCTTCAGCTCCTCGTCGGCCACGATACGGCCCTGCTCGGTGTCGACGAGGAACATCCGGCCGGGCTGCAGGCGCCCCTTGGCGACGACCGACGACGGGTCGAGGTCCAGCACGCCGACCTCGCTGGCCATCACGACCAGGCCGTCCTCGGTGACCCAGTACCGCGACGGCCTGAGCCCGTTGCGGTCGAGGACCGCTCCGATCACGGTGCCATCGGTGAACGCGATCGAGGCCGGGCCGTCCCAGGCCTCCATCAGAGCCGCGTGGAAGGCGTAGAAGTCACGCCGGGTGTCGGACATCGAGGCGTGGTTCTCCCACGCCTCGGGGATCATCATCAGCACCGCATGCGGGAGGCTGCGTCCGCCGAGGTGCAGCAGTTCGAGGCACTCGTCGAAGCTCGCGGTGTCGCTGGCATCCGGGGTCATGATCGGCAGGGCATGCGACAGCCGGTCGCCGAACAGATCGCTCGACAGCGTCCCCTCACGGGCGCGCATCCAGTTGCGGTTGCCCATCACCGTGTTGATCTCGCCGTTGTGGGCGACCACCCGGTAGGGGTGCGCCAGCGGCCAGGAGGGGAAGGTGTTGGTCGAGAAACGCGAGTGGACCAGCGCCAGCGCGCTCGTCAGTCGCTCGTCGCCGAGGTCCAGGAAGAAGTCCGCGAGCTGCAAGCTCGTCAGCATCCCCTTGTAGACCAACGTGCGGCCCGACAGGCTCGGGAAGTAGACCTCGTCACCGGGGTCGGCCGCGTCCGGCCGGTGGCTGCGGCCGACCTCGTGCTCGATGCGCTTGCGGACCACGTACGCCCGCCGTTCGAGATCCAGTCCCGACAGCGGTGGCTGCCCGTCGGCCGCCGCGATGAACAGGTGCCGGAAGGTCGGTTCCACGTCCCTGGCCATCGAGCCGATCGCGGTGTCGTCCACCGGGGTGTCCCGCCAGCCGACGACCCGCAGGTCCTCATCGGCGACGATCCGATCGATGGCGGCAGCGGCGCGGTCGGCGGCGGCCGGCTCGCGAGGCAGGAACGCCAGCCCGACCGCGTAGGTCCCGGCAGGTGGCAGCTCGAAGTCGCAGACGTCCCGGAAGAAGGCATCCGGCACCTGGAGCAGGATGCCGGCGCCGTCCCCGACGTTGTCCTCAGCACCGGTGGCCCCACGGTGATCGAGGTTGCGCAGCGCGGTCAGCCCCTTGACCACCAGGTCGTGGCTGGCGCGTCCCTCGAGGTCCACCACGAAGGCCACCCCACACGCATCGTGCTCGAAGCGTGGGTCGTACAGCCCCGAGGCGCTGCCGTGGGTCGTGGCGGACGCGATGTGGTGCGCGGACGTGGGCAGAGCTGGCACGGACATGTGCGCCCCTGAGGTCGACGGGATACCGGGTACTACGCAGCTTGCGTGCGGGGCGCCGTTGACCCACCTGAGCGGGCGGGAGCCTACTGGCAACCGCACCCCTGAGGCGAACGGGACGGCGGTGGCGCGACCCGTCAGCGACCGGGAGGGGCCAGCGGCCGGTGGCGCCCTGCACCGACCGACGTCAGGCGAGCGGCAGCGCGTAGCGCCAGATCGCGATCACGTGCAGGGCCCCACCGGCGACCACCAGCACGTGGAAGACCTCGTGGAAGCCGAACCAGGTCGGCCAGGGATCGGGGGCGCGCAGCGCGTAGACGACCCCACCGGCGAGGTAGATCGCCCCGCCGGCCATGATCAGCAGGATGCCGTGCAGGGGCAGGACGTCGACGATGTTGAGGAGAGGGACCGCCGCCAGCGCGCCGAACGAGGAGTAGGCGGCCACCGACAGCCAGCGCGGACCCTTCAAGGGGGAGGCCGCGACCACGGCGCCGATGATCGCGATCGTCCAGGCGACGATCAGGCTCCAGGTCCGCCAGGCTCCACTGAGGGCGTGCACGGCCACCGGCGTGAAGCTGGCCGCGATGAACAGCTGGATCATGGCGACGTCGGCACGTGCGAGTTGCCGGGTGATCCGTGCCGGCCAGCGTGGCAGGTGGTACAGCCCCGAGGTGGTGAACAGCCCGATCAGTCCGAGCCCGAACACGGCCACGCTCAGCCGTGGCAGACCCGGGGCCGCAGCCCGCCAGAGCAGGATGGCAACGACCGCCGCCGCCGGGGCTGAGACACTGTGCACCACACCCCGGAGCCGCGGTTTGGTCGGGACGTCAGGGGACGTGGCGCTGATGGCCACCTCGGTGCGATCGGTGCCTCCCACGGTCTCCTCCCCCTCACGACCTCGTTCGTGACGTCGTTGGTGACGTCGTTCGCGACGTCGTTCGGCGCCCGACGGGACGCTGCGTGGTTCGTGTCCTGGCTGCCACCGTACCGGTCAGGGTGCTCCTCGGGCACCGTCAGCGCGCCGCGGTCCACCGTAGCCAGGGCCCCTTTCGTCAGAGTGAACGGGACCTGTGGCCCTGTGGTCCGCCGGCAGGAAAGGCAACCCTTACCTCAGTGCGCCGAACTCGCTCCGTCCGCGCGTCCGGCTCCCGACCGAAGGCAGCGGCATGACCCTCGCCGAGGTGCCCGTTCGCACCCCCGTCACGGTCACGGCACTGACCTTGCCAGGTGACGAGCGTCGGCGACTCACCGAGCTCGGGCTCCGGCACGGCGTCCGGGTCGAGGTCCTGCGTCGCGCCCCCTTCGGTGGCCCCCTGGCGCTGCGCGTCGGTGCCGGCCTGCTGGCGCTGCGTCAGCTCCAGGCCGCACAGGTCCTGGTCACCGAGGAGGTGTCGTGATGGAGCGCGGACGACCACAGGCGGGCGGGGTCGGCGACGTGCCGGTCGATGAGGTTCGTGTCGCGCTGGCGGGCAACCCGAACGTCGGCAAGTCGAGCCTGTTCAACCGCCTGACCGGAGCTGCACAGCACGTCGGGAACTGGCCGGGCAAGACCGTCGAACGCCGGACCGGTACGGCTGCGTCCGAAGGCGCCCGGCTCCTGGTCACCGACCTGCCGGGGACCTACAGCCTGGCCGCCGGTTCGCCGGAGGAGGTGGTGGCCGAACAGGCCCTGACCGACACCGGCCTCGACGTCGTCGCGGTCGTGCTGGACAGCACCAACCTCGAGCGCAACCTCTACCTCGCCGCCCAGATCGCCGAGCTCGGCTGCCCGCTCGTCCTGGTGCTCAACATGGACGACGCCGCGGCCGCCGACGGGTTCCGCATCGACGAGGCCGGGCTGGCGGCGATCTTCGACGCTCCGGTGGTCCGCACCGTCGCCCGTACCGGCGAGGGGCTCGAGGCGTTGATCGCGGCGCTGCTGTCGGTGGGTGCAGCCGCCGACCACGAGCAGCACGCAGGTGCAGCGTGATGCCGGCGACCCGTCCCGACGATGCGCCGACGCTGCCCATCGACCACGATGCCGTGGTCGAGGAGGCACTGCAGCGGCTGGAACGCTCGCTCGCCGACCTGCCGCTGCCCCCGCGCCCGAGCCGGCGCTGGCTCGCACTGCGGCTGTTGGAGCAGGAGCCGGGTGCGATCGCGACCATCATGGCGGTCGACGGTGGCGCGGCCGTGCGCGCCGAGGCCGCAGCCGCGGCTGACCGCCTGCGGTCCTCGTTGGGTCTGGATCCGGCGCTGGTGATCGCCGACCGGCGGTACGGCTGGGCCCACCAGGTCGCGGAGGCCGTCGTGCAGCGGGAGACCGTGCCGAGGTCCCGCACCGACCGCCTGGACGACGTGCTGACCCACCCGGTGGTCGGCATGCCGCTGTTCCTGCTGGCCATGTGGATCGTGTTCACGCTGGTCGTCGACGTCGCCGACCCCTTCATCGGTTGGATCGAGGGCATCGTGGGCGGAGAGCTCACGACCTGGACCGGTGCCCTGCTCGGCGCCGTCGGACTCGACGGCGGCTGGCTCGAGGGGTTGCTGCTGGACGGCCTGTTGGCGGGCGTCGGCGGGGTACTGGTCTTCGTGCCGGTGCTCGCGATCCTCTACACCGCCCTGGGTGTGCTCGAGGATTCCGGCTACATGGCCAGGACGGCCTACCTGATGGACCGGGTGCTGTCGCCGATCGGGTTGTCGGGCAAGAGCTTCCTGCCGCTGGTGCTCGGGTTCGGCTGCAACGTGCCCGGGATCTACGCGACCCGCCTGTTGGATCGTCGTCGCGACCGCGTCATCACCGCGCTGCTGGTGCCCTTCGTGTCCTGCGCGGCTCGGCTGCCGGTGTTCGTGCTGCTGGCGGGCGTGTTCTTCGACCGGGCGAGCGGCACCGTGGTGTTCGGGATGTACCTGCTCAGCATCCTCACGGTGGTGCTGCTCGGTGGCCTGCTCGACCGCCTGCTGCTGCGGGCGGAGCGCGGGACCTCCTTCGTGCTGGAGCTCCCGGCCTACCGCCGGCCCTCCCTGCGCGTCCTCGCGGCCTACGTCGGCCAGCGGGTCGGCGCGTTCGTGCGGGGGGCCGGGCCCGTGATCGTGGCGGGGGCGGTCGTGGTCTGGGCGCTGCTGTCGACGCCGGTCAGCGGTGACGGCGGCTTCGCCGACACCGACCTGGACGACAGCGCCTTCGCCGCCACCTCGCAGGCCCTGGCGCCGACGTTGACGCCGGCCGGCCTGGGCAGCTGGGAGCTCACCGGCACCCTGCTGACGGGCGTCGTCGCCAAGGAGGTCATGGTCGCCACGTTCTCCCAGGTCTACGACGACGCGCCGGCGACCGGGGAGGCCTCCCCACAGGCGGGTGACGACCTCGACGTGCTCGCCGACCTGCGTGGCATCGGGGCTGGGTTCCTCGGCGCCACGGCGGACGCGGCGCTGGCCGTCCCGGCCATGGTGGGGATCGAGCTCCGGGAGGCGTCCGCGGAGGACACCAGCGCGCTGGGGGCTCCGCTGCGCGCCGGTCTCCAGGAGACCAGCGGTGGCTTCGGCGCGGTCGCCGCACTCGCGCTGATGGTGTTCGTGCTGCTGTACGTGCCGTGCCTGGCCACCGTCGCCGCCATCCGTCACGAGCTCGGCGGTCGCTGGGCGCTGCTGAGCGTGGGTATGAGCCTCGCGGTGGCCTGGCTCGCAGCCACCGCGGTCTTCCAGACCGGGCGGCTCCTGGTCCGCCTGCTGGGCGGGGGGTGAGACGATGCTGCTCGCGCTTCGTGAGGCGGTCCTGGCCAACGACGGCGGCACCCTGCGCTTGACGTCGCTGGCCGAGGAGCTCGACGCCGATCCGGTGGTGGTGCGCTCCGTGCTCCACCACGCGGTCGAGCGCGGCTGGCTGCCGACGGTGCAGCTCGTGGACGACCCGGCTGCGTGTGGCGCCGCTGCCTGCCGCCCGGCGGCGACCAGCGCGGCCTGCCGGCACTGTCCGATGGCGGCACCCTCGATCGGGTGACGCCCGCGGGCTCGGGTGACGGCCTCGGGCTCGGGTGGGAGGCCGATCGGGCCTTTCGCCCCATGACGCCAGCCATCGCTGGCCTACCGTGGGTCCGTCGTCGCGAGGAGGCCGTGCCGGTGCCCGAGGGCCCGCTGCTGTGGGGACTGGTGGTCGGCGGGATCGTGCTGCTGGCGTGCTACGCGCTGCTGCTGTGGGACATCAGCCGCAGCGAGGTCCGGCACCTCCCGCGGTGGATGTGGGCGCTGATCGTGGTGCTCATCACCTTCCCGATCGGGGCGCTGCTCTACCTCGTCGTCGGTCGGGTGCCCGCCGCGGAGCGCTCGACCAGCACCATCGAGCCGGAAGCATCCAGGGTCGGCGAGGCACCGCCGCGGGTCCCCGGACCCGGTACAGCAGGGCTGCCACCCCGGCACGAGGCACTGCGGGACGTGCCCTGCACCTCCGCCGGCGAGGTCACCGCACCGACGGATGCCCCCCGTGCCAGCCCCTCGGTTGGTTCCGGAACCACGCCGCAGGTGGTCGCCACGTACGGCCTGACCAAGCGCTACGGGGACACCGTGGCGCTGGACCACATCGACCTCGCCGTCCCCCGCGGTGCGACCTACGGGCTGATCGGCCCCAACGGCGCCGGGAAGACGACGATGTTGTCGATCCTGGCCGGCCTGCGCCATCCCACGGCGGGCAGGGTGGAGCTCGGTGTCGAGCGACGACGTCTGGGAGTGCTGGTCGACACCCCGCTGTTCGAGCCGTGGCTGACGGCCCGGGAGGTGGTCGACCTGGCCCGCCATCTGGTGGCGCCCAACGGTGCGCGGGGCGAGGTGGACCGGGCCCTCGATGAGGTCGGGTTGGTCGACGCGGCAGACCGGCGCTGTGGTGGCTTCTCCCGGGGGATGCTGCAGCGGCTCGGCCTGGCGACCTGCCTGGTGGGCGATCCCGAGGTGCTGCTACTGGACGAACCCTCGTCCGCGCTGGACCCCGCCGGACGTCGGGAGGTGCTCGACCTCATCGGGCGGCTGGCTCGCTCGACGACGGTGATCCTGTCGACCCACATCCTCGCCGACGTCCAGCAGGTCTGTGACATCGTGGGCGTGATCGATCGGGGAGCACTTCGGTACCAGGGCCCGATCGCTGACCTGCTGGCCCGTACCTCCTCCGCCTACCACCTCCACGTCCGGGGCGATCCCGCACAGCTGCTCGCCGGCCTGGAGCGCGCCCGGTGGGTGCGCGCGGTGGAGGAGCAGGCGCCCGGCCGTCTCCGGTTCGTCACCGACGACGCGACCCGGGCGGAACGGGCGCTGCCGGGCCTGCTCGCCGAGAGCGACGTCGCGCTGGTGTCCTGCCACCCGGCCACCGACCTGGAGACCGCGTTCCTGGAGCTGACGCGATGAGCCTGTGGCAGCTGGAAGTGCTGCGGATGGTGCGCACCCACCGCTGGACCATCGTCGTCGGGGTGTACGCCGTGTTCGGGGTCCTCGGCCCCGTGAGTGCGCGGTACCTCAGCGAGATCGTGGGCAACTTCGCGGGCGAGGTCACCATCGTGGTCCCCGACCCCCGCCCGGTCGACGGGATCCTGCAGTTCGTCTCGAACACGACCCAGCTCGGACTGCTGGCCGTGGTCATCGTCGCCGCGAGCGCCCTGGCCATCGATGCCCGTACCGAGGTCGCCGCGTTCTTCCGGACCCGCGTCGAGCACGGTGCGGTGCTGTTGTGGCCGCGGTACGTGGTCGCGACGGCCACCGCCGTGCTCGCCCTCGTCGCCGGCAGCGTCATCGCCTGGCTGCTCACAGCGGCGATGCTCGGGCAGCTACCCGCGAGGGCCATGGTGACCGGCACGGCCCTGGGGGCGCTCTACCTCGCCTTCGCGGTGGCGGTGGTCGCGGCGGCGGGCGCCATCGCCCGCGGCGTCCTGCCGACGGTCTTCGCGGCCGTGGCGGCCCTGCTGCTGCTACCGGTCGCCGGCGTCCTCCCGGCTGTCGAGCCGTGGCTGCCGAGCGAGCTCCTGACCGCGGTGGTCGCTCTGCTCGAGGGTGAGCCGGTCTCCGGCTTCCTTCGTGCCGTCGGCGTCACCATCGTGGTCACTGGGCTGCTGCTCGCCTTCGCGGCGCGACGGTTGCAGCATCGCGATCTGTGAGTGGGGACCGGCCTAGCGCTGGGCCCGGTTGACCGCGCTGACGATGGCCTGCAGGGACGCGGTCACGATGTTGGGGTCCACACCCACGCCCCACAGCGTGGTCCCGGCGATGTCGCACTCGATGTAGGCCGCGGCCGTGGCGTCGTCGCCTGCGGACATGGCGTGCTCGGCGTAGTCCAGCACCGATACCTCGACCCCGTGACCCGCCAGCGCGTCGCAGAAGCCGGCGATCGGCCCGTTGCCCTCGCCCTGGAGCGTCACGGGCTCGTCGCGGTCGAGGAGTTCCACCCACAGCTGGTCGGTCTCGCCCTCCAGCGCGACGTGTCGGCTGCTCACCAGTCGGAACCGCCCCCACGGGTCGGTCTCTGCGGGCAGGTACTCGTCGGCGAAGATCCGCTGCATCTCCGCGGAGGTGACCTCACCACCCTGGCTGTCGGTACGGGCCTGGACCACGTGGCTGAACTCGATCTGCAGACGTCGTGGTAGGTCGAACTGATGATCGTGCTTCATCACGTAGGACACGCCGCCCTTGCCGGACTGCGAGTTGACCCGGATGACCGCCTCGTAGGTCCGGCCGACGTCCTTGGGGTCGATCGGCAGGTAGGGCACGTCCCAGGTCATGTCCTCCAGGACCTTGCCCGCCGCTGCTGCGTCGCGATCGAGCGCCTCCAGACCCTTCTTGATGGCGTCCTGGTGACTACCGGAGAAGGCGGTGTAGACCAGGTCACCGCCCCAGGGGTGGCGCTCGGGGACGGGCAGCTGGTTGGCGTACTCGACGGTGCGCCGGACCGCGTCGAGATCGGACAGGTCGAGCATCGGGTCGATGCCCTGGCTGAACAGGTTCATGCCCAGCGTGATCAGGCAGACGTTGCCGGTGCGCTCACCGTTGCCGAACAGGCACCCTTCGACCCGGTCCGCGCCGGCCATGATCCCGAGTTCCGCGGCGGCGACCGCCGTCCCACGGTCGTTGTGGGGGTGGAGCGAGAGGACGATCCGGTCCCGGTTCGGCAGGTGGCGGTGCATCCACTCGATCGAGTCGGCGTAGACGTTGGGCGTGGCCATCTCCACCGTGGCCGGCAGGTTCAGCACGATGGGTCGTTCCACGCTCGGCTCGAGCACCTCCATGACCGCACCGCACACCTCGACGGCGAAGTCGAGCTCCGTGCCCGTGTAGGACTCGGGGGAGTACTGCCACAGGATGTCGGTGTCGGGGGTGATCACGTCGGCGTACTTGCGGGCCATGGTGGCGCCCTGTACCGCGATGTCGCGGATGCCGGCTCGATCCATGCCGAAGACCACGCGCCGTTGGGTGACCGAGGTGGAGTTGTAGAAGTGCACCATGGCACGCTCGGCGCCCACCAGGGACTCGAAGGTCCGCTCGATCAGCTCCTCGCGGCACTGGGTCAGCACCTGGATCGCCACGTCGTCGGGGATCAGGTCCTGCTCGATCAGGTGGCGGACGAAGTCGAAGTCGGTCTGGCTGGCAGCCGGGAAGCCGACCTCGATCTCCTTGAACCCCAGACGGACGAGCAGCTGGAACATGGCGAGCTTGCGCTGGCCGTCCATGGGGTCGATCAGCGCCTGGTTCCCGTCGCGCAGGTCGACCGCTGCCCACCGCGGGGCGCGTTCGATGCGACGGGATGGCCAGGTCCGGTCCTCGAGCGCGACCGTGAACTGTTCGTGGTAGGGCCGGTAGCGGTGCAGTGGCAGCCCGGACGGTCGTTGCCGGGGGGCCCAGGCGCGAGAAAGCGAGGTCATGGATGCGGCTCCTGCGGATGGCGGTGACGTTCGGCGTGACCGGCAACGCGGGACCCCCGCGGCGAGGATGCCGGCCTACCCGACCTCGCCGCGGCGACGAAGGAGCAGGAGTCCGTCACAGCGCATGGTGCGCAGCATAGAGCACCGGTCGGCTCGAGGTCACCTCGCGGTCGTGGCGTCGCGGCGGACCGTGCCCGCGCCCCAGGCCTCCCGCAGCGGGACCCGACCACTGGTCCGCAGGACGCTGTTGCGGTAGAAACGTGCCGCCAGCGGGAGGAGCAGCACGATGAAGGCCATCGCCAACAGGATGGCGGTGAGCACCTGCGGCCAGGCCGCCTGACCGACCGCGAACAGGATCGGCTGCACGATCGGTGCCGTCAGGGGGACGAGCCCGGTGACCGTGGCCACCGTGCCGGCCGGCTCGAGCAGGGCGAACTGCACCGCCAGGATCGCCCCGACCAACAGCAGGATCACCGGCAGCACGGCGCTCTGGAGGTCCTCGACCCGCGCGACGAGCGAACCCGCCATCGCGAACAGCGAGGCGTAGAGCAGGAAGCCCAGCACGTACCACGGCACCACCAACGCCAGCGCGCCCCAGGCCGCGCGTGGGATCTCAACGACCTCGGTCAGCAACAGGCCGGTGGAAGCGACCGTGGCGAGCACCAGGATCTGGAGCAGGCCCAGCGCGCCCAGCCCCAGCACCTTGCCGGCCAGGAGTTCGGTCGGCCGGACCGAGGCGAGCAGGACCTCGACGACCCGAGACTGCTTCTCCTCGACGATGCCCTGCGCCACCCACTGGCCGTACACGGCCAACAGGCCGTAGAGCAGGAACACCGCGCCGTAGACCACCGCGACCGACGGGTCGAACACGTCGACCGCGTCGGCACGGTCCGCCACCTGCTCGACCTCCAGCGGCTCGACGGCGAACAGCGTGGCCCGCTCCTCGGGGTCGAGGCCGGCTTCTGCGAGGGCCGCCTCCACCTTGACGGTGTTGGCCGCGTTGGCGAGCAGCGCTTCCACGGCCCGTCCGAGGCCACCGTCGGCGAGGACCGTGGTGGCATCGAGCAGTACGGCGTCGAGCTCGCCGTCGAGCAGCGACGCCTCCGCTGCGGCGCGGTCCTCGACGTCGATCAGTTCCACCTCGAGGTCGAAAGCGCCCTGCTGCGCGAGGACCAGTTCCCCGACCTGCTCGGCCTGCTCGTCGAGATAGCCGAGTGCGAACGGGTCATCGTCGTCGAGTGCGTAGGGCAGCCCTATGACGAGCAGCAACACGGCCAGGATCGCGCCGTTGGAGATCAGGAACGCGCGGCTGCGGATCCGTTCGGTGAACTCCCGTCCAGCGACGAGCCACGTCCTGCTCATACCGTCACCTCAGTGGGGGGTGCAGCGCGCGCTGGATCCTGGACCACCTCGCGGTAGAGCTCGCTGAGCGTGGGCAGCACGGTGCCGAAGTGGTGCACGCGTCCGGTGGATCGGGCAGCGGCCAGCACCTGCTGGTCGTCGGCGTCGACGGCCAACTCCAGCAGGTACTCGTCACCGTTGCGTCCGAGCAGGCGGACACCCTCCAGACCGGCGAGCCAGTCCGTGCGGCCCCCGGCCTCGCACACCACCCGCAGCACCGGGCGCTGCCGCTGGGTACGGAGCCCGTCCACCGTGCCCGATGCCACCAGGCGACCGTCGTGGATGATGGCGACGGCATGGCACAGGCGTTCCACCAGTTCCAGCTGGTGGCTCGAGAACACCACCGGTACACCGGCCTCGACGCGCTCCAGAAGCACCTCGCTCAGCGCGTCCACCCCGACCGGGTCCAGCCCGCTGAAGGGTTCGTCGAGGATGAGCAGCACCGGGTCGTGGATGAGCGCCGCTGCGAGCTGGACCCGCTGCTGGTTGCCCAACGAGAGCTGCTCGACCGGCTCGTCACGCCGGTCCGACAGGCCGAACCGCTCCAGCAGCTGGCCCGCGGCCGCGTTGGCTCGTGGACGGGTGAGCCCATGCAGTCGGGCGAGGTAGGTCAGCTGGCGCAGCGATGGGGTCTTGGGATACAGCCCGCGCTCCTCCGGCATGTAGCCGAAGCGGGCACGCCGGGTGCGGTCGAGGTGCTCGCCGCGCCAGCGCACCGCACCGCCGTCCGCCTCGTCGAGGCCCATCACGATCCGCATCGCCGTGGTCTTGCCGGCACCGTTCGAGCCCACGAAGCCGAACATCTGACCTGGTTCGACCACGAACGAGAGCTCGTCGAGTGCCACGAGGTCACCGAAGCGGCGCGTCAGACGGTCCAGCTCCAGCATGCGCCACTCCTCGCCGGCATCGCGTCACGCTACGTCGCCCGATCGTGGTGCTGCAAGGGTCTCCGGTCGCGCAGTGTGAGTTCGGCCTCCTCGAACCGCAGCACCTCCACGAAGCCCAAACGCCGATAGAGGCGTCGTGCGGCCTGGTTGTCGGGTGCGACGTTCAGCCCGATCGTGGCCACCTGCGACCTCAGTTCGTGGCACAGCGCACCCGCGACCCGTCGAGCGAGTCCCTGTCCCCGTTGCGTCGGTGCGGTGACGACGTTGCCGATGGCGGCGACACCGTTGACCCGGTCGAGCACGTGCACGCCGGCGGCAGCGACCAGTTCCCCAGCCACCTCGATACCGAGGTAGCAGCCGGTGTCGAGCAGCCCGGGGTGGAAGAACTCCCCGGCTGAAGGGTCCGTCGCGTACAGGCGGTACAGGGCCGGGAGGTCATCGATACCGAGACGTCTGGCCTCCCGGTCGGGGGGGATCGGCGGGGCGCTCGTCGGCAGCGCCAGCTTGAGGTACGGGCTGGTACGTCGGCTCTCGTAGCGGGGTAGGAGGTGGTCGGCCGTACCGGGCGGGCCGGTGATGACGAACCGCGGCGGCAGCAGGTCATGCGTGGCGAGGTCCCCGAGCAGCTCGAGCGTGGCCTCGGGTCGACGCGCGGCGATCGCGTACCCCACGGTGAGGGGGGAGCCGGGTAGCTCCAGCACACCGACGACCGCCACGTCCCGACGCCACCAGCGGGACACGCCCCAGAGCTGCTCGAGATCCGCGATGCCGTAGGGATGCGCCTCGCGGTCGCGGCCGTACAGGGCCAGCAGTTCCGCGCGGTCCGTGGCTCGATGGGGCGCCACCACCGGCGATCCAGGGCCCGTGGGCGGCCCGCTCACCCGAGCGCTGTGGCGAGCAACTCCCGGAGATCCTGCTCGAAGCGCTCCGGGTCGCTGTTCCACTCGCGGACGTGCTCGACGCCGGCGTACTCGACGTAGGTGGCCTGCTCCCCGAGCAGCGCTGCCAGTTCGCGGCTCGGCTCGACCGGCACGGTGGTGTCCGCGTCGCCGTGGGTGATCAGGATCGGGAGGTCGTCGGGGAGTGCATCCGCTCGGTCGGCGTGCTCCACCTGCGAGAAGTTGAGGCCCGCGCGCCAGTTGGAGATCCAGCGGGTGCTCGTGAGCAGCGCGGGGATGACCGGCTCCGGGATCCCCCGGTTGCGCGCCTGCAGGTCGAGGGTCGCGTCCAGCGACACCAGGGGTGAGATCAGGACCGCACCGGCGATCCGCTCGGCCTGCGTCGAACGCCGCAGGAGCGACAGAGCGACGGAGCCGCCCTGGCTGTAGCCGACCAGGATCACGTCCCGGGCCCCCTCCACCTCGACCAGGTGTTCGATGGCCGCCTCGAGCTCGAGCCACTCCCGTTCCCCGTAGTAGCCGAACCCCTCCGGGTCAGCCGGCGCACCACGGCTGTTGCGCACGGAGATGCTCAACGACGGGAGCGCGAGATCGTCGAACACCGGCAGCAGGCGGTTCCCCTCGCTCGGGCTGGCCCCGCGACCGTGGATGATGACGGCCCAGGTCTCCTGAGTGGGAGCACCGTGGGGGACGACCCGCCAAGCCGGCAGGGCGCCGATCTCACTGGCCACCGCGACCGTGTCGAACGGCAGGCCGAGGCTGGTCGCCGGGTCGCCGTGGAAGGTGTCGACCGTCGTCGTCGCGACGTCACCGGGTGCCGGCCACTCGCCGTCCAGCAAGGTCGTGGTGCGGGTGGTCTCGGTGCCATCCGACTCGCTCCCGCCGTCGGCCAGGAACAGGCCGGTGTCGGTCACCAGTCCGACGGTGTGGAGGTCGATGTCGCCACCGGCGGTCGCCAGCGTGAGCTCGCCCGCGTCCTCGTCAACCGCGGTGATCGTGACATCGGGGACCGGCTCGAAGGCCGGCGGGGCGGGCAGGAGTTGGTCGCTGTAGTACCACCCTCCGATCCCGAGTCCCCCGATGGCGAGCACCACCACGGGGAGCAGGATCCAGAGCACGGCTCGGCGCACGACGATCCTCCGCGGGGAGAGCAGGGGTTGGGGTCCAGTCGCCGCCGCCCCCCCGGGATCTGTTGCGCCGCTGCGACACGGGAACGTACGTACCATAGGTGACCAGCACGTGCGAGCAGGAGGTGGCTGAGCGTGTCGCCTCGGTGACGTCGGGTTGCAGCCGAGGGGTGTGGAGTGCAGGCGCAGGGGATGCTCAGTGTGGTGGCGACCCCGATCGGCAACCTCGGCGACCTGAGCCAGCGGGCCATCGAGGTACTGACCGGTGCCGACCTCGTGCTCGCCGAGGACACCCGGCGCACCGGGCGGCTACTGGCGCACCTCGGCAGCACGGTGCCCCAACGCTCGCTGCACGAGCACAACGAGCAGCAACGCATCGCAGAGGTGCTCGCGCGGCTGGAGTCCGGGGAGCACTTGGCACTGGTCTCGGATGCCGGGACGCCCACGGTCTCCGACCCCGGGTTCCGGCTGCTGACGGCCTGTGCCGCTGCCGGGGTGCACATCGTGCCGATCCCCGGACCCTCGGCGCTGCTGGCAGCGCTGGTGGTCTCGGGCCTGCCCACCGACCGGGTCAGCTTCGACGGCTTCCTCCCGCGTCGGGCCGGCGCGCGCCGCGCTCGTCTCGGCGAACTCGCCGACGAGGTCCGGACGATGGTGCTCTACCTCTCGCCGCACCGTGCGGTCAACGACCTGCGTGACCTGGCCGAGACGCTCGGTGCTGACCGGCGAGCGGCCCTGTGCCGCGAGCTGACCAAGCTGCACGAGGAGGTCCGCCGTGGCACGCTCGGTGAGCTGGCCGATGCCGCCGTTGACGGGATCCGCGGCGAGGTGACGCTGGTCGTCGCCGGCGCCGACCCGTCCACCGGAGAGGCCGGTACCTCGCTC
>Ga0102938_10001948_pt1 | contig 15724 bp, 10 predicted proteins | sample SalPonR2_B_D2_MG_FD_84516 | JGI IMG/M metagenome (GOLD analysis project Ga0102938, IMG submission 84516) | Salt pond soil microbial communities from South San Francisco under conditions of wetland restoration - Salt Pond MetaG R2_B_D2_MG | ecosystem: Environmental > Aquatic > Marine >...
GATTTATGTATCAGTCGGTCCCTATGACAACAATTACCATACCACTCATACCGCTGCCAATCCTCGCGACAAAACCGCTCCGGATATAACCTAGAATGTAAAAAGCTGTCCATCATCTTCCCCCCCCCACACCGACAGGGCAGGCATCTGAGCGTCAAGCAACTACTGTTTTCATATCAGGATTTTACCAGCCCCTCAAGCTGATGCAACAACACCGAAAATGGATGAAAGTTTTGCGGTTCTTCGGCGACTAACGATTGTCGTGCGGTGTCAAGAAAACGTAGCTTGGCTCGCCGTTGGCTGAAAAAAACTTCCGGTCGCTCTGCTGTTTCCGTCGCCACTTGATACACCAGCTTAACATTGACAGCGTGAAGACTGCTGATCAAAGACTCGCGTGCCTGACGATCCCACGTATCACGTACCGGAACTTTCGCCAGTTGCGCCAGGAGCACATCAATATTGACCTGCTGATCAACCAGAACCTTGATCTGAGCCAGAGTTTCAAGACTCTGGCCAGAGCTGTCAACCATACATAAAAGTGGCAGGAAATCGACCAAGTTATCCAGCACCGAAAACTTGTAAGCGATGTCAGGATTCAATCCTTCATTTTGCAGGGTACTTTTACGTTGTCGACATTTCTGCCAAACGTTGACCGGCAGAACTTTGGGCAATAAACCAGCGTAGTCATATAGCCGGCCACTGATCCGCTCAAGATCAGCAGTGGTCGCCGGAATCTCCATGCCATTACCAAGGGCAAACACGCAGAAGGTCGCCAGAATATTTTCAAGGCCGAGCAACAGTTCGTATTGACGCGCTGCCGGCATCTGGTTATCCAGGGCATAAATCGCCTGGCGCAAATCATTACCACTAAGCAAACTATCAAAAATCAGATAGGCATTAGCGACACTGACCTGCGAACGCCCGGTCAAACGACTGCTGGTCTGTAAAAAGGCACTACCAGCCTGATCGACGACACGATTGGTGAGCATCGTCGCGGTAATTTCACGTGCCAGCGGATGACGGGGTAGTTGCTCCGCATAACGCTCACCAATTTCTGCAGGAAAATAATCAAAAAGCAACTGTTTAACCACCTTGTTATCCGGCAGTTCTGCGTCGAGCAGGCCACGATAAAGGAACATCTTGCTATAGGCCAACAGGACCGCCAGTTCAGGACGGATCAAGCGATTGGGCTGACGCAGTGCTACGTCTTTACGACTTGGTAATCCCTCTCCTCGGCGGTCAAGCAGCCCGGCACGACTTAACCGATCAATCAGTTCCAGATGCGGTTCCACATCTTTTTCAATCCGTAATTCATCCAGAGAGATTGACAGGGTTTGGGTGTAGTTGTTGGCCAGCACATCCTGACAAACAGTCTCTTCAATCTCTTCCAGCAGAACATAACCTGCTTTGAGTGATCTGACTTTCTTTTCCTGACGCAACAGACGCAGCATGATCTTCAGGTTGACCTCGTGATCAGAACTGTCAACACCACCAGAGTTGTCGATGGCATCGGTATTCACCCGTCCACCATTCAAGGCAAACTCGATGCGCCCGGCCTGAGTTAAACCGAGGTTACCCCCCTCACCTATCACTCTGGCACGGACTTCAATACCATCAGCGCGCAATCCGTCATTAGCCCGGTCCCCTGCTTCTTCATGGTTCTGGGTTGAGGCCTTGACATAGGTGCCGATACCACCATTCCACAACAGATCAACCGGAGCCGTCAGCAACAACTTGATCAAACTGGAGACATCAATACTACTCTGGCGCACACCAAGCCACTTGGCGACCTGCGGCGTCAGAGGAATCTCTTTAAGTTGGCGCGAATAAATACCGCCACCGGCAGAAATCAGTTCACTGCTGTAGTCTTCCCAGGTTGAACGTGGCAGATCAAACAGGCGCTGACGCTCCTGCCATGAAGATTCTGGATCAGGATCGGGATCAAGGAAAATATGGCGGTGATCAAAAGCCGCCAGCAGACGAATTTGTTTCGATAGCAACATGCCATTACCAAAGACATCGCCGCTCATGTCACCGATACCGACCACGGTAAAGGGCTCCGTCTGGATATCGTGTCCCATTTCCCGAAACAAGCGCTTAACGCTCTCCCAGGCGCCGCGCGCCGTGATTCCCAGCTTTTTATGGTCATAACCATGAGAACCGCCGCTGGCAAAGGCATCACCCAACCAGAAATTGTAGGATTCGCTGATCGCGTTAGCGACATCGGATAGATGAGCTGTCCCTTTGTCGGCCGCCACCACCAGATAAGGATCATAATCATCATGGGCAATCACCCCGCCGGGGCGAATAATATCATCACCAACGCGGTTATCAGTGATATCCAGCAGCCCACGCATAAAGGTCTGATAGGCCTGCTTGACGATCTGTCCCATCTGTTCACGATCGCTACTGGTGTGCTTGGTAACAAATCCGCCCTTGGAACCTTCAGGAACAATCACCGCATTTTTGGTCATCTGCGCTTTGACCAGACCTAGCACTTCGGTTCTGAAATCATCTGGTCGGTCGGACCAACGGATGCCGCCGCGAGCCACCTTGCCGCCACGCAGGTGAACCCCTTCTATCTGGGCGGAATGGACATAAACCTCGTATAGCGGGCGCGGTGCCGGCATATCGATGACCCCCAGCGAACTGATTTTCAGGGAGATAAAATAATCATCCTTGTCACAGCGCACAAAAAAGTTGGTGCGGATGGTGGAGTCAATCAAATTAAACAGGGTGCGCAGGATCTTGTCTTCATTGGGGTTAGTGACATCTTCTAAAACCTTGACCAATTCCTGTCGTACCGGCGAGAGGACCTCCAACTCACGCACCATTGGATCTTCCCACTCGGGTGCCGGTTTGAACCGTCCCTCAAAGTAACGGTACAACAACTGTGTTGCTGCTATATTATTGGTCAGGGTTTCAGCTACCCGTTTTTTAGAGAAAGGGCTTCCCAGTTGTAGATAATAATTACGATAGGCACGAAAAACGTCGATCTGGCGCCATGAGAAGCCGGTTGGCAACAACAGCTGGTGGAGATAATCATTCTCTACCTCGTTCTTGTTCAATGCCCGCAGGGTTTCGATCAGCGGTTTTTTAACCTGGGCCATGGGCAAACTTTTGGCGGTGTCGGCGCGCACGGAAAAACTTTTGATATAAACCGGCTGATCGTTGATGACCAGATCGGAATCGACCTGATGGAGCACGTAAAGATTAAGATTTTGCAGGTAAGGCATCAGATCGTTCAGGTAACAACGGTTCAAACTGTAATACTGCAACCGGTAATAATCACGCTGATCGTGGAACGGGCCCCACAAATCAAAAACATCCTGCTGAAAGTGAAGGAGCTTTTCAATATTACGCAAATCCCGGATGGCAAAACGCGGCTCATTGCGCGCACGATAATCTCTGTCAAACGCCTTGATGTAAGTATCCCAGGTGGCATAGGACTCCGTGCTGAAGTTCTTTTCCAGCAGGGTACGAAAACGCAGCTTCCACGGCATGGTCAAACGGGTCAACCCCTGTTCCAACTTGAGCAGATCGACCTGCACCTCTTTATGGCGTAACTGCAGGTTAACGTGCAGGGTCAAATAATCCGATGCGGCATGGATCAGACGGATATCAACGCTGACCGCCTTGAAATAGCGCCGCAGATAGGCCTCCAGGCGCTCGATATGTTCCGGCAGATAATATTCGTTGGGCATAATCAACAGCAGTGTCAGCCCTAGTTCCGCGGTTGTCGGTGCAATCACCACCTTGACCCCGGCCTGACGATGCATCTGGATAAAAGAGCGCAACATGCGCCGCAATTCATCCTCTTCCATTAAAAAAAGTTCGATCTTTGGGAAGCTGTTGATGATCTGCATCGTCTTACGATAGTTGTGGCTATCGTGCACGATGTTCAACTGCTGTTGTGCCTTCTCAATCCGCTGGCGCAGGACCGGGATCATAAAGCTGTTTTCATCAATACTTTTCTGGGTATAAAAACCGAAGAAACAGTATTCACGATATCCACCCTTTATTTTTTCACGAAACCCAAGATAGGTCAGACGCTCAAAACGGTGCAACGGACAACGCAATTCAGTTCGCTCAACGTCAACAATTTTACCTTGACCAAGCAGTGAAAAAACTTTCGCCACACTCAGGACGAATGGCTTATCAGCTTTGTGAAAGGGTTGGAAATAAAACTCTGTCAATCCCAAAGCTTTGTTTTTTTCTTCTTTGAAACGACTGATATCACCCCCAGCGCTGTAGGTGAAACTGCGGGTTGCAACGGGAATGAAGTTTTCCTGCTTCAACCATTCAAACAGGGCTTGATGTCCGGCGAACTCTTTTATTTTCAACAGTTCATCGAATTTTCCCAGCATAGCCGGACGATCCTGGTAGATGGTCAGTGCCGCTGAAATAATTGTTTTTAATGCTGATTCAACTTCGTCAACCTGCCCTTCAGCGAGACGCTCAAACTCCATCCAGACAAATGATTCGCGTGGAAGTTCATCGCAAGCGTTGGTGAGGGCTTCGATTTTTCCATCTTTTCTGGCGACTGATAAAATCGGATGACAGACGACATGAAATTGCAGGGCTCTGCGGTGCAGATACTCCTGTACCGAGAAAAAAATATGATTGGCGTCCGGTGAGTTAGTGAACAGACGATATTTACCGGAATCCTCAAGGGGAAACAGTTTAACCCTGACCTCATGTTCCTGGTCAAAAAGAAAATTTCCAGCCTGAATCAACTGCTGGGTCAATTCGGCAAAACTCAACTGGCTCAGTAAATGTTCAGGAATCTCAGTGCGCAGGATCTCTGCGAGCACAACAAAATTATCGAGATGCTCGTTTTGACCCTGCCGCTTCAATTCCTGCTTAATAGCCTCCGGTTCAAACAGCTGTTCATTTTCTTCTATTGATCCGCTACTGAGAACCGTTACCTTCATTACCGACTCCTTTGTTGGTGATTAGAATATCTACTCGTTACCATCAATTATACACCATGAAAACCAAAGATATATAAATTACCCGGAACCTGGGTGCAAGGCAGCAGATAAATTTATTCTGTCGTGGCAACCCCCGAAAACGCTCTGGTCAGGGCAGAAAATTGCTGCAGACTGAGGGTTTCACCGCGGCAGCCGGGATCAATGGCGGCGAGGGACAAGGTAAAATCAATGTCAGTGGCTTTGAACCCGCTGGCCAGCAGGCTGTTGCGCAGGGTTTTACGGCGCTGGGTAAATGCCCCTTTTACCAGTTTTTTAAACAGGGCTTCATCAACCGGATCAACCCGAGGCTCTGCCAGCGGGAGAAACGAAAGGACCAGAGACTCAACCCTTGGAGGCGGATTAAAAGCTCCCGGCTTAACCAATACCACCTTGTTGATATCATACCAGAGTTGGCAAAACACCGAGAGGATACCATAATCTTTAGTGCCGGGTCGGGCCATCAGACGTTCCCCCACCTCGCGCTGAAACATCAGCACCATCCGCGCAAACAGGGGGCGATGATCAAGCAGCTTAAATAGAATCTGACTGGAGATATTGTAAGGCAGGTTAGCAACCAGGGTATAGGGGGGGGCAGTCAACAGTTCGGGCCAGGCCAACTTAAGAACGTCGCCTTCGTGGATAATCAAGCGATCTTCATAACGCTGGTGCAGTAGCGCGATCAGATCGCGATCGATCTCCATCACTTCCACCTGCGGCACTTTCTCAAGTAGCTGGTCAGTAAGGACACCCAGGCCGGGACCGATTTCGACAACGCGCTGTTGTTTTTCGAGGCGGGCAGCGCCAATAATCTTATCGATGACCCCGGGATCATGAAGAAAATGCTGGCCGAAACGTTTTTTTGTCTGGTAGCTCATGGCTTCTCATTCTTACTGTCGCGGGGTAACAGCTTGTTCAGGGGTTTGGGCCAGCGGGGGATGCGGTATTGGCGCAACCAGGGAATAAGACGTAAGGTCAAAGCGTAACTGATCAAAGCCAACGGCAAACCGAGGACAACAGAACCAAGCCCCAACGGCAAACCCAACTGCACAGCGGTATCCCAGGTCAATTCACGGTTAAACATTAAAATACCAAGGGGCGGCTTACCAAGCAGCATGCGACCTATTTCATATTCAAGGGCATAAATAAAAGGAGCCGTCACCGGATTAGTAATCCAGACACCAAGGAAGGTAGCGATCTTGTTCTGCTGCAGAATAAAGGCAAAAAACAGGGCAATCAGGATGTGAAGACCGAAAAACGGCGTGAATCCGATGAACACTCCAAGGGCCATTCCGCGGGCCACAGCATCAGGAGATGACTTGATGCGTGCCAGACGGATCAGATGAAGCTTGAACTGGCGAAAAAACCCGAAATGCTGCCAGCGATTAACAGAAGGATCGCTCAAAGGGAAACCTGCTCCAGAGGCCAACTTGATACCGCATTGAGATCAAAACCGGAACTTTTTCCGTGGCTCAAATAATAGTCGGCAGCCACTGCAATCATCGCTGCGTTGTCAGCACACAACAGGGGCTTGGGAAAATAAACATTCATCGCCGTTGCAGCAGTCATATCAGCAAAGCGCTGACGCAAACCCGAATTACAGGCAACCCCGCCGGCAACAACTATGCGCTCCAGCCCTTCTGCTTCAGCTGCACGCAGAATCTTGATGGTCAGCACATCGACCGCAGCCTGCTGAAAGGCACTGGCAATCTGTCCAACCTGTTGTTCACTCAGCGGTTGCGGCAGTCCCTGAATATAACTAAGTACGGCGGTTTTAAGGCCCGAAAAACTGAAGTCGTGATTGTCACGATGGAGCAAGGGGCGCGGAAATCTAATATCGCCACTAGCGTACCTGGCGGCCAGTTTATCGATCAGTGGGCCACCGGGGTAGCCGAGGCCAAGCATCTTGGCAACCTTATCAAAGGCTTCACCGGCAGCATCATCGATGGTGCGCCCGAGCAAACGGTACATACCGATGCCATCAACACGATAGAGGTGGGTATGGCCACCGGAGACTGCGGCGCCGAGAAACGGATACGCAACCTCCTGTTCGAGACGGATCGCCTGGATGTGCGCCTCAATGTGGTGAACACCAATAAAAGGAATGTTCAGGGCATAAGCAAAAGCCTTGGCAAATGACACCCCAACCAGCAGGGCACCGGTCAACCCGGGGCCACTGGTTACCGCCACCCCGTCAAGGTCGCCCGCCGTTATTGCGGCGCTCTTCAGCGCTTCGTCAACTAACGGATTGATCACTTCCAGATGGCGTCGCGAGGCCAATTCGGGGACTACCCCACCATAGATTGCATGCAGATCAATCTGCGACGAGATAATATTCGACAGCACCTCACGACCGTCACGGACAACAGCGGCGGCGGTTTCATCGCAGGAACTTTCCAGAGCCAGAAGCAACATCACAGATCCTTATTAATCACAACAAATTGGCGGCCAACTCAGCTAACGCTGAGCGCTCCCCCTTGGTCAGGGTCACGTGGCCGATCAGCTCCTGCCCCTTAAACCGTTCTACTGAATAAGAGAGCCCGTTACTGGCGGAATCAACATAGGGATTGTCAATCTGATAGGGGTCTCCGGTCAGGACGATTTTTGTCCCTTCTCCGGCGCGACTGATAATCGTTTTTATTTCATGGGGAGTCAGGTTCTGCGCTTCATCGACAATCATGTACTGTTTTGGTATCGAGCGCCCGCGAATATAGGTTAAGGGTTCAATTTCCATCAAACCCAGATCAATCAGCTCACGATAGCCACGTTTGCGCTTTCCCCCTTCATCATGGGATGACAGCAGCAGTTCAACATTATCAAAAATGGGTTGCATCCAGGGGGCCAGCTTTTCTTCAAGGTCACCCGGCAAAAACCCTAAATCCCGCCCCATGGGGAAGACTGGTCGCGAGATCAGCAGCCGGTTATAGGTTCCTTCGTCGGCGGATTTAAGCAGGCCGGCAGCAATAGCCAGCAAGGTTTTACCGGTGCCCGCCTTACCAACCAGAGAAACCAGCTGAACATCATCATTGAGCAGCAGATCAAAAGCAAACTGCTGCTCGCGATTACGTGGATGGATTCCCCATACTCCCTCTTTGGGAACCTTGATCAGAGGGACAACCTTCTGCTGAGCTGCAACAAAACGACCAAGAGCGGTGTGTGAGGGATTGATTTCATCGACCAGGGTCACTCCCTGATTGGGGTAAAAATCCAGTTCTATATCGATAAAACCTTCTTCGTAAAAACGATCAACCTGTTCCTTGCTGACCAGCTGCTCTGCGGTACCGGTGTATAATTCATCCACCGGCACCTTGTCGTTCTGAAAATCATCTGCCAGCAAGCCCAAGGTATCGGCTTTGATACGCAGGTTGATATCTTTGGAAACAAGGACTACCCTGCCATCAGGCAAGGACTCCATCAGATCGTTTGCCACTGCCAGAATGCGGTTATCACCACGATCAACGCGCAGTTCCGGTGGCAGCTTCTGCATAAAATCCTGCTTGTAGATAGCTACCTTGAGAATACCGCCATTTTCCAGCGTTACGCCCTCCACCAGCTTGGCCTGAGAACGGAAGCCATCAATGATCCGCGAGATATGACGGGCATTACGACCGGTTTCACTCTGATCTTTTTTGAAACGATCAATCTCTTCAATCACCGTCAAAGGAAGAACAACAACATTGTCATCAAATTTAAAGATTGCCTGGGGATCGTGCAGAACAACATTGGTATCCAGAATATAATGTTTCATTACAGGTCTCTTTCGGGGATCAGGACGCCAGCGACGGTCCAGTTCACAAAGCAGTTCACAGAGTCGGCTTCAACATGCCAACCTCGTTGATAAAACAATCAATATGCGCTTCAGTGGTAAAAAAACCGGGGCTCACACGGATGGTTCCCTCAGGAAAGGTTCCACAGCTGCGATGACTGTCGGGGGAACAGTGCAAGCCGGTACGCACGGCAATACCACGTTGATCAAGCAGATATCCTGCTGCGGCCGGATCGATTCCCTTGAGGGTAAAGGAAACCGCTGATCCACGCGCCTGCTGGTCTGACGGGCCATAAAGGCGAACGCTATTGATCTGTGTCAGTCCGTTAATGAGCCGGCGCACGAGTTGTGTTTCACGGGCGTGAATCTGCTCAACGCCGATTTCCAGTAAAAAGCGCAGGGCGGCACCGAGGCCGGTCAGACCGGGAATATTGAAGGTCCCACTTTCGAAGCGTTCCGGCAGAATTTCCGGTAGCTGTGACGAATGCGAATTGGCCCCGGTGCCACCATAAATCAGGGGGCGCAATTCAATCCCCTCATGGATATACAAAAAGCCGGTACCTTGAGGACCCAACAACCCTTTATGACCAGGAGCGGCGAACAGGTCAATCGCTAATTCATCGAGATGGATTGGGATCAGCCCAGCAGTCTGGGAGCCGTCCACCAGCAGGATAATACCTTGCTGACGACACCAGTGCCCCAGATCATCGAGCGGCTGGAGGGAACCAAACACATTGGAAGCATGATTAATCACCAGCAGGCGGGTGGGCGCAGCCAGACAAGCGCTCTGAATATCCGCCGTTACTACCACCCCGGTATGGGCATCGGCAGCGACCTTGACAGTCTCGACACCCTGCTCCTGCAACGCTTGTAATGGCCGGGTCACTGCATTGTGTTCCATGCTGGTGGTAACCACCCGGTCACCGCTATTCACAAGGCCAAAAATTGCCAGATTAAGCGCCTGGGTCGCATTGGCGGTAAAAATAAAGCGTTCTGAAGAGGTGACTCCAAAGAGCTGGGCCAACAGTTCGCGCGTGGCAAAAACCGCACGATCAGCGCCAATCCCCTGTTGATGACTGCCACGTCCGGCACTACCACCACTCCGCAGAGCGGCATCAACCGCTTGATAAACGATTTCCGGCTTGGGATGACTGGTCGCAGCGTTGTCGAGATAAAGCCGATCCATGGACGCTGTTGATCCTGTTGAAGGCAAAAGTTCACTAAGGTTTTGTTAAACTTTGGACAATACTTAAATTTCAGGGTGGCGACAAGACAATCTCGCATCGACACCATACTGCCACAAAGTTATCTTTCACTATAACGGATTCCAGCCCCGATGAAAACCGAACCGGTGCATGGCTCGGAGTGACCAGCGGGTTACAAGAAATAAATAAAAAAGAGCTTGAAACCACAATATATAGTCGTTAGAGTTTCAAACTTCATATATATAGTGCCTAAAAAAACAAAATACAATCTAGCTATCCAACCCAGAAGGACCTGAACATGACCGACAATCCAGCAGAAAACACCCTCAACCTGTCAAGTAATGCCCTCACGGTTTTGCGTAAGCGCTATTTCATCCGCGATGCCGGCGGCAAACCCCTGGAAAACACCGAAGAACTGTTTCACCGCGTTGCTCGCACCATCGCCGGCGTTGAGAAGGACAGCAAGCGGCGTGAGCAGTTTGAAGCCGACTGCTTTGAGATGATGTCTCAGCTTGATTTTCTGCCTAACTCGCCGACCCTGATGAACGCCGGCCGCCCCCTGGGACAACTGTCAGCCTGTTTTGTGCTCCCGGTTGGTGATTCTATGGAGAGCATTTTTGATGCCATCAAGCACACCGCCCTGATCCATAAAAGTGGTGGCGGCACCGGCTTCTCCTTCTCCCGTATTCGTCCGGCCAATGATGAGGTGCAATCGACCAGCGGGGTCTCCTCGGGGCCCATCTCTTTTATGCAGGTGTTTGATGCCGCGACGGAAACCATTAAACAGGGCGGCACCCGTCGCGGTGCTAACATGGCCATTCTGCGAGTCGATCATCCTGACATCATGGACTTTATCATGGCTAAACGCGATCCGACGGTGTTGACTAATTTCAATATCTCGGTTGGCGTTACTGAAGCTTTTATGCAGGCGGTAGAAGCAGGTGATGACTACGCCCTGATCAACCCGCGTACCGGCGCGCAGGTTAAACTGCTGAATGCCACCAAGGTCTTTACCCAGATTGTCGATATGGCCTGGAACAATGGCGAACCCGGCATTGTCTTCCTCGACCGCCTTAACCGCGACAACCCCACCCCTCTGGTCGGGGAAATAGAGAGCACCAACCCCTGTGGTGAACAACCGCTGCTCCCTTACGAGTCGTGCAATCTGGGCTCGATCAATCTGGCGCGGATGATCAACAATGAGCAGATCGATTGGGATAAATTGAAAAAAATCGTCGGGCTGGCCACCCGCTTCCTCGATAATGTCATTGAAGCCAACGCCTACCCACTGCCGGAAATTGATCAGATGACCCGCGCCAATCGCAAGATCGGCCTTGGGGTTATGGGCTGGGCCGACCTGCTGATCCTGCTCAAGATCCCCTACAACAGTCCGGAAGCGGTGACCCTGGCAGAAAAGGTGATGCACTTTATCAATGACGCCGCCCACGAACACTCAGCAGAGTTAGCGGCCGAGCGCGGCACTTTCCCCAACTTTCCGGGGAGTATTTTTGATCATCCCGAAGGTCGTGCCATGCGTAATGCCACCTGCACTACTATTGCCCCGACTGGTACCATCTCAATTATTGCCAATTGTTCGAGCGGGGTTGAACCCTTATTCGCGGTCTCTTATGTGCGCCAGGTTATGGATAACAACAAGCTGCTCGAAGTCCATCCGGTGTTTGCCCGCATTGCCCGCGAGCGCGGCTTTTATTCAGAAGAACTGATGCAGGAGATCGCCGAAAAAGGCTCCGTGCAGGATATTAAGGTGATCCCCGAAGATATCCGCAAGATCTTTGTCACCGCCCACGACATTACCCCGGAAGATCACGTGATGATGCAGGCGGCGTTCCAGAAATATACCGACAATGCCGTCTCCAAAACCGTAAACTTCTGTCACAGCGCCGCCCGTGAAGACGTCTCTACCGTTTACCGCCTTGCCTATCAGCAGGGATGTAAAGGGGTGACCATCTATCGCGATGGCTCGCGCTCCATGCAGGTTCTCTCGGTGGCCGGCAAAGCACAAGCCAAAACCGAAGAGGATGTCCCGAACGAAACCCGCAAGGCGTTGCGCAAACGGGAACGTCCCCGGGCCCTGACCGGCGCTACCTATCAGATGGAGACCGGCTGCGGACCCCTCTACATCACCATCAATCAGGACGAAAAAGGGCTGTTTGAACTGTTCACCACCATGGGCAAGGCTGGTGGCTGCGCAGCATCACAGTGTGAAGCCATCGGTCGTTTGGTATCGCTGGCCTGGCGCAGTGGCGTACAGGCGCGCCAGAGTGTCAAACAGTTGATCGGGATTACCTGTCATAAACCCAGCGGCTTCGGTAACAACCGCATCACCTCCTGTGCCGACGCTGTTGCCAAGGCGATTCAGCTGCACATGGCAGATTCCGAAGAAATCGTGGCCGCCGTTAACAATGGTGGTGGTGCCTGTCCCGATTGCGGTGGCCCGGTTGAACACGAAGGGGGCTGCTGTGTCTGCCACGCCTGTGGCTATAGTGAGTGTGCCTGATCAGTTCACTCGCGCCACTGTCATCCCATCCGCGACCCAATCAGTTACCCGCACCAGGCACAGCTCTCCCGCTTGTGCCTGGTGCTGATCAATCAGTAGGGTCAGATAATTTTCCGACAACCCTTTGCGTAGTCCCTTGCTGACTCCCCCTTCAACCAGCATCAGCACTTCCGATCCGATAAAACTGCGGCTGAACTGCTGCAATTTTTCCTCTCCCAATGTGCGCAATCTGGCGGCTCGTTCCTTGATCAACGCCGGAGCCACCTGGTCGGGCATGGTCGCGGCCGGGGTTCCGGGCCTGCGGCTGAAGGGAAAAACATGCAGATGACTGAAAGGGAGCTGTTTTAACAATCTGTAGGTGTTGGAAAAATGTTCATCGGTTTCACCGGGGAAGCCACAGATGACATCAAGTCCAAGCGCCATTGCAGGCTGACGCAGATGCAGATCAGCCAGAAGATCAACAAAAAAAGCGGTATCATAGTGACGATTCATGCGCCTTAGAATCTCGTCATCACCGGCCTGCAAGGGTATGTGCAGATGAGAGCAGAGCCACTGCTGTTGAACGAGGTAATCGCGCAATTCAAGGGGCAATTCGGTTGGTTCAATCGACCCTAAGCGCACGCGGCCACCAAAGTCACTGGCTTCTATCGCCTGCAATAAGGTCAGCAGACTGGTGCCATCCGCATCATCCTGGCCATAACCACCGATATGGATACCGGTCAGCACAACCTCTCGATAATCGGCCGCCCCCAGGCGCTCGATCTGGGCAACAACCTGTGCTACCGGTACCGAGCGACTGGGACCACGGGCATAAGGGATAATGCAGTAGGAACAGAAGGCATCACAACCGTTCTGAATCTGCACAAAAGCACGGCTGCGCTGGGCAAAGGTCTGCAGATCGAGAGGGTTGCAGTGTTCAGCAGCGCGAATGTTGGAAACCAGGGTGGTGACTTCGCTGCTGCCCTGCGACTGTGTCTGCGCCAGCAAGCTCAGCAACTCTTTTTTCTCCTCATTACCAATAATCAAAGCGACACCGGGAAGTTTTTGCAGTTCAGCTGGATTGACTTGAGCATAGCAGCCGGTGACAATAATACGTGCCGCCGGATTTAAGCGCTGCGCGCGGCGAATCAGCTTGCGTGACTGGGAATCAGTAGCCGCTGTCACCGTGCAGGTATTGACGATCACCAGATCAGCGCCGGCAGCAAAATCCACCGGTTGATAACCGTTGCCGGCTAATTGTTCAAGCATGGCCGCTGACTCGAACTGATTGGTCTTGCAGCCTAGGCTAACAACGGCTACCGATCTGGTTACTGAATCCATCCCCCCCCCAGCACCCGATCTCCCTGATAGAACACCGCCGCCTGACCCGGTGTTACCCCCGACTGGGGGACAGCAAATGTTACATTAACGCGGCCATCGCCCAATGGGACAACCTGCGCGGCTTGTTCCAGATGACGGTAACGGATGCGACAAGCGGCTGCAAATGGCTGTTGTGGTGACTGCGTACTCCATACACAGTTGCCGACAATCATCTGATCACAGCGTAGGTGCTGTTTTTCTCCAACGATAACTTGCTTGTTAGCAGCATCGATACGGATGACGTAGAGGGGTTCGCTCCAACCGATACCCAGTCCTTTACGCTGACCGACAGTATAACGGTAGTAGCCCTGATGTTGCCCCAGCACTTGCCCCGACACATGAACTATGGCGCCGGCACAATCATCGAGTTGCCGTTCTTCTTCTAAAAACCGGACATAATCACCATCCGGGACAAAACAGATATCCTGACTTTCAGCTTTTTCAGCAACGCGCAGTTTAAAACGCACGGCAAGCGCTCTGACTTCTTCCTTGGTCATTCCACCCAGGGGGAAGCGCAGGTGTGACATCTGCTCCTGGGTCAGGGTAAAAAGAAAATAACTCTGATCCTTGTCGCCATCAATCCCCTTGTGTAACGCGTAGCGACCATCGGCCCCGGCAATAATCTGCGCATAATGACCGGTCGCCAGAAAATCCGCTTCGAGTTCACGCGCCTTGCGCATCAGTAACTCAAATTTGAGGACCTGATTGCACAGTACGCACGGGTTGGGCGTCAGGCCGGCAAGATAGTCATCACAAAAACGATCAATGACCTGCTGCTTAAAGTGTTTTTCAAAATTGATGACATAAAAAGGAATCTCCAGTTGTTCGGCAACCCGCCGGGCATCATAGACATCATCAAGAGAGCAGCAACTGCCGAAGGTCTCGCCATGCCTGTCGGTATACTGAGAATAGTCCCAGATCTGCATGGTCATACCAATGACCTCATACCCCTGCTCTTTCAACAGCGCGGCGGTCACTGAGGAATCAACGCCGCCACTCATGGCAACGACAACACGTTTTTTCACATCCACCTCAGAGAAAAGGCCCCGGCATAAGCGGAGCCTTTCGAAAAATTATCAGCAAAAAAACATCGACAAATCAGGAGTTTTTTTCTTTGTAATCCTTGATCGCTTCATGCAGGGCATCGGCGGCCAGATTCGAACAGTGCATTTTGGCCGGCGGCAGACCATCAAGGGCCTCCGCAACCGCCTGATTGGTCAATACCAGCGCCTCATCAAGGGTCTTGCCGATGGCGAGTTCCGTTACCATGGAAGATGTGGCAATCGCCGCACCGCACCCAAAGGTCTTGAACTTCACATCCTTGATGATGTCGCCTTCGACCTTCAGGTAGATCTTCATTATATCACCACAGGAGGCATTGCCGACTTCGCCCACCCCGTTAGCGTTTTCGATTTCACCAACATTACGTGGGTTGCTGAAATGGTCCATGACTTTTTCTGTGTACATCCTTCTATCTCCAATCTTTAAGATATTTCTACCAAGGTGTTATTTTAACTGGCCTTATTCACCATCCGGCACTCATCACAGTGTAGCGGTGTCGGAGCTTCACGTTGATAAAGGGGGCTCATGTCGCGCAACCGTTGAACAATCGGGGGAAGTTCCGCCAGGATAAAATCAACTTCCTCCTCGGTATTTTCCGCACTGAAGCTGAAACGCACACTGGAGTGAGCAAGGACGATATCAACCCCCATCGCCTGCATCACGTGGGAGGGCTCCAATGAACCGGAGGTGCAGGCAGAACCCGAAGAAGCGGCAATCCCCCTCATATCAAAAAACAACAGCAACGATTCCCCTTCGATGAAATTAAAACTGATATTAAGGGTATTGGGTAACCGCAGATCAGGATTCGGATGACCGTTGAGTTTGACATCGGGAACCGTGCTGA
>Ga0102938_10001950_pt1 | contig 15720 bp, 12 predicted proteins | sample SalPonR2_B_D2_MG_FD_84516 | JGI IMG/M metagenome (GOLD analysis project Ga0102938, IMG submission 84516) | Salt pond soil microbial communities from South San Francisco under conditions of wetland restoration - Salt Pond MetaG R2_B_D2_MG | ecosystem: Environmental > Aquatic > Marine >...
CAAGAGGCCGCAGACCGGGGCAAGGCCCATTGCGAGGGTCTGCTCGACAAGGGCATCAAGCGCGGCAAGGTGACGGCGGAGAAAAAGGCCCAGGTTCTCTCCCGCATCACCGCCACCACGGATTACGCCGCGCTGTCGGGCTGTGACCTGATCGTCGAGGCGGTGTTCGAGGATGTCGGCGTCAAGGCCGAGGTCACCAAGAACGTTCTCAAGGTCGTGCCGGGGGATTGCATCTTTGCCACCAACACCTCGACCTTGCCGATCACCGAATTGGCCAAGGCCTCGGACGCGCCCGAGCAATTCATCGGCATCCACTTCTTCAGCCCCGTGGACAAGATGATGCTGGTGGAAATCATCAAGGGCGAAAAGACCGGCGATATCGCTGTGGCAAAGGCGCTCGATTTCGTCCGCCAGATCCGCAAGACGCCGATCGTGGTGAATGACGCGCGGTTCTTCTACGCCAACCGCTGCATCATCCCCTATATCAACGAAGGCATTCGCATGGTGAAGGAAGGCGTGGCGCCCGCGCTGATCGAAAACGCCGCGAAACTGGTCGGCATGCCCCTTGGCCCGCTGCAACTGACCGATGAAACATCGCTCGATCTGGGCGCCAAGATCGCAAAGGCAACCAAGGCCGCCATGGGCAGCGCCTATGACGACACCGTGGACGAGGTGATCTTTGACATGGTCGAAGCGGGCCGTCTGGGGCGCAAATCCAACGCGGGCTTTTATGCATATGACGACGCCGGCAAGCGCCTGGGGCTTTGGCACGGTCTGGCCGACACATACCCCGTGGCCGAACACCAGCCTGACCTGATCGAGGTGCAGCACCGTTTGCTGTTCGTGCAGGTTCTGGAAGCCGTACGCGCGCTTGAGGAAGGTGTGCTGGAAGACATCCGCGAAGGCGATGTGGGCGCGATCCTCGGCTGGGGCTTTGCGCCATGGTCGGGCGGCCCGTTCTCGTGGCTCGACATTCTTGGCACGCCCTATGCGGCCGAGCGTTGTGACCAGTTGACCCAGACCCATGGCGCGCGCTTTGCGTGCCCTGCCCTGCTGCAAGAGATGGCGGACAAAGGGCAGAGCTTTTACGGGCGGTTCGGCACCGGCGCGGACAGCAAGGCGGCCTGACGGCCCGCGCATTCGCAAGCGCACGCAAGCGGAACGAGGGGCGCCCGACCGGGCGCCCCTTGCTGTTTGTCACACGAGGATGCGTCTGTGCGGCGACCACGCCCGGGCACGGCCTGTTACGATCTCGTCGATCCTAGGCTCCATTGCGTTTCTTCTTGTGTTTCATGACCTGGCGGATTGTCCTTTTCAGCGCTTTGTCACTGGATTTCCGCTCAGCCAGAGACGCGGAATTATAGGTCTCTTCCGCGATCAGTTTGCGCCAGCGCCCAAGCCGGGCCGCATCGACGCCCCCGCTTTCGATGGCCGCCAATACGGCGCATCCGGGTTCGGTCAGATGCTGGCAATCGTTGAACCGGCACTGTGCCGAAAGATCCCGCAGATCGGCAAATACATCGCCGATGCCCGAGGCCGCATCCGCCAGTTGAAGCTCGCGCATGCCCGGCGTATCCAGCACCATGCACCCGCCCGGCACCACATGCAGATGCCGCCGCGTCGTCGTATGCCGACCCTTTGCATCATCCTCCCGGATGGGTTGCGTTTCGATCGATTGACGGCCGGCAAGGGCATTGGTGAGCGTCGATTTCCCCACCCCGGACGACCCGATGAAGGCAACGGTCTTGCCCGGCTTGCACCACGGCGCCAGCTTTGCCCTGGGTTCCTCGTGCCGCGCGTCGATCGTGACCACGGTCACCCGGTCGGAAATCGCCTGCGCCGCGAGCTGATAGGGCGCGACATCGTCGACCAGGTCGGCCTTGGTCAGAACGATGACCGGCGTCACATCGGCATCGAACACGAGGGCGACATACCGTTCGAGGCGCGCAACATTGAAGTCATCGTTACAAGACGACACGATAAACACGGTGTCGATATTCGCGGCGATCAGTTGAAAGTTTCGATCCCTGCCGGGCGCGCGCCGTTTGATCAGGCTTTTCCGATCCAGAAGGCGGCTTGATCCAGGGGCATCGGCATCGAACAACAGCCAATCACCCACCGTGGCATCAGCTAGTGTCGGGATCGTCAGGTCGATACCATCACCCAGAACATGCAGCGCGTTGCGATGCACCTGCGTGACGCGCACCGGTGGGGTGCGGATCAGATCATCAACGCTGATCTGTTGCGCGAAAAAGGGCTGCCAGCCGAGGATTTCGTGTGTCGGCAAAACGCGTTGTGATTTTGGTTCGTCCCCATTGGGCACAAGAAATCTGGAGTAGTCCCTCGTCATCGGGTGTCGCTTTCATGTCGCGGCCGTCCGCAATGGGTTCGGCCCAAAGTGTCAATTTTCCTGAGACCGCAAAAACCACTCGCATCAGCAGCAGGCCGATCGCGCGTTCGTCGTGTGTTCTTGCATCGGGAGGGCCGTTGCCTCCCCACTTCAACGGGACATGAAATCTCCATTTCTGTTGGAACCGTGTACACCGGATCTGCCCGATTTTCAAGCGTCGGCGGCCTTTCACGCGCGCCAGGGCCCCGGTTGACGGCCGCACGACCCCAGGCGTTGAAGGCATGCGGATCAGGTCGTGCCCCCGAACCTACCCGACCCTGCACGCCGCCAGCGCATCCTCATCCGGCGTCAGGCCAAACCCCGGTCGATCCGGCACAACCAGCATTCCGTTTGCGATGACCGGTCCCTCCGGCATCAAGAGCCGCACGATACGCGCCTGCGCCCGGTGCAACTCGACCGCGCCGGTGTCCAGCGCGCCGCACATCCAGTGCAGGTTCACCAGATCCCAACCGCCCGCAGGCGACACGTCGCACCCCAGCCTAGCGGCCCTGTGCGCGGCCGCGATTGCGGCACCGACACCGCCCGCAAAGACCGCATTGGGCTGGATCACCGCAACCCCGGCCTCGGTCAACAGATCGAACCGGTCGGCGCTTTGCTCCATCTGGCCGGCCCCTAACCGCACGATCGCTTCGCGCGCCATCGCCGCCAGACCGTACCTGTCGTTGCCACGCAAGGGTTCTTCCAGCCAGGTCAGGTTCAGATCTGCCACCGCGCGGGCCATATCCAGCGCAGTCTCAAGATCCATTCCGCAATTGGCATCGGCAATCAGATCAGCCTCGGGCCCGATGGCAGCACGCACCGCGCGCAGCCGCGCGGCATCCTCGGCCACGCTGCGCCCCCTGGCCGCGATCAGGACCTTGACGCCCCGTGCGCCGGCGGCCACCTCGTGCCCGCAGGCCTCGATCAATGCATCCGTATCCAGTGCCGGGAAACCGCAGGTCACGTGAACGGAGGCCGCAGACCGCTTGCCGCCCAACGCCTGTGCGACGCTGATCCCCGCGCGTTTCGCCCGCAGATCGGTCAGCGCCACATCGAGGGCGGACAAGGCAGACACGACAACCCCCGTCATCGCCCGCGGGTTCAGCTTTCGCATCAGCGCCGGCACTGGGTCGGCACCTGCCTCCGCCAGGGCCTCGGCAATCGCGCCGTTCAGCACATGGGCGACCTCGGCGGCAAGAAACCGACCGGTAAAGCCATCTCCCGTAGCGCCATCTGCATCGGTGACCTGCACCCGGACAAAGGTGAAACTGTCCTCGCCGGTATATGGCGCTGGATCACCTGGCGCGGCCCCTGCCCGGTGAACGGCCGCCCTGACCTGTATTGGCCCGGTGTTCTTGTCCATGCATGTCTTTCCGTTTGGCTTTCCACGCGATCCTAGCGCGGTGCGCAGGCGCCCGAAAGGCGGAGCGCACTTGCACCCATACGGCCGAGCTGCGGTGCAGGTCCATTGCCCAATGGTTACTTGCCCCCCGCTCTCGCCTATCCATGCCCATTCACCCCTGCCCCATCCACGCAATGCTCGCAAGCAACCAATTCGCGGCGCTGGTCCAGGAAACATGCGACGCCGACACCTCGCCCCTTTTCTTTTCTTGCGCAACGCGCCATCAGGAGTGTCTGATTGTTGCGTGATTTTGGAGGGGAGCACCATGGGCTGGATGAAAGACGAAACCGGGCTCGAAAAACGCGCGGCCAACTATGTTCCGCTGACCCCTCTCAGCCATCTTGACCGCGCCGCGCAGGTCTTTCCCAATCGCATTGCCCTGATCGATGGCGGATTTTCGGCCACCTACGCACAGATGCATGCGCGCGTGTCGCGCCTTGCCTCGGCTTTGGCTGGCCGCGGCGTCGGCCCTGGCGACGTGGTCGCCACCGTGCTGCCCAACACCTACCCCCATGTCGAGGCCCATTGGGGTGTTCCCGCCTGCAGCGCCGTGCTGAACGCCATCAATGTCCGCCTCGATATCGGAACCATCAGCTACATCCTGGATCATGGCGAGGCCAGGGTGGTTCTGGTCGATACCCAGTTCCTCGGCACGGTCGAGGCCGCCATCGCAGCGATGGACAACACGCCCCCCCTGATCGTGGAAGTCCCCGATCACGCGGCAGGCTACGCGGCATCGGGCCGCCATCTGACCTACGAAGACCTGCTGGCCGAGGGCGATCCCGGCTTCACCTGGATCTGGCCGCGCGACGAATGGGAAAGCCTGGCGCTCAACTATACCTCGGGCACCACGGGCCGGCCCAAGGGCGTGGTCTACCATCACCGCGGGGCCTACCTGATTTCCATGGGCACACCGGTGTCGTGGCGCATGACTCTGTACCCCACCTACCTGACGATCGTACCGCTGTTCCATTGCAACAACTGGTGCCACACTTGGGCCATGCCGATGATGGGCGGCACCATCGTGTGTTGCCGCGACATCACCGCGAAAGCGATCTATGACGCCATCGCCGATCATGGCGTGACCCATTTCGGGGGCGCGCCGATCGTGCTGAACACCATCGTCAATTCCAAGCATGCCGACAGGCGCGCCTTCGATCACACGGTCGAGGTGTTCACGGCAGGGGCCCCGCCGGCCCCGGCCACATTGGCAGGGATCGAACGCATGGGGTTCAACATCACCCATGTCTACGGGTTGACCGAAACCTATGGTCACATCACCGAATGCCTGTGGAACGAGGAAGAATGGGGCACCCTGGAAGGCGACGCACGCGCCGCAGCGAAATCGCGCCAGGGCGTCGGGATGCCTTTTGCGGCGGACATCGCGGTGCTCGATGACCATGGCCAACCGATCCCCCGCGACGGTCAGGCGCTCGGAGAGATCGCCATGCGCGGCAATACGGTGATGAAGGGATATTACAAGAACCCCCGCGCCACGAACGAGGCATTCGAAGGCGGGTTCTTCCACTCGGGCGATATCGCGAAACATCATCCCGACGGCTATGTCCAGATCGCGGATCGCGCCAAGGACATCATCATTTCGGGCGGCGAAAACGTGTCATCCGTCGAGGTGGAGGGTGCGTTGATGCACCACCCGGCCGTTTTGCTCTGCGCGGTCGTGGCCAAACAAGACGATAAATGGGGCGAGGTGCCCTGCGCCTTCGTCGAGTTGAAGGACGACGCCGAAGCCACCGCCGAGGACCTGATCGCTTTCGCCCGTCAGCGACTGGCCGGCTTCAAGACCCCCAAGCATGTGGTGTTTCAGGAGTTGCCGAAAACCTCGACCGGCAAGATCCAGAAATTCGAACTCCGCAAGATCGCGGCCGCGCTCTGAACCGGGCCCAAAGCTTTGCAAAGCTTTGCCCAATCCCTTGCAAGGGATTGGCGGCGGCTGATGTTGAGCGTGGACCTGCGGGGCGCTATGCTGCGCAAAAGCACCGAGCAGCAAATGCAGCCCCATGACCGCACTTGAGCAATACCGCAGGCTTGAGGCCACAGGCCTCTGGCGCGAGTCGCCCGGCGATCAGCGTCGCGAGGTGATCGTATCGCTTGGGGATGCGACACTGGTCATTTCCAATTCGGCTGATATCGCGCTGACGCACTGGTCCTTGCCTGCGCTGGAGCGTTTGAACCCGGGCCGTCGCCCGGCGATCTATTCACCGGGTGCGGATACCGAGGAACGTCTGGAAATCGACGATCCCGACATGGTCACGGCGATCGAAAAGCTGCGCAATGCGATCGATCGGTCGCGTCCGCGTCCGGGACGCCTACGCCTTTGGGTGGGTCTGGGGCTGCTGGCCGGGCTGGCGATACTCGGCGTCTTCTGGCTGCCCAATGCCCTGACCCGGCAGACAGTCGCCCTTTTGCCCGAGGCCAGCCGCACCGCGATCGGCAATCGCCTGCTGGAAGAGATGGGCCGCCTTGCCGGTCCCATATGCACCAATCCGCGCGGATCGACGGCACTGACCCGGCTGGCCCGGCGCAGCTTTGGCGACGCCGCGCCGCGTGTTGCTGTTCTGCCCTCCACTATTCCGGACACGCTGGCCTTGCCGGGAAATATCGTCGTGGCCAACGCAGCACTTGTCGAAGATCACGAAACCCCCGAAGTGCTGGCCGGGTATCTTTTGGCAGAGGATGCGCGGCGCGCGGCGACCGACCCCATGCTGACGCTGTTGACCGAGGCCGGCCTGCCGGTGACGTTTCGCCTGCTCACCAGCGGACAGATAAGCGATGACACCATCCACGCCCATGCCGCGGCCCTATTGTCGCGTGAAGGATCGCCGGTAGAAGATGCAGCGGTTCTGGCACGCATGGCCGCGGCGCAGATCTCGTCGGAACCCTACGCCTTTGCACGCGACGTATCGGGGGAAACGGTGCTTGGCCTGATCGAGGCGAACCCCATGCGAGGCCAGGTCTCGGCGCCGCTTCTGCGCGATGCCGATTGGATCAGCCTGCAGGAAATCTGCATCCGCTGACAGGTGGCGTCAGCGCCGCGTGACCGCGCCGGAAGACCGCGCCGCGCGCGCGGCGGGAGTCACGGCCTTGTGGATAGCGTCGTCACGACCGTCGTGTCCGCACCACCGGCAGCGGGTCCCGCATTGGCCCGTGTCACGACAAGCACGGCCGGGGCAAGGGTCGCCGGGCGCGACGCGGGCTGAAACAGCGCGCCGGTGCCCCGCCGCTCGCTGCCCGAAAGCTGGCGCGGCACGGTGTTGGTCCAGACGGTTTCCATCTGGCGCTGCCCCCGTTCGGTGCCAAGCCCGCGATAGGGGTTGAGGCGGTCGTCGGACCAGGCAAGACGATACCCTTCGGGGACCGCGGTGACGTAGCGCACGACGGTGCGGGGTTCCGGGCTGCGACCGCTGTCGGAGGCAACCGGGCCCAACCCGCGCGCCGTATCGCCGGGATGCACGGCCTGTGGCCCACAGCGCGCATTCGGACCAGTGAAGTATGGACGCAGGTCCGCAGGCAGGTCGGAGCAGATATCGCCGCCCGCGACGCGGGGCGTCCGGACGGCGGGCGCTGTCGTCACGACACGGGGGGTGGTGGCGACCGCGCGCGGTTGCGAGCCGACACTCCGCAAAGTCGTGGGGCGCGCCTCGGGTGAGCCCGTGACGGTTACGGCGGACTGCGCGGCCGCCGGCGCGGCGGGGCTGCGCGGAGCGGCGGTCGCGCCGCCGATCACGGTGACACCTTCTTGCGCGCGGTCATCCGGTGCCGCCGCGGTCTGGGCCTGTCCCGCCAGAGACGGCGGATAGCCGCACAAGGGCGCGCGATCCCGACCCACCCGCGGCACCCAGTTCACATTGCCACCCACACCAACGCGCACGAAAACGCATCCGCTGCTGTCGACATACTGATCGGCGGTATAGCTTGGCGGGGGCGTCTCGGATGGCACGCCCTGCGCCCACACCGCGGTCGTCGCACCGATGGCCGTCACAGCACCCAGAGCCGCGCAAAGGACCAGTCGCGTCACACCCATTGCAAACCCCCCAGTCTGCTGAATTTCCACGAATAATGGCGGAATCCGGGGGGCAAGTAAAGGCTGTGGATACTTTATTTTGTGCCGAACATCCTGTCACCCGCATCACCTAGTCCCGGCACGATGTAGCCGTGATCATTCAGGTGACTGTCGAGTGCGGCCGTCACGATCGGAACATCAGGGTGCGCCTCGCGCATCCTTTTCACACCTTCGGGGGCTGCCAGAAGGCACAGGAACCGGATGTTTCTCGCGCCCGCGTTCTTCAGCAAGTCGATCGCCGCCGCCGAGGAATTGCCGGTCGCCAGCATCGGGTCCACGACGATCGTCAGGCGATCTTCGAGCTGGTCGGGCACCTTGAAGTAATACTGCACCGGTTGCAGAGTTTCGGGATCACGGTACAACCCCACGAACCCCACCCGTGCATTGGGCACCAGTTCCAGGATCCCGTCCAGCAACCCGTTGCCCGCCCGCAGGATCGAAATCAGCGCCAGTTTCTTGCCCTCGATGATCGGGGCGTCCATCGGCTCCAGCGGGGTGTCGATCCGGGTGGTGGTCATCGGCAGGTTGCGCGTGACCTCATAGGCCAGAAGATGGCTGATCTCGCGCAAGAGTTGCCGAAAGCTCTTGGTCGAGGTGCCGGAATCGCGCATCAGCGTCAGCTTGTGCTGCACCAATGGGTGGTCGACGATGGTCAGATGTTTCGTGTCGGTCATGTGGTCAGTCCCCCAATCGAGTGCGCAACGCGGCGCGCGTGTCTTCGTCGCAAAATGCCGCCTCAAGCGCGGTTTGCGTTATCTCGGCAAAAATTTCCTCGTCCCAGCCAAAGGTCCGGGCAAGGTTTTCGTATTCGGCGGTCATGGTGGTGTGGAAGAAAGGCGGATCATCGGTCGAGACCGTCACCTTCACACCGCGCGCGCGCAGCCTTTCGATGGGATGATCCTGCCAGCTTGGGAAAACCCCAAGGAACACGTTCGATCCCGGGCAGACCTCAAGCACGGTGCCTGTTTCGGCCAGGTGGTCCACAAGGGCCGGATCATAGATCGCCTCGACCCCGTGGCCGATCCGTTCGGGGCGCAGCGCGTCCATCGCATCGCGCACGGACTGGGCGCCGCCCCATTCCCCCGCATGGGCGGTCAGGTGCAGGCCCGCCTCGCGCGCGCAGTCAAAGGCCCAGACGAAATCGGCGGGTTTGCCAGCCTTCTCGTCCCCTGCGATGCCGAAACCACGGATGAACCGGCCAAAGGTTTCGACCGCGCAACGGGCAATCGGCTTGGCGCGGTCGGGGCCGAAATGCCGGATCGGGGTGATGATGCCGCGCAGGGTGATGCCCAGGTCACGTTCGGCCTGATCGGCGGCTTCTTCGATCGCCGCAAGATATTCGCGCCACGCGGCCAGATCGCCCCCGCCGCAGAAATCGGGGCTGATGAAGGCCTCGGTATAGATCACCCCATGGGCCGCGCTTTCCTCGAGCACGGCACGCGTCAGGCGCGCGTAGTCCTCGGGACGCGTCAGAACCGAGGTCGCGGCCTCGTAGACTTCGAGGAAATGCCAGAAATCACGGTAGGCATAACTGCCATCGGGGTTGAAGATGCCCGAGATGTCGGTCTTTTTCTCGGCCGCCAGACCGCGAATGAACGCCGGGGGGGCGCCGCCTTCCAGATGCAGGTGCAGCTCGATCTTCTTGAGATCTTTCATGGTGTTCGCCCGCCCCTCATGTCCCGATCGCATAGCCGATGAACGCGATCACGGCGCCAAAGATCACCGACCCGCGCCAACCGGTGCGCGGCCGGCCCATGAAGGGGCCGATGTACCGCACCGCCAGCGTCACGACAGCGAATGTCATGATCAGATAGATATGTTCCGACGTCATCAGCCCTCACAGAAAACTTGTGCCCGGCCCGTCGCCCGCAACACCCAGATGCGCGGCGACCGACGCCGCGATATCGGTAAATCCGCGAATGCCGATCTGCCCGGAATAAGGGCCGGTTGCAACCACCGGCACCCGTTCGCGGGTGTGATCCGTGCCGATCCACGTGGGATCGTTGCCATGATCGGCGGTAAAGATCATCAGGTCGTCGGGCCTGAGCTGTGCCAGAACCGGTGCTATGGCGGCATCGAACCATTCCAGATGCCGCGCATAGCCCGACACGTCGCGGCGGTGGCCGTAAAGACTGTCGAATTCCACGAAATTGGCGAAGGTCAGGCTGCCGTCCCGGGCCTCGGCCACGCAATGGCCCAGATGCCCCATCAGATCCGCATCGGCGCCCTTCATGACATGATCGACACCCCGGCCCGCGAAGATATCGCTGATCTTGCCGATCCCGTAGGTGACACGCCCGGCGGCTTGCACCCAATCCAGCACCGTCGCGCCGGGCGGTTCGATGGCATAGTCATGCCGGTTCACCGTGCGCGTGTAATGCCCCGGCTCGCCCGTGAATGGCCGCGCGATGACACGCCCCACCTTGCGCGCGTGCAGCATCGGCGCCAGCCCCTCGCACAGGGCCAGCAAACGGTCGAGGCCGAATGTCTCTTCGTGGGCGGCGATCTGAAACACGCTGTCCGAGGACGTGTAGCAGATCGGCCAGCCGCTGCGTTGATGCTCCTCGCCCAGGCGCGCGATGATCTCGGTGCCGCTGGCGTGTTCATTGCCCAAGATGCCCCCGACACCGGCCAGGCGTTTGACCTCCTCCACCAGGTCGTCGGGAAAGGCGGGAATGGTGTCGGGAAAATAGCTCCAGTCCCACGGCACCGGCAGGCCCGCCATTTCCCAGTGGCCCGACGGCGTGTCCTTGCCGACGCTGATTTCCTGGGCCGCGCCCCACAGGCCGACGGGGTCGGCATCCAGCCCTTCGGCCCGCGCGCCCGACGCCAGGCGGATCGCCGCCCCAAGCCCGAGCGCGTCAAGATGTGGCATCTTGAGCGGGCCGGTGCGACCGTCTTCCGCCTCGCGCGCGGCGCAGGCAGCCGCGATGTGGCCCAGCGTGTTGGCGCCCGTATCGGGCACGTCGCCGTTGAAGAAACGGTCCGCGTCCGGCGCACCGCCACAGCCCGCGCTGTCCAACACGACCAGGAACGCGCGCGCCATCAGCCGATCCTTTCGTGGATGAGCGGCGGCGGCACGGGTGCCGCGCCACCAAGGGCAAAGGCCGCGCGGATGCGGCCGGCCACGGCGGTGGCTGCTGCTTCGTCGGCGGCGTGAATGCGCGCCAGGGGACGTGCGGGATCGACCCGGTCGCCGATCCGCGCAATATCGCTAAGGCCCACGGCCAGATCTATGCGGTCGGTTTCGCGCAGTCGCCCGCCGCCCAAATGCACGACCGCCTCGCCCAGGGCCCGCGCATCGATGGCGCCGACTAACCCCGTTTCAAGAGGCATCACATCGATCATCACCCGCGCGGCCGGCAGGCGGTCGCGCCAGCGTTCCACGAAATCATGCGGGCCTCCCAGTGCTGCGACCATCTCGCCAAAGGTATCGGCCGCCTGCCCCGAGGTCAGCGCCGTGCCGATCCGGCCCTCCCCATCGGCCGCATCCGCCGCCAACCCGCCAAGCGCCAGAACCTCTCCGCCGAGGGCTTGGGTCAGCCGAACAAGGGACGAGGTAAGATCGCCCGATGTCAGTGCCTCCATGACCTCGATGACCTCAAGCGCATTGCCGGCCGACGGCACCAGCGGCTGGTTCATGTCGGTCACCAGCGCCGACGTCATGCACCCCGCACCCTGCGCGGTTTCGACCAGCGATTGCGCCAGTGCCAGCGCGTCGTGCGGTGTCGCCATGAACGCGCCCGAGCCCACCTTGACGTCAAGCACCAGTGCCTCGAGCCCGGCAGCAAGTTTCTTGGACAGGATCGAGGCGGTGATCAGGTCGATGGATTCCACGGTGCCGGTCACGTCGCGCACCGCGTACAGGCGTTTGTCGGCCGGCGCGATGTCACCCGAAGCCCCGACGATGGCGCACCCGATATCGGCCACCAGATCCTGCAATTCGTCGTTGGAAACCTGCGTGCGGTAGCCGGGGATGGCCTCGAGCTTGTCGAGCGTGCCCCCGGTATGGCCCAGACCGCGCCCCGAGATCATCGGCACGAAGGCCCCGCAAGCCGCAAGCGCGGGGGCCAGCAAAAGCGACACACAATCGCCCACGCCCCCGGTGGAATGCTTGTCGATCACCGGTCCGTCCAGACGCCATTTCAACGTCTGGCCAGAGGCGCGCATGGCCATGGTCAGATGCACCCGCGCCTCGGGGCTGAGGCCCTTGGTGCAAACCGCCATCGCAAAGGCGCCGGCCTGCGCATCGGTGACATCCCCCGTCGCCAGACCTTTCGCGAACCATTCGATCTCGGCTTCGGTCAGCGTCATGCCGTCCCGTAGTTTCGCCAGTATGGTGCGGGCGTCGATCATCCCTCCCCCGGTGCTACATTCTCCATGTGGCCCGCGTCGAACCAACCGGGCAGCAGGTCACCGACCGTCATCTGCAACGTTGCGCCGCCAAGGGTCGCCATGGTCACCACCACGTCGGCGTCGGCGAATTCCTTGAGCTTTTGGCGGCACCCGCCGCAGGGCGGAACCGGCGTGGGGCTGTCGGCGATCACCGCAACCTCGGCAATACGCGTGTCGCCTGCGGCAATCATGGCGGCGATGGCGCCAGCCTCGGCGCATGTTCCCTCGGGATAGGCCACGTTTTCCACGTTACACCCCTGATGCACCCGCCCCTCGACCGAACGCAGCGCGGCACCGACCTTGAAGTTGGAATAGGGCGCATAGGCTTTGTGAAATACTTCGGTTGCGGAATCGATCAGGGACATGGGCGTAGAGGTCTCCGCACTGGTAAAGCCTGACCCCACTGTGATGCCGCCCCGGCCAAAGCGCAAGACGCCTCGCGGCGGCAGCTTGCCTGCTCAGACCTGCGGCAGGTCGATCCCAAATGCCGAGGCCTGCGCCTTTACGAATCCGATCAGGTCGCTCAGATCGGCCCTGCACGGGGCGTAAAGGTCGTTCAGATCCCCCATGCGCCTGCGCTTGGCCGCGATGTTGAGCACTTCGGACAGACGGCTCAACCGATCGGCGCCGACCGCGCCGGAAATCGCGATTAGAACATGGGTCTGCGCCCGGATTCCCGGCACGTTCTGCCCCGTGACGGCATCATCAAGCCCGGTGCGCACCGCGCAAAGATCCTCGTGCAGGCGTTGCATCAGTTCCGGTCGGCCATCGGCACCCGCGACATCCATCAGCGCATCGAAACGTCCGCTGTCGAGCTTTTGGCCAAGCCCGGTGTCATCCACCCCGTTTTCCAGAACATCCTCGGGCTCGGGCAGACCCGACGGCCGCCCCGCATAACGCAGGATGGCACGCCCGAAATCCTGCCCCGACGAAATCGGTTTGCCGATGATCCCGTCCGCCCCCGCGGCATAGATCGCTTCGCGGTTGTCGCGCAGAACATAGGCCGTCAACGCAACCAGTGGCATCTGCGCGACGGCGTCGGCCCGGTCGCGCACGGCCTGCATGACCTGCAACCCCGACATCCGCGGCATTTCGATATCGATCAGGGCGATATCAAAGGCCTGCCTGTCCAGAACATCAAGCGCGGCCGCACCATCGACCACGAACACCGCGTCTGCCCGCATCTTTTCAAGCAGTTGGCGCAAGATGGTCTGGTTGGTCAGGTTATCCTCGGCCACGAGGATCTTGAGCCCCGAAAGATCCGGGGCAGCGCGCGGGGGCTGTGCGACCTTGTCCCAGGACACAAGGTGTTCCGGCAGGCGCAAACGGGCCAGGCTGCCGCCGCCCGACCGATTGATCAACGCCAGCGCCCCTCCGATCTGGCGCGACAGTTCGACCGCGATCCGCAGGCCAAGCCCACTGCCCGCGCGCTGCCCCATCGGCACCGCGCCATCGCCTTCCAGAACCTGTTCGAGAACCAGCTTGGGAAAGCCGGGGCCATCATCCAAGACGGAAATGATCATATCTTCGCCGGGCGTGGCATCGATGCGGAGCGACACGGCCGAATCCGCTGCGTGATTCAAGGCATTCGAGATCAGGTTGCCAACGATCCGGTCCAGCGGGATCCGCGGCACAAGCACCATCGACGGCAGGCTGTCGCCGGTGGTCACCTCGAACCGGCATCCGCTTTCAAGGGCCCGCCCGCTCCAGCGTCCGGTCAGCGCGGACACCCAGGCCGCAACGGGCACATCGCCGTCGTCGCGCTGGATCGCCGTTTCGCCCAGCGCCGCCATCAAGGCATCGTCGACCAAGGCCGCAAGCGTGGTGCCGGCGGCCTGGATGCGCGCAATCTGGATCTGAGTCTCGGGCGGCAACCGGTCCCTGTCGATCAGGCGCAAGCCACCGATGACATCGGACATGGCCGAGCGGATGTCATGGCTGAGCAACTGAAGATTTTCGGCCACCGGCGTGCGAGACGGCGAAACAGGTGCAAGGGACTGATCAGGAACGTCTTTGCGCATGGTTGCGGTTCCATCGGACTTGGACAGGCCAAGCATAACAGCGGTCGGCCGGAACTCAATCTCCGGTCCCGGTCGACGCGCGGTTCAGTCGCCCGACCGGGGATAGCCCAACTGCTCCAGGGCACCGGCGATTTCGTCGAGGATCGCGGGATCGTCGATCGTGGCCGGCATCTTGAAATCCTCGCCATCGGCGATCTTGACCATCGTGGCGCGCAGGATCTTGCCGGACCGTGTCTTGGGCAGGCGATCGACCACGGCGGCCAGCTTGAATGCCGCCACAGGCCCGATCTTGTCGCGGACCAGTTGGACGCATTCCTTGACGATCTGGTCGGGCGGCGTTTCGACACCCTTGTTCAGGCACAAGAACCCCATCGGCAACTGACCCTTCAGGCTGTCGCCAACCCCGATGACAGCGCATTCGGCCACCTGGGGATGGCCGGCCAGGATTTCCTCCATCGCGCCGGTCGACAGGCGATGACCCGCCACGTTGATGACGTCATCGGTGCGCGCCATGATGTAAAGGTAGCCATCGGCATCAATCATGCCCGCATCGCCGGTCTCGTAGTAGCCGGGGAAATGCGTGAGGTAGCTTTTCCGATACCGATCCTCGGCATTCCACAGCGTCGGGAGCGTGCCCGGCGGCAATGGAAGCTTGACCGCGATAGCGCCCAGTTCGCCAGGGGGCATGGGGTGTCCGCCTTCGTCAAGCACCCGCACGTCATAGCCGGGCATCGCGACCGAGGGCGATCCGATCTTGACCGGCAAGGGTTCGATCCCCATCGGGTTGCCCGCGATGGCCCAACCGGTCTCGGTCTGCCACCAGTGGTCGATCACCGGCACGCCAAGCTTGTCCTGCGCCCATTCAATGGTGTCGGGATCGGCGCGTTCACCGGCCAGAAACAGGGTTTCGAACCCGGAAAGATCGTAGTCCGCTATCAATGCGCCGGACGGATCATCGCGCTTGATCGCGCGAAACGCGGTCGGCGCGGTGAACAGGCATTTGACCCCGTGATCCTGAATGACCCGCCAGAAGGTGCCCGCATCGGGCGTGCCGACCGGTTTTCCCTCGAACACGACCGTCGTGCAGCCAAAGGTCAGCGGCCCGTAGCAGATGTAGGAATGGCCCACGACCCATCCCACATCGGACGCAGCCCAGAACACTTCGCCGGGGTTCATGTCATACAGGTTGCGCATCGACCAGTTCAGCGCCACCAGATGCCCCGCGGTATGGCGCACGACCCCCTTGGGCTGACCTGTGGTGCCCGAGGTGTAAAGGATATAGGCCGGATGGTTGCCGGCCACCGGCACACACTCGGCCGGGGTGGTCCCGGCTTGAAAGCCATGCCAATCCACGTCGCGGCCTTCGGTCAGGTCTGCAACGGCCTTGTCACGCTGAAACAGGACGCAGAATTCGGGCTGGTGTTTGGCCAGG
>Ga0102938_10001953_pt1 | contig 15709 bp, 11 predicted proteins | sample SalPonR2_B_D2_MG_FD_84516 | JGI IMG/M metagenome (GOLD analysis project Ga0102938, IMG submission 84516) | Salt pond soil microbial communities from South San Francisco under conditions of wetland restoration - Salt Pond MetaG R2_B_D2_MG | ecosystem: Environmental > Aquatic > Marine >...
AAGTGATCGAAATAGGCCGGCAGGGGAACAATCACTTCATCACCCGGTTGACACAGGCACAGCATCGCGAGCCAGAATGCCTGACTGGCGCCGATGGTCAGACAGACCTGGTCGGGATGGGGGCCGCTATGATAGTGGCGCTGATACCAGTTACAAAGATCTGACCGCACATCCAGCAGTCCTTCGTCCGGGCTGTAGCGATAGGTGGCCGGATCATCGAGGGCTCGGTGCAGATGACCGATGAGCCCGGGTGCCGGAGGGTAATTGGGCACCGCCTGACAAAGATCAAGCAGGGGTTGTTGATTCGAGACGTCACGCCCGCCAACCCAGCTTTTGACCTCAGTAATCGGCGGTGGTTGCACCTCTTTTAGCCGGTGGTTAATATTCATGGCAATATCTGTTTCATTGATAGCAAACTGACATCAAAGAATTCCCTGCAGATACTGGATAATATTGGTTTTGATTGGCATAAAGTAAACATTGTCATCGTGGGCTTGGGAAAACTCCAGAACTTTGCGCGCAAATTCACGATTCCATTCCAGGGTCGGCGCAAAGTCGCGCGGGAATATGGCGTGATTTTTGTTCTCCCAATAGCTGCGGCTGCTGTCGGTAAGGACGGGTGAAACCCCCCAGTAAATGGTGGTATTGCGGAAGAATCCCTGGTAAATTTCCATCAAGCGCAGATCAAAAAAAGGCTGGGTGAAAAAACCATCAGCGCCGGCGTCTTGTTTGGCACGCATATAGTCGATTTCATCCTTAATACCGCTCCGATAGGGGTCAATTCCGGCGTAGATGGTCAGCTCGGGGCACTCACGTCGGAGACGCCGAATCATTTCCAGAGAACTGGTGCGGTAGTAGGTATGCTTCATTTCCTGCGGTGGGTCGCCGTTGATGATCAGCACCGCCTCGACCCTGTTGTGGCGCAGGTGATCTATAATCGGCAGGTGCGCATCAGGATTAAAGTCGATAGCGCGCAGGTGGGGTATCGTATGCGGTACATACTCTCCGGCAATGGCACACCCCTGCCAGCTGCGCATATCAAAACGCAGGATATCAGGGATATTGATCCTTTTAACCAACGGGAGATGCCGGCGCACCAACTCCAGTTCTTTGCGCAGGGAAGATTCGCTCCGGGGTACAAGTTCCAGTGAAATTTCAGTCATCCCGTCTCCTGAAAACAATTTTATGCTTTTTCTGCAATGATCTCACCACTGAAGCGATAGATCTCAGTATCAGACTCTTGCCACATGTCTGCTGACAGACCGGCTTTATTACAGGTCTGACGCAGAAAAGTCAAGGCATCCCACTGGTGCTCGCTGGCAACCTGAGGGAGCAAAACACCCCGGTTGATGCCATGTTCAAGGTAGATACCATGCTCACCTATGGTGATGTCGTTGGGGCCGGAAATTTTTTCTAACGGCGATAGGATGGTAATTTCAATATTGATCAGATCCATTTCGGATATGGTCAGGGGTGGGAAGCGCGGGTCCTGGGTTGCGGCGGCGACAGCCATGAGTGCCACCTCCTGATACAGCGGTAGGCGTGATTGGAAATTACCGATACAGCCGCGTAATTGATCGTTCATTTTAAGGGTGACAAAACATCCTGCGCGTTCATTGAGTGCTTGTTCCTCACGAGGTGGCGGGCTATAAGGTTGCTCAGTGATCTGATGCTCAATCGCGCTTCGTGCAATGTTCAGCAATATCTGCGTTGCGGTGTCGGTCATCATGACGACTCCTTATTTTATAAGTGGAAAAGTTGTTTTTCGCCGACGAGATAACTTATAGTTGCTGCTCGTTTTTGGCGCAACCGTTTTAATATCCGGCAACTGCTGGTTATTGGTCTGAGAACTGGTGAAAGGGTTATCTGTTGACACGGATTTTTAGGTTTGTATCGATTCTTTTCCTCCTCCTGCTTGTTGTTGGTGGATGCTCTCTGAAGCCTCAGGTTGCAAGGGTTTCCGATGATACGCCTCTCTCTGCACAGCAGGAAGCCCGGCTCGGTCAGATTTTGAGTAGTACGTTGATTCAATACCTGGGAGGGGACTACCCCGAGTCTGGTCTTGAAAAGTTTGTCAATCAGGTTGCCAGGCGTCTAGTGACAGATAACAGCAACCTGCAACTACAGGTCAGGGTCGCCAATCATTCTGATGCTTATTCTTTGGCGTTGCCGGGAGGCCTGGTCGTCGTTACCCGTGGCTTGTTGCAGGAAATTGAGTCTGAACCTCAACTTGCTGCTCTGTTGGCACGTGAAATCGGTTATTCTCAGGCAGGTCTTGTAACTGAAAATTTGAAACCTATGATCCGTGGTCGTGCGGTCTTTTTGGAGGATGTGCAACCCGGAGAACCAAACTATTCACAACGATTATTGTTGACACGTGAATTGACCGATGTCGCCCTGCGTAGGGGGTTTGGCAGTGAGAAGGACAATAGTGCTGATATCATTACTATCGATGTGCTGGTGCGAAGTGGCTATCCTTTGAACGGTTTCTTTGAGCTGGACAAGCTATGGCAGCGCCTGAACCGGACCGCCATCGATGGCGGTCGCTCAGTCCACCCTGAACCGTTGTCTGCGCTGCGTCTGCAGGCAGCCCGTGATTATATAGACGCAACCTATCCCGGTTATCGTGGGGTGAAAGGTCTTGACTCAAACACCTATTTCCGACAGCTGGTGAGCCCTGATCAGCTATCGAGTGCCTACCAACTTTATGATCAGGCTCGTGATGCTGAAGCGGCGGGGGAGCAAACAAGAGCTTTGCAGTTATATCATCAGGCGATTCAGCAGCAGCCCCGGAGTCTGTTGCTGACAGCGCTGGGGATGGCTTATCTGCGCGGAGAAGATCTGATCCCGGCACGCCGGTATCTGCGCCAGGCAGTTCATGTCGATACGAAATTTTATCAGTCTCGACTGGGTCTTGGCTATATTCATCTGCGGCGCTCAGAATGGTCGGAAGCTGTAGCCGAAATCGAGGCTTCCCTGACATTATTGCCAACATTACAGGGAATATTTCTGCTGGCGGAAACGGAAGAAGGCCGTGGCAATGTGGTAAGGGCGCGCAGCCTGTATCGCCATCTGCTCGAGGTTGAGGGCCGGAGTGACCTCGGGCGTGCCGCTGCTGCAAGATTGCGGCAGTTGCCAGGTTGATCAGTATGCTGGTATGGCCTCTGGAGGAAGATGAGATGTTGCTCTGGCAGGGTCGACCAGCACCCCGTTGTTATCTTTTTCGATACTGGCGTAGCCAGCTTGTTGCACTTGTTTTTCTGTTATCAGTGGGGGCGTTCTTTTGGCAAGCCTGGCAATATGCAGTTGCTCTTGTGACCTTGGTTTTTTTACTGGTGTTGTTCATGTCGGCGCTGGCGTTCGGACCCTTCCGGTTAGTCTATTTACGCTGGCGCTGGGAAACCCTTTTTTATGCCGCCAGTGACCGGCGATTATTGGTCCGTCACGGAAGTAACAAACAGCCGGTCAGTTATCCGTGGCTATCACTGCAGGCCATTGTTCTTCACCCCTACACAGACCAGCTGGCCGATATCGAACTGAAATTTACTGGTTCGCGCAGGGTAGTGCTCGAATGTCTGGAAGAGCCTAAAGCCTGTTTGCGCGCCCTGTCTGCAATAGCTACGAATCCTTTGAAACAACAGGATCCTGTTTGACTCGGATAAGTTCCCGTGACTATGATGTGCGTTTGATTGAAAATTCCAGCCGCAAGGCATTTTAGCGATGATGGTGATATGAAGTCCTTTTACCTGGAAACATTTGGTTGTCAGATGAATGTGGTTGATTCCGAGCAGATTACCGCTCTGTTGCAGGGCATCGGCTATCACCCGGTTGGCACCCCCGATCTGGCTGATCTGGTGTTGCTCAATACCTGTTCGGTACGTGATAAAGCGGAACGTAAGGTTTACGGGCATCTTGGACGCTTCAAGCCGATCAAGGATAAACGTCCGGAGTTGATTATCGGGGTGGGAGGTTGTGTTGCTCAGCAGGAAGGGCAGCGCATGCTTGATGCCGTTTCCTACCTTGATCTGGTTTTTGGCACCCACAATATTCACCGTTTGCCGGAGATGGTTCAGCAGGTGGAACAGACCCGTCAGCGTGCCAGCGAAACCGATTTTCTCGATCAGGAAACGCGTTTAAATCTGTTTCCTGAACGTTCAGCCAGCGAGAACGCCACCCGCTTTGTTACCATTATGCAGGGGTGCGACAATTTTTGCTCCTATTGTATCGTCCCCCACGTTCGTGGGCGTGAGATCAGCCGTCCGAGTGCTGAGATCCTCCACGAAATAGAAGCCCTCGTCGCTAGCGGGGTTAAGGAAGTGACCCTGCTTGGGCAGAACGTTAACTCCTACGGTTGCAAAAATGACAATGAGATGTCCTTTCCACAGTTGTTAGAGGCGCTGGATAAAAACCCCGGGCTGGAGCGCCTGCGCTTTGCGACCTCACATCCTAAGGATATTACGGTTGAGTTGATTGACTGCTTTGGACGTTTGAAAAGTCTGTGTCCGCAAATTCATTTGCCGGTCCAAAGTGGCTCAGACCGGATTCTGACGTTGATGAACCGCGGCTATGATGCCGCCGACTATCTTGACAAAGTGCGCCACTTAAAAACCGTGTGTCCGCAGATCCGTTTGACCACTGATATTATCGTCGGCTTTCCCGGGGAGACAGAAGACGATTTCCAGGCAACCCTCGACCTGGTCGAGCAGGTTGGCTATGCTGACGCTTTTACCTTCTTATACTCGCCCAGGGTGGAAACGCCGGCAGCGACCATGGTAGACAATGCCTCTGCGCGTCAGAAACAGCAGCGTTTTGATCGCTTGCTGCAGCTTCAACAGCGCATCAGTGGTGAAATCTGGCAAGCAGATATCGGCAAGGTCTTGCCGGTGCTGGTAGAGGGGGCGAGCAAGAAGGCCGCTGGTCAACTCTTCGGGCGCAGCGTCTGGAATCGGGTTGTCAACTTCAGTGGGTCACAAGAGCTGATTGGCCGGATTGTCCCCGTTGCCATTGTCAAGGTGCTGCGCAATTCCCACCTGGGTGAATACCAGGATAACTTTTGATAACAGGACTACTACTATGATTGATCTCCATACCCATACATTTTTCAGTGACGGTGAGCTGGTGCCGGCTGAGTTGGTGCGTCGTGCTGCGGTTGCCGGTTATCGTGCGATGGCCATCACTGATCATGCCGACAAAAGCAACATTGCCTGGCTGCTCGCCAATATTGTCGATGTCGTCAACGAATTTGGTGAGGCCAACGGCATGCAGGTTCTTGCTGGAGTAGAACTGACCCATGTCGCCCCGGCAGCCATCGCCGATGCCGCCAAGCTGGCGCGTGATCATGGCGCCGAACTGGTTGTTGTTCATGGCGAAACCATTGTCGAACCGGTTATGCCGGGAACCAATCTGGCTGCCATCAAGGCCGGTGTCGATATTCTCTCCCATCCAGGACTGATCACCCCCGAGGAGGTACAGCTGGCCGCTGAAATGGGGGTTTGTCTGGAAATTACTACCCGTAAAGGACATTCTCTCACCAATGGTCATGTCGCCAAGCTCGCACACCAGTACGGTGCCAAGCTGGTCATCAACAATGATGCCCACGGACCCGGCGATCTGGTTTCTGCCGAGCAAATGCAGCGGATTGCGTTGGGGGCGGCGATGACCGCAGAACAGTTCTTGCAGGCCCAGGATAACTCACGCGCCCTGGTTGCGCGCGCCAAGGGGTAGAACATGAACCTCTTTGATAATTTCGATTTTCTTAAGCAACTGGTTGAAACACCGAGCCCATCGGGGTTTGAGCAACCGGTGCAACGCGTGATTCGTCAGCAACTTGAGCTTGTGGCCGACACTATTCAAACTGATATCATGGGTAATTTGATTGCTTTACTCAAGGGACGTGGCGGTCCCACGGTGATGCTCGCCGGTCACTGCGATGAAATCGGTTTCATGGTCCAGTTTGTCGATGATAAGGGCTTTATCTATTTTGGTGCTATCGGTGGAGTTGACCCCCATCTGTCGCCCGGGCAGCGGGTGACTATTCATGCCGATCAGGGGGATATTGCCGGGGTGATCGGCAAAAAAGCTATCCATCTGATCGATGTCAAAGACCGGGATACTGTCATCAATCTGAAAAAGCAATATATCGACATCGGCTGCACATCGCGTGAAGAGGTGGAAAAACTGGTCAGTATCGGTGATCCTGTCACCTTTGCTGTTGGTCTGCAGCCGCTGCAGGGACGGCGGGTTACGGCGCGTGCCTTTGATGATAAAATGGGTGCCTTTATCGTCACCGAGGTGCTGAAGCAGGTACAACGCAGTGGCGGCATGGCTGCCGACCTGTATAGTGTGTCGACGGTGCAGGAAGAGGTTGGACTGCGCGGTGGGATCACTAGTAGTTATGGGGTCAATCCCGATATTGGTATTGTTGTTGAAGTGACCCACGCCACCGATTGCCCGGATGTCGAGCACAATGGTATTGGACGGGTTGAACTTGGCAAAGGGCCGGTCATTGCCCGTGGTGCCAATATCAATCCCATGTTGTTCAGATTGCTGGTTGAAACGGCAAAAGCCGAAGACATTCCGGTGCAGATTATCGGGGTACCGCGCGCTACCGGCACCGATGCCAACGTGATGCAACTCTCCCGTGGTGGGGTTGCCACGGCATTGTTGGGGATTCCTTTACGTTATATGCACACCCCGGTAGAGACCCTTGATTTGAACGATCTGGAACGGGCTGTCAAACTGTTGACTGCGACCTTGAAGACTATCGATAATAATACCTGTTTTATTCCGGTGTGAAGATAAATTGACGATGGATATTTCCCTTGCATCACCTGACCAGCAGGCACAAGCGGCGCGGAAGGTCACTCTGGTCGGCCTGGTTGTCAATGTCATTAATGCTATTGTTAAGATTGTCGTTGGTTTCTGGGCCAATTCTTACGCCCTGATTGCCGACGGAATTCATTCTGCGTCCGATATGCTCAGCGATGTTCTGGTGCTGGTTGCCAGTCATTATGGTCGCCAGCGGCCGGATAAAGATCACCCTTACGGCCATGATCGTTACGAAACTCTGGCAACCCTGATCCTCGGTGCCCTGCTGATTGCCGTTGCCGGTGCGTTGGTGTGGGACAGCATGATGCGTCTGATAACTCCACGTGAACTGGTGACTCCCGGAGCCATTGCCCTGGTCGTTGCTCTGGCCTCGATTGCCAGCAAGGAATGGATTTACCGTTACACCTTGCGCATTGCCCGACAGATCAGCTCACGCCTGCTTGAAGGCAACGCCTGGCATCATCGCACCGATTCCCTGTCTTCCATTGTCGTTTTTGTGGCCATTGGTGGCACGTTGCTTGGTATTACCTGGCTCGATCAGGTGGCGGCAGTGGTTGTCGCGTTGATGGTGGCGCGCATCGGTTTTACCCTGATCTGGGACAGTCTTAAAGAATTGGTCGATACGGCGCTGCCTCAGGACGAGGTCACCAGTATCCGCGCAACCGCCCTGACTATCCCCGGAGTTAAGGATGTCCACGACCTGCGTAGCCGGCGCATGGCCAACCGCACCCTGCTCGATATCCATCTGCAGGTCGATCCGCATATCAGCGTGTCAGAGGGTCATGAAGTCGGGGCCTGGGTCGCGCGCTTGCTGCGGAATCAATATGGTCACATTTCCGATGTCACTTTTCATATCGATCCGGAATGTGATGAGCATGTCGATGTCACCGAAGACAAGTATCGACTGCCCTTGCGACCGGACGCCATTGACCTGTTAACTCAACGCTGGCAGGGGGAGCCGTTATTTGAGCGGCCTCATCATACTATTTTGCATTATCTCGATCAGGGCATTCAGGTTGACCTGTTCTACGCAGTCGAAGATGTTTCTTTCGAAAACCTTGCGCAGTTACAGACTACTTTGTCAGCTCGTGCCCATGATCTGCCGTGGCTACGGCAAGTGAAGGTCTGGATTGGTGCCGAATAGGATAGTATGAGTGTCGGCCGGTTATTCGCAGACGCAGCGCCTGCTGAGTTCTTCTTCGCTCAAAAGGGGCGCTTCCGCCGATAATTCCAGGCCGTCGGCAATAATCTGATCGCCGCAGGTTTTGAGTAGTTTAAAAAAATTCATTGTCAGATAGGGGTTGAGCTGACTGCCTGCCACCTCCATCATCCGGCCACTGATCTGCGGCAGATCCCAGGGTTCTTTGTAGGCACGGCGGGTCCTAAGGGCATCAAAGGTGTCGGAGATCATCGTCATCTGACTGCAGAGATTAAGTTGCCAACCGGACGGTGGGGTCGGGTATCCGGTTTGGTCGTAACGCATGTGGTGTTCAAAGGCCGTTAAAATTGCGATCTGCGGCACATCGTTCTGCCCCATCAGGTACTGTGCCCCGCGCGTGGGATGTTTTTTGATCTCCTGCCACTCGGTATCAGATAACTGCTCCGTCCCCCTGATAATTTCCTTATCGACAAAAATTTTACCGGCATCATGCAGCATCCCGGCCACACCCACATCATGGAGCAAATCGTTGCTTAAGCCCAGGGAGGTTGCCTGGGCGATATTGAGAATGGACACATTAATCGAATGGGCGAAGGTATATTCATCTTCCTTTTTTAGTGGAACCAGGGCCAGTAGCGGGTTGCATTCCTGTTGGAAGGCGGTAACAAAACCGGATATGATGGCGGAAATCCGGCGCAGGTCAAAGTCATCCTTGGTGGCAATTTTATCATAAAGAGTTTTGATGCTCGCCAGTTCCTCGGAGCTTAAATCTTCAAAGCGGGCAATCGCCAGGGTACTGTCCGGGTCATCCTTGACGTCAATTTCACCATAGTCGACATGGGGGGCTCTGGTGTCGAACTGCCGGATTGACTGATTACCACAAACAACATCGATGAATAGCTCGATTTCATTGTTGCCGATTCCGTTTTTCAGACTAAAGTAGCCGATGTTTTGACCATACAGAGAACGGGTGATGCGCTCGCAATGAAGGGTTTGTTCCAGGGGGGTGCCGTCGTACAGCAGTTCCCTGTTGACGATCATAAAGGTTAATTCCCTTTGCTGGTTAAACAGGGTGTTCAAGCATTCCCTGATGCGGGGAATTTGTTTCTGCACCTGCTCATGGGAAAGGGAATAGAGATTGGTCGTGGCGATGGCAGTTGAAAAAAGGCGTAATAGGTCGTCGATTTTACTGCGATCAATGCCTGATTTCATGGGTTTTTCTCCTGAAAGTTACGCTGAAGAATTTGTCTGGCAAGGTTGACCGCTTCAACGTTCCCTTTGCCGAGTTGTTGATTGAGCAGTGGGTTGGCCTGATCCGCAGGGTACTTGGCAAGGGCTCTGATAATTTCAATTTTAAGTTGTTCAAATTCCTGGCGATGAAACATTTTGCGCTTGTTTAAGACGCTGGAAAAAACCCTCAGTGCTTCGGGATGAACTTTTTCTGCCAGAGTTTGCACCAAATTTTTTTTCAGCTCCAGGTCAAAATGTAACAGAGATTTTTCGCCGAGCATGGCCAGCAGATGTTTCGTTACTTCCGGATGGTTAATCAACTTTGCGAGAAGGACAGCATTAAGCGCTTCCTGACGATTTTTTGAGTGGAGACTGGTAACAATCTCCTTGATGGAATGGGTATCACCCAGTAGCAGGCAGGTTTTTAACGCTTCCTGTCGCACTTTGCTGTGGCTATGGTTGAGCAGGGGCCTGACTCTAGGGAGTTGTTCTTTGGCCTCAAGTTCACCGAGCAGAAGGAGCATGTTGCGGACTACGTACCATTGATCATTTTCAAGGTAAGAGACTGCGGAGTCGACAACCTGTTGTCCGAGTTTTTTTAAACAACTCAAATAAAAAAACCGGTTAGAGCGAGTTGTTTCGCTGATCGTCAATTCGATTAAAGGAGAAATGAAGGGTGACCCGACCAGGTCAATGATTTCACCAATCATGATTTTCTGGTCTTTGCCCTGGTAACAGGCTTCTGCCACCGCCTGCTTTAATAAGGAAGAGGGAATCATGTTGATCAGAGATTGACTGTCCTCCTTGCCGGCATGAGCAAAACTTGATTGACAGAGGGTCAGCACGCTGGCGAAATCACCAGCATCAATATGGAATTGCAGCGCCTTGACAATCTGCTGATACAGCGCCGGCATCTGCGTTTTGTCGGGCCCATGATCTAACAAATAAAGTGATAACTGCGCGGTTTGAAGGTCGACCTGGAAATTTTCCAGACTGGTTTTGAGGTGTTGCAGTTCGCTACCTAGAGCCGCTGGTGGTTGTGGGTTAGCGAGAATATCCAGCAAGGTGTTCTGGTATTCCGATGGAACGTATTGGGCAATATCTTCATTGCTCAACAGTTCACCTGCCTTTGTCAAAAAGCCCTGTTCTTCACGTGTCAGTCGGTTTACTTCTTCAGCAGAGACCACTTCCCGTGACTCCGCCAGTTTTTTAATCAAGGACAGCATCATCGGCGATGAATGGTGCTCCCCTGAGGTCGCTTGATACAATGCGTTGAGGATCACCTTATTGGACAGATTAGTGAAAAGGTCTTCTGCAAAGGATGCCGGAATCGACAGCTTACAGAGTTCCTTGACGATTTGTTGCCTGGGAACATCATCAAGATGGTTGATCAATTCTGCCAGCTTAATTAGGATTTCCAGGCGCTCAGTTTGAGGATGGTGAGCTTGGGTCGTGGTAATACAGCGGATCAGAGCTTTGTTGAACTGAGACTGATCTTCTCCGGTTGTGCCCGTTAATACCTGGCTGAGTTGGCGTGCCAGGAGAGCGGGATCAAGCCCTCCTTGCGCGAGACTGTCAAGATCAGCATCAGGCAGGGCAGCGATCAGCGAGCGGGCGTAGCGCTCCCAGAAGCGGTCGCTTGTGCTCTGTCTGCTTTTCTGGTTAATCTGATCCTTGCCATCGATCAGCAGAAAATCCTTGCGCGACATCTGGGTGATGATTACCCCGTCAATCTGTCTCTGTGCGAGCAAGTTGATGATGCCATCAGCTCTCCAGGTGTCATCGGGGTTGTTCATGATGATGCGCAAAAACTGGTAAAGGGAAGATATTGTGAGTGCAGAGGTTAAGGTAAAAGAGGTGATGCCGTGCTGAAACATACGATAGGCATATGTGCTGAAGAGTTGGTTTTTAGGGCCCAGTATTTGCCCCAACACCATAAAATTATTTCTGGCGACGGTAATTTGTAACGGCAGATTGGCTGCATGGGCCGCATTAAGGCTGTTCATCAGCTTGGCGCTGGCAGCCTGGACGACAGCATTGTCTTCATCGTACAAACTCAAATGTTTGCTGAGCAACAGCATGGTTTTGAGAATGTCTTGATTTTGAGTAATGATGGCGTCTATGTCCGGTTCTTGATTTATCCTCAAGTTTTTCCACTCTGAATAGGGCTTATAAAGGTTACCATCCCCCTTTGTTTGCTGGAAACAAGGTAAATTATAGGGTCTTTATCCTCAGTGACAGATCAAAAATCGCTGAGGACAAAGCCCGTCGGAAGTTCGTATACAGCTACCTGAATCAGCTGCGCTTGGTGGATCGGTTGCGCGGCGGCGATTTTTTAGGAGCCGAGCTGCGCCCCTTGCCGACAAACCGCTTACCACGATTTGTTCTTCTCTGGGTGTCTTGTTGCGTTGATCCTTTGGTATCCGGGCTGATTAATAACGGATGTTGATTAATATTAATATCCCTGATGCGTTTGATTTGCGCTGCGTCAAGAGGGGAGAGCAGGTCGACCAGGCTGAAGTGCTCAAAAATATTGATACGACCAATCGAGCGACTGTCGATCCGTCCTTCGTTGCTCAAAGCACCGACAATATTGCCTGGTTCGATTCCGTGACTGCGTCCGACCTCGAGCCGGTAACAAGTTGCTTGTTCGCCGCTACTGCGTTCACTTCTCCTGGCGGGAGAGCGTTGTTCACTTGGCTCCTCTTGAACAAAATTGTCATCCTCCATCTGCAGCGGGCGTTCCTTCTGCAGGAGAAAGGCCAAGGCTGCAGCAATGCGGCGGTGACCGATATCATACTCAGTCTGAATGTCATCAATGAGCTCTTCAAAAAACTCAAGATCCTGGGATTCAAGGATGGCATTGATCTGTTCTTTAAACAGACCAACGCGGCGATTGGTGATTTCTTTGCGGCTTGGCAGGGCCATGGCCTTGATCGGTTGCCGGGTAGCACGTTCAATTGCCGCCAGCATTCTTTTTTCACGGGGGGCTACAAAGAGGATCGCTTTGCCTTCACGGCCGGCACGCCCGGTACGGCCGATGCGGTGAACATAGGCTTCGGTATCGTGGGGAATATCATAATTGACGACGTGGCTGATGCGTTTGACATCCAGCCCGCGGGCAGCCACATCGGTGGCAACGACAATATCGAGACTTCCTTCTTTGAGACGTTCAACTGTTTTTTCGCGCATTACCTGGGTCATGTCACCGTTTAAGGGGGCACTGGAAAAACCCCGCGCTTCAAGCTTTTCTGCCAACTCCACGGTGGCGATTTTGGTGCGCACAAAGATGATCATGCCGTCGATTTCTTCGGCCTCGAGAATACGGGTGAGGGCGTCCAGCTTGTGCAGGCCCTTGACCTGCCAGTAGCGCTGGGTGACTTGTTCAACCGTCGAGGTTTTGGATTTGATCCGGATTTCAACCGGGTCTTTGAGATGACGCCGGGCAATTTTGAGTACTCCCTGCGGCATAGTGGCGGAGAAAAGCGCGGTCTGATGTTCGGCGGGAGCGTGGGAGAGAATCTCTTCAACCTCTTCGATAAATCCCATCTTCAGCATTTCGTCAGCTTCGTCGATTACAACGGCGCTCAGTTTGTCGAGTTTCAGCGTGCCCCTATTCAAATGATCCTTGATCCGACCAGGGGTGCCGACCACGACCTGCACGCCCCGCTGAAGCTGACGCAATTGCTGAACCATGTTCTGGCCACCGTAAACCGGCAGAACCTGAAACCCCGGTAGATAGCGAGCATATGTTTGCACGGCCTCGGCCACTTGGAGAGCCAGTTCGCGGGTCGGAGTTAGGATCAGTAATTGCGGATATTTCAGCTCCGGCTTGAGGCGGGTTAATAGCGGCAATGCAAAGGCTGCGGTCTTGCCGGTACCAGTCTGCGCCTGGCCGAGCAGATCCCGCCCTGCAAGCAAAGGAGGAATGCTCTGGGCCTGGATGGGCGTGGGTGATTCGTAACCGACGTCGTCGATGACTTTAATGATGGCCGGGGCCAGGGCCAGTTCGCTGAAAGAAAGTAGTTCGTTGCTGCTCATGTTATTCCTGTCCTGAAAAAAAGTCGTATTCTTTGATGGCAAAGTTTTCAATAATATCCTGTAAGTTGACTGGGCGCCAGTGTTTTATGGTGGTTTTATGTCGGTTGTTGCCGTGCTTGCCACAATAAGAGCAGCAGAGCCAGCAGGGTTAAGTTGGCAAACATGGCGACAATCATTGCCAGGCCGGTGAACAATCCAAAATAGATGGTTGGATTGAAATTGGACAAGGCCAGAATGGAGAAACCGGTAATAATGGTGATCGATGTGTAGTACATGGCGCGCCCAACACTGTCATGGGTGCGCTTGATCGCCCCCAGGGGATTGTCATCGACACGTAGTTCATCGATATAGCGATGGACGTAGTGGATGGTATCATCTACCGCAATCCCGATCGTGATAGCCGCTATGGTGATGGTCATGATATCCAGGGGAATTTTCAGCAGTCCCATCAATCCCAATACCGCAGCAGCTGACATCAGGTTGGGAACAATGGCGATAAGCGCCAGACGCAAGGAGCGAAACTGGATCAGAAACATGCCGACAATGACCAGAAAAACCACGCCGATGGTCATGATCTGGGAGGCAAACAGGCTCTGCAGAACATTATTGTAAAGTACGAACATCCCGGTCAGGTTGATCTGCTCTGGTTTGAGATCAAACAATTTAACCAGATCCCTTTCGATTTTACCGAGCAGCTCATTGCGCTGCAGGTTCGGGTCGGAGTCGATAATCCGCAGATTAAAACGGATCTGATTGCCGTTTGGAGCCATATAGGGGCGAAACAGGGTTTCGTCAATGACCTCAGGCAACTTGCGATGGATCACCGACAGGGCAATGTTGTCCAGAGGTTGCCCTTCATTGACATGCTTCATCAAGGTGAAGGTGGTCGACATGGACAGTACCTTGCCTGATTCCGGAAGTTGGTCGAGATAGTCATGGATCGCGTGAATGTCATTCACCCGGAAACTGTTATACCAATAGCTGCTGCCCGATAAACCTGCTTCAACCGTATCATCAGCAAAAAAATCGTCGCCAAAAGGGTCATCGTCGGCAACTGCCGCTTGCTGTTCGAGGTTGGCTAAAAATTCCGGATCAGCATCGACAATGACATCGAGGGGGGTTGTGCCGCCCAGTTGCCGGTCGATCAGTGCCATGCCCTGATAGATTTCTGTTGTTGGTTTAAAGTAGTCAATAAAGCGGTTTTCAACCGATAATTGGGTGATGCCGTAGATGCTGATCAGGGTGATCAAGGCAAAGGTCAGCAATGTTGCCCGGCCGTGATGTTCGACCAGATGAGCGCACCATCTAGTGATATAGCCGGTAATGTCGAGGCGGGGGACGAAAGGTTGTGGCTTTTTCAACAGTACCAGCCCCGCCGGGAAAAGAATAAGGCTGATCACCAGGGCAAAACCGATGCCAATGGCCATCATCCAGCCGAAGTCGATAATCGGGCGAATATCGCTGGTTAGCAACGAGGCGAAAGCGGCGATGGTTGTTAATGCGGTAAAAATACTAGGCAGTGCCTTGGAGCGGATGGTTTCACTGACCAGGGAGGCATGGCTGGCCTCAGGCTGTTCGGCCAACAGTTCGTTGTAGCGAACTATCAGATGAACGCAGAGGGACAGGGTGATGATCAGCAACAGCGAAGTGAAGTTGGAGGAAACCACGGTGACTTTCCAGCCGATCAATCCCAAAAATCCGAACATAAAAAAAACCGCTAAAAAACAGCAGGCCATGGGCAACAATACCCATTGGTAACGGCGGAAAATCAGAATCAGCATAGAGACCAGAAACACCAGAACGCCAACGCCGAACTTGACCAGATCATTGCGAATAAAATCGATCATGTCGACAACAATCATCGGAATACCGCCTAAATATAACTCAGCCTCATCACGATGCTCATCCATGATGGCACGGATGGTGGCAATGTCACGGGCTTCCTGATCATTGTGGGTGCGGCTGACCCGATCATAGGCGGCGGAAACTTCTACCAGCTGTTGTTCCTCTGCTGCTGTGATGACGCCATCATCCCGCTTCTGTCGCAGTTCGGTGCGTTGGCGATGCAGAGAGCGTAGCTCTTCATTGGTTGCCAGCATGACCTGCAGGGCTGTGGTACGCCCGTCAGCGCTGACCAGTAAATCTTTATAAATCGGCCCTCTGGTAAATTCAGCCAGGGCCAGTTCCATGTCGATTCCCGGGGTCTCGACAGTGCGGATTTCGCGGCTGAGTTCCGACAGGGTGACGCGTGGGCTGTCGATCAGCGGCGCATCAAGGATGCTCATGACCTGCGGAACCCGTTCAATTTCCAGCAGTCGATCACGCAGCTTGCGAAGATCGGAGATGGTTTCCGGTGCCAACAATTCCCCTTTTGGGCTATAGCTGATAATCAGGAAGTCGCTGGTGCCGTACTGGGCGTTAATCTGGCGAAAATAACGCAGATCTTCGTCG
>Ga0102938_10001954_pt1 | contig 15708 bp, 25 predicted proteins | sample SalPonR2_B_D2_MG_FD_84516 | JGI IMG/M metagenome (GOLD analysis project Ga0102938, IMG submission 84516) | Salt pond soil microbial communities from South San Francisco under conditions of wetland restoration - Salt Pond MetaG R2_B_D2_MG | ecosystem: Environmental > Aquatic > Marine >...
GCAAGTAAGCAATCCGGACAGAAGGCATGTTAAATTGGGTTCGGCGGGAAGAAAAAGATATTTGGGAGCTAGGCCCACAGTTAGGGGAACCGCCATGAATCCGGCAGACCACCCTCACGGCGGAGGAGAAGGAAATCAACCCATTGGTTTAAAATACCCCAAAACGCCTTGGGGTAAACCGGCCAGGGGAGTAAAGACCAGAAGGAAAAAATTTAGCGATAAATTAATTATCAAGAGAAGAAAAAATAAAAAGAAATAAGTAAATTATTAAAATATGGCTAGAAGTTTAAAAAAAGGTCCTTATATTAATCACAGATTATTAAAAAGAGTTAAAGAATTAAAACCGGGAGACAAGACCGTTTTAAAAACTTGGGACAGGGCTTGCGCTATTACTCCGGAAATGGTAGGTTTTACCATTGCTGTTCATAACGGCAAAAAACATGTGCCCATTTTAATCACGGAAAATATGGTGGGGCATAAATTGGGAGAATTCGCTCCTACCAGGAAATTTATCAGCCATGGGGGAAAATTGGCTCAGCAAAAGAGTAAGGTTAAAAAATAAGTTTAAAAGATTAAAAAAGTATGGAAGTTAAAGCTAAAGCAAAAAATATAAGAGTTTCTCCCAAAAAAGCGCGATTGGTGGTGGATTTAATTCGGGGAATGAAAGCGGGAGAAGCCCTGGATCAGCTTAATTTTATAAACAAAAAAGCCGTTTTACCGCTTAGCAAGTTAATTAATTCCGGGATAGCCAATGCTTTGAATAATTATGATTTGTCTCGGGATAATTTATATATTAAAGAGATCAAAGTGGACGAGGGCAGGACCCTTCATCGTTATAGGCCCAGGGCTTATGGCCGGGCCACCCCCATCAGAAAGAGATTTAGTCATATCAATTTGGTCCTGGGAGAAATTAAAGATTCCGGAGTGGTGGAGCCCAAGAAGCAAGAGGTAGAGGCCCCTTTGAATTTATCCGAGATGGCTCAAAAACAGGAACAAGAGCAAAAATCCGAGGATAAGAAGAAATCGGAAAGTAAGAAGAAAAAAGAGGAAAATAAACAAGAATCCGCCTCAGAAAAAAAAGAAAAAGAAAAAGATAAAAAAGAAGAAATATCAGCTTCTCAAGCAACTTCAAAGACAAAGAAGAAAGAGAAAAATAAATAAAAAGTAAAAAATAAAAATACATGGGTAAAAAGATAAATCCAAAAATTTTAAGAACCGGAGTGATCAAGGGCTGGCCTTCGGTTTGGTTTAGCGAAGGCAAGGATTATATCGCTAATTTTAAACAGGATATAGAGATCAGGAAGTATTTATTAAAGACCTTTAGAGAGGCGGGGATAGATAAAGTGGAAATAGAAAGAGATTCCAAAAAAATAAATATTAATATTCACACCGGAAAACCGGGCCTTATTATCGGTCGCGGAGGAGCCGGAATTGAAGATTTGAAAAAGAGAATTCATAGAAAGTTTTTGAAGAATTTTCGCCCCGGAGAGATTGAACTTAACATCAAAGAGGTTGATAAACCCAATCTAAGCGCCCAAGTGGTTTTGCAATCAATGATCATTGATATTGAAAAGAGGGTTCCTTTTAAAAAAGTTATGAAACAGGCAATAAGTCGAGTGGAGAAAGCCGGGGCTTCAGGTGTAAAAGTGGAAGTGGGAGGAAGACTGAACGGAGCGGAAATCGCCCGCACGGAAAAATTGGTTAGCGGAAAGTTGCCTCTTCACACCTTGAGAGCGGATATTGATTACGCCCGGGGTTGGGCCCATACCACTTACGGAAGCATCGGGATTAAAGTTTGGATATATCGAGGAGAAATTTTTGCGGAAGATCAGGGCCGGACCGGAGAAGTAATTAAAAAAAATATTTAGAAATTTATTTGAAATATGTTATTACCTAAAAAAACAAAATACAGAAAGTTGCATAAATTCAAGAATTTGGGGAAAGCCACAACCAAAACGGGCGTGGATTTCGGGAGTTTTGGCTTGAAAAGCTTGGAGTCTTCCTGGATTACGGCCAGACAGATAGAAGCGGCCCGTAAAGTTATGACCAGGTTTACTCGCAAGGGGGGAAAGATTTGGATCAGAATTTTTCCGGACAAGCCGGTAACCAAAAAAGGGGGAGAAATCCCCATGGGAAAAGGAAAGGGCCCGGTTGATCATTATATTGCGCCGGTAAGAGCGGGTACTGTGATGTTTGAGATGGACGGAATCAGCGAGGAAATGGCCAAAAAGGCCATAAATTTGGCAGCTTATAAGTTGCCGGTAAAATCTAAATTTATCACCAAAGAATAAAAAATATTTATGGAATTTAAAGATTTAGAAAAAAAAGAAGAAAAAGATTTGCGAGAAATTTTAACTCAACATAGAGAAAAGTTGAGAGAATTAAGATTCAAGGTCAGTCACGGGCAGCTGAAAAATATTCGGGAGATCAGAAAGAACAAAAAGAAGATCGCCCAGATTTTAACTTTATTGAATCAAAAGAAAAAATAAATTATTTATATATGACTAAAGAAAAAAACAATCAGGAAAAAACCCCCATCAAGAGAAAATTTCAAGGAATGGTGGTTAGTGATAAAATGGAGAAAACTTTGGTGGTGAGAGTGGACAGAGTAAAAAAACACCCTAAATATAAAAAAAGATATACGGTCAGTAAAAAGTATAAAGTCCATGATGAAAAAAGACGGTTTAAACAAGGTGATAAGGTGGTTTTTACGGAATGTCGCCCCTTGAGCAGGGATAAAAAATGGAGAGTATTATATAATTAATTTTTATTGAGTTTTTAATATTTTATAGCAAATATATATGATTCAAGTGGAAACCAAAATAAAAGTGGCCGATAATTCCGGTGCTCGCAAGGTCCAATGCATCAAGGTTTTGGGCGGTTATAAAAGAAGATACGCCGCCGCGGGAGATATTATTACGGTTACTGTTAAAGAAGCCACTCCTCATTCCAGTATTAAAAAAGGAGATATTTTAAAAGCGGTGATTGTTCGGACCAAGAAAGAGATCAAAAGAAAAGACGGAACTTGTCTGCGTTTTAGCGAGAACGCCTGTGTTATGCTGGATAAGGAAAAAAAAGAATTCAGAGGTACCAGGGTCTTCGGTCCCATTGCCAGAGAAGTGAGGCGTAAGGGCTTTTTAAAGATTGCTTCTTTGGCGCCAGAGGTATTATAAATTAATTGGAAATATGAAGATAAAAAAAGGAGACAAGGTAAAAATAATTGCCGGAAAAGACAAGGGAAAAAAAGGAAAAGTTTTGCAGGTTTTTCCTAAAGAAAGAAGAGCCAGTGTAGAGGGCTTGAATTTGTTAATTAAACATATCAGACCCAGACAACAGGGAGAGAAGGGGCAAAGAATTGAATTTCCCGCCCCCCTGGATTTATCTAATTTGAAATTAATTTGTCCGCATTGCTCCAAAGAAACAAAAGTGGATTATAAAATTTTAACTCCGGAAGACAAAAAGAAAAAGAAAAAAGTGAGAGTTTGCAAAAAATGCGGAGAAGTAATGGATAAATAATTTAGAAAAAAACCGAATATTTATGAGTTTAAGAGAATTTTACAAACAAGAAGTTGTTCCTCAACTAAAAGACAAGTTTGGTTATAAAAATGACTTGGAAGTTCCGCATATAAGTAAAGTGATTATCAATGTTGGTTTCGGACAAAGAAGTAAAGATAAGGAGTTTGTGGATAACTTGGAGGAGAGCTTGAAGCAGATTACCGGCCAAAAACCGGTTTTCACTAAAGCCAAAAAATCGGTTTCTTCTTTTAAAATAAGAGAAGGGATGATTATTGGAGCCAAAGTAACCTTGCGCGGAAAAAGAATGTATGATTTTTTGGAAAAACTAATTAAAGTATCTTTGCCCCGAACCAGGGATTTTAGAGGAATATCCTCCAAAGCGGTGGACAGCAGCGGAAATTTAACGATCGGTCTTAAGGATAATTTGGCTTTTCCGGAAATTGAAGCCCAAGACCTTGACAAGCTTCACGGTTTAGAGGTAAGTGTTCATACTGCCACCTTTAACCGAGAAGAAGGATGGGAATTATTTAAATTATTAGGATTTCCTTTTGAGGAAACTAAGTAAAATAAGTAAAATAAGTATTAAATTATATGGCCAGAAAAGCAATGATCGCCAAATCTAAAAAGAAACCCAAATATTCCACCAGAACGGTGAGACGTTGTTGGCGTTGCGGAAGAAACAGGGGATATATGAGGGATTTTGATTTATGTCGAATTTGTTTTCGGGAACTGGCTGACAACGGAGATTTACCCGGCATAAAAAAAAGTAGTTGGTAATTTTTATTTTTTATTAATTTTATAAATAATTTTTATATTTATGATAGATCCAATCGCAGATATGCTTACCAGAATCAGAAACGGAGCCGCCGTGGGCAAAAGAGAGGTTGTTTTGCCTATGAGTAAAATTAAATATGAAATAGCCAAAATTTTAGAAGCGGAAAAATGGATTAAGGCCGTGGAGGTAATTAACCCTGAAGACAGTTCCTTATTGGATAAGCAAGGTAAAAAAGAAAAGGGAAAGAGAGGAAATAATTTCAAAAAACTAAGAATCGTTTTGAAATATAAAAAAAGCGGAAAACCCGCCATTTCCCATTTAAAAAGAATCAGCAAACCCGGATTAAGATGGTATGTGGGCAAGAATGAATTACCGGTGGTTTTAAATGATTTTGGGATAGCTATTATTTCCACTCCCCGGGGGTTGATGACGAATAAAGTTGCTCGGGAGAAAGGAGTGGGAGGAGAGGTTTTGTGGGAGTTATATTAATAGAGTATTAAATAAATATATATGTCCAGAATAGGAAAATTACCCATTGAATTTTCAGCCGAAACTCAAGTTAAGATTGAGGACGGTTTTATTAAAGTTAAGGGGCCCAAAGCCGAATTAAGCAGAGAAATTAGCGATTTGGTAAAAGTGGAAGTAAAAGACAATCAAATTATAGTTAGTATAGACGATTTGAAAGATAAAAAGAAAAAGGCCTTTTGGGGACTCTACAGAACTTTGATTGCCAATATGGTTAAAGGAGTGGAAGAGGGTTTTGAGAAAAAGTTGGAAATAAACGGAGTGGGTTATTCCGCATCGATTAGCGGAAATAAATTAATTTTAAAAGTGGGATATTCCCATCCGGTGGAATATAATTTACCCGAGGGTATTACCGCTCAAGTGGAAGGCAATCTTATTACTATCAGCGGATATGATAAGCAGTTAGTGGGAGAGGTGGCCGCCCGGATCAGGAAAGTAAGAAAGCCGGAGCCTTATAAAGGCAAAGGAATTAAATATGAAGGCGAAACCATTAGAAGAAAAGAAGGTAAAGCCGCCGCTAAAAGCGAATAAATTTTTAATATATGGATAAGCAAAAAGAAAAAAATTTACAAAGACAAAGAAGACATCAAAGAGTAAGGGCTAAAATTAAAGGCACTTCTGATCGGCCCCGTTTGAGTGTTTTTCGTTCCCGCAGAATCGTTTATATTCAGTTAATAGATGATTCGGCCGGCAAAACTTTGGCCAGCGTTAATGAAAAAGAGTTAAAGAAAGGAAAGAATAAAAACAAGACAGACATTTCTTTTGAGGCGGGCAAGGTCATTGCTGAAAAAGCCCGGAAGATCAAAATAGAAACAGCGGTTTTTGACAAAGGAGGATATAAATATCACGGACGGGTTAAGGCCGTGGCCGAGGGAGCCAGGGAAAACGGACTTAAATTTTAATTTAAAAAATTAAATAAATATGACAACCAAAGAAGAACAAAAAAAGTCAGATAATTCCGGGGAAAGGAAAGATACTTTAACTAAGTCAAACACTTCTTCTCAGAAGAAATTTGTCTCCTCAAAAAACGGCTTTAAGGGGAAAAAGGAAAAAGAAGAAAAAAAGGATGAGTTTGAACAGAGAATTTTAGACATAGCTCGGGTGACCCGGGTGATGTCCGGAGGAAAAAGAATGAGTTTTCGAGCAACTGTGGCAATAGGAGATAAAAACGGCCGGATCGGCATAGGAGTAAATAAGGGCGCGGATGTATCTATAGCGGTAACCAAAGCCGTGAATAATGCCAAAAAAGATTTGGTTAATGTCCCCATAACTAATGATACGATTCCTCATGAGATAAAGAAGAAAGTGGGCGCGGCTGAAATTTTCTTTAAACCCGCACCTGCGGGAAGCGGTGTGATTGCCGGCGGGATAGTGCGGATTATTTTAGATTTGGCCGGTATTAAAAATATTAGCGGTAAAATTTTGGGAACCAACAACAGAATGAATAATGCCCGTTGCACCTTAGAGGCGCTAAGAAGTTTGAGAAAAATAAAAAAAGAAGAAAACGGAGACCAAGAAGGGAAAAACCGAAAGAAAAGCGATTTTTCCAAAACAAAAGAAAAAAAGAACGAATAATTTTATAAATATGACTTTATCATTGAATTCTTTAAGGCCGGAAAAGCAAAAAAACAAAAAATCCCGACGGGTGGGCCGGGGAGATGCTTCCGGTCGCGGAACTTACAGCGGTCGAGGACTAAAAGGACAAAAGGCCCGTTCCGGTTCCACCGGTTTGGTTTTGATCGGAATTAAAGATAAAATCCAGCAAGTTCCCAAAAAAAGAGGTTTTAAATCTTTAAAGGACAAGGAACAAATAATAAAAACCGATGCCTTGAACAAAAATTTTAAGGAAGGCGATTTGGTAACTCCCGAAAAATTGCGGAATTTGGGTTTAATTGCTAAAGTTAATTTACCGGTCAAGATTTTAGCCGGTAGGCAGGATCTTAAGGTTAAAAAATTAATTTTAAAGGATATTAAGGCCAGCAAAAAAATTTTGGAACAATTGGAAAACCTCGGAGGGAGAATTAAAAATTAGTTTTTAAATAAAATATGTTTGAAAAATTGGCCCAAATTTGGAAAGCTAAAGACTTAAGAAACAAGATCATTTTTGTTTTGTTAATGCTGGTGGTCTTCAGGGTGGGGGCCAATATTCCCATGCCCGGCGTTAATCCCGAAGCTTTAAAGGAGCTTTTTGCCTCCAATCAAATTTTGGGGATGATGAATCTTTTTTCCGGAGGAGGAATGCAGAATTTTTCCGTAGTTATGATGGGTGTGGCTCCTTACATTACCTCGGCAATTATTTTTGAATTGCTTCCCATGGTTATTCCTCAGCTGGAGGAGATGAAAAAGGAAGAGCAGGGCAGGCAAAAGATTACTATGTGGACCAGATGGTTGACGGTTCCTTTGGCCGCTATGCAGGCCTTTGGAATGATCACCTTATTGAGAAATCAAGCTCCGGCTGTTTTGGGCGAGGTATCCGCTTTTGATCTTTTCAGTATGATTTTGGTTATAACGGCCGGTACTATTTTTTTAATGTGGATCGGAGAATTGATAACGGAGAAGAATATTGGAAACGGAATATCTTTACTGATTTTCGCGGGTATTGTTAGCCGTTTGCCTCAAGCGGTACAACAAACCATAGTAAGTTACGACCCCTCTCAATTTTTTACCTTGATCAGCTTCGCTGTTATCGCTTTGCTTACCATAGTAGGTGTGGTTATTATCAATGAGGGGCAAAGGAAAATTCCGGTTCATCATGCCAGGCAAGTTCGATCCGGTTCAAACTTAGGAGGAGGAGGAGCTTTCCTGCCCCTAAGAGTTAATATGGCCGGAGTTATTCCCATTATTTTTGCTATAGCCGTAGTAACTTTTCCGGGAATGATAGCCCAGTTTTTGGTTCAAGCGGATTCGGCTTGGCTGGTAAGCGCGGGCAATTGGATCAAGGAGATATTTCAGAATCAACTGGTTTACGGCGTCCTTTATTTCTTGTTAGTGTTTGCTTTCACTTATTTTTATACCGAGGTTACTTTTGATTCGCAAAAAATAGCGGAAAATCTGCAAAAGCAAGGCGCCTTTATTCCCGGGATCAGGCCGTGAAAAAATACCGTGGAGTATATTTCCTATGTCACGCATAGAATTACTTTTTTCGGAGCTTTATTTTTGGGTCTTATAGCTATTTTGCCCTTGATTATGAGATATTTTACCGATATGCAGTCTTTGGCCATCGGAGGGGCCAGTTTATTGATTGTGGTGACGGTAACCGTGGAAACCGTCAAACAAATAGAATCCCAATTAACTATGCGGGAATACGAGGGATTGGATTAAAAATATATTAAAATACAGAATTTATATACAAAAAACACCCCGAGCGGTGTTTTTTAAGTTTTCGGTTTGTGTTATAATAAAAAAAGAATATTATTAATTTGATTTATATGTCTGAGAAATTTTCTCGAATTAATTTGGGAAAAAGTCTACGGGGCAAGCAATTAAGCGGTGGCGTGAGAAAAAAAATGAAAGAAAGTTTGAGTTTAGATAATTTGGGCTCAGGCGATGCCAAAAAAAAGCTTTCCCAAAAATTAGCCAACAAAAGTAAAGCGCAACGAAAACAGGTTTATAAGGATCTGGGTTTTAATGATCGAGAGAGAAAGAATTTAGAGGAAACTATTACTTCCGGAGAGACTAACGAAGGAGGAGGGAAAGGATTGACCGAAAAGCAGAAGAGAAGAAATATTTTTGAGTCTCGACGTTCAGCTGAGCGCCAAGGAACAAAGAAGGAAGAAAAATTTGCGGGGTCTGTCGGAGGAAAATCCGGTACTCGTTACAAGGAGAGCAGCGCCCAGTTTTCCGAGGGGGAAGTGGGTGTCAGTTCCCTGGTGGGCACTCGAAGAAATCCCAAATCCAAAGGAGGTTTTGCGCGCCAGCATTCTTCCGGATCTAAAAACTCTGAATCCGGCGCCGGTTTTGCCCAAAGCGGTGGCTGGAAGAAAAAAGGGGGAGAGGTTGCCGACTCTTCTTCTTCTCGGTTTAAATCTTCCGGCAAAAAGCCCCTGGGATTTTAATTTAAATGTTATTATGACAATTTGGTCCGTTTTGTTTTTGGTAATAGGCTTTGCGATTTTAATAAAGGGAGCCGATCTTTTAGTTGAGGGCTCTTCTTCTATTGCCCAAAAACTTCAGATTTCCAATTTGGTAATAGGTTTAACCATAGTGGCCTTTGGGACATCGGCCCCGGAGCTTTTGATTAGCGGAATCGCTTCTTTTCAAAAAAGTGCCGGGATAGCTTTAGGAAATATTATCGGTTCCAATTTTTCCAATACCCTTCTTATTTTGGGCAGTATAGCCCTGGTTTCTCCGGTGGTGGTTAAACAAAGCACGGTTAATAAAGAGATTCCTTTCTCCTTGTTGGTGATTTTGGCCGTGACTTTTTTGATAAACGATTTTTTATTAGGAGGTCATAGCCAAAGTATGCTTACTCGGGGGGACGGCTTGACTTTGCTTTTGTTTTTCGTGATTTTTATTTATTATACTTTCGGTTTAAGCAAAAACAAAAGAGGCATATTAGATGAGTTGGGAAAGAACGAATTTGAGGAAATACATAAGCGTAAAATTTGGAAATCGGTATTAATGATCTTAATAGGAGCGGCAGGGCTTTTTCTGGGCGGAAAATTAATAGTTGACAGCGCTATTGATTTGGCCGAGATTTGGAGCTTGAGTCAATCTTTAGTCGGTTTGACCATAGTAGCCGTGGGCACTTCCTTGCCGGAATTATCCGCTTCTGTATTGGCGGCCAAAAGAGGAAAAGCCAATATGGCGGTAGGGGGCGTGGTAGGATCAAATATTTTTAATTTTCTCTGGGTTTTGGGCTTGAGTTCCGTAATAAGTCCCATAATTTTTGATTCGGTTTTAAATATTGATATTTTGATGTTGTTTACGGCTACCATAATTGTGCTTTTTTTGATTTATTTCGGTAAAAAAAATATTTTAACCCGAAAAGAAGGTTTGATTTTGGTAACACTTTATGTATTTTATATTTTTTATTTGGCTCTTAGGGGATAAGTTCAAAAAAAAATTAATATTCGCAAAACAATATGATCAGTATAAAAAATGAAGAAGAGATCGAGAAAATGAGAAAAGCGGGGAAGTTGGCCGCCCGAACCCTGGACTTTATTTCTCCTTGTATCAAAGAAGGCGTTTCTACGGAAAAAATAGACCAACTTTGTTATGATTTTATTATAAAAAACGATGCTTATCCCGCTCCCCTTAATTACCACGGTTTTCCCAAAAGTGTTTGCACTTCTTTAAATAATGTGGTTTGCCACGGCATTCCCTCAAAAGAAGATGTTTTAAAAGACGGGGATATTTTGAATGTGGATGTTACGGTTAAATTGAACGGTTATCACGGAGATACCTCTCGGACTTTTTTGATCGGAGAACCCTCTTCCGAGGCCAAGGATTTGGTAAAAAGAACAAAGGAAGCGATGTACAGGGGCATAGAAGTTGTCAGGCCGGGGGCTTTTTTGTATGAAGTCGGTCGGGCCATAGAAAAATATGTTTTTTCTTTTGGTTACGGCATAGTAAAAGATTACGGGGGGCACGGCATTGGACAAGGGTTTCACGAAGAGCCCAGTGTTTTTCATTTTTATACTTTAGATAACAAAATTGAGTTAAAATCGGGGATGACTTTTACCATAGAGCCCATGATAAATGCGGGCGGATCCCATAAAGTAATTACCAGCCCCCAAGACGGCTGGACTGTTTATACCCAAGACGGATCTTTGAGCGCTCAGTTTGAGCATACGGTTTTGGTTACGGATTCGGGCCGGGAAATTTTAACCAAAAGTTTAAAATATGAATAAAGAAAAAAAATATTTGGGTGTGGATTGGGGAACCCGACGAATTGGCTTGTCTTTGGCCCAGGAAAGCGCCAAAGTGGCTACTCCCTGGAAAACAGTAAACTCTAAAGAGGAATTATTTAATATAATTAAACAGGAGGAAATAGATGTTCTGGTGTTGGGGGTTCCTTATAAAATGTTTGGGAGAGAAGCGGAGGTCCAAAGAGAATTTCAAGATTTTTTCCAAGAACTAAAGAATAATACCGACATTGAAATAAAAACCGTGGATGAGCGTTTGTCCAGCAAGAATGCTGATTCTCTGGAAGGAAATAAAAAGAACAAGGCCTCTCGCGACGCTTCCTCGGCCATGTTGATATTGCAACAATATTTGGATTCTATTTAATTTTTTATGGAGTCAACTTATAATACTCAAGCCATAATTTTAAAAAAAACACCCAAAGGAGAGAATGATTTGGAGATAGATTTATATAGTCCGGATTACGGGCGAATGTTTTTAGGAGCTCGGGGGGCCCTGAGAAAAGGAGCTAAATTAGCCGGACATTTAGAGCCCATAACTTTGGGAGATTTTATGATTATCAGAGGAAAGGGATCTGATTATATCGGTAGCGCCCTGGGCGAAAATTTTTATTTAAACATTAAAGAAGACTTGGAAAAAATTAAATATGCCAGCTTGGCTTTAAGGTCCTTGGATAGATACACTCGCTTAAAAGATCCCCTGCCCCTGTCTTTTTTTGATGATTTCAGGCGATATCTGGATATTTTAAACAAGGAAAAAGGTGAAGGAAAGTATGATTTGTTTTATATTTCCTTTTTATTAAAATTTGCCTCCGCATTGGGATTTTCCCCTGATTTTTATAAATGTGTAAACTGTTCAAAAAATTTACGGGGCAGAGAAAAGGGAGAAAAAATCGTATTTGATATTGCCGGCGGAGGAGTGTTATGCCCGGATTGCTCTTCAGGGAAAACAAATGAAAAAAATCGTTTGCTTTTTTCTGTTTCCGGCTTAAAATTATCCAGATTTTTAGCCGGAGAGGATTTTTACCGCATAAAAAGATTAAAGGTTTCTTCCTCGGTCTTCAAGGAAGCTTTTAATTTGGTTAATTATTTTTATAAGTATCATTTGTGAATTTTCTTGACTAAAACGGGATACATACTGTAATATTAAATTAAAGAGCCGTTTGACCCTGACTAACATCAGGGAAGGCGCGGGAAGAAATTCGTCCAAGGCGAAGAGTAGAACCCGACGGGCAAGCCCGTAATAGCTTTTAGAGAGGTAATGAACATACCAATGAACATACCATGGTATGTTCATTATAAACAGGGTGGCACCGCGGACTAAAAAGGTTCGTCCCTGAATGCCATTTTTGGTATTTAGAGGCGGACTTTTTTATTAATTATAAATCGGCTACAAGTTTATGAATCCCCCGCTTTTTTAAAAAAGGGGATTAAGAGGAATTTGTATTAGTAATGAACCGGCAATCAGTAAACAAAAAATTTTTAAATTATTTATAATTCCTAAATTATGCTTAGAACTAAAAATTGCGGAGAATTAAACAAAAAGAATATTGGCCAAGAAGTTGAACTTTGCGGATGGGTTCATCGGCGCCGGGACCATGGAGGAGTAATTTTTATTGACCTGAGGGATCGTTATGGACTTACCCAGATAAAGTTTAATCCCGGGATTAATAAAGATGTTTGGGAAAAAGGAGATGCTTTGCGCAGCGAGTGGGTAATAAAAGTTAAAGGACAAGTGGTTGCCCGTCCTTCCGGCATGGTAAATCAAAAGATAAAAACCGGGGAGATCGAGGTGGAGGTGGCGGATTTGGAAATTTTTAGCCAAGCCCAAACCCCTCCCTTTGAGATTGATGAGGAAAAAAGAACGGAAGTCAAGGAAGAGGTTAAAATGAAATACAGATATTTGGATCTAAGAAAGCCGGAAGTCGCGGAAATTATAAAAAAAAGACACGAATTTATTAAGTTTATCAGGGATTATTTGTCCGGGTTAAATTTTTTGGAAATAGAAACCCCGATTTTAAGCAAAAGCACTCCCGAGGGGGCGCGGGATTTTTTGGTTCCTTCCCGGCTTCATCCCGGGAATTTTTATGCTTTGCCTCAGTCGCCCCAGCAGTATAAACAGCTTTTAATGCTTTCCGGCCTGGACAGGTATTTTCAGATCGCCAAATGTTTCCGAGACGAGGATACGCGAGGAGACAGGCAGGCGGAATTTACTCAATTGGATCTGGAAATGTCTTTTGCGGAACAGGAAGATATTATTAATTTGACCGAAGATTTGTTTGTTAAGGCCATTAAGGAAATTTTCCCGGAGAAAAAAATTATGTTTGAGTCCCCGCCCCGTCTGGATTATCAAGAAGCAATGTTAAAATACGGAACCGATAGGCCGGATCTGCGTTTTGGTTTGGAGATCAAAGATTTAACAGATATGGTCAAGGGTTGCGGATTCAAAGTTTTTGCCGAGGCGGCGGATAAAGGAGGGGTGGTGCGAGCAATTTGCGCCTCGGGAGCGGCTAAATTCAGCCGAGCCAAAATAGACGAATTAACCGATTTTGTGGCGCAATTCGGAGCCAAAGGCCTTGCTTATATCATTGTTAAAGAAAAAGGGGAGCACCAGTCCCCGATAGTGAAATTTTTGGGAGAGGAGTTGACAGACCAAATTGTAAAAAGAATGGAGGCGCAACCCGGCGATATTATCTTTTTCGGAGCGGATAAAGAAAAAATCGTTCGGGAAAGCCTGGGAGAACTTAGAAATGAGTTGGCTCGAAAACTGGATTTAATAGATGACGATGTTTTGGCTTTTGCTTTTATTGTTGATTTTCCTTTATTTGAAGAGGAGAAAGTAGAGGGGTATTTTGTGCCCGAACACCATATGTTTACCAGGCCCAAAGACGAAGATTTGGAATTATTGGACAGAGATCCGGCTCGCGTTAAATCTCATCAATATGATTTGGTTTGCAACGGTTGCGAAGTGGGAGGGGGAAGCATCAGGATTCATAACCGAAAAATTCAAGAAAAAATTTTTAAACTTATCGGCTTTAAAAAAGAAGACAAAGAAAGGTTTGATCATTTTTTGCGGGCTTTTGAGTACGGAGTACCCCCTCACGGAGGAATAGCTCCCGGAATAGATCGGCTTTTAATGGTTATTTTGGGAAAAAAGAGTATTAGAGAGGTTATGGTTTTTCCCAAGACCGGAGACGGCCGGGATTTAATGATGGAAACTCCGAGCTCAGTGGAGGAAAAACAACTTAAGGATCTGGGCATTAAATTAAAATAACCCTCCGTTTTTAATATTCGGTTTTAAGGATAAGGGTTGGGTATTGATGATTACTATTTTGCCGGCAGTGTTTTTTGCGTTATAATTAAAATAAGAGATTATAATTAATTTTTAAACTAAAAATTTAAAATGATCATATGCCCAAAACCAAAAAAAACAAACAAAAAAGACCCCCGGCCAAAGTTATTAATTATTTGGAGAAGATGGGGGTTAGCCACGATATTTTGGAGCACAAGACTGTTTATACCGCCATTGATGCCGCCAATACTTTAAAAAAGAAATTGGATGAAATTGTTAAGTCCTTGGTGGTAAAAGCGGATAAAGACTATTATTTGGTGCTTTTGCCCGCCAATAAGAATTTAAGCGAAGAAAAATTAAAAAAAGCTATCGGTAAGCAAAAAGGGAAAGAAATAAAAACCGTAAAGATCCCGGGAGAAAAGATTATGAAAAATGCTTTAAAAATCAAGGAAGGAGCTTTAAGCGCTTTTGGCAAAATTCATAAATTGCCGGTAATTGCGGACAAAGAATTGGATAAACTTAAAAAAGGAGTTTTCTCCACCGGCGGAAGCAATCATTCCGTGGAGATGCGAATGAAGGATTTTATAAATTTGGAAGAAGCGACTTTGGAGAATTTGGGGGTAAAAAAGAGAATAAAAAAACAAAAGACCACCTCCTCCAAAAGAAAGAAAAAAGGCGTTACCTCCCCGACTCAAAAGAAAACACCTTCCCGGAAAAAGAATGTTTCTTCTTCGGGGAAGAAGACCGCAAAAAAGAAAAGCGCCCCAAAAAAGTAGTTTTGATTTTAAAATGATAGAAGTAAAGATTCAAAATTTTGAAGGACCCTTGGATTTGCTTTTGAAAATGATAGAAAAACAAGAAATGGATATTACCCAGGTCAGTTTGGCCCGCATAGCGGATCAATATGTGGAATATATCAGAAGCTCCAAAAATTTGATTAAACCCGGAGAAATCGGAGATTTTTTGGTTATGGCCGCTCGTTTGCTTTTTTTAAAATCCAAGGTTCTTTTGCCTTATTTTGAAGAAGAGGAGGAAGAAGAAGACGAGTTGACTCAACAGCTTAAAATTTACAAAGAATTCCTGGAGGCCAGTAAAAATATTGATAAAATAGCCCGGAAGAAAAATTTTATGTTTTTTCCTCAAGGGATCAAGCCCCAAAAGAGAGCTTATGGGAGCGAAAAAAGTGTTTTCAATCCTCCCCGTAAATTAAAAAAAGAGGATTTGGGAAAAACCTTGCAAGAGATTATCAAAGATATTAAAAAGAATGAACTTTGGGAGGAGGACCTGGAAGAGGATAAAATCGATTACCGGGTAAAAATTGAAGACAAAATTAATTCTATCCGCGATCTTGTTTTTCGAAAGATTAAATTTAATTTTGACCAAATTTTGGAAAATTCGGAATCTAAAACCGAAATAATCGTTAGTTTTTTGGCTGTTCTGGAGCTTTCCAAGCAAGAATTTTTAGCCGTGGATCAGGAAGATTTATTTTCTCCCATTTTTATTAATTCTAATCGTGTCAAAAAACCATGAATAAAAATTTAATTTCTCAAATAGAATCCCTGTTGTTTATTTCCGCCCGTTCCATGAGCGTGGCCGAGCTTTCCAAGGCGGTTAAAAAGAAAAAAGAAGAGGTTCAAGAGGCCCTGGAGGAACTTTGCCGGGAATATGAAGAAAACAAAAGAGGATTATTGGGAATTGTTCCTGATCACACTTAATCCTCTTTTGTTTTCTTCATA
>Ga0102938_10001955_pt1 | contig 15703 bp, 9 predicted proteins | sample SalPonR2_B_D2_MG_FD_84516 | JGI IMG/M metagenome (GOLD analysis project Ga0102938, IMG submission 84516) | Salt pond soil microbial communities from South San Francisco under conditions of wetland restoration - Salt Pond MetaG R2_B_D2_MG | ecosystem: Environmental > Aquatic > Marine > Intertidal...
CGCCAGTCTCCCGCTCGCCTCGCTGCCGATCGCCAGTCTCCCGATCGCCTCGCTGCCGATTGCGTCGTTGCCGATCGCTTCGCTCGATGTCACCGGCACACCGATCGCGTCCCTGACTGTCGACGGCACGCTCGCGACGTTGCCGATTGCGAGTCTTCCGATTGCCAGTCTCCCGATCGCCAGCCTGCCGATCGCGAGTCTGCCGATCGCGTCGCTGGAAGCTGTCGTCGACTGCACGAGCCCGGCGCTCGACTGCACGAGCACGGAGATCACCCTCGCCGAGGCGCTCCGCGACGCACCCATTGCGGGCGTCACGTTCGAGACGTTCGCGCCGCTGATCGCCGGGCTGCGCTGGAGTGAGGTGCTGCCGTTCCTCGGGCTGTCCGAGGCGGAGTTCGCCGGAATCCTCGTCGACCTCTCCGATGCCGACGGAAGTACGTTCACGATCGGCGACGCGCTCGACTTCGGCGATCTCACGGTGGGCGAGCTGCCCCAGACGGTCTTGGAGCAGCTCTTCCTCGGCGATCTCGTGGACGAGAACGGGGTGTCACTGCTCGACGGCATCCGCCTCGGCGACCTGGTCGACCTCATCGGCCCCGACGGAGAGTTCCTCGATACGGCTGAGGTCGAGGCGGCGCTCACGGCGGCCAAGGACCGGCTCGCCGCAACGTTGGGGTCGCTCCTCGACTTCGGCGACCTCACCCTCGGCGATGTCGACGTCGTCGGCGAGGACGGCGAGCCGCTGCTCGGCGAACTCTCGTTGGGTGACGTGGCGCCCTTCCTCACCGGACTTCGACTCGACGATCTTCTCGGAGTGTTCCCCGGACTTTCCGAGTCCGATGTTCGCGCGGCCTTCGACCAGATCCTGGCCAACAGCTCGCTCACACTCGATGAGCTGCTCATCGGCGACCTGACCTTCGGGGACCTGTTCGGAAGCGACGAGTTCGGTGAGGTGACGCTCCAGTTGCTGATCGATGCCATCCTGGGCGCGAATCCGAATGCGCTCGACGGCATCACTCTCGGTGACCTCCTCCTGGCATTCGTTGCACCGAGCGACTATCCGTGGGACGCGATCTCGTTCGACGAGATCGATCCGGCCGACATCGCCGGCGTCGTCGGCTCGGTCACCTTTGACACGAGCTTCGAGTTGACGGGTACGACGCGGGGCCAGTCGGTCGAACTGACCGTCACCCTGCCCGACACGGCCGACTTCCTGCCAGGTACCTCGGCGTTGAACGGGGCATCGCTGGCCGAGCCCACCGTGGTGGACAACGTCCTCACCTGGCGCCTCACCGGGCTGGCGCCCGACACCCCGTACACGCTGTCGTTCGACCTGCAGCCGACGCTCGAGCTCGGCTCGTCGACGGTCGATGTCGAGGCCCGAATCGTCGGAGTTGCGGGCGGAACGATCACAGCGGCGTCGAGTGTCTCGGTGCAGCAGGCGTTCGAGCCCAACAACAGCCCGGAGACAGCCGCACCACTCGCCGACGACACGATCTACATCAACCACGTGGCCAGCGCCGACGACCTCGACTACTTCAAGATCAACGTGACCGACGGCCAACGCCTCGTCGTCAACCTGTCGAACCTGGCAGCCGACTTCGACATCGTCGTCTACGGTCGCAGCAAGAGCTCGACGATCCTCCCACTCGTGCCACCGAGCGGTCAGAGCGCCGGCACGCCGACACCCGATCCCGTTATCACACCAGACGGGACGACGCAGGTGCAGACCGAGTTGACCGGTGCGGCCTCGACGTTCGACGGGCTGCCCATCGTGGCAACCGGCAACCGCCGCGGCACCGAGACCGAGACGGTGGTCACGCCACCGCTAGAGGCCGGCATGGTGTACGTCAAGGTGTTCGGCGCGAATGGCGAGAGCTCGGTGCGAGCCGCCGTACTCCAGGCCGAGGTCACCGAAGGGACCACCGTTCCCGAGTGTCTGCCGCTCACGTCCAGGTTCGTGGACGGCATCCCAGGCGCGAGCTCGGTCCCAGCCAATGCGAACACGTTGTTCCTCGTCAACCAGGAGCGCATGAGCGCCCTGTACCCGGACTCCTACACGCAGGTGTTCGATCGTCTCGACGAGCTTGTCGGTTTCCTGAACGGGACCGACGGAGGAAACGGTGCCGATCTCGGCATCGTTCCCGGGGTGCTCGATGTTGGCCTCGTCGCCGACTACGCCACCTGGGACGCCGAACCCTGCAACTCTGCCAAGGCCAACGCGGTCGTCGCCGAGATCACCGACGAGATCACCGAGCTCCGCCGGACCCGCGACATCGAGCACATCGTCGTCATCGGCGGCGACGACATCGTTCCGCATGCCCGGGTCACCGACGGCGCCGAGATCTCCAACGAATTCGACTACCGGTTCACGTTCAGCGGCAACAATGCCATCGCCGGATCGGCCTGGGATCGCCAGATCCTCACCGACGAGCCGTACGGCGACACGGCCGCGCTCGACTTCGGTGACCGCTATCTCTACATCACCGACACTGCGCTCGGCCGCCTGGTCGACACGCCGAGCGACATCGCGTTCCAGCTCCAGCAGTTCGTGACATCGCAGGGCCTGCTGAACCCGACCACCGGGCTCGTCGTCGGCTACGACTTCCTCGACGACGGCTCCGAGGCGATCGCCGCCGACCTGCGCAGCGCGCTCGACGTCGACAATGACTTCGGCTCGTTCGATGATGACGACACCTGGGACGCTGACGATCTGGCCGGGAAGCTGTTCCCGACCACGCCGGCGGGTGCGCAGACGCCCGACGTCATCTCCCTCAACGCCCACTTCGACCACCGCCGTGCGCTGCCGGCGCTCGACAACACCAACAAGACCGAAGTGGATCTCTTCGATGCGCAGAGGGTGTTCGATGCCGCCCCAGGCGCGCTCACCGGACGGATCACGTTCTCGATGGGCTGCCACAGCGGTCTTGCCGTGTCCGACGCCACGATCGGGGTGCTCTCCGACGACTTCGCCCAGGGCTTCACCCTCCAGGGCGGTATCTACGTCGGCAACACCGGCTACGGCTACGGCGACACCGAGACCGTTGCCTACTCCGAGCGGCTGATGGAACTGTTCGCCGAGGAATTGGTCAACCCGATCCTGTTCGATCGAACCACCACCGCCGGCCAGGCGCTGCAGTTCGCCAAGAACACGTTCTTCTCCGAACTCGGCAACGTCAGCGTCTACGACGAGAAGGCGTTGATGGAGGCGACGTTCTACGGTCTGCCGTTCTACCGTGTGGCGCTCGAACCCGAGGCTCCCGCTCCCACGCCGACCACGACCACGCAGATCGATCCGATCACCGGCAGTCCGGTGGCGACGTTCGTCGTCACTCCTGAGAACGAAGAAGTCCCCCGTGCCGTCGACGGCGACGGCACGAAGTTCGTCAACCGGTCCGAGACGGGCGATCCGCTCGAGCTCAAGTCGCCGTTCAACCCGGCTCAGCCGCTCGAGCTGGTCGATGTCAGCGTCGTCGACCCAACCGACCGGACGAGCCTTGACCTGGTTGCCCGGGGAGCAATCGTCACCGGGCTGAATTCGACCTACCTGCCCGACATCGATCCGATCATCGTCCGGCCGGTCGCCGACGACTCGGCGACGCAGTCGGAGCCCGCCGTGGGCGACGTGGTGTTCCCGGTCCGTCCGACGGCGATCCGCACGGCCAGCCAGGCGGAGGGCGAGCGTCAGACACTCGCCCTCGCCACGGGTCAATTCCGCGGGGCGAGCACCAACGGTGTCCAGCGACTCGACAACGAACTCGAGGTCGCCGTCTACTACGCCGACGAGTCCGAGACGGACTTCACCGCACCGCTGATCCGTGCGGTCGACTCTTTCGTTGTCGACGGTCAGCTGTCGATCTCGGTCGACGTGAGCGACGCAGGCGGCGCCGGCGACGCCGGCACCGGCGTCGACCGGGTGTACGTGCTCGTCGCCGAGAACCCCGGTGAGGACGACGTCGAGTGGCGCGGCGTCGACCTGGCCGAGGACCAGACGACCTCCGGCCGTTGGGTCGGGTCGCTGCTGCTGTCACCTGGCTTCGACGACGTGCAGTTGTTCGTCCAGGCCAAGGACGGTGCCGGCAACGTCGGGGTCAGCTCGAACAAGGGAGAGAACTTCGGGGCGGTCCCGGTGGAAGAACCGCCGGCACCGCCGGCTGGCGTCGAGATCACGATCGGTGGCGAGCCGAGTGCCGACGTGCCGGTGGCGGACTGGTTCGATACGGAAGTCACCGTGACGGTGACGGCTGGTGAACTCCCCGTGGAGTACCGCCTCCGCAACGGACCGATCACGCCGTTCTCCGACGATGGCCTGGTGATCGACGCCGAGGGGGCGAGCCGTCTCGTGGTGACCGTCGGTGGTGATCCGGTCCTCGATCGGGTCATCCGGATCGACCGGACCCCTCCGGCCGTGCGGATCGCGTCGCCGATCGACGACTCCACGTTTGTTGTCGGTAGACCACTGGTCGCCTCGCTGACGTGCTCGGATGTGTCGCTCGTGTCGTGCATCGCCACGCTCGACGGCGAGCAGATCTCCTTGAGTGAGGACCTGAGCGGGCTGGCGATCGGCGTGTACGAGATCGAGGTGATCGCCCAGGACGCGACCGGCAGGACTGCCAGCGCAACGTCGACGTTCACGGTGGAGAAGCAGGAAGCGCCGGAGATCAACCTCGTCGACGGGCTGCGTACGCCGCAGCTGATCACCGACGGGTTCATGGTCGACATCGAGTTCGACGACGCCAACTTCGATCGTGATGACTACACCGTCACGATCGACTGGGGCGACGGCGTCGAGGACACCCCCGGCACCTCGACCACCTGCGTCGCCTCGACCACGGGTGGAGCGACCTCGGGCAACCCGAGCTGTGAGGTCCTGGCCAGCCCATCCGCTGATGGCCCGGGACTGGCAGTCGCCAACTTCGAGTACGCCGCGCCCGGTGTCTATGCGATCACCGTCACGGTCGACGACGGCACGGAATCCGACACATCGGTGTTCCAGTTCGCCACGGTCTACGACCCCGGCGCCGGCCGGGTGAGCGGGGCGGGCCTCTACTGGTCCGGCCCGGAGGCGTACGACGGTGGTCGCTGGGGTTCCACGGCGATCTTCGGCTACAACGCTCGCTACAAGGGTGACGACCCCGTGCCGCGCGGCAAGACGAAGCTCCACCTGCTCGGCGAATTCCTCTTCAAGTCGACCTCGTACGACTACCTGATCATCAACGACACGTTCGCCGTTGCCGAGGGAACGGGCAAGTTCAACGGACGTTCCGGCTACGACTTCCGTGTCCAGGGGATCGACAGCGGTTGGCTCGACTTCTTCCAGCTCACGATCTGGGATCCGAACGGCGAGGTCGTGTACGACAACGGCGTGAAGTACGACGATGGTCAACTCGTCGAAGCCCCCGAGGGAGATCGAGTGCTGCTCGGGGGGATCCGGATCCGCCGATGACGCGAGGTGTCCTGTTGGCACTGATCGTCGCCGGGGCGGCATTCGTCGGGTGCACCGTCGACGAGTCCTCCGAGCCGACCAGCACGTCATCACCATCGACGCTGACAGAGACCACGGTGGGTCCCACAACGCCACCGACCGCCGAATCCGGCCCGGACCTCGGTGACGTCGCGACGGCACCTACAGGGGCAGCCGGTGAGGCAACAGGGCCCCTCGGCTCGACCGAACTCCGTGTCGAAACCGATGTGGGCACCGTCCAGATCGGCTCGGGCAGTGTGCCGGAGCGACTCGGTTCGGCGTTTCCGCTGCCAGCGGATTTCGTCGTTGAACTCGCGAGTGAGACAACGACCGATCTCGGATTCTCCGGCACCACCCAGCTGTCGTTCGACGAGCTGATCGAGTTGTACGAGACCGGCCTTCCAGAGGCCGGCTACGTGATCGAGGCGGTCGATGACGTCGGCTCGGAGTTCGCAGTGTTCGAGTTCTCGAACGACGACGGCATCGGCGAGGTTGGGATCACTGAGGCTCCCGGATCATCGACTCGCTTCGTGATCATCACCTTCGGCGACGACGCTCAGCTCGAGAACTGATCGAGCCCGACGAGCCGGAACGCGGCCGGTGGCGTGACGACACCGAGGTCGTCAAGCAGCGTCTTGGCCGACGCCCGGAGGTCGTCATTATCGGAGACGTGGGCGAGCAGAGCGGCGGCGAGCGCCTCGTCGTACCGAGCACCTGAACGTTCCGCGTGATCTAGCGATGACCGGAGCGCCGAACGCGAATCCTCTACTTGGTCGGTGAGGAGCGACGCGATCGCCGTCGTACGTTCCAGTCGCGCGATCAGCTGCTCGTCGCTCACCTCGCGGAGGGCCTGAGCGGCGCATGCGTGGGCCTGGGTGGGGTCGGCTCGATGAGCGAACGCTTCGGCCAGTCTGACCAGACCCTCTGCCACGAACTCGTCGGCCCCGAGTCGACGGAACTGATCGAGCACGTCGACCAACTCGTCGACGGTCGTCCCAACGTTCTTGTCGCCTCGCCTGGCACGAGTCAGTGCGAGGTTGGATCGCGTTCCCAACATCCCAAAAACCCAGCCGGCCGCTGTCCAGTTCCGGAGCACGTCGGTGAACTCCGCTTCGGCGCGGTCGAAGTGGCCCTGATCCGACAGGACCTCGGCGGCGTTGGCCCGTCCGAGGTTGGCCTCGATCACGTCGCCGGCCAGCGCTCCCTCCTCGGCGGCGCGGCCGTAATAGTCGAGCGCGGTCGACCAGTCGTAGGCGAAGTAGGCCTGGATGCCCATGTTGTCGAGAATGCGTGCGGTGCTGAGATGGTCACCGAGCCGTTGGTGGAGTGCGAGGGCTTCGGGTCCGTACCGCTCGGCGTCGGCTCGCTTGAGATAGGTGGCTGCGACGTGCAGACGATCCAGAGCACTCGCCAGGCTGGCGTCGTCGCCGAGCTGACGTGCGTCCGTCTCGGCGCGCAACGCCCAAGCGAGACACTCATCGAAGCGACCCTGCCGGTGGCACGTCGCGGAGTAGGCAAGGCAGGTCTTCATGCGCACCTCGCGCTCGCGCTCGGTGCCAGCACTCGGCGGTACTCGTTCGAGGCAACGCTCGTACCAGCGCGTCGCCGTGGTCAATGAGCCCTGTCGGTCGCGGACGATTCCCTGCTTACGCATGAGGTCGACCTCATTGATGGGATCGGCCACGCGACGCGCCCGTCGATATGCGGCAAAGGCGGCGTCGTAGTCGCCGATGGTCAGCAAGGTGTCGCCGAGTTGCGTCGCGACCTGCCGCCGCTCGCTGTCGTCGACGGTTCGCAGTTTCGAACCTGCAGCAACGGCTCGCTCCAACGCAAGCGCTGCATCCCGATGCGCGTACTGGCGCGCAGCCTGGTCGCCGGCGAGCCGGGAATATCGCCATGAGCGGTCGAAGGCGTGCGCTTCGTGGAAGTGGAGCGACAGCAGTGGGGCGACGGTTTCCGGGTCGTCCGCCGTCGATTCGAGGTGATCGCCGACGCGGGCATGCAATCGACGACGCTCTCGGTACGGAAGGCCTTCGTAGGCAGCATCGCGATACATCGCGTGCCGGAACCGGTATCGCCGGTCGCGGAGCGGCTCGACGATCTCGTCGAGTTCGGGTGTCGGCTCGATCGACCGCTCGATCGCCCCGACCGCGTCGATGCTGAACTCCCGGCCGAACACCGATGCGAGTCTCAACAGTCGACGTTGTTCCGGTGCGAGTTGGTCGATGCGCGTGGAGATCAGCCCTTCGATCGAATCGGGTAGATCGGCGATCGAGCCCCGCGAGGCAGCCCGACTCAGCTCAATGGTGAACAAGGGGTTACCCCCCGATCGGGTGACGATGGCACCGAGGTCCTCGTCGGACAGGGCCTTCGTGCTCACCTCGAGAGCGATTTGGCGGATGTCGGCGCCGGTGAGCGGTTCCAGATGCAGCTCGGTGACGTGGTGGGTCTCCTCTGTGGGCTGCCATGAGCCTTCGGGGCGTCGCGTGAGCACACCGGCCCACGGTCGAGACTCCGATGCGACGATGAGATGGTTGAGCAGGTCGCCGGAGGCTTCGTCGATCCAGTGGAGGTCTTCGACGACCAAGAACACCGGTCCGTCGAGCACGCGGTCGAGGAAGTCGACCACGAGATCGTGGATGCGGGCGCGCCGGAACTGGGGATCGATTGCCTCGCTCTCGGGCGTTGCGGCGACGGTGGCGCCGAAGGGGACGGCGAGGAGCGGGAGCATCGGCGTGAGGTCGGGTGCGTGCTGCAGGATGATCTTGGCGAGGAGCTCGCCGGCGTGGTCCGGGTCGGCGTGGAGGTCGATACCCGATCCGACGCGCAGCAGTGGCCGGAACACGCTGTAGGGCGACGCGGCGCCGTACGGGGTGCACGCTCCCTGGAAGATCCGGAGACCTTCCGCTGCCGTCCACGCTGCGTCGAGAAGTCGGGTTTTGCCTACCCCGGCACCACCGCGCAGGAGCACCACCTCACCCAACTCACCGATCGCGTGGGTGAGCACGTCGAGTTCGCGTTGGCGACCGACGAGCTTGGTGCCGCTCGTGTCGCGCCGCACCTCGTCGGAAGCCGCCAGAACCTTGTGGGCGATGATCGGCTCGGTCTTGCCTTTCACGAGGAACGGTTCGAGTTCCTCGGTCACGAACACGGTGCGCGTGTCCCGAACCACGGAGGCGACGGCGACGACATCGCGATCGTCTGCCTTGCCGAGCATTCGTGCCGCCGTATTCACCGGGTCGCCCATCAGGGTGTACGTCCGCCGGTAGTCGCTGCCGAGAAAGCCCGCGAAGACCCGGCCGGTCTGGACGCCCTGGCGGAGTACGAACGGCGAGTCGACCGCGGCCAACTGGAGCGCCGCCTGGAGCAGCGCGTCACTGGTATCGCCCGGGTTCACAGGTGCGCCGGCGCACAGGACGAACTTGATGCCGTCAGGCGCGATGTCGGTGTGCAGCGGTGTCACGCCGAAAGTTGCCCCGATCCGTTCGACGTCGTCGACGAATCGGTGGAAGGCCTCTGCAACGACGTCCGGTCCGTTCTGTTCGAGGAGAGCGCTGACACCGATGACCATGAGGAAGCCAACCGAGACCAGGCGATGCTCCCCGCCCGTACCGGCGAACGCCGCCAGTTGCTTCACAACCGCTGCGGGCACGTACGGAGTGAGGCTCTCGTGGCCGAGATTTCGCTCCCCGGGTCCACTCGGTTGATCACCGGTCGAGCCGGTGATCACCCAGCCGCCATGTTCCTCTCGGAGCCTCATGTCATCGGGGAGACGCTCGGCGATCATCGCGTCGACGAGCGTGTCGCCCTTGGCGGCTTCGCCCTCCAATCGGATCACCTCGGTCGCCCTCGGGCCGGTGATCAGCAACTCGCGGTACCCGGACCCGACGAGGAACACGTCGAATGGTCCCGCAGCGGCACCGACCGTCATGGTGAGGTTTGCGCGCTTCGCTGCCGGCGACGAGTGGAGCGCCCGCTGCATCAGCAGCCCGGCGTCCGCGGCTCGACGCTCGTGGTTCTCGCCGCGGAACAGGATCAGCAGGGCATCGCCGCCGAACTTGATGATCTCGCCGCCGTACTTGTACGCCGACTCGATCAGTGCCGTGAAGCACGTGTTGATGAGCGACGTGATCTCCTCGGCGCCCGCCTTGCCTTTACCGGCGAGCTTTTCCGACAGCGCCGTGAAACCCGAGATGTCCGCCGACAACATCGACCCTTTGACGCTCGTCCACGACGGCACTGGCCCTCGGCCGAGTTCGACGGCGATCCGGGGCACGAACGCGGTCAACGCATCGAAGGCGCCGCTGTCTGTGCCCGTCCGTGTGAGCGGGTCGTCGGTATCCGTTGCCATCCGCGCTGCTTCCTTGGCTCGCAGCGAGAGTAGTCGAAGCCGATGACAGTTGTCCCGCCCGCTCTGGCGTGCGGATCAGGGGCCTGATTCCCTTGCGCCGAGCACGACGTCCAAGACGCCGTCGAGGGTGGCGTCGTCGATGCCCTTGAAGTCGGCCATGCGACCGAAGACGTCACGCGCTGCGTCAGCGAAGCCGGTCGGCAGGTCGTGCGCGGCGAACGACGCTGCGATCTCGGCCATCTCGCCGTCGAAGCGCCAGGCCTTCGGGGCGGTCATCCGGGCGGTCGCCTTCGAACGTTCCGCCGTGCCCGGTTGTGAGATCTCCCACTCGTCGAGCAGCGCCTCCTCGACCCCCTCGGCCCTTGCGAGCGCCCGCACCGCCAGCAGCATCGCGGACGACACCTTGGTCCACGTGGCGTAGGTGATCTTCAACGCGGATGCCGCGCCGGGGCCGCCGTCGATCGGCCGAGTATCGAGCAGCGAACCGTCCCACAGCGACGAGATGCCCACCGCCTCGTCACCCGACAGGTACAGCCGAGTGATCCCCGCTCGTGTCGCCGGCGGGCCGATGATGCCACCGTCGACGAACCGCTCGAACCGCCGACCGACCGACCGGGCGGTGTCCGGAGCGATCGCATTCGCATCGACGTAGACGCCGTCGAAGCCGAGCGCGGCGACTTGGTCCGCGACCTCGATCGCCAAACCCGGTGGGCATACCGACACGATCACTTCGCTGCGCCCGACCAACCCGTCGAGCGTGTCGACCGCGGCCAGCCCCGCCGACGTCGCACGTTCGACCGATGCACCGGACCGTCCGGCGGAGCACCAGATGACGTCGTTCGTAAGGCTCGCGGCGCAGGTGGCTGCCACGGTGACGCCCATCGCGCCCGGATGGAGAACACCGACGACGGTCACTGCTCAGACGACGTCGTTGGCGGCGAGGAACTCGAGCGTGCGCCCGAGCGCGATGGCGGCCGAGCGGGCGTCGTACTGGTCGCGGGCGTCGCAGTTGAAGCCGTGGTCGGCGCCGTCGTAGACGTGCACCGCTACGTCGGGGTGGGCGTCGGCGATGGTCTGCACCCGGTCGAGCGGGATCCCGGCGTCGAGTTCACCGAAGTGCAGCATCGTCGGGACGTTGGGCGAGCGGTCGACCATCGCCGGTATCTGGCCGCCGTAGTAGCCGACCGCAGCGGCGATCGGCAGTTCGTTCGCCGCCAGCCAGGCAACGCTGCCACCGAAGCAGTAGCCGATCACGGCCACCGGCCCGGTCTCGGCGACGTGGTCCACCGCCGCGGCCACGTCGAGCATCGCCGGCCCGAACGCGATCGGGCCGACCAGCTCGATTCCCTTCGCCTTGCCCTCCTCGTCGTAGCCGAGTTCGACCCGGCGCTCCTGGCGGTCGAACACCGCCGGAGCGATCGCCCGGTACCCGAACGACGCGTACCGGTCGACGACCGAGCGGATGTGGGCGTTGACCCCGAAGATCTCCTGCACGATCACGATCGAGGCCGTCGCGCCGTCGGGGTGCACCTCGTAGGCGTCGAGTTCGTGTCCGTCACTGGCCGTGAGTCGAGTCATGCCCCGACGGTAGGCGATGCGATGGCGTGCGCGCGGAGAGGAGCGACGGCACGCTCGGCGGTGGGCAGCAAGGCACGCACGCGATCGGACAGCTCGACGGTCGGTACTCCACCACGAGGCGCTACGAAGCCCGTCGAGGCGGCTGCGTTCTCGTACCAGTCGCGCCACAGCTGCCACTCGGACCGCATCCCCGCCGACCACCGCAGCGACTCGGGTCGATGATCGATACCCACCCGCTCGCACCAGGCCGCCACCACCCCGTCGGGGTCGGTGACGAGCGCGTCGCTGTCGATCACCGCCGGCACCGTGCCGGTCACGGCGACCACCCGATCGAACAGCGCCCGTTGTGCGCCGTAGCCCGCCTCGTCGTCGGTGAAGTCGGGCCATCGCCGGTGCAGCGAGGTGAGCGCGGCGCGCGGATCGCGGATCAGGAACGTGTGGGTCATCGCCGACAACGCGTCGTCGGTGATGCCCGGCGCGGCGTGGTACGCCATGTCCTTCACGAACACCGCCGTCCCACCGGCACCGGCAGCGAGCACCCCGGTCTCGACGGCGGCGTACGTCGACTCGGGGAACGTGAGCGGGTACCGGTTCGACGCCCGTTCCGGCCCGAAGTAGTAGGCCCGCGACCAGGGTTCGTCGAGGACGAGGTGGTCGCCGCGTTCGATCATCATCCGCTCGAACGCGGTCGACACGGTGCGCGGCGTCGCCCAGAGTGTCAGCATCTTGCCGACCCCGTCGGGCAGGTCACGACGACGTGCGGACGACGAGGACATCGTGGCCGTGGGGGTCGAACAGCAGTCGCTCGGGCACGCTGCCGAGCACGTAGCGTCCCGCTGCGTCGAGACCCCGGCTGCCGAGGACGATCAGGTCGGCGCCGATGGTGTCGGCCACGTGTGCGATCTGGGCGGCGGCCTCGCCCTGGACCAGGTGTTCGGTGACCACGGCACCGAGGTCGTGGCCCACTTCGGTGGCGCGTGCCAGGGCCCTCCTGCACTCCGCCCGGTGCTCGTCGGCCTGACGGGCCAGGGCCGCTCCACCGGCGGCGCCGACCGCCGCTCCGACCACGAGATCCGGCACGACGCTCACCGCATGCAGTTCCGCGCCGACTGCAACAGCGAAACGCGCTGCCCGTTCGATCACCTGATCTGCGGTCGAGGAGTGATGGGTGGCCACGAGGATCGGCGCGTGCATGGGCACCATCTTGTCGCACCGTCTGTCGGTGATGCGAGAAGGTCAGCTCGCGATGACGGGCGAGCCGTGGTGGGCGACGAGGAGCCAGCGATCGTCTCGAAGCACGTAGAGGTTGGTGGCCGCGACGGTCCCGGTGCCGCCTGAGTCGACCAGGTTCTCGTCGAGGGTCACCCAGGCGGTGTCACCGTGGACGGCCACCGCCTCGTTGGTGAGGATGAACTGGTTGCGGCCCGGTCCGGCGAAGATCTGTCGCCAGGATTGCTCGACGCGCGGCCACGTGCGCAGGATCGGCCACCCGGGGTGCACGCACACGACGGCATCGCTGTGTTCCCAGACCGCTTGCATCGCGTCGAGATCACGCGCCTCGTGGGCGTCGTAGAACGCCCGGTTGGCCTCGAGCACCGCTGCGATCACGGGTTCCATCCGCCCGACGGTACCGCGACGTGTCGCTCGGCCGTACTCGCCGGACGACGGTGGGACCGGCGGTGGGAACGCACTGGCAGGCGCTGTGACCGATGGCTCGTCACGACAATGGTGGCAATCCGTCATCGTTCCGTAACATTGTGGTCCACGAACACCAGGCCCGACGCACTCGCGTCGACATCCCGTGCGGACCCACGTCGGTCCCCGTCGCCGAGGAGTGTCATGACCCCCCAATCAACTGCACACAGCGCTCGCCGTGGTGCCATCCGCCGATCCGCTGCCCTCGTGGCGGCCGTGCTCGTGATCGGCGGCACCCCGCTGGCGGCAGGGGCGCTCGCCAGCGAGCCGGCTCCGACGAGCGGTGTCGCTGCGCTGGACGACCTGGCGAGTGCATCAGAGCTGGCCGAACGGACATCCGTGCCCGACTCGGGAACTGCGCCCGACGCGCCGAGGCCTGCCGGCTCCGATCCGGCGCCCGCGGAGCCCACCGTCGACCCGGTGGTGTTCGTGCTGACCGCCACCTATGCCTGGGACGAACGCGGTCCGCGGGTGCAACTGTTGCAAGAGGTCATCGGGGTCGAGCCCGACGGCCGGTACGGCGCACTCACCCGGCAGGCGCACGTCGCCGCGCTCGGCTTCGCCGGTCTGCCGACCGACAACGTGCCCGTCCCCGTGCTGCCACCCGGCCCGAGCGCCGAGCAGTGGGCGGCACTGCGCGACTGCGAGTCCGGCGGCGACTACTCCATCACCAACCCGTCGGGGAGGGATCGCGGCGCCTACCAGTTCGACCGTCCGACCTGGGACTCGGTCGCCGGGCGTCACGCGCCACACCTCGTCGGCGTCGATCCCGCCGCTGCGTCGCCCGCCGATCAGGACGCGATGGCCTTCGCGCTCTACAGCGAACGCGGTGCAGGGCCCTGGCCGCAGTGCGGCCGCTACCTCTCCTGAGCGGTCCCTGACCGCCATCTGACCGCCATCTGACCGTCGCCCACCCGACGCCCCACCCGATGGGGGCTCGGGCTGGGCGGAGGCACGGCTCGGGAAAGCGTTCGACCGGCACCAGCGGTAGCGTCATGGTCACACGGGTGCCGACACCGGCGCCGTCGTGCTCCCACGCCCGTGTACCCGGGATGGACGACATGACGATCGACGACACGACAGCGATGAGCGCAGCACTCGAGGCAGCAGCGGTCGTGCGTGCCAGCACATCGCCGAACCCCTGGGTGGGCGCCGCGATCGTCTCCTCCGACGGTGAGTTGGTGGCGGTCGGCTCCACCGAGCCGCCCGGCGGTCGCCACGCCGAGGTCGTCGCGCTCGACGCCGCCCGAGACGCCCTCGGGTCCACGTCCGGGTCCACGCTCGTGTGCACCCTCGAGCCGTGTTCGCACCACGGGCGCACCCCACCGTGCACCGACGCGATCATCGCTGCGGGCGTCACGCGTGTGGTCGTCGGCGTCACCGACCCTGACCCGTCGGTGGCCGGCTCCGGCATCGACGCGCTGCGCGCCGCGGGCATCGAGGTCGAGGTCGGCGTCCTCGCCGACGACGTCGACGCACAGCTCGCGGCGTACCTCCACCACCGTCGCACCGGCCGGCCGTACGTGATCTGCAAGCTGGCGATGTCGCTCGACGGCGGCATCGCTGCGCCGGACGGCACCTCGCAATGGATCACCGGTGAGGACGCCCGTCGTGACGCGCACCGGCTGCGCGCCGAGAGCGACGCGATCCTCGTCGGCGCCGGCACCGTCCGCGCCGACGACCCGGCCCTCACCGTGCGCCACCTCGTCGGAAGCGACCCGCTGCGGGTGGTGCTCGGCACAGCGCCTCCCGGCTCGAAGGTGCATCCCTGTCTCGAATGGCAGGGCACCATCGACGACCTCCTCGACGAACTCGGCCGGCGTGACGTGGTCCAGTTGATGGTCGAGGGCGGCGCCGGTGTGGTCGGCTCGTTCCACGCCGCCGGACTCGTCGACCGCTACGTGCTCTACGTCGCACCAGCCCTGTTCGGAGGCTCTGATGCAAAGGCGGCGATCGGGTCGCCGACCGCAGCGACCATCACCGACATCTGGCGCGGACGGTTCGACACGATCGAGCGTGTCGGTGACGACGTCCGCATCGAACTCATCGCCCGCCATGCCCAGAAAGCAGGATCCTGAATGTTCACGGGAATCGTGGAAGAACTCGGCCGACTCGAATCGCTCGCCGACGGCCGGCTGCGGATCGCGGCCACCCAGGTCCTCGACGACGTGGCGATCGGCGAGTCGATCGCGGTCAACGGTTGCTGCCTCACGGTGGTGGCCTTCGGTGACGACTGGTGGGAGGCCGACGTGTCGGACGAGACGATCTCTCGCACCAGCCTGGCGGGGTTGAAATCCGGCGACGGCATCAACCTCGAACGAGCGGTGAAGGTGTCGGACCGCCTCGGCGGCCACATCGTGCAGGGCCACGTCGACGGTGTCGGCGAGGTGGTCGATCCGGTGCCCGACCTGCGCGTGAAGGTCCCTGCGGGAATGAGCCGCTACCTGGTCGAGAAGGGATCGGTCACCGTCGACGGTGTCAGCCTCACCGTGGTCGACGCGTTCGACGACGGCTTCACCGTGGCGATCATCCCGCACACCGCCGACGTCACCACGCTCGGCGCCAAACGCCCCGGCGACCTCGTCAACTTCGAAGTCGACGTGATGGCGAAGTAC